>OKSA01001027.1_pt1 | contig 26237 bp, 21 predicted proteins | sample 1601181 | NCBI WGS metagenome assembly OKSA01 (sample SAMEA3541538, study PRJEB24748) | human gut metagenome | biome: human gut; feature: human-associated habitat; material: faeces | place: China | collected 2012
TTAACGTAAAGCGAGTTTTCCCAGATACCACAGATAGCCACAGTTTCCCGTGGCTACATGCATTACAGATCAGAGAATAATTCTCCCTTATATGTACCATTCTCCAGCATCTTACTGAAGCTTTCTTTTACTGCTGCAACATCTTCTTTGTAAGTCATTCCATACCAGGTGTCATTGGTGCGCAGCGCCTTCACAGATATCTTTCCTTCTGACAACAATTCTCCGATAAATGTCGGAATCAGATATTCTGCTTTCAGCGGATTTGCCGGAACTTCTTTTTCAAAAAATTCTTTAAATCCCTCTTCCAGCGTTTTCAGGAAATCCGGAGTAAGTCCCCACATATTCATGGAAACCAGCGAATCAATATCTAATTTCATTCCATCTGCTTCCGCACCTTCTGTGGTTTTAATAATGTTCTTTGTTTCTACAACTTCCGTCAGGTTGTTCTCCGCATCCATTTTGCAGATACCACGGGTAACTCCACCATTATCAGACAAAGTATTCTTCAGAACAAATCCAGCCATACAGGACTGACCACCATTTACCAGATATTCATGAACCGCACGGAATCCTTCTTTTCCATAATAGTCATCCGCATTGATCACGATAAACGGAGTGGTCAGCACATCCTTCGCCGCAAGAACAGCCTGTCCCGTTCCCCACGGTTTCGTTCTGCCTTCCGACAAAACGCCCGGAATATCATTGATATCCTGAAAAGCATAATCTACAGTCACATTGTGTTTACTGCAAATACCAGCAATTCGATCACCAATGACTTCTTTGAATTCGTTCTCAATATCCTTACGGATAATAAAAACCACCTTGTTAAATCCGGCTTCGATTGCATCATGAATCGAATAATCCATAATGATATGTCCAGTTTCATCTACCGGCTCTAACTGTTTAATTCCACCGCCGAATCGTGATCCAATACCGGCCGCCATGATAAGTAATGTTGTTTGCATGGGTGTTTTCTCCTTCTTCTGTTACTGTAATTCTCTTTCACACATATCCAATGCAGATGCAATAACTGCATCCATATCATAATACTTATACTCACCAAGGCGACCGCCAAAGATTACTTTTTCTTCAGCATCAGCAAGCTTCTTGTACTCTGCATAAATTGCACTATTCTTTTCGTCATTTACCGGATAATATGGTTCATCCCCTGGTTTCCACTCAGAACTGAATTCACGACTAATGACTGTTTTCGGAAGTTCATTGCCATCTTCATCTTTACCAAATTCAAACCATTTATGCTCAATAATTCTTGTCCACGGTGTTTCTCGATCTGTATAGTTGACTGCGGCATTCCCCTGGAAATTCGGTTTATCAAGTGTTTCTGTTTCAAATCTAACAGAACGATATTCCAGCGTACCAAGTTTATAATCAAAATACGCATCAATAGCACCTGTATAAACTACTTTTTCTGCCATTGCGTCAAGTTCTGCTTTATTTTCCAGATAATCTGTATCTAAACGTACTTCAATACCATCCAGAAGATTAGCTACCATCTTAGTATAGCCACCAACTGGAATTCCCTGGTAAAGTGCATTAAAGTAGTTATTATCAAATGTCAAACGTACAGGAAGACGTTTAATGATAAAAGATGGAAGATCCTTACAATCACGACCCCACTGTTTTTCGGTATAACCCTTGATAAGTTTTTCGTAAATATCACGACCTACCAAAGAAATTGCCTGTTCTTCCAGATTCTTCGGCTCAGTGATATCAGCCTCTTTACGCTGCTCTTCAATCTTTACTTCCGCTTCTTCCGGTGTTACAACTCCCCACATCTTATTGAAGGTATACATATTAAATGGAAGGCTATATAATTCACCCTTATAATTTGCGACAGGACTGTTCGTAAATCTGTTAAACTCCGCAAACTGCGTAATATATTCCCATACTTTCTTATTATTTGTATGGAAAATATGTGCACCATATTTGTGTACATTAATTCCTTCAATTTTCTCTGTGTAAACATTTCCAGCAATGTTTGGACGCTTGTCAATTACCAAAACTGATTTTCCTGCTTTTTTTGCTTCATGAGCAAAAATTGCTCCATAAAGGCCAGATCCTACTACTAAGTAATCATATTTCATATTATTTTACCTCTCTTCTTATTTCTTCTAAAATACTATGTGTCACAGTTTCATTTTGTTGCATACTTAAAAGACTCAAAGTATTAGTATTATTTGTAGATAATTTTACTGCTCTTCCGCCTACTATTTCATATTTCAGACCTGTATGCGGATCTGTATATTGGATAAGATTCTTCTTAAAGTTTACTTTTCCCTTTTCTATATACCATTCTCCATTCTGATTAGCTGCAATTCCAGTAAAACTAAAATCTACTTTTCCAGCTTGATCAATGTACCACCAACCATACTCATTTTGTTCTACTGTTGCCTGACCAGTTTGCAATTTCCCTTTTTTCACAAAATACCATCCACTATAGTTGCCTTTAGATTCTACTACACTCGTTGTTCCAAATTGCACCTGTCCTTTTTTACAATACCAGCTTCCATATCGATTCTTTGCTATACCAGTAAAAGAAAAATCTACCTTTCCATTTTTATCGATATACCACCATCCTTTGCAGTTTTGTTCTAATGTCATTTGACCAGTTTGCAATTTTCCATTTTTTACATAATACCAGCCATGCAAACCATTTTTTGACTCTATTACATCTGTAATATTATTCTGTATAATATCATCTATAAAGTAATACCAGTTTCCATCTCCTGCTTCATAAATACCAGTATCTCCATTTGTAACTTCCTTCGGTGCCAATTCCCAGCATGCATACAAAATATAATCTTGATTACTATTCGCAGGAATATATGAAATCTTTTGTTTATATTCTTCGTCTAAAAACCAACCTATAAAGCGATATCCATCTCTTGTTGGCTCATGTAATTCAATCTCTGTATTTTGACTTTTATAACTTTCCAGATTATCCTGATGATTTGTTCCTCCCTGCAAAACATAAGAAATTGTATGTTCTTGTACTGGAGTCTCTACGTTGTTCACAGTAAATGCTTTTATACAAAAATTTCCCCAGTACCATTGATAAAAACGATTGCCTGTTTTATAGAAACTCTTTGCATTTCCCATGCTAACAGCACAATCCCAGATAACTTTATTATTGTCAAAATCTTCTATTCGAATTGCTTGTTCATAATCCAACGCAGACTGATCTAATGTAATTACAACTGAAAAATTAGAACCAGGAGTTAAGTATACCCGATTCTCTAGTGGAATTGTATATATCCCAGCATATGTAGTTGTTCCTACTGTCGTTGCCTCATCCTGCCTTTTTCCACTTGTTGGATCATTCTTATTCTCTAACTCTGTATATACTTCTACTGTATAATTTACAGCAGAAGCCTGCATACATGAGATTGAAACCGCATCCAATATTTCAGAACTAACACCATCTTTTTCAGTTACAGTAAACACATTTGAAAGTGTTCTATATGAAGATGGATACGAATTCAAGCCACCATCATACTGATAATTATTATCATATTGTTCCGTAGTATCAAAATCAAATACCCAGGCAGACTCAGCTAATGACGTTGATTCATATGACATCCAAAAATAATTGCAATACATTCCCCAACTATTGTATACGGTAAATAGTTAGTACCGTGCTTTTCACCTAAAACCATGAGATAATCCCTTTGTAAAACTAAAAGTTTTTTAAAGGAGGATCTTATGGATAAGATCACACGTCAGGTCCGCATTGAACATTGGACCCAGATCATGAATGAATGTTTGAACAGCGGTATGAACAAAACTGAATGGTGCCGGGCTAATGGGATCTCAGACAAACAATTCTTTTACTGGCAAAGGATCCTCAGAAAAGAAGCTTTTGCTGCTTCGACATCAAAGGACCTTTCGGTTATCACAGACCCGGCAGATGAAACCAGCCCACAAAAGATTTCGTTCGCAGAGATCAGCATTCCAATAAAACAGGAGTCTGTCAGAAATGGATTCCATCCGGATATCATCCTCCGAAAAGGACCGGTCTCTGTAGAGATATCCAATTCCGTTTCAGCAGAACTCCTGTCACGTATCGGAGATATCTTTCATGCTGAATGATGCTTCCGGGTTCCGCAGGATCTATCTCGCTACCGGCTACACAGATCTGAGACGTGGTATGGAGGGGCTTGCATCCATTATCAAGTTCAATTTTCAGCTGGATCCGTATCAAAAAGATATTCTGTTCCTGTTCTGCGGAAGACGTACTGACCGCATCAAAGGGCTGGTCTGGGAAGGCGATGGCTTCCTGCTTCTATACAAAAGACTGGAGTTGGGTGCATTCAACTGGCCCCGCACAAAAGAAGAAGCACTGGAGATCACCCCAGAGCAGTACCAATATCTCATGCAGGGACTGGAAATTGTTGCACGCCATCCGATCCAGGAAGTCAGACCGGATAAAATCTTATAAGATCCTGTGCAAAACAGAGAAAATAAAAAAATATCTTCCAATCATCATAAGTCCCGAAAAAGAGTTATCCACTTTTCATAATTCCGCTGCCTTCATTTATTCAGGAGTACTTTCAGGCCCCTTTACAGGGCTTGTGGATAAGTACTCTGAAAAGCCCGAAAAACTAATAGTTTTTTGAGTTTTTCAGAGTATTCATCTATTAGTAAAAATGACGAATACCCTGTCTGCCGGATTCGCTTTTTCTTTATCTTTGCGTTACAATAGGAACATCAGATAAAGGAGAACGGCATCCATGGCAAAAGTATATACAGAAGAAGAACTGAATAATTTCAGCAGGGAAACACTTATGGCAGTCATCCTGTCCATGCAGGATCAGATTCACCAGTTGAATACAAACATGGAGCGCCTGATCGAGCAGATCGCTGACGCAAACAATAAGCGTTACGGCCGTTCTTCCGAAAAACTGGAAACGATCTCCGGACAGCTGGAACTGGAGCTTATATTTAATGAGGCTGAAGCACTTACGGAAACACTGTATGTGGTTGAGCCTGTTGAGGAAGATGTGATACAGCCGCGTTGTAAAAATAAAGGAAAACGTGAGGCAGATCTGAAAGATCTTCCGATTGAAGTGATCGTCCATACCCTGTCAGAAGAAAAACTCCAGGATGTCTTTGGCACAGATGGATGGAAACAGCTTCCAGATGAGATATATAAAAGGGTACGTGTGCAGCCGGCAGTCTATACTGTTGAAGAACATCATGTGGCAGTCTACGCTGGTAAGGACAACCAGACCATCATAAAAGCAGACCGTCCGAAGAATCTGCTCCGTAACAGCCTGCTCACTCCGTCGCTTGCGGCAAGCATCATGAATGCCAAGTACGTAAACGGGCTTCCTCTTTACAGGATCAGCCAGGAATTCCTGCGGAATGACATCCATATCTCCAGACAGGTCATGGCAAACTGGATGATCCAGTGTGCGGACAGGTATCTGGGAATCCTTTATGACCGGCTCCATAAGGAGATGTATCAGTTTCATGTACTTCAGGCTGATGAGACTCCGGTCATGGTCACTAAGGATGGACGGCCGGTAAACAGTAAAAGTTACATGTGGATCTATCGAACCGGAAAGAGTTATACGGATACTCCGATCATCCTGTATGAATACCAGCGGACCCGAAAAGCGGACCATCCGGAAGAATTCCTGAAGGATTTTAAAGGGATCGTAGTATGCGACGGTTACTCTGCATACAGGAAGCTGGACAGGGAAAATCCAGACATCGTCTTTGCCGGCTGCTGGTCACATGCAAGGCGCAGGTTTGCGGAGGCATTGAAAGCCCTGCCGAAAGCAGCACAGAAAAATGCGAAAGAGACTGTAGCTTACGAAGCAGTCAGCCGGATCGCAGCAATCTATCATCTGGACAACCAGATGGAGGGACAGCCTGCAAAAGTCAGAAAGATGTACCGTCAGGCCAACATCAGACCTCTTGTAGAGGCCTTCTTTGCATGGGCAAAAGAGATCCAGACTAAAAATCAGCTTTCCAGAGGAAAGACTCTGGATGGGATCAACTACTGTATCAATCAGGAAGTTTCTCTGAAAGCCTTTCTGGAAGACGGTGATATTCCTATGGATAACAATGCGACAGAAAGTGCTCTGCGTAGCTTTTGTCTCCATAAGCATACATGGAAGCTGATCGACAGTCTGGATGGCGCAAATGCCAGTGCCATTATCTACAGCATCACAGAAACGGCAAAAGCTAACAATCTAAATCCTTTCCGGTATCTTGAACATGTCCTGACTGTATTGAAGGACCACCAGGATGACAGGGAATACAGTTTTATAGATGATATCCTGCCATGGTCTGAAAAACTTCCAGCAATATGCCGGAGCAAAACAAAAGCAACTAATATTTAAAACCTTGCCGCCGGAAACGGCGGCTTAAAGTTAGAGTAGTACGGATAGTTTACCGTATACCAACTATTCCTGATTAACCACGCTCCATTATTTTTCGGCTTTGATGCACCTACAAAATTATTAGTGGAAAACTCATCATCCCACCCAACAATCATAACAGCATGACCGCCACCAGTATTTGAAGTATCATAATATGTCCATAGAGAACTATCATTATTCCATAACATAAATGAATCATCATGATAATACATTGTACCAACAGCTCCATGTTCCACTATATTTTGTTTTACTGCATCTACATCACTTTTCAAATTAATGATATATGCATTTCTCAAATGAGCTATATCATGATTATATGCATAATTCTCATTTAATCCGTTTGCAATTGTTCCAATAGCACCTTTATATGGAACATCTGATTCACTTGTACTGCCAACCCACTGACTTAATCGTCTGGCAGCCATTTCATAATTTCCTCCATAATTTAAATAAGATGTTGTTGTATTTTCATTATAATATTTCGCATGATCACCCTCAGTTCCACCGATTGGATCTTTAACAGAATTAAAGGTGAAATATGCCAATTGAAGTTCACTTAAATCAATCGATTTATCAAAATATCCATCATTAATCAAATCAAATTCTGCTAATCCAATACTTGAAAAAGCCCAACAGGTCCCATATGGATTCTGGTTTCTGTTACCCGGATACTTATTATAAAATAGATTCATATCATCTGGATACGATACCGGCAAATTACAATAAGTACTTATACCACTATCGTATACTGGAACATTATAGTCAACTGAACTTGGAATATAGCCTCCTGTCATTTTCCCATTTGTTTGTACACTAGAATTTCCATTGTCTGAAAAATCATCTGAAAAATCCGTTTTTTCATCACTAAATTCACTCTCATCTGATGCTGTTTCTTCTTCATCATTTTCTAATGTAACCTCAACCTCATCACTCTCGTCATCATTCTCATCATCAAAAGAAACATCGACATCATTCTTCTCATCTGTTATAGTAACTTCCTCTGATAGCTCATTTATATTACTCTCAGATGCTTCTACACTAAAAGTTATATTAATAAGCAAACTTACACTCATGATACCTACAATCATATTTTTCTTTTTCATTTGAATTCTCCTTTATAAAAAGTATCATTTCGTTTAAAGTTTTAAGTATTTCGATGACTCTTCATATGCTTGTGCATATCAATAAGCCTACAATACTTACTTATATAAATTTTTCAAAAATTTGTAATTTATGCATTATCCAAATAATTATTGTAGATAATCCAACAAATATAATCCAAAAAACAAATGATGCTACTATATACGGTGAAAAATTTGTAGGGTTTGCCTTTATAAGGCGATAACTAAATTGTACAAACATCGGATGTATGAGATATATGCCAAAACATAATCTATCAAATTTCCAGATATTTTTTTCAGTTAATATTGAAGTTTTTATTTCTTTTCCTTTTAAAAAAATTCCACCAGCCAATATTGCAATAAATGGGCTATTATATTCTGCTATAAAACTATATTTCAAACTCATATAATTCAGCACAATAATTATTCCTAAACTAATTATAGATAATATATATATATTATTTGTCCTACTGTTATCAATACAATGCCAAATAAAATAGCCTAAAATCAGATAAAAAAACGGATATGTAAGAGATAATTTAAATGCTATATCAATCGATGTCACTTTAGTTACAAAAGGAAAGATAAAATCCATAATAAATAGAATAAACAATAGAGTTTTTATATCTCTTTTACTACAATAATTAATGTAACTTTTTATTAAAGGTAAAATCAAATATATGCCAACTAACACGTACAAATACCACAAATGGGAAAAACTTTTTCCTTCAATGACATACTCTATTGACTTAGGTATCAGATAAAATCCAATCCTTTTTTCATTAGAAAGGAGCTTTAAAAATGCGTATATTATTCCCCAGAAAAATAATGGATAAAATATTCTCATTGCATATTTTTCAACTGATTTTTCAATTGTAATTTCTTTCAACGGATTTAATAACAACGCACCCGTAATCATAAAAAAAACAGGCACTGCCCAGTTCATTGCATGATATGCTGAATTATAAAAATGTATCTGCTACCACGATAGATTAAAAATATTCCTATTTTCTACTAATGTACTGCAAGTATGTAGCCAAACAACTGCTAGAGTTGCAATAATTCTCATAAAGCTAATACCTGTTTCTTTTTTTTCTAGATTATTATACATACAACAAACCTTTCAACTGTTCTACTATAAAATCATTTTTAAATAATGTATAAACCAAAATATTTCCTGTCTTGCACATGAAAATCACTTTTTGGAATTCACTTTAATCCCTATTAAATCATTATTTCTTCTGTTATATTTCCACAGAATACCCCACAGCATAAAATATAGAAAAGCTTTGTGATTATTCCAGTGCTCTCTAAATTAGCATTCCAGAGAACAAAACCATATATTCCAATAAATCAAAGCCATCTTATTGTGCGTTATTATTCAAATTTACTTAATACTGTAAACACACACCTATGAGCTTCGATGAGAGGAACATCACCCCCTATCGTCAAGGTCATGAAAAAAACTGCAGAACTCAATTTTTCATAACCACAGAATTTTAACAGAATCGACACCCCGCACTAGTGCAGTGATTATTCCGGGGCTCTCTGAGTTACCTGTCCGGACTTTGAGAGCCATATATTCCAGTAATTTAGAGCCACCTTATTGGCTCTATTACATATATTTCCTTTATACTGTAAATACACACTTTTGGTGTGAATACAGATAAAAGAAATTCGTAAGTTATGACCAAGTATCGTGAAATCCTACGCTTGAAAAGCCTAGGATTCAGTGAAAGGAACATCACACAAAGTTGCGGTCTATCCAGAAACACAGTCTCCAGGTTTTTGAAAAAAGTATCGAAAATCAATCTTTCATGGCCACTGGATTTTGCCATGACCGACAGTGCACTAGAGGAGCTGATGTTTCCTAAAGATAAGTCAGCAACAAATAAAACACTTTGACAACATCCGCAAAATTTTTTTCCTAAACACGCTGGGTGATAAATGCCGGATAAATGCCGGATAAGTAGCGAAGAACCCCTAATGTATTCTCAATTCTTCCACCACATCCAGATGGAGAAAAAATGCTGGGCTACCACGCACATCCTATGAAAACCATGTGAACATAACAAAGTTGACCAGACGGGTGCCTTGCTCACATCCTTAATCAGACACGGCTGAAATCACAGATACACTGTTTTCATAATATTCTTTCGCTATTGAATACATCGCTAATATTTTTCGTTAAAAGATACCAAGAGTTTCTTATACTTATAATTTCATTATCAAATATTCATAAGTTTCTTTGAGTCCTCTTTCTAGTGTATATTTTCCCTCCCAACCCAAATTACGTAATTTATGATTATCCAATATACAATCTTTAGATTTTGAAAATCCTTTTGCTTCTACAGCATCTGGGGATTCCCAAATAACTGTCGTTCCTGCTATATTTGCACATAATTGAGCCACCTCTGCGATAGAAGCAATCGATTTTTCAAAAGAAACATTATATATTTCTCCATTATTTCCACTTAATAGAATCTTAAAAATTGCTCTAACCACATCAAGCACATAACAATACGTACGCCTTTGACTACCTTTACTTTTAAGTATTATATTTTCTCCATTAACCGCATTCCTAATAAACTGTGCATGTGCCTTCGAATCTCCTGGAAGCATTGTCGGTCCATAAACACTAGGTAATCTTGCAATAACAGCCTGTACTTTATATTCTTCAACATAGCTTTTTAATAATAACTCGCTACATCTTTTGCTCTCAGGATAGCCATTTCTAAGAATATTTTGATCAATAGCTCCACTCATATCCTCTGTATAAAGGCTCTTTCCTTTTATTTCACCATAGACTTCAAATGTAGACATTAAAATCACTTTTGTGTTTATGTGCCTAGAACAATACTCTAATATGTTCTTAGTTCCAATTATATTAGTCAAAATAGTCTCTACTGGTTGCAATGCATACATCCTTGGCTCAGCGTTACTTGCTCCATGAATAATATAATCAAGCTGCAAATCATTATCTATTGGTACACTTATATCTTGAACCACAGGAATAACATCATTCCCAAATCGATCAATTATTTTATTATAAGATCTACTAAGCGCATAAATTGTTATATTTTTACCAAATTTAGTATTACATTGAATCAAAATATCAATTAGGCAAGATCCTATCAACCCTGTAGCACCCGTAACTAAGACAGAAGCATTCTCTATTTCGATATTTTGTGCCACTTCTATAATGCTATTTTTATACATTAATGCATCCACTCATCTTTCTTTGCCATTAAAAGTGCCTTAAATATTTCTATATCTTCAGCAGTTGTCAGTTTCAAATTTTTCTCTGAACCTTTAGACATATATAATTTTCTCCCCAACTCTATATACATCGTACACGATGCAACAGAATTTGTTATTCCCTTAGCCAATGCTTCTTCATGAGCTTTACAAATATCTTTTATAAAAAATGCTTGTGGAGTTTGAGTGATTTTCAAATTATCACGAGCTACTTGGGTTTCCGTTGATAACGAATCATTTGTTTTTAACATGGCAGCCGTACATGGCACAACAGTAATTGCATTCCCATACTTTCTACATATTCTAATATTATCGGTGATTACATCTTCACTTATCATCGGCCGAATTGCATCATGAATCAGAACAATATCATTATCATCATTATATTTTTTAGCTATGTCATATAACCCATTCCTTATCGAATCTTGTCCATTAATTCCACCGGTAACTATACCTTCTAATTTTGCAATTCCAAACTGTTTAGCATATGCTCTTAGAACATCATGCCATCCCTCAAGACACACAACTTCTATCGCATCAATCTGTGGATGTTTCTGAAAAGCTTCCATTGTATAAACAATTACTGGTTTATCATGAACATTAATAAACTGTTTAGGAATATCTTGTCCCATACGTGCTCCAATTCCGCCTGCAATAATTAATGCAATATTTGACATAAACGCTTCCTCCATTTAATTATTTTATAAAATAAAATTTCTATATCTTTCCTTATAATATGTATATGACTTTTCAGGATCAAAAAATACTCCATTATGCTCTGATGCTACTTGTTGCGGTTTCATATATTTATCACCATATAAATTTCTAAGATTTCGATCATAGTCCTTGAAAACAGGTATTTTCAGAAATTCAAAATCCGCTAAAACAAGATTATCAAAATCTTTTCTATATCTTTGAATTCTGTCTAGTCCGACTGGAATACAAAAATCAGCAACCATCAGAGTTTCTGAATAATCATTATATTTCTTACATAATTCTTCAAACTCATTATATGCAATTGCATAATCAGCCTTTGTAATTAAGTACTCTAAATGTCGAAGATAACGTTTAATAGTCATTATAATATCTATTTTCCCTTCGGCATTTTTACTAAAAGTATAATTAAAATAATTTTTATTACGTATAATACTATGATATTTCTTATTCTTTTTTACAATAACATCATATAGTTTTCTCTGTTCATTTTCATTCTCTGGTACTGAGTCAAATGGAAATATGTCTATAAAAATACCTTGATTATATGTATTTTTATTTAACTCATCAATTTCTGATTTGAGTATTGCTGTTGTTCGACTATTTCTTAGCTGAGCGTGTCCTCTTGCTGATCCTGGGTCAGTCTGCTCCGTCTGAAAGAAATAAGGACTTTTAAATTCTTTAGGTGCTACTTTACATAATTTTTCATAGTCATCACGTAGCATAGCGATATCAAGATCATCATCCCATGGTATAAATCCTTTATGCCTAATAGCTCCCAATAAAGTTCCTCCATCGGCGCAAAATTTAATATTATACTTTTTACAAACTCTATCCAATTCAGCATATAAATCTAATTCAACTGCCCATACCTTTTTAATTAAAGAAGTTACTCTATACCCACATCTCATTTCTTCTTCTAAAAAATTTTCCGGAAGCTTAATCTTTAAATCAATCATTTTTTTAGTACCTTCCTTTGAAGAACAAAAAATATTTCTTTTATCATTGCATCATTTAACAATAATAGACTCACAAAATAAACCAACGCTCCAATTACAATTTCTACAATTAAAGATAATACTCCTCTCATCCAACAAGAGCTTATACTTTTTATAACAATAAGCATAATAATTCCTGAAACAATTCTCTTATAGCTACATCTTGACACCTGTCTTATTGTTAAATAGCCATCACAATGAAAAAAATATAATACTGAAATTGTCAATTCCGCAATAATAGATCCTATTACAGCTCCCGTAGCTCCAAACTTAGGAATAAAAATTATATTCATAACAAAATTAGTAACTGAACCTACAATTATATATTTTGAACTCTGAGTCCTTAATCCTGCTGGTGTATAATACTGTGCCCCCAAGCAATTACTTACTCCGATAATTATAATTAATGGAGACATCCAATAAATCAAATTTACAACCTTATCATATCCATTACCAAAAAAAATGGGGACAAAATCTCTTGCAATTGCAACCACTCCAAACGTGGCAGCAAACCCTAACAATAAAATATAATTAATTGATTTTTCTATTCTAGCTTTAATCTCGCTAATTCTTTTTTCAGAAAACAAGTATGATATTCTAGCGGACATAACAGTATTGACAGAAACAAATACTGTGGTTTTTGCCATATTTATTATTTTAGTAGCTTGCTCATAATATCCATTTTGATAATCATCTTTAGTGATTATACCAATTAATGTTTTATCTAAAACAGTATATACTGTTGTGGCAATAGTAGGAACAAAGTATATCAATGTTTCTCGAAAATGTGATTTAAAGCTAAACTCTTTTGGATTAACTTTCACTAACATCTTAGGTAAAAAAATCCACATTGATAAATTTCCAATCATAAGCATAATTGAATTAATAAAAATATATAATGCCAAATCGCTCTTATCAGTCACATATATAAAAATACAAATAACTCCCAATATTTTGCACAAAGCATTCCAAAACACCGTATAGCTTATCTTTTCATGCCCTGTATAAAACCAAGAAATATCAAACATTGTTGCAAAAAGTGATGGAGTTAACGCTATAAAATAAATCTTGTACTCTGATGAAAATAGAATTAAAATAATCCAACCTATCAAACATATAATTGTTGTAAATACGGTTAATAATTCAATTTCCCAAAACTTCTTAGAGTACTCCTCTTTTTTTGTCCTACATCTAGCTATTTCTCTCATCCCATAGGATGAAGTTCCTAATGCTGCTAACATTGTAAAATATGTCATATATGATTGTGTGTAACTATAAGTTCCTACACCATCAGTCTTAAGAACTCTAGCAACATATGGTGCAGTTATGAATGGTATAATCATTGTTAAAATTTGATACAACAAACTATATAAATAATTTTTTTTAATATTTGGTTGACCCATACCAATTCCTCTATCTAATTCAAATTAATTTCTACAATAGCCCTGTTAATCTTACTTATTGATAAAATCATAAAGTATCTCACTCCAAAAAATCAGTCACAATATTATTCTCTACTCTCCAATTAATAAAAGCTGCCATTTTCTTATTATCTAACAATTTCCGTGAATAATATACTTAATCCTGTACTATAAATATAAAATTAAACTAATTTAATCACATCAATTGTTAAAATGCAGAAAAAATTGACGTGTAAGGAAATACCTCCTCTGAACCAGCAATTAAATTTTCGATAAACAATATTGTAAAAATGGAAATAATGAATATTACCTGTATCAATCTTCTGGGTTTATTTTTTTCATATTTATAGACAATATTAGGTATAAATAAAAATTGACTAAATGAAAACATTCTTACAATTCTATACGTTGCTGGCACAATACCATCCATTGCACACACGCACAAAAGTAAACACTGATTTAATTTAATAATATTCCATTCTCGATAATCTTTTATACTATTTTTTGATTTATTAGGTTTATATATAATATCAATATAATTTAGATAAAGCATAATGATTATCTGAACAAGTAACCAAAATGTTCCTATAGTTTTGTTACTATAAATGCTTAACTCATCTGCTACATAATATAATTTCAATCTTGGTATGTACTCAACAATCTTGATTAAAACTAAAGGTACAATAAATTTACAGGCTCCCCAAAAACCGATTGCAAGTATAGTATAAGATATTGAACTCAGCTGAATTTTTTCAATCAAAAGAAATAACAAAAATATAATCGCAATCTGATGTATTGATGCAGCCACCATAACGCAACAAATAAATCCAATCCTGTGTTCCTTAATCAAAAATGTCAGTGCTATAAGTAAAATTGCTGAAGCCATTGACTGTCGAATATTATTTAGAGAAATAAAATATACAAATGACAAGTAAAACAATAAAATTGAAAGCCAATATTGTTGAGAACTCCTATATATCTCCCTATATACAATTCCTATAAATATTAATGACGTTACAGCAATCAAAACTTGACCATTTGAAGTAAACATACCAATAAACTTGTTAAACCAGTAAAATCCTATTTCATAATAGCTTTCTCCGCCACTTATTATCTTTTTGAACTGTGGAATATATGTGTAAAAATAGTCTGTACCAATTCCATATCTAAATACTGAAAGCATAAGCGGAAATAAAATAGATAAAATTACCATTAAAAATCTAATTATATTTCCATGACTAATTATTATTTTTGAATTTTTTATTTGAATTTTCTCTCTTTTTTGTTGTACTAGCAAGCTAAATAAAATTGAGACGCTTATTGCACCAGCATAGATCATTTTGTATTTACTCCTAATTTATATGCTATCCAAAATACTTTATTTGTGATTCTCCTTCTAATTAAGGTTGCCCTATCGACCATAGACATTCCAACATTAATAATTGGAACATGTTTTATACTCAAACAATTTTTATCTACCCAAACATTTAATAATCGTTCTGATAAAAATCCATACAGTCGTTTCTGATAGTCATTTAAATCATTTAAATCAACAATTGCTTCCAATTCAAAAAGAATATCAAATAACCAGTTGCAATATTGATCAAATATCTCTCTTTTGCAAAACATCATATTGAATAATGAACTTCTATTATTTGAAAAATACTCATCAAATGCTTTTCCATAATCCGGATATTTCTCTTTAACTATTTTTTCAAGTTTCATAAAAATATCATTTGTACAACACTTCAACAACAATTCATCTTTTGCATTTTGTTTGAAAGTTTCAACAAATGGCAAAACAATATCCGCATCTTTTGTCATCTCTACTAATTGTTGGTATGAATAAATATCCTTTGTTGCATTACTATAATTATTTTTTCCAAAGAATCTTCGATAATGAACTAACCCCTTATATTCATCCGTACAGTTCTTCCAGATCCAATATAGTCCGGTAAGCTCACAGTAATTGGAATTCTTATCAGAAATGTTATTTCCTGTATTATCAGTAAGATAACCCAGATTAACTTTTCCCTCAGCACCTACTTGCAAAGGAATATAGTTCTCTAGATTCGGATTTTCGAATTTTTTATGTGTAGCAATATAAATCATTTTTCGTTCTCTCCTTACTAGCCCTTGTATAATTTTAAAAAGCTATTTACCGTGTCCTGAATACTGAAATTTTTTTCTTTCAAAAGGAAATATGCTTGTTTTCTATTAATAGCTTTATTTTTATAACATACAATGGTGTCGACCCATTTAGCTGCATCTTTGGCTTCAATTCCTAAGAATGATACATTGTCTGTTAACTTTGCACTTGTAGTTATTTTATTTGAGAAAATGACGGGTAATCCTGTTGCCTGAGCCTCTACTCCAACAATTGGCAATCCCTCAAAATGAGAAGGTAATACAAATACATCCATTGCCATAAATAACTCCTGTACCTTATTTGAAACACCCCAAAAAATCACTTCATTTTCTAATTGATATTGCTTTAGTTTTTCCTTAAACATATGCTCATCAGGTCCTTCACCTATCAGTAACAATTTTGAAGGTATTTTTTTCTTTTTAAGAATTTCTAGAATATTAAGAAAATAATCATGATTTTTTTGAAAACAAAATCTGCCCACATGACCAATAAGAATTTCATCTTCTAATTTAAGATCTTTTCGAATTCTATTTCGAGTCAATTCATTAAATCTAAATTTTTCCAAATCAACTCCATTATTTATTAAATAAACTTTTTTCGAATCTACATTAGGAAACATCCATTGTCCGGCAACATCTGAACAAGCAACATAATCTGTTGCAATATATTTTAAAAACCTTCGGCATAATATATGTAAACACTTTTTCAGTTTTCTATGTTCTCCATCAACTCCAGCCGCATGAGAATGTAAAATCACTTTTTTAACTCCAACACTCTTTGCTGCTAATCCCGATGTAAACAATTTATTTGCAACATCTGCATGAATATGAATATATTCATAATTGCCTTTCTTAATTAGCTTTCGCAAGTTAAGAAAACACTTTATTTGCTTTAGCAATTTATTTCCTTCATATCCAACATAAAAAACATGTGTACCTATACTATTAAACATATCAATATTCGCCCTATTGGCAAAATGCTCTATTGAAGCTATATCAATTTGAATATTTCTGTTTTCATTGTTTATGATTACATTTTTTACTAGTCCATAAACACCACCCATATTCAAATCATCTACATTAACCTCTAGTATTTTCTTTTCCATTATGAATGAATTAACCTCTTCAATCTGTTTTTTCTTCTAATCAATATAGATTTAATTCCTACTTTACGTGCACCTAAAAAATCAGCTTTTACACTATCGCCAATATGTACTATTTCTGATTGTTTTATTCCTTTTTGATTTAACACTATTTTAAATAGTTTTCCAGAAATTTTGTTTACACCATATTCATTTGAAACATATAACGAGTCATAATTCGTTATATTACAATGTTCTAACATTTTTTTAATCACTTCAGCTGGCAAATACATATCCGATATTATCAATATCTGTTTATCTTTTTTTATACATGAATTATAAAATTCTATAATTTCTTTCTTAGCATAGCTAAGATCAATTTCTAGTCTTGTTTCTTCATTTTTAAGTCTTTTTATCACTTCCTTGTCATACAGCTTACTTAGCTCTTCATAAATTTCTTCAAGTGTAATCTCTGTATAGTGTTTGGCTTCCCTAGCACTGGATTCAGCTCTTTTTCTTAATTCTCGAAACTCTTCAGATTTTTCTTCTCCAAGAATATTCTTTCCAACAAGTGCAAATATATCCGTTGGTTTATTGACCTTCCTCTCAATCAATGTATCAAATACATCAAAGCTAATATATTTGTAATGACATAATATATATTTACTAATTAATTTATTCATTTTCGTAACCAACTATAAATATAAAAATATGGGAATGGAATTTTAAAAACAGATTTCATAAATCCAGTTTTCCAGACACTATTACTCAATGCCCTTATCAATTCCTTAGGTTTATATTTAAACAATCCCTTCTGACTAATATAGTATTCTTTAATTCCATCCGTGTTATAAAAGAAAGAAAACAGTTTCACTTCTTTTAGAGATGGTCTCTTACCAAAACGAATCAAAGGATACGCCAATTTGATATAGTCTTCTTCCTCAATAAAAATCTCTTTAGTTTCATTAATAAAATCAATAGCCGCATTCTGCCATTCGTTTATACAATTAACAAATTCATTTTTACCAGAAAACTCATATTCATTACAAACCGGAACAATTATATTATTTTCCTGTTTATAACCATAAGTAGAGCCTTCCATACTCTGAAATAGCTTTTCCAATACGCCAAAAAAACAAAGCATACTTTTTCGCAGCTGTGGCTTGTCTGAACTATAAACATAACCATTTGTTGTTCCTGTTAAAGGAACATTTGGTAATATTCCAACGTAATAGCCATGTAAATTAACGTCTACATTATTCAACTCACAAAACTCTTCCAAATAATACTGCATTGAACCATGCCATCCAATATCTACAATTGCACAAGTCCCCTGAAAAGCTATCTGTTCAAGATACTTTAGTAATAACAGTCGCTGATTTTCTGATTTGTCTTTTATAAGATTTTTCAATTTATAAAACAAATCCTCAACAAAAGAATTGTCCCGTAATGTAACAAACTCAAATTCTGACAAAAGATTCCAATTATTTTCTCTAGCTAGTTTTTCTCTTTCTTCTTTTGAAAATCCATAATACTCCAAAATTTTCCCTAGTGAAACAAATTTTTCTATGCTCATATATTTTAATGACTCTAGAAAAGTATCACATTTATATAACAACGCCTGTCGTATACTTTTTCTTGAGAAATAAACATATTCTATTTCATAATTTCCGAAGTATAAAAGTTTAAAAGCTTTTTCCATCATATAACCATCTCGTGAGAAGAAAAAAACTTTTTCAATTTTGTCATCCTCAAATTTACAGTTTAACCACTTAGTAAAACCCAGCAGGAAAGGACCGAAATAATTCCATCCAAACTGATAATAATCTGTCTTTTTTTTTACATCTGGTGTTTTTAATACTTCGTTAATAATTCTATTATTAATTTTGTGTTTCATCAAAAGCTACCCTCATATCTCTTTCCTGCAAACTTAGCTTTCAAAAAGGCAGTTCCTTTTTTCCACCAGTTTATTTTTTCCATATGCTGATATGGAAGCTCTTTTATTTCACTCTCTTTAATTTTCCCATTTTTAATCTGTCCATCTAACCATACATTAAATATAATTTCACTTACTCTTCCATAAAATCTACCTTGAAATGAAGATAATTCTTGTGGATTAATTCGTTTTTCTAATTCAAATAAAATATCAAATAACCAGTTACAATAATCATCTAAATACTGTTGCTGCATAATCATCATATTAAACATATATCCATATGTATGCTTCACAACTTCATCATAGCTTTTTAAATAATTTGGATATTTCTCCACAATTATTACCCTAGTCATATCTAATTGGGATGCATAATGAGTGTGCTGATAATGAGAATACAATGTTTCAATGTAATACTTTCTTTTCTTCGGAACAAAAATTTTATACTTAGAAAGCATAGGTTGTAATTCATTGTATGTCAGCACTCCATCAAAGGGATGTTTTGTTTTCCTACCAAAATGGCGTCTATAATGAGCCAAACCAATATAATCTTCATTTAAGTTTTTCCATGCCCAGTATAATCCAGTAAGCTCACAATATGCTGGATTCTTTACGGATATGTTTTCGCCAGTGTTATCTTTTATATAACCTAAATCTAATGGTTCACCAAAATCATTTGTTTTGCCTTCTGCTCCAACATGAATTGGTAGATACATCTTGTCTTTAGGCATTTCATACTTTTTGTGTGTTGCTACAATAATCTTAACGGTAGGAGTATTCTTCATCATATGCATCATCCTTCACAATTTATTAAATATCACACAATTACGCCGGCCCGGCAGCCAGCGTAATTGCTATTGCTTATTCACTTATTTTCTGAGTTTTCTATACCTCACACCGATCCCTCGCTCTTCAACACCGAACTAACCGTCTTCAACAATATCCTGCAATCCAACCCAATCGACCAGTTCTCGATATACTCGGTATCCAGCTTCACGACTTCCTCAAAATCCGTAATATCGCTTCGGCCGCTTACCTGCCACATTCCGGTGATTCCCGGTTTGATTGACATACGGCTTCTGTGGTGAAGTTCATACTGTTCCCATTCATCGACTGTCGGTGGCCTTGTTCCCACCAGGCTCATATCGCCTTTCAGGACGTTCCAGAACTGAGGGAACTCATCCAGGGATGTCTTACGGATAAAGTTTCCGATTCCTTTTGGATTACCGTTTTTATCCTTCTTCTCACTGCCGATGATTCGCGGATCGTAGTCCATCTTGAACATCAGGCCCTCCATTTTGTTCTGACTCATCAGTTCTGCTTTTCTCTCTTCGGCATCCATATACATGCTGCGGAATTTATAGATTTTGAATTTCTTTCCGTTCTTGCCAATACGCACCTGTGAGAAGAAAATCGGTCCCGGGGATTTGATATAAATCATCGGTCCTATGACAACGATCAGGATCACGGTAAGCAGGCAGCCGACAATTCCTCCGGCAATATCCATCAGCCTCTTGTAGAGCAGCTGTTTCGGTGATGCGGTATTGATACTGGATGTAATTACCGAATAGCCGCCGATTTTTTCTATAAAATTCTTTCCGCTGAGTGATTTTTCCATCTCACCCAGGCTGAGATGTACGGTCAGTCCCATGGTGATGATCTCATCGATCAGCTTCTGTGGATATGGTTCTGTCTCGCTGATCTTGACAAAGACTTCGTCAACCCATTCATGACAGAGATATTCACTGATCGTGTCCATATTTCCGACAACCGGTATGCCTGCGATTTCTTTTACTCCCGGATTGTCATCAATGAGCGCGATCCCATTGATAGAAAAGTTCTGGATCGGACTGCTCAGGATTTTTTCAATCGTTTCTTTTGCTTCGGCGAGGCTTACCACAACGACCATGGACTTTTCTTTCTTTTTGGTCGCATTCTTTTTCAGGACATTTTCTTTGTGCCATACCCTGCCGACGTAGTCAAAGCATAAATACAAAAATGCGGTATAGAACAACGTTAATCTGGAATAGCTGACTGCCTGCTGTGTTGCAAAGAGATACAGGACAGACAGCAGCATGACCATCAATACATGCTTGACTGTCTTGGTAAATTCTATGTAATAGCCCCGTTTCAGGATATCCTGATAGGACTGTCCCAGAAACATGACCACGATCTGGCACAGCATAAATACAAAGGCTACTGTGCGGTAAATCTGATCACTGTACGGGTTTTCCAACCCCTGTCGTACTAAGTATGCAACTACAAAGGCAAGCTGAAGGCAGAAAATATCCAGAATGATAAAATCCCAGTGTTTCAGCCACCCCTGTGGTGATTTCTTATACATACGCTTCCCCCTTACAAAAATCTTTCTATATTTTACAGATTTCGGATTCTGCTGTAGTCCCGAGATCATCGCTGCCATACAGTTCCCTGCAGCAGTCTCTGCACAGCTGTCCGGCTCCCGGAATGTAACATTTCCGTTCACTGACCGGCATCTGCACCGGTACATCAGTAACGGCACCACATAGCACGCATCTCTCGAACGAATTCTCTTCAGAATCTATCTGTAAATTTTTCTCTTTTCTGTCGAAGAAAAATCTCTTTTTCATATTTAATCCTTATATTTATAACTTATCTAATATGTAACAAATTTAAAATCTGAATGATTTCAGATCTTAAATTTGCTGCATATTATTTACCTGTGTTCTGTTTCGTGAATTTCTCTCTGGAATTCTTCTACAGACATATTTTCATTGCCGGTCGGCTTATTCCCTACCGGATGGAAAGTCGGTACGATTTCTTCAACCATCTCAACGATGTGAGGACTGTTTTCGTAACTTGCCTGTGCCAGTTCTGTCAGCTGTCCGAGGAATTTACTGATATCAAACGGAATTGGTTTGCCGATATGGATCAGATCATTATCGGTTTTCTTCATTCCCTCTTCTGCCATCAACTTCTCTTCGTAAAGCTTCTCACCAGGACGCAATCCTGAATAAACGATTGGAATTTCCACATCCGGTTCATATCCGGAAAGTTTGATCAGGTTTCTCGCAAGACTGTCGATCTTGACCGGTTCACCCATATCCAGAACGAAGATCTCACCGCCCCAGGCATAGGTTCCTGCTTGAAGTACCAGGCTGACTGCCTCCGGGATCGTCATGAAGTATCTCACGATATCCGGATGTGTAACTGTCACCGGGCCGCCCGCTTCGATCTGTTTCTTAAAGAGTGGAATAACCGATCCGTTACTTCCAAGAACATTTCCGAATCGAACTGCCACAAACTGTGTTCCCTGTCGGTCTTTGTTCTTAACGCTCTCGATATGTACGCTGGAACGCTCTTCCGGCCGGCTCTTCATGGCCACCGTCGTCCTGTCTCCCGGAATCTGATCTTCGAAGTATTTATCCATGTGTGCATGGAGAAGTGGAAGGACATCCAGTCTTCCTGCCTTGCTGACTGCATCCATACTCTGGATGACCATTTCGCAGAGACGTTTGCTTGCGCCCATGATGTTGGTCGGGTTTACTGCCTTATCCGTACTGATCAGGATAAATCTTGATGCACCGTGCTTCAGTGCCGCATACGCTGTTTTGTATGTACCGATCACATTGTTCTTGATGGACTCGTTCGGGCTTGTCTCCATAAGCGGCACATGTTTGTGTGCTGCTGCATGATATACGATTTCCGGCTTGTATTTCTCGAACACCATATTGATTCTTCGGCTGTCTCTGACAGATCCGATCAAAACAACAAGGTTGAGGTTTTTGTACTTACGTCTCAGTTCCTGTTCGATATCGTATGCATTATTCTCATAGATATCAAAAATGATCAGCTGTTTCGGTTCATGACCTGCGATCTGCCGGCAAAGCTCACTTCCAATAGAGCCACCGCCGCCGGTAACAAGGATTGTTTTTCCTTTAATGTACTGGAAGATCTCTTCCATGTTTACTTTGATCGGATCTCTTCCAAGCAGATCTTCGACTGCTACTGCTTTCATCTTGCTTAAGGAAACTTGTCCGTTTGCCAGCTGGAATACTCCCGGCAGAGTCTTGAGTTCACATTTTGTTTCCTTACAGATATTGAGGATATCTCTTCTGTCCTCCACCCGTGCGGTAGGGATTGCAAAAAGGATCTGGTCAATGTTGTATTTCTCGACGTTTGCCATGATGCTGTCACGTCCACCGACGATCGGAACACCTTCTGTCAGACGTCCCCATTTGTTCGGGTTGTCATCGATCACACAGCATGGCTTCGCAGTTGCCTTGACGGATGTTTTCAGCTCCCTCAGGATCATCTGCCCGGCTGCACCGGCACCAATGATCATAGTTCTGTGTGTTGCCATCGCATCCTTTTCGCGTTTGGCACGCTCCAGTGTGATATAACGATACATAAAGCGGACTGCCACGGTCAGGATAAACTGTGAAATGCATCCTACGATATAATAGGAACCGGGCATTCGCTCATAAAATGTCGTGATCCCGACTACCTGAAATACTGTTGTGATCACCGTTGCCACAAAAATGCGGTTCAACTCGGTAAAGCTGGCGAAACGCCATACGCTGTTATACATATGTGCCACATAAAACACGATCAGTGAAAATGCCGTATAAAAAGGCGCAAACCTCAGGAATGCACTTAAATAATTCTCTGGTATGCTGGAATAGGCCAGATCAAATCTCAGTAAGAGGCCAAAAAAATACGAAAAGTTGATTGCGACAATGTCGTAGATGATCAGATAAAATGCGATAATTTTCCAATGTTCGATTGGTTTTCTTTTTCTTACGCTGTTGCTCATTTTCTTCCCCCGTCTGTTTTATAAACATCTGCATTTTATCACATAAACATATTTCTGTAAACCCCTTGGGATCTGGTTTTACCCCCCCCCGATGCGAAAATTTCTCGAAAAATCACGGAGTTTTTATGCCAAAAAACAAAGAAGATCAGGAACTCCATGCCGGTTCCTGACCTTCCTAGTTTTTATATAATAATACACACCATGCCGCCTTTGCTGTCGTTGACGATCTTCTGCATGGTGTCCTGCAGTTTGGACTGGCTCTCTTCTCCAATGGAAGTCAGTTTGCTTCGGATGCCGTCCTGCACCAGCTGTTCTATGGATTTTCCAAATATATTCGTTTCCCAGATGCTTTCGCCGCGCTGTCCGCTTTCGCCGATATACTGGATCAGATCCTTTGCCTGCTGCTCAGTTCCCACGATCGGAGCGATTTCTGTTTCTATGTTAGCTTTGATCATGTGGATAGAAGGGCTCTTGGATTTTATCCGGACACCGTACTTGCTGCCCTGCCGTATGACGGACGGTTCCTCAATCTGGATCTCGCCAAGTTCTGGCACTACCACACCGTAGCCGCTTTCTCTCACAGACTCCAACGCCGCCTGCACTTTGACGTATTGTTCTTTCATTGCCGCGAGTTCTTTCATCGTATGGATCAGATCATATTCTGTTTCCATCTGGATACCGCTCATTTCACTTAACATACGATAATAATATTCGTCCCTGATCTGAATTCGTATACGCACTTTTCCACTAGACAGACTGACCTCCTCCAACAGGACATCCTGCACAAAAGGAGCTGTCAGCTGAACAGATTCCCGGGTTATATTTTTAATATGAAGTAATTTTTTCATCTGTTCGCGTATCTGCTCCAGCAGCTTCAATTTCAGCTCATGATCATTCGGCAGCATTTCCACCCATTTTGGTACGAAGAACTGAATCTCACTTACCGGAAATTCATACAGTATATTGGAAAGGATTCTGGTGACATCTTCTTTTCGCAGCTGCTCGCAGTTGGCTGCCATAGTCGTTACACCATATTTATTCTGCAGATTTCTGACAAGTTCCTGCGTTTCTTCTTTATATGGCATCTGGGAGTTTACAAGAATCAGAAATGGTTTGCCCTGTTTTTTCAGAAGGTTTATAGTCAGTGCCTCTGCATCAGCGAAATTTTCTCTTGGAAGTTCGCCGAAGCTTCCATCTGTCGTAACCACCAGTCCGATCGTTGCATGTTCCTGAATGACTTTGCGTGTGCCAGTCTCTGCTGCTTCATGAAAAGGAATCGCTTTTTCAAACCATGGAGTTTTTACCATGCGTTCTCTTCCGTCTTCAATGTGGCCGCTCGCATCTTTTACGAGAAATCCTACGCAGTCAATCAGACGGATCCGTACTTTCTGATCATCCCCTAAATTTACATTCACTGCTTCTTTTGGGATAAATTTGGGTTCTACGGTTGTGATGAGCTTCCCGGAACCGCTTAAAGGGAGCTGATCACGCACTTCCGCCTGTTTTGCCGGTTCCATATCCGGCAGTGCCACCAGCTCCATAAATCTCCGGATAAATGTGGATTTTCCTGTACGGACTGGGCCAACAACGCCTATGTATATGTCACCGCCGGTACGTGCCTGAATATCCCGGTAAACCTGAAAATTTTCCATATAAAAAAGCCCCCTTGCATATATTCACACAATCCCATGTATTGTTATAATATATGTCCTGGGGGCTTTGGTTATGATTTTTTATTATGCTCTTTGAGATAGGCTTCTCTTCCCTGCTCATAAAGGTTGTTACCTTCACAGTCAATGATGACCACCAGCGGCATCTCTTCTACATAAAGTCTGCGGAGTGCTTCGGACTGGAGGTCTTCGTAGGCAACCAGTTCTGCACTCTTGATGCATTTGGCGAGAAGGGCTCCGGCTCCGCCGATCGCTCCGAAGTAAACGCCGCTGTATTTCTTCATGGCTTCCACAACCTCCGGAAGACGGGCTCCCTTACCGATCATGCCTCTGGCTCCCACAGACATCATGGTGGGGGCGTAAGCGTCCATTCGTCCGCTGGTGGTCGGACCTGCGGAACCGATGACTGCGCCGGGTTTTGCCGGGGTCGGACCTACATAGTAGATCGTCGCGTCTGTCGGATCAAAGGGAATCTTCTCTCCTCTTGCCAGAGCCTCGCACATTCTCTTGTGGCCTGCGTCTCTGGATGTATAAATGGTACCTGTCAGGAGCACCTGATCTCCTGCGTGAAGGGTTTTAGCCAGTTCCTCGGTCAGAGGAAGGGTGATATGTCTTCTCTCCATGATCAGATCACCTCCGTTTTATGGCGTGTCACATGGCAGTTGATATTGACTGCACAGGGCATAC
>OKSA01001028.1_pt1 | contig 26231 bp, 29 predicted proteins | sample 1601181 | NCBI WGS metagenome assembly OKSA01 (sample SAMEA3541538, study PRJEB24748) | human gut metagenome | biome: human gut; feature: human-associated habitat; material: faeces | place: China | collected 2012
CCCACCAAAAGCCCTTCTCTCCGCCAGAGAAGGCATCATGCGGGAATGGCGGAATTGGCAGACGCGCTAGATTCAGGTTCTAGTGAGGGTTTTCTTCATGCAGGTTCAAGTCCTGTTTCCCGCACCAATCGAAAGTCATCCGAACGTATTTCCGAGAGGAACTGCGTTCGGATGATTTTTTTCTTGTCGTGAAACTTCCTATTTCCCCATCACTTAGCCTGCGGCGGTCGCATGGTTGCCAAACAGCAAATATCTGTGCTAAACTGCTTAACAGGCGTAAGGGCAAAAGGAGGTCGGGAGGCTTTCTATGCGAAACAGAAACGGAAACTTTCGACAAAAGCCACAGATCCCTGTGCTTTGGGAGCAGGAATTCCGCAGGATTCCCACGGCAATCACCATGGTCAACGGGATTCAGAAAATGGCCAGCCGAAAGGGATACAAAGTGAATCTTTACGACCGTTGCGCCGGGCTGCTCAGCGATTCGCCGGCTGCCTCCACCGTCATTGTGGTCGGCAGCGAATCCAGCAGGACGCCGCATATTCTGCAAGACCTGAAAAAGGCACAGTGGCAGATCGTCGTGACCAATGTCGACGCGGATCACATTGACGCGCATTATTCCTGTGCGACGTTTTCCCGCAGAATTATCACGGAACAGATGCTGGATCACCTGCTGGATAAGGGCTGTCGCCGCATCGCAATGGTAGGCTTGGGGCAGCGTTCTTTCAACGACATGGTCCACCAGGACGCGATGGCACAATATCTTTTGAAATATCCGTATGCAGAGGGCGCATGCTTTGAATATCAGAACCGGATTGACGAAAGCTTTAACGCCTTTTATGCCATGCGTGACGGCTTTGACGCCGTGGTTTGTCCAAACGCCTTTGTAGCCGTCGCTTTCCTGCACTTTTGCGAGGAAAAGGGCATCGTTGTGCCAAACGACCTGCTGGTCGCCTGCATGAAGGATCACTCTATCGGACGTTACTGCAAGCCGTCGCTGACATCGCTCGCCGTTGATTTTTTTGCTATTGGCGAGCAATCCGTTATCGTGTGGCAATACTTGCAGGAAGAGGGCAACGAACGCTTTCGTATGCGCATTGCCATCCAGGGACATGTGATCGAGCGTGAGAGCACGGGTACCGCCCTTGGAGAGGGGGCACAAAGCCTGGCGAACGACGGGACTCTGGATGGAAAATATGAAGGCGGTCCTTTTTACACGGATCCGGAGCTTCAGGCGCTGATGTCGCTGGAGCGTTGCCTGCAAAACTGCGACGAGCTGGACCTGCGGATCATCCGGCTTCTTTTGGACGGCGAGCACTATGATGCCATTTCCGAGCGGCTGTATCTTGGAGACAGCTCGCTTCAGTACAGGGTGCGCAAGATTTTTCATTCAGCGCAGACCAAGAGCCGCGATGAATTTATCCGCCTTATGCGAAACAGCTTTACTCGCAACACGCATTTCGGGGAGGAGGAGTGAATGCAGGAATAAAAAGATCAGGAGCCACAGTGCACCGGCATGACAGGAAGGTTTTCTTCCTTGCGCCAGAGCGCAGCAGCTCCCGAGAAAAAGGTCCTTGCGGTTCCGCCTGTTTTGTCCATGCCGGCACCCCAATCCTGCGCGGCCGAAACGCCCTGTTTTGCCGTGTCGAAGGCTCCTGTCTCCATTCCGGGCAATAGCCGGTGATGGATGCATAATAACGTGGAGCGGGGGACCGGGTCTCAAAAGCGAGAACCATGCGCCAATGCCAGCCGGACGCCATAGATCATATCGCTTCCGGATGACGCGCCTACAGCCTCCAAGGCCTGCGCCGCTGCCGGAATGCCGGCGTGATTCTTCCAGAGCGCATGGATCAGCGCCAGCAGCGGTTCCCCAAAATAGCCCCTTTGCGCCAAACGAAGGTAACGGGCGCTTACATCGGTCGTCACAGACAAGTCTTCCAGCGGCGGAAGGGACCTCCCTGTGGCGGTATAGATGGCTACCATGCCCACGCAGGCATCGTCAAAGGAGGGCGTCAATCCGCTGCCAAGCCCCAGAAACGCCTGCCAGCGCCCCTCCAGCAGGGCTTGTTCGGCCCTGTACCGCAGGGGCGCAGGCAGGCGATCAAAGCCGCTGTGCAGCTGCGTGGTACAGGCTGTCAGCTTTTTGAGGCAGGGCTGTCCCTCCTGCCTGTCAAGCTTTCCGCTGAAGTGGCTGTCGGTCCGGAGACGGACAGCGGTATTCTGCCATGAGAGCAGCTGACCGTCGAGCGTCACCTCCTGCCCCACCTGGAAGGTCGGTAAAAGCTGCGGCGGAAGGCATATGCTGTCCGGCAGGGCAGGCACTTGCGGAGCAGCCAGCACAAGCAGGCGACTGTCCCCCTCACTTTGCATCTCCACATTGACCACGCGATGAAAAACCGAATGAACACGTCCCTGACAAGTGCCCGGAAATCCGGGGGTGACCCGCAGCAACCCGTCATACGGGGCCAGGGGCCCACGCAATGGCGATGAATCCCGTTTCTGTTCCCATGTGGTCATGAGGGTATCCTCCCATTGCAACTCTGATTCTGCATACGATTCTATGATACCGTTTCCGCCGCCTTCTGTCGACAGGAATCTCAGCAGGGAATCGCATGAAAATTCCGTCTTGCGGTTTTGCGCGGGAAGGATTACACTAGGGATACTGATCTGCCACATGAGAGGAAGCACTTATGAACCTGTTTGAACGCTTTGAGGAACTGAGCCGGATCATCGACAGCATGAACGCGCAGGCAGCAGATACGCGAGATATTCCTGTCATCCTGCTGCATGACTATGTGCATTACTGCGATGTCCAAACCTTCTTGAAAGCCTGTACTCACTCACTTCGATTATCCCCGGCGCAGACGGACAGCCTGATGGCATTTTTTTACCGTGATACGCTGGAGCGAAAAAGCGAGCTTGGCGCGCTGGATCTTTATACCTTTACCCGTCAGTTTTTCAAATACATGACCTACCGCATCGGCAATCTGGACACGCCCGACGACTGTGTGGAAAAGCTGGATATGGATATCCTTTCGCCCTATCGCTCGGCGCGGGAAAAACAGTGGCGCGGCGAAGCGCTGACCCCGCAGGAGCGCGAGCTGCTGGACAAAACGGTTCAAAGCGTGCTGGCACGCTGCCATAGCTGAGGCTTATTCTGTTTTATCGAAGGGATTGCCCGGGCCCAGGCTTTCCTGAACCAAAGCCTCAAAGCCGCGCCTTCCCTTTGTACCCGCATCGGCATAAATCTTGTTGAGGCGATACCGAAGGGTGCTGTTGCTGATAAACAGCGCATCGGAGATCTCCTCATAGCTTTTTTTTGCCATCAGCAGGCGCAGGATCTGCATATCCGTCTCATCCCTCTGACTGATGCATTTTTCCAGGCGGACCAGCCGGGAAATGGCGGGCTGGTGATAAAAACTGTCCTGGTGCGACGGGAAAACGGCGCAAACGCCGGATTGTAAAGGCATATGGGCAGTGCTTTCCCGAATGAGGATCTTGCTGGGCACGGTAATTCTCAGGGCGATGCGCTGCATGGACTGCTCGCTCTTCATCAGATGCCGCCATACGGAAAAGGCCTGTTTGCCGACATATTGCATGTCCATGGTCATGCTGGTGATGGAGGGCCGGTGGTACCGGCCGATCGCCATGTTGCCAAAGGACGCCACAAACAGATCATCGGGGACGGTTATGCCCTGCTGTTTGAGATAGTTCACCAGGTAAATAGCAATGGCGTCATTTGGGCATACCACCGCCTCATATTCCCGGGCCACCCGGGCAAAGCTGCGGAAGCTGTCCATCGGATCCTGTTCCCAGCGCCACACGTCCCTTTCTTGAAAAACCTCGCCCCATGACGCGACAGCGCTCATGGCCGCGTGATAACGGAAGCTGTCGTTGATGGAGCGCATGCCAAAACCCACCATGGCTATTCTTCTTTTACCGCAGTTGCACAGATAGTTGATCAGCTGCAGGGTTTCTGCGCGCCGCGATGGCGTGGCGCAGGACACGTCATATCCGAACTGTTCCGAATCCATTCCGGCAAGTACGGCAAAGCGATCGTTGTCCCTCAGCCGGGAGATCGCCTTTTGGATAAAAGGCAGGCTGGTTCCCGTGACAATGGCGATTTGTGGAAGCGACGAAAAATCCGTTTTGTCAAAATCGGCATCTGAAAACAAATTCAGATGCATGCCGTAACGGGCGGCCGCCATACGGATGCCCTGGATCGTGTTGGCGTACTGGGAAGAAGTGGAGGACTTTTCGTCATAAAATACGGGAACATCCTGTTCGCGCATCGGACTCCGCCCCTTTCCCCGAACGATTCTCAACGATTACCTTATTATATGGAATTCACGAAAAAAATCAAGGCAGAAGATGTGGCTGTTCCGGCCTTTTTGTCCACCTTGCCCATGGCCGCCGCCCCGCATCCATCTGCTGCCGCGTACCGAAAAGTGTATGGCAAGTCCAGCTGAAGCTTTTTCGTAACGCAAACAACAGGCAAACGCCTCCGGCCGTCCCGTCGAGGGATAGGCCGGAGGCGTTCTTCTTTTGATCGGTATGATTGGCTTTGCGGCGGTCTCCCCGCTGCATCAGCCCTTGATGCCCGTCATGGTGATCGAATCTACAAAGGCTCTCTGGAAGATGATATAAACAATAATCATCGGCACCACGGCTAGTGCGCTGGCCGCCATGAGGAAGCCATAGTCCGTTATGTACTGCCCCTTGCACAGCGCAATAAACATGCTCAGCGTCCGATTCGTTTCGCGGGTGATGATGATCGTCGGCCAAAGCAGATCGTTCCATGCCCACAGAAGCACCATGATGCCCATTGCCGTCAATATGGAGGTGGAAAGCGGCAACAGGATCTGCAAAAAGATACGCGGGATGGAGCAGCCATCGATCTTCGCGGCCTCCTCCAGCTCCGATGGGAAGCTCAGGAAGTTTTGCCGGATGAAGAACGTGACGTTGATACTGATAAAGTTGGGCATGATAATGCCGATCAGCTTATCGTAGCCGCCAAGCGCACGCACAATGTGGAATTTGGGAATCATGGTCATGTTCTGCGGCACCATCATCATGGACAGCACCACCAAAAACAGCACATTTCTGCCCGGGAACCGAAGCCGCGCAAATGCGAAGGCTGCCATTGAAGCCGTGACAAGCTGCAACACCGTTATGCAAACCGAGGTGATCGCCGTGTTGATGTAGGGCGTAACGATATTGCGTTCCCATGCACGGATATAGCCGTCAGCCACCCATTCCTTGGGGAAAAAGGTGGGGGGGATCTGGATCACCTCAATATTGGATTTAAAGGAGCACAAAAGCATCCATATGAAGGGAAACAGCATCACAATGACGCCAAGAATAAGGATTATGTACATCAGCACGCGTCCGGGCTGTATCCTTCGATGCGGCCTGGCCATGGTCTGTGCGGCAGTCATTTTTACTTCTCCCCCTTCCATCAGTAGTTGACCCAACGCTTCTCACCAATCATCTGAATGGCGGTCACGATGAGGATCACAAAGAACAGGAACACGGCCTTGGCGCAGGCGTAGCCCATCTGCATATCCGCGAAGGCAGATTGATACACGCCAAATACCAGCGTCCTCAAACTGTCGGTAATGGGTCCCACCGCTCCCGAGGTAGCGCTGTCGGCCATCATATACACCATGTCATATTGGTTAAAGGCGGCTATGATGCGCGTGACCAGCAGGAAAAATATCGTGGGGGTAAGCAGCGGCACCGTGATTTTGAAAAACTGCTGCAGGCCGGAAGCGCCGTCAATTCGCGCCGCCTCATAGTATGTCTGGGATATGCCCTGCAACCCGGACAGCAGAATCACGATACAGTAGCCCATGCCCGACCATACGGAAATCATGCACATGCTGAGCATGGTGAGGTTCGGGTCCGTCATCCATGCGGGACGTATGCCAAACAGCGCGTCCAGGATAATATCGACAATTCCATACTGCGAGTTCAGCAGCCAGCGCCAGATCATCACCACTACGGTGGCCATCGTCACGTTTGGCAGGAAGTAGATGACTCGAAAGAAGCCGACCGCTTTGATTTTGGAATTCATCATCGCGGCAAAAATCACGGCCACGATCAGGGTAAGCGGCACCGAGCCCAGCACATAGACAAACGTGTTGCTTACCTCCATGCCGAACTTGGTATCCCTGGTAAACATTTTGATGTAGTTGTTTATGCCGATCCACTGCGCTGTACCGATTCCCTTCCATCGGGTGAAAGAATAGTAGAACGTTTCGACAATCGGCACGATAAAGAACAAAATGATGCCCACCAGCAGCGGCAGCAGGAACAAAAACGCCGTGAGCACTTCCTTGCCGTTGTAGCGCTGGCGGTAACGCAATTCGCGCTCGGAAATTGCGGGGCTATTCATCGGGAGGACCTCCTTTTTGTTGCATCTGCAAGCGGCGTATGTTTTTGCAGCCGCGTCAGGCACCCGCCGAGCTGACAACCGGTGCCGCGGCGCAGGCAAAGGCTGCCGCGAGCCGCCGAAATATGCAAACGCAAGGATGCACAAAAGGTCGTCCTTGCGAAAAAGGCTGCCGGGGCGGGACTCGATCGCTGCCCCGGCAGCCTCGGTTGGAACACTTTACGCCCTAAGTGGAAAGGAATCAGCGATTACTCCGAAAGAGCGTAGTTCACAGCCTCCTCGGCGGCAGCGCAGAACTCCTCGGCGTTGGCAAAGTCGCCGTTGCGCAGACGGGCCAGCACATCCTGATACGCGGTGCGGGCCAGGGTAGCGTTGACGGTGGACAGGTAGCTGCGGCCATAGGACAGCGCATTCATGAAGGCGCCGACATTCACGTTGGGATACACACTCTCCCAAGCGGAGGCGCAGGTCAGATTGGCGGGGATGACAACCTCGATCTGCTTCACCTGGGCATCATAGGTGGCCAGGTACTTCAGGAAGTCAACCGTCTCCTCCATATGCTCGTTGGAGGTGGTGGTGGAGTAGCCGATGCCGTGGTTGGCGCTGAACTTGCCGGCCGCGCCGGAAGGCAGCTCAACGATGCCCAGGTTGTCGCCCAGCGCGCTGGCGTACTGGGAAATCATCCAGGAGCCGTTGATAGTCATGGCGGCGATGCCGGAGGTGAAGGCCGCGGTATCAGACACTTCGGCAAGCTGGGGACCCGTGTAGGCGTAGCCGTTGGCGGAGAGATCCATCAGCATCTGAATGACCTCAGCGCTCTCAGGGGTGTTGATGGCGGCAGTGGTGCCGTCCTCGCTGTAGATCTGGCCGCCGTTGCTCCAGATGAAGTTGTACCACACGCGGTCGGAGGTGGAGCTGGTCCAGCCCACAACGCCGTCGCTGGTCATCTTCTTGGCGGTCTCGCAGAAATCAGCGATCGTCCAGGAATCGTCGGGGTAGGGCACGCCGGCCTGATCGAAGAGGGCCTTGTTGTAGAACACGGCGTAGGAATCCGTATCCTTTGCCACGGCGTACACCTTGCCGTCCACCGTGTAGGCGTTAACGATGCCGGAGGCCAGGTCGGACTGATCGATGCCATAGGGGGTCAGGTCAGCCACGATGCCCAGCGGGATATACTCAGCCGCCAGGTTGTAGTTCATGAAGAAGATCTCGGGGGCGTCGGACGTGCCGATGGTCGCCTGAATCCGCTGGTTGAGGCCGGAAACGTCGGCCTGGCAGCTGATTTCGATGGTGACGTTAGGATGGGACGCCTCATATTCATCGGCCATGGCGCGCATGGCGGGCTGCTGCGCGTCGTCCCACATCCACAGACGCAGGGTGACAGCTTCTTCTGCAGCCGCAAAGCTGGTAAGAGACAGGGCCATCACCAGCACCATGATCCAGGTAATCATTTTCTTCATTCAGATATACCTCCTTATTCATTTTGTTTTCGGAATGAAGCTACTTTGTAGTATATTCATTGCAAAAGTGAACCGCAATGATTTGTCTTTTGATTTATGGCATCGAAATATATATTTAGGAATATTAACGCCCAGTTTATACAGTTTTTTGTCGAACCCTGCACCCCCCGTACGCTTCCGGGACATTGAAAAGGCATGCGGAGGATGGACCTCCCGCATGCCTCAGGCTCACTCCAGGGGCAGAATCTGCTTGCCATTGAGATAGGCTTTCTTTTGGTGGTAATCAACGACGATCTGATCGCCGTTTTCATAGGTCACGCGGCGCACGCCGTCCGGCAGGATTTCATGGCGTTCCATCGTAAGCGTTTGCAGATGGCGAATCCCCTCGTACCAGTGGTACACCCGTGCGATCCATTCTGCACTGCTCTGACGGTCCTCTGGCGTGTGGCAGTGATAATCGTTCTCGCCCATCCAGTTGACGTCTTTGTTGGGATCCGGCGTCACAAATTTGGAATCGTAATAGAACGTGGGCCGTCCACCGTACTCCACAACCTTCAGCAGGTCATCATTGGTGGGGTTGACGGTTTTGCTATAGGGATTGCTGAGGATGTAGCCATGATAGACAAGTTGCCAAAACGGCACAACGTCATCCGCCAGGGGGCAGTCCCCCAGCCCGAAGGAAACGTACAGGCCAAAGTCCAGTTCCGGCGCGGTAAAGTCGAAGCCGCCCTCCGAGCTGATGCCGCCAAACTGCTGGCGTGCAAAGCGCAAGATACGATTCCACAGGGCTGCGCACTGCCTGCGTGTGACAGGATGGCCGGGCGCATGACAGGTGCGGGGGAAGACCGTGGAGATCACGTCGATGTAGTGGGTGCCTTCAAAACCCAGCGCCCTGACCTTCGGCAGCAGCTCCATCGCCTGACGGAGACCGCACAGCGGGCACACCTGGTACATGTCGCCGCCGCTCCAGGGCTGATTGTTCTTGACGGGCGCACCTGCCTCATCGCAAAGGATGTCGGTCTCTGCCCAGCAGTCGGCGATGGAATAGGCGTCGGTGGAATTGGTGTGGCAGACCATCGCGTATCCCATGGCGCGCGCCTTCGCAGTCAGCCGTTTGAGCGCCTCCTCTCCGCCGAGGCGCTCCTCGACAGGGAAGGGCTGGGGCCAGCGGCCGTCATGCCCGCTCTTGTTCCAGCCGACCAGACAGATCTCCGCCTTGTCGATGCCATGCGCTTGAAAGACGTCCAGAAGCTCGGATACGTCGTCAAACGTAGCCGCCACATGCATTTCCGGCTCGGTTTCGGGCGTCTGCTCGCGCACCGGAGGCGGGACGGGCTTCCATCCCTGACGGATGCGCACATAGATGCTCTCCGCCGTATAGCGCGCCTGCGGACGCTCCTTGGCGCGAACGTCATAGCGGCGCAGCTCTCCCCGCTGTTCGCGCCATTCTCGATAGGCCAGGGCGGCTTCGTTGTAGTCCGCCTTGTCGTCCAGCAGCCGGAATTCAATGGTGATGGGCTCATAGGGCATGTGGCCATTTAGATCGAAGCAGGCGTAGCAGGAGTATACGCCGTCCTTTACGCCAACGGCCAGCCGATATTCGTACGTCATCGAAGATACGATGGCCACGAAACTTCCCCGGCTTTGAATGCAGCTCCATATCGGCATGGCAAAGCGGTCCAAAACCATTTCGGTGTCCTCACGCTCACGGAAGCGGCACAGAATGGTGTCTCCTACGCTTCCCTCCCCGTGCGGAATGATGTAATAGCCGTCCTGGCCGGCCTTGTTCTGCCCCATCTCCGGAGCAAATTCAACGGTGCGGATATCCGTCCAATCCGCCTGCTCCGGGAAGGATGCGATCAGCGTGCCGCAATCCTCCATGCAATCCAGCTGCCCGCCACTGCTACACCTCCGGCGGGCGGCACGAGAGCGTTGCCGAGCACAGCTGGCGCATCGCACTGATGGCGTTTTTCCTGCGCGATGAATTTCCCGAGGCCGACATGGACAAGGTGACGCGTATGTGCCTCATCCACGACCTTGGTGAGTGCTTCACGGGGGATATCCCCGCTTTCGACAAGACCGCGCAGGACGAATCGACAGAGGAAACGCTGCTCTACCAGTGGATCGCGACACTCCCCTCCCCCTGCCGTGAGGAAATGCATGCATTGTACGACGAGATGGCCGCGCTCGAAACGCAGGAGGCGAAAATCTACAAGGCACTTGACAAGCTTGAAGCCGTGATCTCGCACAACGAGTCCGACATTTCGACCTGGGAGGACCACGAATACAATCTCCAGCTCACCTACGGTGAGCAGAACGTCGCCTTTTCCCCTTACCTGACGGAGCTTCGGCAGGCCGTCCGGCAGGAATCGCTCGATAAGATTGCGTGCGAAGGTGATCGGCGGAAATAATCTTTTCCGCCGCCGATTCAGAATTATGGTAAACTATCTGTCCTGAACGGGCAGCACAAACAAAGAGAAAGGATTTTCCCATGAAATTTGCATTTTTAATTATGGTCCCCTCTCATACAGACTGCGACCGCGCTAAGATCCACAACGGCGATATGCAGATTCTCGGCGTGCAGGGACTCGATGAAGCCGTCTCCGCCGCCAAGATGTTGCAGGATGAGGGTGTCGACTGCATCGAGCTCTGCGGCGCATTTGGCGAGGCGGGCGCAAAGGCCATCATCGAGGCCACGGGCGGCAAGCTCCCCATCGGTTATGTCACGCACCTGCCCGAGCAGGACGACGTCTACGCCGCCGCATTCGGCAAATAAATCAGGCTATAAAAAATCGCTTTCCGCCTGATGGCGGAAAGCGATTTTACTATGTTCGTTATTCCACAATCTCGACGTCCAGCAGGTCGAGGATCGCCTGGTCGGCGCTCCAGAAGTAGGACTCCTCGCCGAGAAGCTCGGTGATGCCCGCGCGGTCAAAGTAGCTGCGCACCGCCTCGGTCATGCCGCAGCAGGCAACCGTCTTGCCCTGACTCTTGAGCGCCTCACACAGCTCGAGCATCGCCTGCGCGCCCGAAACGTCCACGCTCGGCATACCGCGCATCGACAAGATGATGTGGTCGTACTGCGGCATCTCCGCCATGCGGTGGTTGAATTCATCCACCGCGCCGAAGAAGAGCGCGCCCGTGATGTACGCCACGCCCGAGGTCTCGAGGATCGGCGGCTTGCCGTCGACCGAGCGGAGCTTGTTCGTGTCGATGCTCGAGAAGTTGATGCGGATGTGACTGGACTTTGCCATGTACAAAATGGCGGAGTATACCACGCCGAGCAGGATCGCGACCGTCAGATCAAAAACGACCGTCGCAACCATCGTAACAAGGAACTGGCTAATGCCGGACTTGAACTTGCGGCGGAAGATGTAGCGGATGCCCTCCCAGTCGTTCATGCGCCACGCCGTGACCATCAGCACACCCGCGAGCGCCGAGAGCGGCAGGCGCGCCATCACGCCGCCGAGCAGGAACATCGAGGCAAGCAGGAACAGCGAATGGAACACGCTCGTAAGGCGCGTCTGCTGGCCGGACTTGACCGCCACGCTCGTGCGCGCGATGGCCGCGGTCGCGGGCACGCCGCCGAAGAGCGGCAGCAGGATATTGCCCACGCCCTGCGCGATCAGCTCCTGATCGGCGTTGAACGCTTCGCCCTTCATGCGCGAGGCCGACGCGCCGCAAAGCAGGCTCTCGATCATGCCGAGCGCCGCAATGGTCACGATGGGAGAGAGCAGGTTTTCGAGCATCGTGAAGCTCAGGCCGCCGAGCGACAGGCGGTCGGCGAGCAGGAGCGTCTTGGGAATGTCGCCGACGACAGCGAGCTGATCCATGCCCGCGACTGTCGCCACGATCGTTGCGAGAATGATACCGACAAGCGAACCGGGCACACGCGCGCCCCATTTTTTCGGCCAGAAGACCATCACCAGCACGACGAGAAGGCCGATGAGCACCGCCTGCATATTCAGGTGGAACCCAAGGCGGCCGTAGGACGCGATCTTTTCAAGGTTCGTTCCCCCCTCCGACACCGTGCCGAAGAAGTTGTCGATCTGTCCCATGGCGATGATGATGGCAATGCCCGAGGTAAAGCCCATGATGACCGGCATGGGGATAAAGCTGATGAGGCGACCGAGCTTAAAGATACCTGAGAGCAGCAGCAGAACGCCTGCGGCAAAACAGGCGAAGAACACGCCCTGCAAGCCGTACGTTGCCACAATGCCCACCAGCACCGCGCTCATCGCGCCTGTGGGGCCCGAAATCTGGTACGACGCGCCGCCGAGGATGGCGATGACCACGCCCGCGATGATGGCCGTGACAAGCCCGGACGCCGCGCTCGCACCAGATGAAACGCCGAACGCCAATGCCAGCGGCAGCGCGACAGCGCAGACCGTCAGGCCCGCCATCATGTCGGCGAGCAGCTTTTTCGAGTTGTAACCCGAAAACTCGCGTTTCAGGCTGCGAAAAAATGCAGAAAACATAGAAACCCTCCCAAAAATACACATACCTGCATACTATAGCACTTGCTCGGGAGGGGCGCAAACGGTAAAAGGAACGTATTTTAACGAGTTTTTAACACGATTGCGTCGCTTTTGCACAAAAAACGGCGCATTTTTCTTCAAATGCGAAAAGGCGGCGCACCGTGGATATCTCCCGCAGTGCGCCGCGCTCCGTTTAGGCGGAAAATCAGGGTGCTTACTTGAGCTTCTTGCCGTCCTCGAACGCTCTGCCGACCTTTTCGCCCAGAGCGAAATAGTCGTGGTTCGCCGAGTCAAACGTGATGATGTGCAGCTTTGCAACGTCCAGCTTACCGTTTTCGTCGAGCGCACGCTCGTCCACGCTGACGTTCACGACCTCGCCGAGCAGCAGCTCGGTTTCCTCGTCGAAGCTCACGAGCTTGCACTCGAGCGTGAGCGGCAGCTCGTCGATCATCGGCGCATCCACATGCTCGCTCTTCGTCACGTGGAAGCCCGCGCGCGCCACCTTGTCGGGCACGCTGTTGCCGGACACGATGCCCACATAATCGCAGGCGACCAGATGCTCCACATCGCCCATGCTCACGGTGAACGCGCCGCGCTTTAAGATGTTCTTCACGGTCTTGTGGCCGCCGCTTAAATACATTGCGATGCGGCTGCTGTCGGCCACGCCGCCCCAGGCGGCGTTCATCGCGTTGGGCGTGCCATCCTCGCCGTAGCTTGCGATGATGAGCACGGGCTGCGGATAGATCCAGGGCTGTGCGCCAAAATTCTTTCTCATGTCGAAATCCCTCCAAAATAAATTTGTCAATTGATTTTATGACTCGATCTTTTCGAGCTTCGCGCGCAGCGAAATGCTGCGCGGCGTTCCCATGCCGTCAAACTGGATGACGTGCGCGCCCTTGTTCAGGTCCACGTCCAGCACCGTTCCCTCGCCGAACACCGCGTGGCGCACGCGCTGCCCGATGGGCAGCGTACCGTCGCCGTCATCCTCGCGCAGATATTTGTCGCGCCGCGCGACATCATCCGCCGTCTCGCGCAGAAGCGTCTCGTCGACCTCGTGCGTGAACGACAGAAGCTCGCGGTCGATATCCAGCAGAAAGCGCGAGGGATAGCGCGGCGAGCCGTCAAAATTCCACCCGTCGGCCTCGGAGAGGTAAAGCCCCTTCTCTGCGCGCGTCAGCGCGACAAAAGCGAGCCGCCGCTCCTCCTCCATGCCGGGGAGCGTTCGCACCTTGCGCGAGGGGAAAATGCCCTCGTTCATGCCGCAGAGGAACACATACGGGAATTCGAGGCCCTTCGCCGCGTGGACGGTCATCAGCTTCACCTTGTCGCCCTGCTCGGCGACATCGCCGTTGCTAAAAAGCGCGATGTGGGCGAGGTAATGCTCCATCGTGCTCTCCTCGCCGCAGCTCGTCTCGTATTCGTAGATGGACTGCTTGAGCTCGGCCAGATCGTCCAGCCGCTCCTGACTGCCCTCGGTGCGCAGCGCCTTTTCATACCCGCTCTTGTCCAGAATATCCGAGAGCACCTCAGAGATGGGCCGACCCTGATACGAGTGCGAAAAGCGCTCGACCAGATCAACGAACTGCTTTGCCTTCGTGCCGCTGAACACACTGTCTTCGAGGTGGTTTTTGAGCGTTACATAGAGGCTCGTCCCCTCTTTTTCCGCCGTCTCCTGTAAAAAGGCCATGCGCCGCTTGCCGAGGTTCCGCTTCGGCGCGTTGGCAATGCGCCGGAACGACAGATCGTCCTGATAGGCGATCATCCGCAAATATGAAAGTGCGTCCTTGATCTCCATGCGGTCGAAAAACTGCACGCCGGAGTAGATCGTATAGGGAATTTTTTCGTGCATCAACGCCTCTTCCACCGCGCGCGTCACATAGTGCGCGCGGTATAGGACGGTCATATCCCGCAGCGGCACGCCGCGATCATGCAGCCGCTGCATCTCGCCCGCCATCCACTGCGCCTCCGCCTCCTGCGTGTCGGCAAAGTGGCAGACGACCTTCTCGCCCGAGGGCTTCGTCGGGAGCAGGTCCTTTTTGATGCGGTGGCCGTTTTTTGCGATCAGCGAGTTCGCCGCCGCCAAAATCTCCGGCGTGGAACGGTAGTTTTCCATCATCATGATGGTCTGCACGTTTGGAAAGACCTTGTCGAAATCCAGCAGATACTTGACGTTCGCGCCGCGCCAGGTGTAGATCGTCTGGTCCGGGTCGCCCACGATGAAGAGGTTGCCGTGATAGCCGCACAGCACCTCCATCAGCTCGTATTGCAGCGCGTCGATATCCTGAAATTCGTCGATCATGATGTATTCGAGCCGCTGCTGCCACTTGAGCCTGATGTCCTCGTGCTGCTCGAAAATATAGAGCGAAAACTTGATGAGGTCGTTGTAGTCGAGGCCGAAGCACTTTTTCTCCTGATAGAGATAGCCGTAGAAGATGATGTCCCCCGCCGTGTCGGCACGCTCGTACTTTTCGCGCAGCGTGTCGAGCGACATCGTGATCATGTCCTTGTAATACTCCGGCTCCTTAAAGAGCTTTCGGATCTCGATCATGTCCCGTGCGGCGGAATAGGTCATGTCGCGCAGTGTGAGGCCGCGCTCTTCGTAGATGATGCCGAGCATCGCGTCGATGTCGGAATTATCCAGCACCAGAAAGCTCTTCGGGTACTGCACCGCATGGCTGTCCTCCTGCAAAACGGAGACACAGAAGCCGTGGAACGTGTTGATATAGCCCGTGTCGTTGTCGCCGGTCAAGGCGTGGATACGCTGGCGCATCTCGTTGGCTGACTTGTTCGTAAACGTCACGCACAGGATGTTCCCCGGCAGGATGCCGAGCTCGTTGACAAGATACGCAAAGCGGTGCGACAGCGCACGCGTCTTACCCGAGCCCGCGCCCGCGATGACGCGGACATACCCCTCCGTCGCCGTGACGGCCTCGTGCTGCGCGCGGTTCAGTCCCGCAAGCAGATGCTCCATGCGCTGTCCCCTCCCCTCTGCAAATTCTCAATAGCGGTATTATAGCACGGTTTTGATAGTCAAACAAGTGTTCGCTTGAAAACTTCTTCTCTATTGCACGGCGAGCTTGCTGCTTCAAGCTTCATTCCACCGCAAAATGTGCGGCAGGAGCTTTTCAAGAAGCGCGTCACGGTTCTGCTCGTCAATGAAGACAAGCTCCGCGTTCTCATGCCCGCGCACGGCGCGCAGGAACGGTGTGTCCTTCGGCTTGACCGCGGCCAGCACCGGCGTGTCGCCGTCCAGTGCGCACAGCACCGCGGACTGGAACACCTTGGCATCATTTTCGAGAAAGCCGAGTTCGTCCATCAAAATGATGCCGCCTTCCGGCGCGGACTCGATGCGCTGTGCGCCAAGGCCGTCAAAGACCTCCGGATGGCGGATGCTCGAGCGGCTGTCGCACGTCCCGACAAGATTCGCCGTCTCGTTGCGCCGCTCGCCCTCACTCTGCGATGCGGGATAGAGGTAAATTGGAAAAAAGCCGTTCTCATCCGCGACCGGCAGCCGCTTTGTCACAAAGCCGCCGACCTCCCGCGTGCTATGCTCCAGCAGGCGGCGGATCAGCGTCGACTTGCCGACGCCGCGCTCCCCGCAGATCAAAAGATGTCTCTTCATATCGCTTCCTCCGGAATGTCCGCCGTCTCGACTGTAAACAGGCACAGCGCCTTTTTGTGCGGCAGGTAGTAGGGAAATTCCGCCGACGGCCCCGCGGTCAGGCGCGCTTTGATTTCATCTTTCGAGAGTACTTCGCTTTCGCTGCGGTTGTAGAGGGCGAAAAAGCGCTCCGCCGCCTCGAGCGAGCGGAACGGCTGTCCGAACTCCGCCGCGAAACGCTCCACCGTGTAAGGGATGCCCTTTTCGTGCAGGACAGCTTCCGTGCTCCCCGCCGTGTACTCGCCGAGGCTCACCTTTCCCGCGCTGAAGCGGTGGTGCGAATAGTCCCGCTTGACGAGGAAAATTCTCCCGCGGCACTGCTTTTTCGCGATGCGTAATGTATCCTGCGTGCGGCCAAAGAGACAGAACACCATCGCGTCGTAGGGCTTCTCCGGCGCAAGCGTCTCCATATCGCCGCAGCGCGCGGTGACGCCCTCTATCAGGTGGGCTTTCAGCGTTTTGATGGCCAGCGCATCCGTGTCCACCGCCGTGACATGATGGCAGTACGGCTTCAGGGCAAGGCTCAGCTCGCCGATGCCGCAGCCCGCGTCGCAGACGTGCGCGTTTTCTTGGAACTGCGGCGTGATCTTCTCCGCGATGGTCTCATAATAGCGGTTCATCGCCGCCGCATCACGCAAAAACGCAATGCTCTCGTCCGTCCACTGCATGCCGCATTCTCCTTTTCCCATTCAACCTGTTTCACGGGCAAACCGATACCAGTGCAAAGCAGCGCTTTCACGCAAGACATAGCCTCTGAATATCAATATACCTTTATAGAATCACTATAATTCGCCGTGCCGTCTGTTGTCAAGCTACAGCGAGTGCCAGCGCCATTCGAAAGCGCCGTTGGTATTTTAATCGCTGGGTCAAAGAGACTATTTAAGAAAAAACAGCAGGAAGTTGGCGCGACACGCCGGCTTCCTGCTGTTTCTGATTTTTTAGAGGCTCAGCCTTTTTTGAAGAATGCGACCGCCACCACGCCAGGGCCAGTGTGCGTGCCGATCACGCTGCAAATGAGCGTGGAGTCGAGCGAGTCCGCCTTGTCCTGCCAGATGTCGCGGCTGTCCTCGACATATTTTTTGAGATACGAATCGCTCAGCCCGCTGTATCCGAGGATGATTGGCTCGTCGAAGTCGATGCCACCGCTCTCGTGAATTTTCTGCACGAGCAGGTTGTTGCCCTGCTTTGACCCTCTTGCCTTACCGATAACCTGAATCTCGCCGTCGACGACGGTGATGACCGGCTTGATGTTGAGAAGTCCGCCCGCAAACGCGACAGTCTTCGAGATACGCCCGCCCTTTTTGAGGTATTCGAGCGTGTCGAGCAGCGCGATCAGGCAAATTTCGTCGCGCTTTTTCTCGAGCGTTTCGGCGATGGTCTTCGCGTCCATGCCCTTGTCCGCGCACTCGAGCGCGTACTCGGCGAGGATGCCAGAGCCGATAGCCGCGCTCTTGCTGTCCACAACGTAGATGTTGTCGTACTCCGCCGCGGCGATGCACGCGCTCTGATACGTGCCGGAGAACTTCGACGCGAGCGTCACAACGACCGCGCTGTCGCCCACCGACGCAACGTCGGAGAAGATCGCGTCGAATGCCGCGGGCGACGCCTGACTGGTCGTCGGCAGCTCGTCGCTCTCGACAAGCCGCTCATAAAAGCGGTGCTTATCGATGGTCACACCGTCGATATACTCCTCTGCGCCAAAGTGCACCGTGAGCGGCACAATGCGAAAACGGTCCTTCATGCGCTCGGGCATGTCGACCGTCGAATCCACAATGATCTGAACACTCATGCTTTTCCTCCGTTATTGTTCGTCGCGGGCGGCTCTGTCGCCCGCGGTCTTCTTATGGGTATAAATCCGTTCCAAATTCTCGCTCACGAGCGCGAGCGCGCGGTACATCGTCTGCCGCTCGGCCTCGCTCAGGCCCTCAGATGCCGCCTCGACGATGTGCATGATCTTCTCCCCGATCGCGCGGCCGACCGCCTTGCCCCGCTCCGTCAGGCGCAGTGGGCTCTTATAGCGCTTGCCCGCGCCGCTTGCGCAGGTGATGTAACCGTTTTTCTCGAGGTCGTCCAGCGAGCGGGAGATAGCCGCCTTGTCTTCGTCGCAGCGCTCGCAGAGCTCGGCGGCTGTCATGCCATCCTGCTGGGAGAGGTAGTAGAGGCAGGACACATGCGGCCCTTTCAGTTCGAAGTCCGCCATTTCGTCCGCCTTGATGCGCTTGATGCTGCGGCTGATACGCGCAATCAGGACGGTAAAGGTCTCAAAGCGCTCCTCCATTGGTAATTCTCCTTTTTCCTATTTGTTGACAAATCAACAAGCTCGTTTATCATAGCGCATTAATGTTGATTTGTCAACAAGTTTATTTAAAAAGGAAGTGCCCTTACGATAGGCACTTCCTTTTTTTGTCGATTTTACGCGATTCTACCGCCGCTCAAATTGTACTCCGCGGTGATGTCGTTCCCGTCTTTGTCATAAAACCGCAGCGTGCTGCGGTCGAAGTCATAATCGCCGAGCTGTGGAGAAAGCTCTGTGCAGAACAGGAAATGCGTCTTTCCCTCCGCATTTTCCATCGTGCAGGTCTCGCCGTTCTGCGTCATAGTGATTTTGGCGATGCGGCCGGTCACATCGCGCCCGCCAAAGAGGTAGTAGGCTTTCTCCCCACTGCGCACAACGCCGTCACGGAAGCTCCCGCCGCCGTAGCCGAGGCTCACAATCTTGTAGCGGCCAAGGAAATTCCGTTCCAGCTTGACATAGCCCAGATCTATGTCCTCGCCAATCTCCATGAGATACCACACAGTATTTTCGAGTTCAACACTGTCGTACACCCGAATACTCGGCGAGAGGGGCTGGGGCCTGCCGATATTGTAAAAATCACAGATATGGTCCGGCAGCGTCGCCGGGTCCATCGGAAAGGTCGTGCTCCGGATGATTCCCACGGCGCACGCGACCAATACCAGCACCGAAAGTACGGCTATGCACACCTTCTTGCCTGTTTTCATATTACTCCCTTTTTGTTCAGGGGAAACTCAGAATGCCACGTGCATGAACAGCGCCACACAGCACAGGATGACCGCGAGCGGCACGTAGACGAAGCGGCCCACGTTGTACCACAGCGCACCTCGCTCTTTCTTGCTGCCGGTGTTCACGGCGGCGAGCAGCTCGTCCTTTTTCATCACGTAGAACCACGAGATCGCGCCGAGCGTCGCGCCGATGGGGATAATATAGATGGAAACAAAGTCCATCCACGGGCCCCACTTGCTGATGGGCTCCATGAAAATGCCGATGCCGAGGCACAGCACACACAGGATCGCCAGCACCGCCGTGCGGCTGAGCTTGGGGAACTTGTGCAGCAGCGATTCCGCCACGGCCTCGAACATGTTCTGCAGCGAGCTCACGCCCGCGAAGATCATCGCAAGGTAGAGGATGATGGCGAACAGCCGCCCCATCGGGATATCCTGTAAAATGGTCGGCAACGTAACGAACAGCAGGCTCGGGCCCGCGCCGACGTCCAGCCCGTAGGAGAAGCATGCGGGGATGATGACGAGCGCCGCAACGACGGCGGCGATCGTGTCAAACAGCGCCGTGTGCTGCGCGACGCCGACGACGTCCTCGTCCTTCGAGAGGTACGCGCCGTACACGATCATGCCGCTGCCCGTGACGGAGAGGGAGAAGAACGCCTGTCCCATCGCCCAGATCCAGATCATCGGGTCCTTGAGCGCCTCCCAACGCGGAGTAAACATGAAGCAGTAACCCTCGCTTACGCCCGGCAGCATCGCCACGCGCACCGCAAGGATCAGAAAGATGATGAAAAACAGCGGCATCATGATCTTGTTGGTTTTTTCGATGCTGTGCGCGCCCAAATAGAGCGTCAGCAGCGTCCCCGCGACCACGATGATGTGATACGGGATGACGGAATACGGTGTGGAGGAGAACGTGCCGAACCACGACGCGGTGTCCGCCGTCATCAGCGTGCCGACGAGCGAATCCACCAGCGCCTTTAAGATGTACGTGACGATGACCGCGTAGCCGAACGCAATGCACAGCGAGCCCGCGAGCGGCAGCCAGCCAAGAAGGCCTCCTACCTTGCCTGCGCCCTTGCCGCGCGTCGACCATGCCTTTTCATACGCGCCGAGCGTGCCCGTCGCCGCGTGGCGGCCCATGGCGAATTCCGCGGGCAGACCCACGTAGCTGAAAATGAAAATAAACAGCAGATAAATGAGCAAAAATGCCCCGCCGCCGTTGCTGCCAAGCTTGTTAGGAAAGCCCCAGACGTTCGCCATGCCGACCGCTGAACCGACGGACGCCAGAATAAAGCCCCATCGGCTCGCGAAGTTTTTGGTGTTCTTCATGTTTTCTCCCATCCAGGTGAAAAAATAACCGCGTAAGCATTCCTCGGCTCACGCGGGCATCAGCCTGTCTCTCATCAGAATTTGTACGCAGGATACACAACGCATGAAAATCCTGCTCTTATATTTTATACATTTTAATGCCGCTGCACAAAAAAGTCAAGCGCTCGAGCGGTTTATATTATGGCTGTTCCAGCCTTTTCCTCACCGACGCGCGTTCTTCCCGCACCGCGGCGCAAGGATCTCGTAACAGCATCGCAGTAGATTTGTTCATATCTTTTATGATATGATCGCCGTATCAAAAGGAAAATGAGGCATTACAGGAGGATCATGATGAGCGCCTGCATCTTTTTCGCTTCCGACGCGCCGCTGCCGGAGGTCTTTCCTCCGCCGGAGTACGACTACCTCGCCATCAATGTGGACGACGGTACGATCGACGACGGCGGCGCGGACGACAACTTCGCGCTGCGCACTTACCCAGACAGTTTTCTCTATACCGACAAAGCCTTTGCCGTCTGCCTCGACTGGGCCTACTATACCGAGGGCCGCGCGCGGCAGCTGATCGACTACATTGGCTCCGCCCTCAAATCCGCGCCCTGCGTGGAGCTCTGGCACGTCTGGCAGGGCGGCTTCTACTCGTTCGATGAGCGCCCCGTCGTTCACCGCGCTGCTGTGCGATTCGATGAATTCGTCGAGGACGATCTGCGCGAGCTCGGCGAAACTGACCTCTGGAACAGCAAGGAGACAAACCGGTTATCATTTTACTGCCTGACCGTCACACGGTGAGCAGTATTTTCCATACTTTACAAAACAAGGTGACTCCCATGTCTCATTGCACCACATTCGCCGAAGCAGGCCGCCTTGTGGACGCCGGCCGCCGTGCACCGTTTCTCCTGACGCTGTGTGAGGAGGATGAAAACGAGCTGCACATCACCATCTGCTGCGCTAAAGCGGAGCCAAATGCACAGACTGCGTCCACAGGAAATGCCGCCCTCGACGACATTCTCGCGCACTGTACGCCGCTGTGCCCCGATGAAAACGCCAAGATCGAGCTCTTCTTTGAAAATTACCTGCTCTATCAGGTGCGCAACGAATCCTACTGCGCATTTGACGCAGACGAAGTCCGCAGCGGCACCTATCTTTGCACGTTCGAACGGTCCAAACTGCTCGACTATCTTCCCCGTGCCATTGATGTCCATCTTATACCCGATGGAACGGACGCTCCCGCATCGTGGAAGCACTACGGCATTTACACGCAGAATCAGATCATCGACATCGTTGCCCCGTCCGAGCCCACGGTGCGCACGTCCTTTTGACGTACACGCGCATATATTATGTCAACAGATGTTCTATTCCATAAGACAGTCAAAAAGAAAAAGCCCGTGTCTCACGACACGGGCTTTTTGAACCTCGCAGTAGGGTGAGATTACTTGATCTCGACCTTCGCGCCAGCCTCTTCGAGCTGCTTCTTGAAGTTCTCGGCATCCTCCTTGGACACGCCCTCCTTCAGAGCCTTCGGAGCGGACTCGACGAAAGCCTTGGCCTCGGCCAGACCCAGGCCAGCGATCTCGCGGACAGCCTTGATGACCTTGATCTTGGCAGCAGCGTCGAAACCGGCGAGGACGACGTCGAACTCGGTCTTCTCCTCGGCAGCGGGGGCAGCACCGCCGGCAGCGGGAGCAGCCATAGCAGCGGCGGAAACGCCGAACTCTTCCTCGAGAGCGTGGACGAGCTCAGAGAGCTCCAGGACGGTAAGGCCCTTGATTTCTTCGATCATAGCGGTAACTTTCTCGCTCATTGTAATGATCCTCCAATTTTAAGATATTTGTTTTAGTTTTTGAGTTGGGTGCAGACGATTACTCTGCGGAAGCTTCCTCGGCGGGAGCACCGTTCTTCTCGGCGATCTGCTTGAGGACGCAAGCCAGACCCGAAATGGGAGCCAGCATGGTGCCAAGCACCTGTGCCTGCAGGACGGGCAGCGCGGGGATCGCGGCCAGAGCATTGACGGTGGCCATGTCGACGACCTTGCCGTCCATGAAGCCGCCCTTGATCTCGAACTTACCGTTGAGCTTCTTGGCAAAGTCAGCGATCACGCGCGCGGGGGCGACGGGATCGGCAGCGATGGCAAGAGACGTGGTACCGTTCAGCTGATCATCGAGCTCATTGAGGCCGACGTTGTTGAAAGCAAAGCGGAGCAGGGTGTTCTTGACAACTGCATACTCGACATCGTTCTTACGGCACTCAGCGCGGAGCTCGGTGTCTTCCGCGACGGTGATGCCCTTGTAGTCAACGATAACGCCGGCAGCTGCGCCCTGCAGCTTCTCGGTCAGAGAGGCCACGATCGCCTGCTTTTCAGACAGAACTTTTGCGTTAGGCATTTCTTGAGTTCACCTCCATTGGATTTTGCGGCACGCCTCGCGTGCCAGGGGAAAGAGGCGTTCTAAAAAGGAAACCATCCTCATGCAGGACATGAGGACGGTAAAGCAATCAATAAATGTTTGCCATCCTCGGCAGGACTTACGAGACGAATCTCACCTGCTGTCTTTGGAACGCTCTAATAGTATATCCAGAGTTGGCAGCATTGTCAACCCCAAATATCGTTTTTTCCGCAAAATACCCCATATTTGCGCCGCGCACAGCGCAAATCATTTTTCTGACGACATGCGCGTCAAAAATAATCCAATTTGATTTTTCTGACGACATGCGCGTCAGAAAAATACCGCGGCTCAGCCGCGATCGCGCGGCGACACCAGTTCGCAAACTGGTGAGGGGGGAATCTAAAGGGGGGACAGCGTCCCCCTCTTTAAGTTTTCTTAGATCTTTGCGGTGTTCATCTTGACGCCGGGGCCCATGGTGGAGGCGGCGACGCAGGACTTGATATACTGGCCCTTGGAAGCGGCGGGCTTGGCCTTGATGATAGCACCCATGAGAGCGTTGAAGTTCTCAGCGAGCTTCTCGGGGCCGAAGGAAACCTTACCGATGGGGCAGTGGATGATGTTGGTCTTGTCGAGACGATACTCGACCTTACCGGCCTTGGACTCCTGAACAGCCTTGGCGACGTCGGGAGTGACGGTACCGGCCTTCGGGGACGGCATCAGGCCCTTAGGACCGAGCACCTTACCGAGACGGCCGACAACACCCATCATGTCAGGGGAAGCGACGACGACGTCGAAGTCGAACCAGTTTTCCTTCTGGATCTTCTCGACGAGGTCCATCTCGCCGACATAGTCAGCGCCGGCAGCCTTGGCAGCCTCGGCCTTGTCGCCCTTGGCGAAGACGAGAACGCGGACGTTCTTGCCGGTGCCGTTGGGGAGGACGATGGCGCCGCGGACCTGCTGGTCAGCGTGACGGGAGTCGACGCCCAGCTTGACGTGCAGCTCGACGGTCTCGTCGAACTTCGCGGAAGCGGTCTTGCAGATCAGGCCGAAGCCCTCTGCGGCGTCATACTGAGTGTTCTTTTCGATCTGCTTTGCAGCATCCTGATACTTTTTACCTCTAAACATTGTTCACACCCTCCTTATTCTTCGACGACAACGCCCATGGAGCGTGCGGTACCGGCGATCATGCTCATCGCGGACTCGAGAGTGCTCGCGTTGAGGTCACGCATCTTCATCTCAGCGATCTTCTGGACAGAGGCCTTGGAAATGGTAGCGACCTTGGTCTTGTTGGGGACGCCGGAGCCAGACTCGATGTTGCATTCCTTCTTGATGAGGACGGCAGCGGGAGGAGTCTTGGTGACGAAGGAGAAGGAACGGTCGGCATACACCGTGATGACAACGGGGATGATGAGGCCCATGTCGTTCTTGGTGCGCTCGTTGAATTCCTTGGTGAACGCAGCGATGTTGACGCCGTGCTGACCGAGCGCGGGGCCAACGGGGGGTGCGGGAGTTGCTTTGCCTGCAGGGATCTGCAGCTTAACGTAACCGGTGATCTTCTGTGCCATGAGAGGCACCTCCTTAATATTGAATGTGGTAACGACCGGCGATTCCGGCCGCCCTTGGCGAGACTGAACGTCTCTCCCACGTTTGCCGCATACGCGGCTCATCGCTTTTAGCGGTGATTACGGTTCTACGACCTCGACCTGATCGAGCTCCAGCTCGACCGGCGTTTCGCGTCCGAACATGGACACGACCACGCACACCTTGTTCTTCTCTGCGTCGATCTCTTCGACCGTGCCGAGGAAGGACGAAAGCGGGCCGTCGGTGATCTTGACCTGATCGCCGACATTGTAGCGCACGACGATCTCTCGCCGTTCCATGCCGAGCGCCAGGACTTCCTCTTCCGTCAGAGGAATGGGTTCATTGTTCGCCGTGCCGACAAAGCCGGTCACACCGCGAATGTTGCGGATCAGATGCCAGGTGTCGTCCGTCATGATCATCTTGACGAGCACGTAGCCCGGGAAGACCTTGCGTTCGACTTCCTTCGTCTCGCCCGAGTCGGTCACTTCCGTGACGGTCTCCAGCGGGATCTGGATGTCGAGGATCATGTCCTCCAGATGACGGTTGGCGACGAACTTCTCGATGGCCGTCTTGACTGCGTTTTCATAGCCGGAGTAAGTATGCGCAACATACCACTTAGCATTATCAGCCATGACTGCTCTCCTGTCAGCCCGCGAGACCGATCAGCAGGTGCACTGCGGAAACGGCCACATAGTCGAAGATCCAGATGCAGGCGCCGACGGCGAGGGAGCACAGCAGCACAGTGCCGGTGTTCTTCGCAGTGGTGGATGCGGTGGGCCATACGACCTTTTTCAGTTCGCTTCTCATTTCACGGAACCACTTGCTGCGGTCCTTTTTCTTCTTTTCTTCTGCCATGTTTCAACAGCCTTTCCTAATTACTTGGTTTCGGTGTGGACGGTGTGCTTCTTGCAGAAGGGGCAGTACTTGTTCAGCTCAAGCTTGTCCGGGGTGTTCTTCTTGTTCTTCATCGTGTTGTAGTTTCTCTGCTTGCACTCGTTGCATCTGAGCGTGATCTTAATGCGCATCTAACGGCACCTCCTTATTTACTCAGCTCCGTTTGCCAAAAGCGGCATGAAGCTGGCGATTGCCTCCCTGCTCTCAAATTTGAGGGGTGCTTTTCCCTTGCGTGCCGAGAAGCAAAAGCGCGCAAAAAGAAAGCCCTCTTTCACAGGTAAGTAAGATGATACCACATGTCATGTCCAGCCGTCAAGCACTTTTTGCACGATTTTGCAGAAAATCGTGCAGATTTTCGTCCTTTCCCGCGTTTTTTCTCCCGCGGCGGGGCGATCTAAGCGCATTTTGCCGCTGCGTCGCGCCGCTCTCCCGCCCCGCGCTTGCTTTTTGGGTGAAAATCCTGTATGCTGGCAGTCAAAAGAAACGCTCAGGAGGCAATTTTATGAAAATCATGGCCATCGACTACGGCGACGCGCACACCGGCGTCGCGATCTCCGACCGCACGCTGACGCTCACTGGATTTTCGACCGTTATCACCGCGTACCGGCCCGAAGCGGTCATCGAAAAGCTGCTGCCGCTCATCTCCGAGCACGAGGTCACAGAGCTCGTGCTCGGCCACCCGCTCAATATGGACGGCACGCGCGGCCCCCGCGCAGAAAAGGCCGAGGGCTTTGCCGAAATGCTGCGCGAGGCCACGTCGCTCCCCGTCACGCTCTGGGATGAGCGCCGCACGACCGTCGACGCGCACAATATTCTATTGAATAATGGCAAGCGCGCCAAGGAGCGCAAGAAAACCGTCGACGCCGTCGCCGCGAGCCTGATGCTTGAAGGTTACTTAACCTTCAAAAAACGTCAAGGGTAACATATCACAGCGCGGCAGCGCTGTACTTTGTTCCCCTGCGCCGCGCAGGGGAGCGGGACAAAGGGGCCATTCTCTTTCGCAAAAGAGAATGGCCCCTTTGAAACCCCAAGAGAAAGGCT
>OKSA01001029.1_pt1 | contig 26223 bp, 30 predicted proteins | sample 1601181 | NCBI WGS metagenome assembly OKSA01 (sample SAMEA3541538, study PRJEB24748) | human gut metagenome | biome: human gut; feature: human-associated habitat; material: faeces | place: China | collected 2012
GAACAGCCTATGGCTATCTGTGGGTGGACTGTGATAAAAAAGATGTGGCATCTGTAGAACAAAGTCTGAATACTTTGATTTCTAATACTTCGCATATAAAAATGGATACTTATCATGCGCAGTTACAATCTGCCGAATTTGCAAGCAGCATGATGAAGCTTGGCTGTTATCTGTTTATGGCGGTTGTAGGACTCATCGGTTTTATGAATATGGCAAACACCATGATCATGAATATTACGACAAAAAAGCAGGAATATGGTGTATTACAGGCTGTGGGTATGACAAATAAACAATTAAATTTATGCCTGCAGTTACAGGGACTGATTTTTACGGTTGGTACCATATGCGTAGCTTTGATCATTGGTCTGCCGCTCGGCTATGCACTTTTTTCCTATGCAAAACATAATGGAATATTTGGAATGAATATCTATCATGTTCCAATCGTACCAATTTTTATTATGATTTTTTTGGTCGGTCTGTTGCAGATTGTACTTTCCTGCGTTTTAAGCAGTAATCTGAAAAAGGAAACGCTGGTTGAAAGAATAAGGTATCAGGGATAGCAAGTAACCAAGATATAATCTTGCATATTCTTTTTCTGTTTACCCGACCACAGAGGATGTTCAGACACACGAAGAGACTATTATGTTGGAAGAATAGAGTTACGAACTTCCAGTTCGTAGAATTCAAAATTTAACATGAAATGTGAGATAGAGCGTATGGAAATAAACTATACGTTCTATTTATTTGCCTTTTTGAAAAAAGCGATTAAAAAACTATTGACATTTTGTTACTGAAGTCAACAAATTAATATTTTCAGAATGAAATTGGAGTCTCCTTCATAATATTTGTAGAGACGAAGATGAAAGGTGAAATGTATATGCATTATCAAAATTACACTTACCGGACAGGAAGTTATCGAAAACAACATAAAAGATATACTGCGAATCGAAAAAGACAGGAGGAATATGAATCTCTCCCGTCTTTTTTGTTTTTTCGGCTGCGTTTGCTTATTTGTATTATGTTGTTTTTGGCATTTGTTACTGCAGATAAATATGTTTTGACAAAAGAGGATACAGCACCAGTGTTTCAGAAGCTAGAGAAGAATCAGTCCTATAAGGATCTAATAAAAAAATACAAGTTAATTGGTGAATAGAAGATTCTTATATACAAAGAAAGAGCGCTCATGATAAGATATTTTTAAAATATAAGGGAGATTACATACATGTTGATATATTTAATGGCATTAGATACCGAGGAGGAGAGGATAAAGTTTGTTAGGCTTTATGATGAGTACAGAAATCGGATGCATTATACTGCCAGTATTCTTTTAAAAAGTGAGATAGAGGCGGAAGATATAGTTCATGATACTTTTCTTACGCTGACAGATTATCTGGACCGGATCGATGAAAAAGATTCAGTTGGAACATGGAATTATATTGTTACTATCTTAAAAAATAAGTGCTATAACTTTTTGAAACGCAATAAGAGAATAGAATTGACGGAAGACGAAGAAGTTTTTGAACAGCCTGTTGAAATGTATAATTTATTAGAAAACCAGTTAATAAAAGAAGAGGCGGAAGAATTTTTAAATACTCTGATTAAGGGATTAAAATATCCTTACCGGGAAGTTATTTATCTTCAATATCATAATAAGTTAAATAGCCGCCAGATTGCAGAACTTCTTAGGACTAGTCCTGCGAATGTAAGAAAAATTTCAAGTCGGGCGAGAGAACAGCTGAAAAAAGGGATGCAAAAGAAAGGATATACTTGTGAATATGGATTTTGAAAAATTATTGGAGCAGGAAGCGAGGAAGGCTGCCAGACAGGATTATGAAGAGGTAACAGAAAAAACAAAAGATTATTCTTACAAATATTCCAAAGCGTTTATCCAGAAAATGAATGCGATGATTCGTGAGGAAAAAAGAAAGGCAAAAAAGAAAAGACGATGGCATATTTTGCTGGTGGCAGCGATTATTTTGATATTGAATGCAGGAATTGTTCTAGCAAACGATGATTTGAGAGAAAAAGTAGGAGAGCTTATCATTCAGTTTTTTGATGATAATGTTCACATACGCAGTTCTAAAGAAATAGCAGATTCAGAAGAAACATTTCGGCAGATGCATCTTGGCTATGTACCGGAAGGGTATCATATACTATATGAGACAGAGAATCCTACGACTATGTATGATGTTTATTATGAAGGCGCAAATGATAATTATATTACTTTTATGCAAGGTTTTAAAGAAAATGTAGATGTACATATTACTTATGATGGAACTGGAAGAAAAAAGGTTCAGGTAAATGGTAAAGAGCTGTATATGATTAAAGATGGGAATATAACTTCTTATTATTACGAGGATGGAGAATATCTTATTACTTTGTCTGGTACAGAAAAAGAGTCAGAATTAATAAAAATGCTAAAAAGTTTGAAATAAAGTGTCACACTTTCCTTACTTTAATTGTGTCTTATATAGAGGAAAGAAATTTTGCAGGAAAAGCAAGGGATATGGTAATTGAAATAAGATACATACTGCTATAAAAGATACCAGGTATCTAATGAAAATGTATATAAATAAAAATTAAAGTGAGGAACAAATGAAATTTGAAATAATATATTCCAGAAAAATACGAGATGCAGTAGCTGTTTTTACAATATTTATGTTTATATGTCAGTATGGCTTGACCAGAGAAGATGTGGCAGAGAATTTTTCAAGAACTGCACCAACCTGGGGATGGGTTGCCTTGGATAAGCCAGACTGGGAGTTTGGGAATGAGGAATTAAAAGAGACACGAGTATGGAATGAAGAGGATTTCCGAACTTATAAAAGGGAAGTTTTTAAAAAAGATATTATACAATCTGTCTATTTTTTACCTGTGCTATGGGTATTAAAATTTGTAGATAATTATTACATTCCTGTCATATTGATGGGAATAACAGTGTTCATTTATTGCAGCTCATATGCGGATAAATGGGCAAGTAGAATAAAGGATTTGACAAAAGAATATCAGAGAGCGGCATTACGTCAATTGATAGATGAGAAACAGAAAGTTTATATCAAAACGGAAAGTATTGAGGGGTAAAAATGCTTAAGAAAATCATTAAGAAAAGAGCGTATGAGGGTAATAAAATAGAAGATAACTTATTATTTGTTACTTTGCAAACGCAAATTGTAGGATTAGATATGAATAATGGATATGAACAGATATTTTTATCAGATAAATTATCGAATATGTGTAATTTTTATTATGATAAAGACACGAAACAATTACTTGTCTATAATACATCGGGACATGCCTATTTGTACCAGATGCCGGAAGGAAAGCGTTTGTCACAAAAACTTTATTTGCGAGCAATGGATTTGCAGCCGGATAGTATTGCACATAAAGGAGATTATTATTGGTATTCAGACACAAATTTTTGTCTACGCCGTCTTGATATAAAAGATGGAAGCACAAAGCAAATATTAAGGAGCGTAGAGTTGTAAATGTGATACAAGTAGAAGATAAACTATATATTTTTACAGATATGAGAAGGGGAATAGAAATAGAAGGTTATGTAAAAATACTCTGCTATCATATCGATGAAAATGGAGATTTAAAATATGAGTTTGAATGGGGAGAAAGACCGTATATTTTTATGAGTTTTGTAAGAAGAGATTTTGATGGAAAAACAGTAATAGTAGGAGCAGATACAAACACAAAATATGTAGGCGATTATTATGTAGCTTTTGAACCGGAAAATAAACGATTTATGCCAATATATCCTATTACAGATGAGGCATGGGAATTGTATGGACATACAATGCTAGAGGGAAATAAAATCCTTGCTGCTAATCCCGAATATGTGAAAGTAATAGATATTCCATCAAGAAAAGTTTTGGCAAAATATGAACCAGAAGAAAGGATATATAGTGCTACTTTCCTAACAGAAAATAAAGGAGCTATTTTTACGGATAAGGGAGTATATGAAATTACATTTTAAAGAGAGGCGAATTCATGATCGACGAAGAAAAGCTGACATTAATACAAAAATATGAAGAGTTACCAGCGGAAGAATTTAAAGAGGAGTGTTTTGAAGATTTAAAAAAGTTTGCCTTTGATAAAGATGATACAGTCAAAACTTTTACTGCCAGTGTACTTTCACGTTTTGTAAATACAGCAAAACAGAAGGAAGCCATCGAGATTTTATTGCAACTATGTCATGAAGAAAATGAGTTGGTAAGAACAGAAGCTTATGATGCTATAGGTTGCTATTGTGAAAAAAGTGTAGTAAAAAGTCTTGAAAAAGCTGTTTTATCGGAAAAAGATGGGTTGGCAAGAAGTTATGCAATTGATTCGTGGATTTATGTACAACAGCATTTGTGTACAAACGAGACAGAAGTTATTGGATATTTGAATGTTATATTAGAAAAGGAACGAGATGATAATTGTATCTTGAATTGTCTGTATGGGAAATATTCTTTCGGAGAGAGAGCTGTTTTGGATGAAATCCTTAATTATATCAAGAATACAGATTATCATATACGGTGTAGTGTTTTGTCTATCATTCAATTGATTTTGGAAGACGAAAACTGCACAGAAGAATGGAAAAGAAAAATAAAAACTACACTTACAGAACTTTTAAAAAGGGAAAAAGCAAATGCAGTGAAAGAGCAGGCAGAAGAAATAATGAGGTGGCTATAATGTGGCATATATGGACCATAGATGACTGGGAGAAAAATATTGATTTGACCAGAGAAGGGCATCGAACAGGACTCCGATTACGATTTGATAAAGATATTGACAGCGAAGTTCGCAGAGCATGCAAAGAATTTGCCGTCTTTTTGCGAAGAGAATATTTTTTTCAGTGGATTAATGCATTAAAACTGACACCGATTGGACAAGAGAGGCAAGCAACAAATTATGCACGATATATACTAGATGAATATGCGGAAACGAGAGAACATCCATAGGGGGAAGAAGTAGATGATGAACGGCAATATTTTAATAGAAAAAATCTGGTATGATACAGATTTCTATGAAGTGCAGATTATAATGAATACGGAGCAAATTCATTGTAAGATAAAGACATATATCGTTGATGAAGAAATTAATGCTCTTTCACAAAAAATGTTAGATTATGTGAAAAACGATATAGGATTTTACTGGGAGATAGGAGAAGAAGATTCGGATAGTTGCCCTAAAATTATTATAGAATCATCTGCAAAAGATATATCGGGACATATTGTATTAAACGCATCATGTCAGTTACAATCAATTGAAGAAAATGCGAAATGTAATTATAATTGCAAGTTCCCGATAAAAACGGAAGTGGGTTTGCTTTATAATTTTGCTAAGCAGCTACCAAAGCTTAATGAACAAGAAGTAGGAATATGCGTTCACCTTTGGGAATAATATTCTGCGACATCTACAGTAACAATATTTACAAAAGCTTCATTTGAAGTTACTTCCAGTTCATCCATAATCTTTTGTATATCAATATCTTGAAGACCAGATGCCGGTGGAACATTTTCACCTTCCAGATTAGAAGAATATAAATATCCGGCCAGACAATCAACTGCCATAGAAAAAGCATCTTCGAGATCATCGCCACAGGTAGCGGTATTTAAATCAGGAAAAATAACAGAGTAACCAGTATCCTCTTTAATAAAACAAGCTGGATAAGCAGATAACATAATTAACACCTCCGTCATAATGCAGGGAGTTACGAGAAAGTAACTCCAGATTGCTCTGATATACTTTGTAGAAAATATAACTGGGAAAAACTAAAAGATTAAACAATTAAATCATAACATAGAAATATATAAAATCAATAAAATATTCTGATTAGAATTTTAAGAGAGAGAATTCTGTATATTCTCACTATATTTTTCAAAACTTTTTTCTATTTTTTCCAGCTTGCGAGCATGTTCTTTTAATTCTTTTACGAGTTTTTCTCTATCCTGCCGTTCTTTTTTATAGTTGATTCGGTGTTCCATACTCGCCCAGAAATCCATTGACATTGTTCGGAACTGAATTTCTACAGGGAAATATTCCATACCATCAAGACAATAAACAGGAATGCCGAGTATGATGTGGTAACTACGATATCCATTTGGTTTGGGACCAGCAATATAGTCCCGTTCTTTCATGACAATTAAATCTGTCTGGCTTTTTAAAATTTCGATTAGGTTATATATGTCATTGACAAAATAGCAGATAACTCTTGCACCGGCAATGTCCATAAGATAATTTTTGGCATTTGTCATAGAGGGCTTTTTTTCTTTTTTGATTAATTTATCTTCAATACTCTTTTTCGATTTAATGCGGCTCTGGATATTATGAATAGGAACCGGATGTGTAGCCGAAGATTCATATAAAGTGTGATTTAATGTATCAAGACGGCTTAAAAGCATCTGCATAGCATCTTCATAGGGTTTGATGAGATTATAGTATTCTTTTTCATTCATAGGTTTTGTTTTCCTCCTTATAGCGTTTATTATTTTAAAGGGAAAATGTGTTTACTATATGATAGATAACTGACAGTTTTTTTACAGTATTCTTACATCGTTAAAGCAGAGAAATCTTTTAAAATAATTATTTTTTTGTGAAAAAAAGTTGCACAAAAAATAATTCGTGATATAATTAATGAAGAGGAAAGAAGAAAAGTGACTTGGAGGAATGAACCATGATTATAGAGGTAAGAGCAAAAAATTGTTATGTATTTGAGGATGACATTACCTTTTCAATGAAAGCAGATATGCGTAATAAGAAATTTGGAGCCAATGTTCATAAAGAGAATAATTTTAATGTACTTAAAACGGTAGGGATATATGGTCCAAACAATGCAGGAAAAACCTGTTTGATCAAGTGCATTAGGGCAATAAAAAATGTGCTTTTAAATAAGAAGAATGGTTTAATGCCCAATATATTTGCCGAGAGTGATGTATGTGAATTAGGCATAACCTTTATGTCATCTGGAAGAAAGTTTTCTTATGACTTTAAGTATGACACAGAAAAAGAAGAATATATTTATGAATCATTTTCTGAGATATTTAAAGATCAGTATAATAATGAAAAAGAAGTTTGCTGGTTGAAAAAGGATACTGTTAGTGAAACATATGAATGTATTGATGAAGTTGTTCAGGCTATGATTCCAGTTGTATCGAAAAATAATTTGCTATGTTATGTAATAGATACAAGTAAATTTGAACATATCAATGAAATGAAGCAGATTCTTGTTAGATTTGCTGAGAAAGTTGATATCATCAATATGAATAACATACCTATGCAGCATACGATTGAACTTATGAAGAATAAGAATCAGTTACAGCAAAAGATTGTTGAGTTTATAAAAAATGCAGACTTATATATGGATAACTTTGAATATGTAGACATGGATAAGATACAACTGAAAACTGGTGAAGGTGATGAAAAGCCAGATGAAAAAGTGCTTGATATTCCAGAGAATATTATGGATCAAATTAGGCTGGTTTCCACATATAAAGGTGTCCATGTACCAAGCATGATATTTGATTCTACAGGAACAAAGAAGATTGCAGCTATTGCCAGCTATGTTATTGAAGCACTTGAACAGGGCAGAATTTTGGTTGTGGATGAGCTGGATAGCAGTATTCATTTTAAGCTTACCAGAGCGATTGTTGCGATGTTTAATAATGAATTGAATACGAGTGCACAGATGATATTTACAGTTCATGATATAAATCTTATGGATTGCAAGAGAATGTTTCGAAAGGAGCAAATTTGGTTTGTTCATAAGGATGAAGAAGGGGTATATGTATATTCGCTTGCTGATTTTACTGCACAGCAGGGAGTGAGAGACACGACAGATGTTATGGGAAAATATAGGAAAGGTGCACTTGGGGCATTACCTGACCCGGAATTGATTAACTCTTTGCTCAGTATTAAAGGAGATGTAAGGGGGGATGATGCCGATGCCAAATAAACTCCCTAAGTTTTTGGATAATCACAAAATCTGCATTATTTGCGAAGGTAATGAGGAGTATGAGTATCTTAAGCGCTTGAAAGATTTGAAAGTGTGGAACAAACAATATGCTATTTCGTTAGTTAATGCCGGTGGCAATGGAAATATCCCGGCGAGATATCAGGATCGGTACCAAAATGGAGCAGACGAACTGGTGCTTGTGTTCTGTGATACAGAGAAAAAACCTCATGAGCAGTATGAAGACATTAAACGCAAGATTAATGAGTTTCATGGTGTGGATAATGCAGCAGAGGAAGTGATTATGTTTGGTAACCCTTGTACAATGCAGATCATATCCAAGCATTGGACTGATGAAAATTTGAAATTGCCGGCAAAACCTGTGAATGCACCTTTGATTAAAAAATATACCGGAGTGGAGAATTACAAAGGAAGAGCAGACCAGATTGAACAGGTTATGAAACATATTACTGAGGAGAATTATGTAAATATGTCCAAGCGAGTGTGGAATTTAGAGTCGAATGATTTTGTTACTGGCAGCAGTAATTTTGGAAAATATATAAAGTTGTTTGAGAGTGATGACAGCGGGTGGATAGAGGAGATTAATAGAAAGTTAGAGGAGTAGGAGATTAAATGGTTTCAGAAATACAATGGAGATATGTTTATGAATCAGGAAAGGGTAATAAAAGAAGTACAGGCAAAACTTTTTGAACTTCAGGATATAAAGTATCGGGATTTTCATGCGAAGCTTATGCCGACGGTGAATAAGGAGAAGATTATCGGAGTTCGGATTCCTGTACTTCGTTCATTTGCAAAGGAGTTTGGTAAAACTAAAGAGGCAAGGCTGTTTTTGCAGGTGCTTCCACATTCGTATTATGAAGAAAATAATCTGCATGGTCTTTTACTAGAGCAGATAAAGGATTACGAAAAGTGTTTACAGGAGCTGGAACGATTTCTGCCTTTTATAGATAATTGGGCAACTTGTGATTTGCTTGCTGTCCGTACGGTAAAAAAACATCTTGATGTATTTATAGAAGAGGTGTATCGCTGGATACAATCACAGCATACATATACGATACGATTTGGAATTGGTATGTTGATGCGATATTATCTGGATGAAAATTTTCAGATGGAGTATCCGGAAAAGGTGATGCAGATTTGTTCAAAAGAGTATTATGTGAATATGATGCGGGCATGGTATTTTGCTACGGCACTTGCAAAACAATATGAGAACATTCTTCCATTTATAGAGGAGAAAAAGCTGGATGTCTGGACACATAATAAAACAATTCAAAAAGCGATTGAGAGTTATCGGATAACACCGGAGCAGAAAATGTATCTTAGAACATTAAAAATAAAGTAATGATTCCATTCGAGGTGACAAAGTGAAATCACTATCAATTTATACACTTACAAGAAATCAGAGTATAGAGCATATATCAAAACTGGAAAAGCAGTTATCTGGAAGGAAGTTTCCTTTAAAAATACGTACCTGGGAATGGGGGAGTATGAGAGCATTGGCAGCTCAGTTGGAAATGTATATGCAGGAAGTATATTCCCTCCGTTTTTTCTATTCTTTCCAGATTCCAAGATTGGGAAAAGAGTTTGATCTTCTTCAGATTAAGGACAATCATATCGTAAATATTGAATTAAAGAGTGGGGTGGTTTCGGATCAGGCAATTCGTAAGCAGCTGATTCAGAATCGCTATTATTTATCTGTTTTAGGAAGACCAATTCAATCTTATACCTATATTAGCAGCCAGAACAGGCTGGTTCGTCTGACACATCATGATCATATCGTGGATGCAGACTGGGAAAGATTATGTGAGGATTTACAAAAAGAAAGTATGAATTATGAAGGAAATATCGAAGATTTGTTTCGGGCGGAGTTATATTTGATTTCACCGATAACAGACCCCGTCCGTTTTTTAAAAAAGGAATATTTCCTGACTTCTCAGCAAAGAGATATTGAGAAAAAGATTTTAAGAGATATTTATGCAAAGCGATCAGGCTGTTTTTGGTTTAGTGGAATTCCGGGAACAGGAAAAACCTTGCTTCTTTATGATATTGCTATGAAGTTGTCTGTTCGTCATCGAATCTGTATGGTACATTGCGAAGAGAATGGAGAAAAGTGGAGAATATTACATGAACGCTTACAAAGAATTGATTTTTTGGCAGATGAGCAGATTCGCATCGAGAAGAAAAGTGGCAGTCAGAATAGCGGGCAGGATAAAGGACCGGATAGCAGTCGGGATTATGAGCAGAGGAAGCAATTCAATTGCGAAGAAAGAAAAGCCGGAACACAAATACCGCTTGAAAAATATAGAGGGATTTTAGTTGATGAGGCACATTTGCTTTCCAAAGAAAAGATAGAGAGATTGTTAGAGTTAAGCAAGAAGCAGCCTGTGATATTTTCCAGTGATTCTGAAGATGTTATCTCATCAGAAGAAATGGATAAAGAGAATATAAAAAAGTTGGAAAATCAGACAGATATTAAGGTGTTTCGATTGACAAATCGTATTCGGACGAATGCGGAACTTTCTACATTTATTCAGAATATGATGCATTTGCCGCCAAGAATGAATTCGAGGGGATATCCGCACATTTTCGTAGTATATGCCAATGATGATATTGAGGCAGAGAATTTGCTAAGTGATTATATAAAGCAGGGATACCAGTGGATTGAAAGAGAAGAATTAGAGCTAGAGGAAGTACAGGCAGATTTAAAAATGCAGGCAGTCAGAGATATGGATAAAATAGTTCTTCTGCTTGATGAGCGGTATTATTATGATGAAGAGGGATATCTAAGGGCGACCTGTTTTATGAAAAATGGAAGTTCGTATGTAAGAAAGATTTTTCACAGGTTGAATCATGCAAAGGAAAGTATAGCTTTGGTAGTAAAGAATAATGAGAAAGTATATAATACGTTGCTGGAGTTATTATAAACAAAAGAAAATAATGGGGAAGTGCTAGAGCGTGTTTGAAAAAATGTATTTTATCAAGTGTGGTTTCGCTGCTTTTTTTGTTATATTTTGTGCTATAATAAAAATAATTTTTTTTAGAGGAGACATATAATGTTAGATTTTGTAAACGATTATTCAGAAGGTGCACATGAAAAGATTTTACAGCGCTTGTTAGAAACCAACATGGAAAAGCTGTCTGGCTATGGGACAGATAAATATTGTGAGTCAGCAAAACAGAAAATCAGGGAAGCCTGTGAATGTCCAGAGGCAGATATTTATTTTTTAGTTGGCGGAACACAGACGAATGCTACGGTTATTGATGCTTTGCTTGAGCAGTATGAAGGAGTTGTATCTGCAGATACAGGACATATCAGTACACATGAGGCAGGAGCAATTGAAGCATCCACCCATAAAGTGTTGGCAATTCCGAATAAGAACGGGAAAGTTACTGCAAAAGCCGTAAAACAGTATTTTGCAGATTTTTATGCAGATGGAAATCACGAACATATGGTATTTCCGGGAATGGTGTATATTTCCCATCCGACAGAATACGGTACACTTTACAGTAAAAAAGAGTTAGAAGAGTTGTCTATAGTCTGTCATGAATATGATGCACCACTTTATTTAGATGGTGCGAGACTTGGCTATGGTCTTGTCAGTGAAGAAAACGATGTAACACTAGCGGACATTGCTTCTTTATGTGATGCATTTTACATCGGTGGTACAAAGGTTGGAGCATTATGCGGAGAGGCAGTTGTATTTCCGAAGAATAATGCACCGAAGCATTTCATGACAATCATAAAGCAGCATGGAGCACTTCTTGCAAAAGGGCGATTGCTTGGTGTACAGTTTGATACTCTTTTTACAGATGATTTATATCTTACAATTAGTAAGATTGCGATTAAAACAGCGAATACATTGAAAAAGGCTCTAAAAGAGAAGGGGTATACTTTTTATATAGATTCTCCGACAAATCAGATCTTCTTGATCTTAGAAGATGAAAGATTAAAACAGTTAGAGGAAGAAGTAGCAGTCAGCTTTTGGGAAAAGGCAGATGATAACCACACGATCATTCGCCTTGCTACAAGCTGGGCTACAAAAGAGGAAGAAATCAAAGCATTGATTGAAATCTTATAAAAATACTTTGGATTTTTTTCTTAAAATCGTCTGTAGACAAGTATAGTTTGAAAGGAGCATTTTATGAGTTTAAATGATACCCCATCCGGGGAAAGAATACATATTGGTTTTTTTGGCAGAAGAAATGCCGGAAAGTCTAGCGTGGTAAATGCGGTGACCGGTCAGGAGCTGGCAGTTGTTTCAGATACAAAGGGGACAACAACAGACCCGGTTTCTAAAGCAATGGAGCTTTTGCCGTTAGGTCCGGTTTTGATCATTGATACACCTGGGTTTGACGATGAAGGACAGCTTGGAGAACTTCGTGTGCGGAAAACAAAGCAGATATTAAACAAAACAGATATTGCAGTACTTGTTATAGATGCGGTAGAAGGTTTAAAGCAATGCGATGAAGAATTGCTATCTATTTTTAAAGAAAAAGATATACCATATTTACTTGTATACAATAAAGAAGATATGCTTAAGGAAGAGCAAAAGGATTCTTTGGTAGAGGATAATAACAATGCGGTATATGTGAGTGCTCTGCAAAAGACGCATATTCAGGAATTAAAAGAAAAACTTGCAAAACAGATAAAAACAGAAAATCAGACGTTACAGCTTGTCGGAGATCTTGTTCAGCCTTCTGATCTCATTATACTGGTTATTCCAATTGATTCTGCTGCGCCGAAGGGAAGACTGATTTTACCACAGCAGCAGGTTATCCGCGATATATTAGAAGCGGGAGGGGCGGCTATATGTGTGAAAGAAACAGAACTTTCCAAACTCCTTACTGATCTGGGAAATCGCCCGAGTATGGTAATTACGGACAGCCAGGCGTTTGCTCAGGTGAGCCAGGTGGTACCGGAAGAAATTTTGCTTACCTCCTTTTCTATTTTAATGGCAAGATATAAGGGATTTTTAGATGAAGCGGTACAGGGAGCAGCGGCAATCCGACAACTGAAAGATGGAGATCGTGTTCTCATTTCAGAAGGGTGTACACATCATCGTCAATGTGATGATATCGGAACGGTAAAGATTCCTCGGTGGCTGAAAAATTATACAGGAAAGAATCTTATAATTGAGACCTCCTCCGGTCGGGAATTTCCAGAAGACCTTTCTCCATTTTCATTAATTATTCACTGTGGCGGCTGTATGCTCAATGGACGTGAAATGAAGTATCGTATGAAGTGTGCAAAAGATCAGCATATCCCATTCACAAACTACGGAATTGCCATTGCACATATGCAGGGAATTTTAGAAAGAAGTATTCAAGTCTTCCCCGATCTTGTTAAAAAGATAAAATTTGATCAGTAGATTTTAAAATCAACAAAAAACGATATCTCTTAGATGGCTGAAGGTGCATCTTAGAGATATCGTTTTTCTTTTATGCGTATTTATTGTATTAAAATCACATAAATCAAGCCTGTGCAGAACGCTTTGTAAGTGTTTCTACAGTAGAACAGTATTTGTCTACAAGACATACCAGAAGTGCCTCACGACTTCGCGGCACTTTGGTAAGATTCAGCGGCCACATATGGTGTGCGATAATGTCCTTTTCTTTATCGGTTAAAGAAAAGCGGGTGCTGGCATTGAGAAGAGCAGTGTGTGCATGAGAAAATCCATGCCACTTATGGCTGTCATCTTTCTCGTGCCAGTCATAAAGATAAAAGTCGTGAAGAAAAGCACCAATGACAAGGGATTTTACGTTAGAACCAAGCCCCAGGCGTTTATTTAAGTAATAGCATACTTTTGTAACATACATAACGTGTTCGTACGTACTTACGCTGCCATGCTGACAGAAACTTTTCATGGAACGTGCTTCTTTGCTGTTACAGTATTTTTCTAATATTGTATGAATTTCCTGAATTTCTGTATTGCTTAACTTCATATAAAATCATCCTTTAAAATCATCATTTATATTATAGCCCTGTTACAATCTGTTGAAAATATTTGGACTTAGATTACTTCTGTCTTCCAGTAGGCAGCGCTATATGGAGGAAGATCCATGCCGCCGCCAAAGTCAACGGTTTCTCCTGTAACAAGATCTGTTCCAAGACCGGAGCGCGCATTAAAATCAGCGTGAAATGTGTTGGAATCAGCATTGATTGCAACAATAACACGTTCCTCATCACAGCTTCTTTCAAAAATGAGTTGTTTATCTCTTACAAGAAGATTCGCATAGCCACCGTTGTATAAAGCCGGGTGAGTGTGGTGTGCCTTCGCATAAGCGGCAATTGCATCAGAAAGTTCGTTCCATTCCGGTTTTTCAAGACGAGGACGAATCTCTTCATCTCGTCCCTGTTTTTTACCTTCAATGCCCCATTCACTTCCATAATATATAGAAGGAACACCTGGCATTCCAAATAGCAGGCCGTAGATAACAGGCAGCTGCTGTTTATCCTCTAATATAGTGGCAATACGGCTGACATCATGGTTATCTACAAAAGAGAGAAGATGCTTTCCGCGGTAAATACACCAGTTTTCATAACCAAACTGGCGGTTTAAGCTGTAGCTGATCTCATGCATGTTCGCACAGTTAAAACTGGAATACAATCCCTTGTAACATTCATAGTTTGTAACAGAATGACACTTCTCATCATTCATATACATATTATAATCGCCATGTAATGTTTCTCCCATAAGAACAAAATCTTCTTTCAGAGTACTGGTAAAACGGCGTAACTCTTTTAAGTAAAAATCACTCAGGCAGTAAGCAACATCAAGGCGGAGACCGTCGATGCCATAAAGGTCTGTCCATTGTTTGATCGCATCGAACTGGTGCTGTCTGACATCTGGATTATCAAGATTTAACTTAACAAGTTCGTTATGTCCTTCCCATCCTTCATACCAGAATCCATCATTATATTCTGTATTTCCATCAAAACTTAAATGAAACCAGCCACAATAAGGGCTGTCCCATTTCTTTTCCTGCACATCCTTAAATGCCCAGAAACCGCGTCCAACATGATTAAATACACCGTCAAATAAAATTTTAAGACCTGCCTCGTGAATAGCATCACATACTTCCTTTAAGTCATCGTTCGTGCCAAGACGGCGATCCAGGGTGTAGTAATCTCTGGTGTCATATCCATGATAGTCACTTTCCATGAGAGGATTAAAGAGAACACAGGTAGCACCGAGCTTTTTAATATGAGAAATCCAGTCCTTTACTTCAAGGATGGAATGTCCCACAACACTGTCATCGCTGCTTCTTTCTTCATTTAAAACTCCACAGAGTCCTAATGGATAAATCTGGTAAACTACTGCTTCATCGAACCACATAAGCTGTTCCTCCTAAATATAGAAAATGCTCGTCAGCCTTAAAAAATTGAGCCTCCGAGCATTTTCATTATAGCATAAATTCTATTAGGATTCAAATTGGAAGGTCCAATTTAGCCATGAGATTTAAAGAAAAAATTATGCTGCGATATAAGGGGAGATCGCCTTCATAATCGTTGGCATCTCATTTTCTCTTTCCATGATTCTTAAATCAACTTTGTTGCGGATATCCATAGTCATTACTCCAAGAAGAGACTTGGCATCTACAACGTACTGTCCATAAATTAAGTCAAAGTGGCTTTCAAAATCTTCAATAGCTTTTACAAATGATGTCGCATTATCCACAGAGCCAAACTTGATTGTGACTGTTTTCATAATTCTACATCTCCTTATCATAAATGTATATTATACCGATAAACAGATTGCCGGTATAAAAATAAATTTTTACTAAATCGTTTTGACGATTTTGGCTTATAATATTTCATATAAGGCAAAAAGTCAAGAAAAATTTTCAGAAGAAAGAAAATCGTAAAAAAAATAAAGTGAACATATTTTGAAAGCTTCTTGCATTTTTTATTCAAAATAGATATAATAGAATGGTGAGTATAAAATAATAAGAATTAAGAAAGGAAGGATACATTATGAAAAAATTCTTATCTGTAGCTTTAGCAGCAGTTATGATGTTATCATTAGCAGCATGTGGAAGCAGCTCAAACAAGGCAGAATCCAGTTCAGAAGGAGGCAGTGCTTCTGATAAGACTTATATTATCGCGACAGATACAACTTTTGCACCATTTGAATTCACAAATGATAAAAATGAATTCGTAGGTATCGATGTAGATATCTTAGCTGCGATTGCAAAAGATCAGGGATTTAAGTATGATTTACAGTCTCTTGGTTTTGATGCCGCTGTAGCTGCTCTTGAGTCCGGACAGGCAGATGGAACAATTGCCGGCATGTCTATCACAGAAGAAAGACAGAAAAAATATGACTTCTCTGAAGCTTATTATGATTCCTATGTATGTATGGCTGTAAAGAAAGGCAGCAGCATCAAAGGATATGAAGATTTAAAAGGTAAGAAAGTTGCAGCAAAGACAGGTACACAGGGAGCGGACTGTGCTGAGTCTTTAAAAGATAAATATGGATTTGATATCACATATTTCGATGATTCCGCAACAATGTACCAGGATGTTAAGACAGGCAACACCGTTGCATGTTTCGAAGATCAGCCTGTAATGGCTTATGGTGTTTCTCAGGGTAATGGTCTTGAGATCGTAGCAGAAGAGAAAGATAACTTCTCTACACCTTATGGTTTTGCCGTATTAAAAGGACAGAACGCAGATTTACTCAAGATGTTTAACGAAGGTTTAAAGAATATTAAAGCGAACGGTACTTATGATGAGATCGTTGCAAAATATACCTCAGCGAAATAATTGAGAGACAAAGGTTAGGTAAGAGGTTAATTTATGAATCTATTTGGAGTTTTAAGTGAAGTCTATCCAACATTGTTGACTGGACTTACTATGACAGTTAAGATTACGATTTTATCTCTGATCATCGCTTTGGTTATCGGTATTTTCGTATGTCTTATGAATATTTCCAGTAATATTGTATTACGTGGAATCGCAAAGTTTTATATTTGGCTGATTCGTGGTACTCCGATGCTGGTGCAGGCATTTTATTTCTATTTTGCTCTGCCACAGTTAGTTCAGGCGGTTACAGGCTCACAGTTCCGCATTACCGTATTTACAGCCAGTTTAGTTACACTTGCCCTGAATGCAGGCGCTTATATTTCTGAGATTTTCCGAGGTTCTATTGAGTCCGTTAATAAAGGACAGATGGAAGCGGCAAGAAGTCTTGGTTTAAGTTATGCAAAGTCAATGCAGAAGATTATTCTTCCGCAGGCAGTGCGTATCTGTCTCCCATCTCTTGTAAACCAGTTTATCATTACGTTAAAGGATTCTACGATTCTTTACGCAATCGGTTTATCAGAGGTTATGTATAATGCAAAGATTTATGTAGGAAGAACGATGGAATCATTTGCAACATATACATGGGTAGCAATTTTCTTCCTTTTGATAGTGACAGTTCTGTCATTTATCTCAAGATATGTTGAAAGGAGGATGAATGCGTAATGACAACAGAGAAAGATGTAAAGATTCATGTAAAAGGTCTGAAGAAGAGTTTTGGACATGTACATGTTTTAAAGGGAATTGATGCAGAGATTAAAGCCGGTGAGGTAATCTGTGTCATTGGACCTTCTGGTTCCGGTAAGTCAACATTTCTTCGCTGCCTGAATCGTTTAGAGGAAGCAACAGATGGAGAGATTCTTGTAGATGGACAGAGTATTACGGAAAAGAGTTCAAATATTGACAAGATTCGTCAACATATCGGAATGGTATTTCAGCAGTTTAACCTGTTCCCTCATTATACAGTAAAAGAGAATATTATGCTTGCTCCTGTAGAACTTAAGTTAAAGTCTAAAGAAGAAGCAGAAAAGAAGGCTCTTGAGCTGTTAAAGCGTGTTGGTCTGGCAGAGAAAGCAGATGCAAAGCCAAAACAGCTTTCCGGTGGACAGCAGCAGCGTGTGGCAATTGCACGTGCTCTTGCGATGGAACCGGACATCATGCTGTTTGATGAACCGACTTCAGCATTGGATCCAGAGATGGTTTGTGAAGTTCTTGATGTTATGAAAGAACTGGCTGCAGAGGGAATGACCATGGTTGTGGTAACACATGAGATGGGATTTGCCCACGATGTGGCAGACAGAGTATTTTTCATTGATCAGGGTGTTATTATGGAACAGGGAACCCCGGAAGAGGTTATGGATCATCCAAAGAATGAGAGAACGCAGAGTTTCTTAAGTAAAGTATTATAAAACATTTTAAATAAAAAGGCATCTGTTTCTGACAGGTGCCTTTTTTAGGAGGTTGTTATGCGAATCGTTGTAAAAGTGGGAACATCAACATTAACCCATACTAGTGGAAGAATTAATATTAGAAGAACAGAAAAGCTTTGTAAGATTTTAAGTGATGTAAAAAATGCAGGACATGAGCTTATTTTAGTTTCTTCTGGTGCTATTGGCATGGGTGTAGGAAAACTGAATATGAAAAGTAAGCCCGAAGATATGCCCACAAAGCAGGCGGCAGCAGCGATAGGACAGTGCGAGTTGATGTATCTTTATGACAAGTTATTTAGAGAATATAATCACATTGTTGCACAGATGTTGATTACAGGGTTAGATTTCTCCAATGAAGAAAGTCATAGTAACTTTCAGAGTACATTGAATCGTCTCTTAGAATTGAATGTTATTCCGATTATTAATGAGAATGACACCATTGCGACACAGGAAATTTCTGTGGGGGATAATGATACGATGGGAGCAATCGTTGCAGAAAACGCTCAGGCAGATTTATTAATTATCTTAAGTGATATAGACGGTCTTTATACAGGGGATCCGCGTAATAATCCAGATGCACAGCTCATTGATACTATATTTTCTATTACTCCGGAAATAAAAGAGTTAGCAGGAGCAAAGGGAACAACTCTTGGTACAGGTGGAATGATCACTAAAATTCATGCGGCAGAAATAGCAATGGATGCCGGAATTGATATGATTATCGCTAATGGAACAAGACCGGAACTGCTTTATAAAATTCTTGATGGAGATAAAGTTGGAACAAAGTTTATCGGGAGGAAAAAAGGATGACAACAAGAGAGCTTCTGAAACAGGCAGTCACAGCCAAAATTGCGATCAACTCAGCAGATACAGAGACCAAAAATAAAGCACTTGCCAATATGGCAGATGAGCTTTTAGCTCATACAGATGCCATTTTAGAGGCAAACAAGCAGGATGTAGAAGCGGCAAAAGGAAAGATTTCCGATGTAATGATTGATCGTCTGATGTTAGATGCCGGACGAATTGAGGGAATGGCAAAGGGAATCAGAGAATTGATCTGTCTGGAAGATCCGGCAGGGAAAGTAATAAGAACGGTAGAACGTCCAAACGGAATCGTTATTGAAAAAACAGCTGTTCCTATGGGAGTGATCGCAATTATTTATGAGAGTCGTCCAAACGTAACAAGCGATGCGGCAGCACTTTGTATCAAGAGTGGTAATGTTTGTGTTCTTCGAAGTGGAAAAGAAGCATGGAAGAGTGCAGATGCAGTTGTAAAAGCACTAAAAGAAGGAATGAGAAAGTCCGGACTTCCGGCAGAAGGAATTCAGCTTATTGAAGATACAAGCAGAGAAAGTTCTGTAGAATTAATGAAGGCAGTAAGATATGTCGATCTCTTAATTCCAAGAGGGGGGCCTGGTTTGATCCGCTCCTGTGTGGAGAATGCAAAAGTTCCATGTATCCAGACCGGAACAGGAATCTGTCATGTTTATGTCGATGCCAAAGCAGACTTTGATAAAGCGTTGGGCATTATCGAGAATGCAAAAACAAGCCGTCCAAGTGTTTGTAATGCGGAAGAAGTCTTACTCGTTCACAGTGCAGTTGCTGAAAAGTTCCTGCCATTATTACAGAAAAAGTTAGTGGAAGACCGCAAAGAAAAAGGAGAAATTCCAGTGGAACTTCGTCTTTGTGATAGAGCCGCTAAAATTATTTCAGGAACACCGGCTGGGGCAGATGATTTCGATACAGAATTCCTAGATTACATTCTTGCGGTAAAAGTAGTAGATAGCGTGGAAGAAGCAGTAGAACATATTTCAAAACATTCTACGGGCCACAGTGAGGCAATTATCACAGAATCAAAAGAAGCAGCAGACTATTTTACGATGAGAGTAGACAGTGCCGCAGTATATGTGAACGTTTCTACCCGCTTCACAGATGGAGGAGAATTTGGACTTGGCTGCGAAATGGGAATATCCACGCAGAAACTCCATGCCAGAGGACCAATGGGCTTAGAAGAATTATGTACTTATAAATATATCATCCGGGGAGAAGGACAGATTCGATAGTAATTTATAGGCTAAACCGACGAAGGCAGAAAACGAAATACTTTATATTTGTGACTTTAGTCGCGGCGCGTTGAATGTTCGCTTAAGCGCTTGCATCCAACACTTGCTCCGAGGCCACAAATATAGAGTATGTCGTTTCCTGCCTTCTATTTACTATAAAAAAATTCTACTTTCGAAATGTCTAATCCTTCAACCATCTTCCACAAATCCTATACCTATAGCATTGTTGCCTTAAATTTGAAAATAAAACAGCCCTTATAAGTTCTTATTATATAAAAATGCGCCTTAGAGCAAGCTCAAAATACGATTGCGTATTTTGAGTGCAGTGATACGAAGCATTTTTATATAATAAGAACTTATAAGGGCGTCTCTTTATTCTCAACCTTAAGCAGCAAACGCCTGCTGTCTTTGATCAAGGATTGCTTTATATTCATCGCAATTATCTGCTGTGATATTCTCAAGCTCGTCATCCGGAAGAATGCGTCTGTCATAGTTTCTTCGGAAAAATCCTCTTAAATAAATAAGAAAAGCAGAATTATAAATCTTTCTTGTCAGTCTTAAAATCTCTTCATAATTAATCTCTTTTAAAGCGTGATATAAATCAAAGAAATCATCGGTATCAAGATGTGCAAACTGTAAAGTCTGCTCTAATAAAACGTCATCATTCTCAAAGAGAGATATATAACCCAGCAAATACATTAACTGGCGGAAGGTCATAATAAAGTCATTCGGTTCTAATGTTTCAAGGAACTGCTCAAAACTGACCTTCACTCTCCATAGTCCTTCTTCTAAAAGATGGCGGATAGAAATCTCATTAAATGGACCAGGAATCTGAATCTTATCGATATGTACGGTTTTTAACGTGAGACGCTCCATAAAACGGGCGAGTGTAACACGACAGGCATGAAATTCGGAATAAGCATTCATATAAACAAATAAATCTTCTGTCTCATCATAGGAACTATTTATGAAATCATAAAAATGAGTAAATTCATGGAAAAGAATAAAGCGGGCATAACTGTCACTATAAAGATGAAAGCGAGGGTTCAGATGCAAAATATACTTACCCTCAAGAAGTTCAAGGATATTAAAAAAACCTTCAACATATTTTTCCGCATCATACTGTACTGCCGAAATCTGAATATCTTCCGGCAAATCATACTTTTCTTTATATTCATTCCATAAATCATTAATCTGTCTTAGATTCATATGTAACCCGCCTTCCGTACCTAATTGTCTATATTATATAACAATGCTTTTTAAATAACAACGCTATAATAAAAAGAAAAAGGATAAATTCTTGCGATTTTATTAATTTGCCTTATAATAAAAGAACATTTGCGTTGTGAGAGCTCCTTCTTCTAAGTCTTTCTGGCTGACCCAGTCTCCAAAGGAAGAAGTGCCACGCTTTGGAAGATAATGTGGATCCATTAGCAGATATTTATCTTTTTTTGCATTGTAATCAACAATTGTTCCGTAATGTCCCGGCAGATATACAATAGCAGTATCGCCAGCTTTTAATTTTTGCTTTAATTCCTTAAAAGATTCTCCGCATCCGTCATAAGAAAATCCATATTTATAACCGAACTTTTCAGCCGCCGCCTTAAAAAATCCGCTGTCAGTTCCACAATCTTCAATACGATAGCGTTTATCAGAAGCGTATTTTGCCAGTTCATATGGATCAGGGAAATGACCGCTTAATGAGTAAATAGCATTTACTGTAGCAAAAATTCCACATCCAGAAGTACAGAAATTATTTGTTTCTGTATCTTGTGTTGTTTCATTTCCGTAATGATGCTTGCCCCAAAGGGGATCAAATTGGACAAAAACCTGAAGATTTCCCTTTTCAACTGCCTTTTTATTTCTGGTAAGACGCCATAAAGCATTATGGTTATTGGTAAATTCTAAAAGATTACTGTCATTTTCAGACAGAATTCGCTTGGTATTTACATCGCAGATAATATAATAATTCCCTTTTCTGGTAATGCGGAAAGTACCTGCTTCCTTTTCAGTTCCCCAAAGTTCATTAATATAAGAGTTAGATTCCTGCAAGGTATCCGATTTTAGATATTTATCTTCATTTGCTTTTTTGATAGTGTAGCAATTATTTCCGACATACTTAAAGGTATAAGTGAGTGTATCGGCATATGCATGATAGCTATCGGTAGAAAAAGTAGAAGAATTCTGGTTTTGATAAAAAGAAAGATGGTATGTTCCATTCGCAAAAGGTCTTTTTTCCCGTCCGTCATAAATAAGACAGTTTGATTGAAACTCTTCCTTTGTGATCCAGCCATAATTAACAGTCCCTTTTTTAGAAGTGTACTGAATCTCGTACCAGGAACCGGAAGAACCTACAACCTTTACTCCACTGTATTTAGGAAGCATCGTCTTTAAATCTTCACTGTAGTCAGAAATATATACTGGCAATTCATTACGCGCCAAAGCATAAATGAAATCAGAATGGCTCTCATACCCATGCTGAAATGCAAATGGTTTCGATGGAATGAGAAAACATCCGCAAATAATCAAAAGTAAAAATAAAATAGAATGTTTTTTCAAAGATAGCCCTCCGTTTGTTTTTCATGTACTCTCGGTATTCTTGATATCCTTATGATTCCGAGAAGGTATGTTACATTTTACAAAAGTCTTAAAAATATTAAATATATGTTACATTTTGCATTATTATACCATGAAATATCAAAAATGAAAACAAACATATTGCATAAAATGTATAGGATATTATGCCATAATTCCGATGAAAGACATTGAGATAAATGATAATTCATGGTAAAATTATACAAAGTATTTCACAAATGAACTCTTTATATGATTTCGTTGTAGAAATACAGAACGAAAGGAATGAAGACAATGGAACAAAGAAAAAGAATTTTTGGAGCATTAGATGATTTAATGCGTTCTCCAATAGGTGAGAGACTTCGGGAAAGAATGTTCCGGGAATTATCTACAAAAGAAATACATGATATGTTGCAGAAAGAGCAGAAACCCTATAAAGAATTAATGGCATATTACCAATGTGCGCTGATGGAAGTAGAGACAAAGTTTCGTGTATTAAACGAGCAATTTTCTCTTGTTCACGATAGAAATCCTATTGAATCAATCAAAACGAGGGTAAAGAGTCTTGAAAGTATAACAGAGAAGTTAAATCGGAGAAATCTTCCTTTTTCAACACAAAGTATCGAAGAGAATCTGACAGATATTGCAGGAATCCGTATTATCTGTTCTTTTAGGGAGGATATTTATTTTCTTGCGGACTGCCTTTTAGAGCAGGATGATGTTACACTAGTTCAGCGTAAGGATTATATTGAAAATCCAAAGGAGAATGGATATCGAAGCCTGCATCTTATTGTAGAGGTGCCAATCTTTCTAGAACATAAGAAGAAGATGATGAAGGTAGAAGTACAGCTTCGAACAATTGCTATGGATTTCTGGGCAAGTCTTGAACATAAGTTAAAGTATAAGAAGGATATTGTATCGGATCAGTTAACGGCTGATCTGAAACTGTGTGCAGATGAGAGTGCAGCACTTGATTTAAAAATGGACCGGATTCGTAAAGAAATAGAAGTATTAAAGACATCTCCTGCAAAAGTGGAAGATGGTAAGAATCAGTGAAGAAGTTGTAAGGATATTTTATAATATATTATCTGGAAATAAATTAATTATAAATCAGGTATAAATAAAGAAAAAAGACATAGTTAAATGATATAAGCAGGAGGTCTGTGTATATGATTTATATGTCTTTTTTTATTGGATTGATTCTTATATGTAAAGGAGGAGACTGGTTTGTTGATGCCGCATCAAAAATATCTGAAACTCTGGGAATTCCGAAATATGTAGTGGGAGCAACGATAGTAAGTTTTGCAACAACAATGCCGGAAATCATCGTATCGGCTGCCGCAGCATTAAAAGGACATTCCGCTATGGCGATTGGAAATGCAGTAGGTTCTGTTTCAGCAAATACCGGAATTATTCTTGCAATCAGTCTGTTTTTTCTTCCGGCAGCAATCAAAAGACAGGATTATATTATAAAAACAATCCTATATATAGGAACCCTCGTATTACTTCTGATTAGTTTCAAAGACAGAGTATTTGATTGGTCAGACTGCATATTACTATTACTTGCCGGAATTTTATTTTTAATAATGAATATAAAAAATGCATTTCAAGAAAGAAATAGGGACTTTCAAAGAAAAAATCAGAAAAACGATAGTAAAACACAAAACAAAGAATGTTGGAAAATGTTTGTCTGGTTTTTCATAGGTGCGGTCGCTATTGTAGCTGGTTCAGAAATTTTAGTAAAATCCGCATGCGAAATTGCAGAAAAATTACATATCAGTGAAGAAATCATATCTGTTACAATCGTTGCAATGGGAACTTCCCTCCCAGAATTTGTAACGACAGTAACCGCAATCATCAAAAAAGAATCTTCTTTATCTGTAGGGAATATTGTGGGAGCGAACATGATTGATTCGGCATTTATTCTTCCTGTATGTACATTACTCGGAGGGAAAAGTCTTCCTGTTTCTACACAGATGGCATTAATTGATATGCCAGTATGTATTTTAGTGTCAGTTGTGGCATTATTCCCCATGTTATATCGGAATAAAATAGCAAGAATAGACGGAGTCTTTACATTATTAATCTACAGCAGCTATTTGATATATATATGTCGGGGTAATTTGTGATATCAAGTTAAAGTCAAAAGGTCAAAGGGTCAAAACACCGTTCATGTATGAACGATAAGGAGTTTGACTTTGGGATCTGCGAAACATGCGAAAATATAGTTGACAAGAAGAAACTATGGTGTTATATTTCAAATAGAACAAATAGAATTCACAACGAGAGGGTGAAGATTATGTCAATAAAAAAGGATTATTATGAAGTTCTTGGAATAAATAAAAACGCAGATGATAAAGCAATTAAAAAAGCATACCGTAAACTGGCGAAAAAGTATCATCCGGATATTAATCCGGGAGATGCCAATGCAGAAGCAAAGTTTAAAGAAGTTACAGAAGCTTATGAGATCTTAAGCAATCCAGAAAAAAGAAAACTTTATGATCAGTTCGGTCATGCCGCTTTTGATGGAACAGGAGGAGCCCAGTCAGGTGCATATGGCAATGCCGGCGGCTTTAACGGCTTTAATGGATTTAATGGAGCCGGCGGATTCCATGGAGGAACCTACCGTACAAAGAATGGTAACGGATATCAGGAATTCCATTTTGAAGGTGGAGACATGGGAGATATCTTTGAAAACTTCTTTGGTGGGGGTTTCAAAAAGTCTGGATTTCAGAATGATTTCAGACAAACCGGTGGTTTTGAAAATCAGCAGCATTATCAGACAAAAGGCTCCGATATTCATGCTGAAATCAATGTAAGTTTTGATGCAGCCGCCTTTGGTAAAAAAGAAACCATTCATTTAAAAGATAATCAGGGAAAGATACAGGCACTAGAAGTTAATATTCCGGCAGGAATCGAAACAGGACAGAACATCCGATTAAAAGGAAAAGGTTCTCCGGGATATCAGGGTGGTAGTGCAGGCGATTTGTTCCTGAAAGTTACTGTAAAAGAAAAACCTGGATTTAAACGAGAAGGTCAAAACTTATATAATACCGTCTCTATTCCATTTATTACTGCCGTACTCGGTGGTGATGTAACTGTACAGACAATTTATGGAAATGTTCGCTGCAATATTAAGCCGGGAACGCAGTCCGGAAGTAAACTCAGATTGCGTGGTAAAGGTATTGTATCCATGAAGAATTCTTCTGTATATGGTGATCAGTACACAACAGTGGAGGTTCAGGTACCGAAGAACCTGACCCCAAGGGCAAAACAGAAACTCAGAGAATTTGAAGATGCCTGTAAAGCAGCTTAAGGTCCGGTTTGTAGGTTTGATGTAGACGAAAAAAGAAAAAATACCATATCCCATCTGCTCTGTAGTCGCTGTGT
>OKSA01001034.1_pt1 | contig 26179 bp, 27 predicted proteins | sample 1601181 | NCBI WGS metagenome assembly OKSA01 (sample SAMEA3541538, study PRJEB24748) | human gut metagenome | biome: human gut; feature: human-associated habitat; material: faeces | place: China | collected 2012
ATTTAGCGTTGGGAGAGAATTTTTTCTCTCACCAACGCTAAATATTATACAACCTGTTATTTTAATGAAGTCTCATTTTGTTGATGTTAATAAAATAGTATTTAACAATTATCCAAGTACATGGCGAGCCAGTACTGACTGTATCTCATATATATTTGTAGCTTTGGAAAATTGCTTTTTGATTGGAGCAGGTAGTCCTGGCATCCAAATTTTCAACTCTGCATCTAAGTCTAAGTGTCCTGCTGTTTCTATTGCGAAGTGAGTGATTTTGTTGTATGGCAATGAATGATACTCTACTTTCTTACCAGTAACACCTTGATGATCTATTAATAAGAGTCTTTTATTTGTAAAAATAAACTTATCTCTTATTAAAGAGTATGCACATTCTACAACCTCATCTCCATAGAAAAGTTGGCCATACTTTTCTAAAATTTCATCAACAGTAATTTGTGATGCGTTACCCATTATTGATCCTAATATTCCCATAATTAATACCTCCTAGAGTTTGTTTTATTATATCTGATCTAACAGTATTTGAACGATTTCATATTTGATAAAATCTAAGTCCTTTTTTAAGGTATACTGAGTAGATTTTGATTCTCCGATCATTTGTATATAATCTTTGTCATTAAGCGACTTTAAGCGTCTGGCTGCTACTGATTTAGATATTTTAAAATAATCCTCAACTTCTTTTCGTGTTACGATTTTATTTATAGATATGTAATTTAGTAAAATTTTTTCGGATTCGTTTAGGTCAACTGCGTTATCTGACAAGCTTGAATCCCAAAGTGTAAATCTAACTATATTTTCTTTAGTGTCTAGCGACGGTCTTTTAAGCGAATACTTATCTACAACCTGCATTATTTTAGGTATGCCCGTGCCTGCACGTTCACATAATTTAATAAATCTAAACATATCTTGAATCGTATTATTTCGAGGGTCTGATTTTCCACCTGCGAAGAAATCTTTTCTTGATATTCTTAGAGTTCCTCCGTTTTCAAATACGAATCTATCTGAACTCCTTATAACTTTAATGCCATGTGTATTTTTAAAGTCACAGTGTATAATTGAGTTTACGAAAGCCTCTCTTAGAGCAACAAACATTTCTCCACCATCAATCCTGGATAAGTTGTCTTTGTCAAGTTCAAATTTATTTTCAAGAGTGTTTCTCATTTTATTGATTGTTTCGAAAAAGAAATTATATAAATTACCTTCACCCCAAGTACCATCGTATATAAGTCTATCATTCCATCGCTCAACAGAAAACTCAAATCGTTTATCTATGTACTCGACATGGTAGTAAGGTAATAAATCCTTAATGGACTGGTATTTCCCTAATAATAGTAGTCCTGCATTTGTCGGACGAATATTTGAATCATTTTCCCTATCCTTTGATGCTGCCCCTATACTAATTAAAAAATTTTCTATAGAATAAGATGAAAAAAGATGGTCAATATTATATTCATTAAAACGAGCTCTATATTTATTGATAGTCTCCTCATCTAAATCATCAAGTGTGAAGTTTTTCGCTATAATTGAATCAAATGCAGTTGGATGAGCTTCAACAATCATAGACTCAACTTGTTCTTTACTACATTTATAATCTCCGGTTCCATATCTTATATAAGAGTTATATTTATTTTCCTTTAGATGTATAGGTTTACTTCTATAGTCTGCTTCTGGTATATATATGATAAGTATATCTTTTTCAGCGATTTTTTTCTTGTAGAGGTTTCTATTTGTTAGTATATTTTTACTAACCACAGTGGGATTGTGCAAATTTTTGAATAAATCGTCCACAACACTATCTATATTTTCTATTCCACTTATATCAAAAGTTAGATCATCATTTTCCCTTATTCCAAGTATCAAAAAGCCACCTTCAGTATTTGCAAATGAAGAGTAAGTAGTTAGTGCATCCTGAGGGAACTTTGTTTTTGCTTTTTTAAACTCAAAAAATGAACTTTCCTTTAGTCTTTGTGGCTCTTCCTCTAAAACCTTCATTATTTTATTTATGTCTGGTTTACTCATAACTCACCTCTGTATTTTTGCGTCTCTCTGCTGTGTGGGACGAAAGAGACGCAACCTATATAAACGTTGATATTACTGTGTTTTTGCGTCTCTCTGCTGTGTGGGACAAAAGAGACGAAAATTTTACTTCCCATATTTCATTTTTAAAAATTCTTTAAAGTTTTCCAACTCTGCCTTTGCTTCATCACTCATATCTTCATCAGTATGTGCTGCAAAAGTTTCTGGGTGATTTCTTACATTTGTGCGACCAAGGAGATAATCAACCGATACTTCAAATAAATCTGACATTGATCTAAGTATATCAAGACTAGGTTCAACTATTCCATTTTCGTATTTTGAAATATTAGACTTAGTTAAATTTAACCTATTAGCCAGATCAGTTTGAGTCATGTTAAATTCTTTTCTTAGTAATTTTATTCTATTTCCAAGCAAATTCATAGTATCCCTCCTTGCTTTGTATACTATAATTCTACAGTGTTTCACAACAAGAAATAAGCCTATAAAAAAAGTTTCATAAATTTCCATTTTTCTATTAACAGTTTATTTTAAATCAACTATCATATAGGTATAAAGTTGATTTAAAATAAACTAAAGAAAGGAGATAAAAGTGATATGAATATATTGAAAAATGAAAGAATTAAGCATGGATTAACCCTTGAAGACATTGCAAAAAAACTGAACACAACAAAGTCTAACTACTATAAAAAAGAAGTTGGAGTGGTAAAAATATCAGTCAATTAAGCTATAATTCTATCAAGAATATATAGTAAAAGCGTTGAAGAGCTTTTTTGCACCCAAAAAGTTGATTCATAATATACTAAAAATTATAGCATTGTTAAAAATAAAAATGAAGTGCAGAGAATGCACTAATGATAAATAAAAATCGGTTCCGACTGAAATCTAATCAGGGGATGGTGATATAAGTAAAAAAAACCAGCCCAAAGGCTGGAAAGACTTCAATAATCTTATAAATCTTTTTTAAAATTTGAGGTGGCCCCCTAATTGCATTTATGTTGGTATAAGTTTGATATTGAATTTTAGAAAGAGTTATTTCAAAATCAATCAGAGTTTGCTTTAGTGAAAGAATTAATTTTCTAACCATTTCTCGGAGTTTTTCATAAATATATATAACCATTTTGCGAATTGGGTTGTATACATTTGAAATAAAAACACTCATACACTCATTGATTGAATCAGTTACTGACTGACATAAGATTGAAACATTATTTCTATCAGTATAACTTACTACAACAGCCACAATATCACCCCCCTTCTGATTAGATTTCAGCAGGAGCCGATAAGTAAATTATAGCATAAGAGGAAGTAAAAAAAGAAAGGATGAATAATGTGGACAAATTAAATATAAAGGTAAATATAGAAGTTGAAAATTCAACTGAAGTTAAAGAAGAATTGACCCAAATCAACGATTTACTAATTGAAGTAAAAAATCGACTTGAGTCAATTAATCAGAAAGAATTAAATTTAAAGGTTTTTAAATAATTCTTTCTCATAAAATGGTCCTGCAGCATTACTAAGCATATCTCCAAAGGAATCAAAAGAAGTATTTAAAGATACGTATTGGTCAAGTTTATCTTCATCAATAGAATCAAATTCTTCTTGAGTCCTTACTTTAAATCCACCAGCATCTAAGAAGGATTCAAAATCTTTGTGTTTAGTATGCGTAGTCATGAAAGATTCGTTAAAGATTTCATCTAAACTAGTAGTTTTCATACTGCTCACCCCCTTTCATATAAAGAATTATACCACATGAGCAATATGGAAAAATAATTTTAATAAAGAAAGGATAAAAAAATGGAAAATATTTATAAAAAATACAGGAAGCTAGCAGGCTTAACTCAAGAAAAGGCCGCAGAACACTTAAATATTAGTGTTGACACAATCAAGAGATACGAAAATGGCACATATATCCCACAAAATGATATAGCAAGAAGGATGTGCCTGTTATATGGGGATGGGAGAGGCTCAATCAAGAGGTTTGATCAAGTCTTAGACTTTTCCATAGAAAATATGGACAAGGTATACTTAAGGGATTCAACTAAATCTTACCATGACGAATTTTCTATATATAATGGCAACGATAAAGTTATTTGTAGATCTTTATCTATAAATGAACTAGGTATTCAAGCAGACATACATTATTATTTTGACAAGGATAATAACAAGGGACATGATTTGGATATAATAGCAATCAATGATCAGGGAGATAGAATTAGGCTAAGTCCTATGATAGGAAATGGGCAAGGAGATAGTGATATCAGATACATTATGAGGACTATGACTAGTCAAAACAAAGATATATCTAGGTTTTTAAAAAGTAGTTACATAATTTTAGAGGCTTATAAGGTGAAGGGGGAAGAGAACATAAAGCCAGAAACTTTTGTTGAAGAATTAGATAAAGATATAAAATATATAGAAGATAATAACGCCTTTAACAATGAAAACACCAGTGAAAATAGGGACATAAATCGAAACCTTTATAGCTATGAAAAGATAGGTCAGAGCAAAAAAATAAAGTTATAATTTTATTTTTGATATAAAGAGTAGCCAAATGAGGATACCTCGCTAAGAAGTGTCACAGTCTAGTTAATCTTTACTTTTTGGTGGTTTTAGACTACAATATGTCGGACGTATAGTAAGCTGAATTTTTGAAAAAATAGTAATACACATCAAATCTCATGTTATAATTAAATAATGTAAATAGTTATAGTTAAGCGTAAAACTGATTGTGGAAGGGAGAAAGCGATATGGAAATGAAAGTACTATTTATAATCTTTTCAATAGAAGCTATGATGATATACGTCTTTATGGATAAAAAGGCTAAGCATAAAATACCCAAGTATATTTTGCTTATCCTATCCCTATATTTTGTAAAAGACCTTGCAATTGCCAGCAAGATAGAAGAAGATGTACTATGGGGCATAAATCTAATAAGTAATTTTCTAATAATAGTAAATATAGCTGTAATTCTAGTTAAGTATATATATTTAAAAAATAAAAAATAATTATTACTTAGGTCTACTATTCTTAATATCATAAACAAGCTTGTATAAATTATTGATTTTAATTTACTATGATGATAAAATTATAATAATAAAGGGTAAGGACCCTGTGATGACTGAAAAGGCAGGTATGAAAATATGATATCATTGAAAAATAATATACCAAAATATATGATAATACCACTAGTGATAATCTTATATGGAGTATCCTTAATTACATTTTATACTAATGTAAATAATGGTCTAATGTTAGCTATTTATATTGCCATATATATACTAATGTTGTCAATTCAAGACTATAAGCCAGCTAGAAGATCTTTTAAAGAAAGGCTAAAAAAAGTATTATTATTTATAGTGAGTCTAGTTATATGGACTCTGATACTAACGCTTTTTGATCCACTTTATATGGACACAAAAATAGACAGCGTGATTTTTTGTTTTAATAACCTAATACCCCTGGACTTGTGTGATTTTAAACTTAAAATATAATAATATTAATATTTTAAGTATAATGGAAGAATTTTAGTTCAATCTTATATGATAGGCAAGTAAAAATCGTGATTATAAATTTTGATGGAGGGCAGGATATATGAAATTTGTTCTAAAGTATATATATGGAAACAAAATTAAATCATTTCTAGTTTCTTTTTCATTTCTAATTTGTATCATGATTATTATCATATCCAGCTCCCTAGTTGAGACCATTTCAAATCTAGAAAATATACAGAGAGAATATCAGAATACGCCATATAATGTAATTATAAAAAATGCTAAGAATAGACAATATGAAGCGATTAAGGACAACAAAGAGGTAAAAGCCTTAGGGCTAGAGAGTTTTATCGGTTCTTCAGTGGATAAAAAGTACCTGTATCAAGTGGTTGGAACAAATTCAGACAACCTATTATCAACTTCTATGTTTATCAAGGGAGGTCTGTTTAAAAAAGAAAATGATGTTATTCTAGAGAAATGGACATTGGATTATTTAGGTCTAAAGCCTAATATAAATCAAAAGCTTAAAATAAGCTATAAAAATGAGTCGGGAAAAATAGTCAATGAAGAATGCAATATATGTGGAATAATTCATGATATACCTACCAAAAAGAATATAGGTGTAAAAACGATATATAAAAGTATCAAGGATAGCAAGTCTAATGATTTAAGTATTAAAATAGAGTATAAGAGGGGGACTCGCCTATTTTCTGTTTTAGATAGGTATCAATCAAAGTATAGAATTGAAAAGAATAATATATCTATAAACGCATCATCTCCAGAAGAGGTAAGTGAAATTTTAAGTAGCGATCTTGATATAAATAATATTATTAAGAGCTCAATTTTTTCATTGTTATGTATCTTAATAGTTTTTTCTATAATTAATATGTCTATAAGAGACCGTATTAATTTATACTCCTTGATTAAGGCCATGGGCGCAAAAAAACAATTTATATTCAAGAGTATATTTTATGAATTATTGATTTTATACATGATATCAATACCAATAGGTCTCTTTATTAGCAATTCATTCACTAAAATTATAGTAAAAAGACTTCGTTTTACTAGTATTGGTAATATCTACATACACAATAAAATAGCGAATCTAAGTTTAATTATTAATTATAAACAAATTTTTGCTGACTTGACGATTTTACTACTATTTATACTGGTTCTCTCCTACATTATTTATAGGAAAATCAAAAGGATGGATATAATTTCTGGAATGAATGATGAGTACGATGTCAAAAAAAATAATAGATTTACAAAAAATATATATCTAAATTACCTAATAAAAGATGCATCTATAATTATAACAATGGTTATAACCATGTCTATGTTATCGTCCTACTATTTAATGATAGGATTTAACGCTTATATGAGTAGGGAAGAAGAAAAAATGATGGTATGGGATATGTATGCATATTCAGATATAAAGGTCGCTGCAACTGATAAAGACCTAAATAAGTCAATTTCAAAAAGTGAATATGAAGAGCTGAGCAAGATTAAAGGGATAAGGAGCATTGATTATAGTAGGTTTATACCAGGAAAAATCATATATCAAGATAAGTGGAAGATAAATGACGCCTACTTCTCTAACATTAATGAGAATTCAAAGGATGAATATTGGAAAGAATATTTTGGTATAAATGAGATAACAAAAAAGAAACTGATAAAGGCAAGTGTAAGAGCATATAACGATGAGTCCTTCATTAGATTAGCAGAGTTTAAGACTAGTGGTAGTTTTGATATTAAAAAATTAAACGAAGCAAATAATGCTATAGTAGTGGTACCAAAAACAGATGATAATAACTTTAAAAATTTACCAGATGGAAAAAATGTTGTAGATATTAAGCCTGGAGATGATATAGAGGTTATGACACCAAAGGATTCTCTTATAGATATGAGTTACTATGATTTGAATGATGATGTTAGCAAGTATACTATAACTAAGTTTAAGGTTGTTGGTATAGCATATGGAACCTATTTTGAAAATGCGAGAGAAAGAACTAATCCTACATTAAATATAATTATAACTGATAAAAAGTTTAGCGATGTCTATAAGATAAAGGATTTTAGAAACCTTAATATATATGCTAAGGGCAATTACGATATAGATAAATTGTATAGCGAAATTGATAAAGTTTTTCTTGGTAGAAAAAATATAGTGACGAGGAATATAAGAAGTGAACTTAATCAAATAAATCAGATTAATAGCAGAAAGAAGATATTTAATATATCGGTTATAGTATCTTTGCTTATGGCCATATTATTCTCTGCAATAAATAGTACATCTTCATTATATGAGGTAAATAAGAATGATATATCGATTATTAAAAAGATAGGTGCTAGTAAAAAGAAGATTTATAAGTATTTAATTTTGGAATGGATATTTATATCTTTGATATTAATTTTTACGACTTTTCTTATATCTAAATTATCCCAATACGTTATATACTATAATAAGGGAATTTATTATGAAGGGATACAAAATATATACGACTATAAGAACCTTATATGTATTTCTATGGTTAATAGTCTACCGATATTGTTTATCCTACTACGTAGAACGAAAAAAATGGAATAAAGTAAAGAGTAACCAAATAAGTATATCTTCTTAGGAAGTATAACAGTCTGGTTACTCTTATTTTTAATTTCGTAAAGCGAGAAGAAAAATTAGTGGAAGATAGTATCGAGAGCAAGTAATCTTATCCCATATTATTAGGCGGACAAGCTTGGTCTCACAGAAAGATATTATATTGAAAGCATTAGAAAAACTTGACTTTTTGCTAGTTTTAGAATATAATATATCGGACGTGTAGTAAATTGTGTCAAAAATTGGCACAATTTACTATATTAAGTTAAATTAGTAAATGATATACAAAATAATATAAATATCTATTTGGAGGTTAAAATGGAAGAAAATAACAGTAAAGAGATTATACTTACGCAAGAAGGTTATGACAAACTGGAAAGCGAATTAGAGCTATTAAAAACGACGAGAAGGAAAGAAGTTGCGGAAAGACTAAAAGTTGCTATATCCTTTGGTGACCTTTCAGAAAATGCTGAGTATGATGAAGCTAAGAAAGAACAGGCAGCTCTTGAAGAAAGAATCCTAAAGTTAGAAAACATGACTAGGGTAGCTGTGATAATAGATGAAAGCAACGTAAACCTGGATATTATCACTGTTGGATCTGTGGTTAAGATATATGATGAAGACTTTGATGAAGAACTAGAATACACTATAGTAGGTAGCGCAGAGGCTGACCCATATGATGGAAAGATTTCTAATGAATCCCCAGTTGGAAAGGCTCTACTAGGCAGGGCTAAGGGCGATGTAGTTGAAGTAACAGTGCCGGACGGAATAGCCAAGCTTAAGGTTGTAGATATAAGGAGATAGTAGGGATAAGGGCCTAGAAGACCTGGTCAAGTTAGGCCAAATACAGGTATATAGGATTAAAGATAAGATATATTAGAAAGAGACAAGTCGGTAGGAGGACGTTATGGAAAATAATAAGCCAGAAAGTCAGATAGAAAATTTAAGTGAAGTTTTACAGGTTAGAAGAGACAAGCTAAGTGAACTTCAGAAGATGGGAAGAGACCCATTCAAGATTAGTAAGTACAATGTAAGTCATCATTCAAATGAGGTAGTAGACAACTATGACAGCCTAGAAGGCCAAAAGGTTAGCCTTGCAGGTCGTATCATGTCAAAGAGAATTATGGGCAAGGCTTCATTTATGCACTTACAGGACCAGAATGGTAGGATCCAGGCCTATGTGAAGAGAGATGACATAGGAACAGATGAATACAAGCTATTCAAGACATATGACATAGGTGATATAGTTGGTATAGAAGGTTTCGTATTCAAGACTAAGACAGAAGAAGTATCTGTGCACGTAGAAAAGTTAGTCCTACTATCTAAGTCACTACAGGTACTGCCTGAAAAGTATCACGGTCTAAAGGACGTTGACCTAAGGTATAGACAGAGATATGTAGACCTTATAGTTAATCCAGAGGTTAAGGATGCCTTCCTTACTAGAACAAAGGCCCTAAAGGCCCTAAGGAGCTACCTTGATGAAAGAGGCTTCCTAGAAGTTGAAACTCCAATACTAAATACGATTGCTGGTGGTGCCAATGCTAGACCATTTATCACCCACCACAATACACTAGATATACCAATGTACCTAAGAATTGCCAATGAATTGTACCTAAAGAGACTAATCGTTGGTGGATTTGACAAGGTATATGAAATGGGTAGGATGTTCAGAAACGAAGGTATGGACATGAAGCACAACCCAGAGTATACAGCTATAGAATTATACCAGGCCTATGCAGACTACAAGGATATGATGGATATTACTGAAAATGTAATTTCACATATGGCTCAAGTTGCCACAGGTAGCATGAAGATAAATTACCAGGGAACTGAAATAGACTTTACACCACCATGGAAGAGAATGACTATGGAAGAATGTGTAAAGGAATATGCAGGTGTAGACTTCTCTGAAATTAATACTGATGAAGAAGCTTTAGCTATAGCTAGAGAAAAGGGCATAGAAATCACTCCGGGTATGAGAAGGGGTGAAGTAATCAATGCCTTCTTTGAAGAATTTGGTGAAGACAAGCTAATCCAGCCTACATTCATTACCCACCACCCGGTTGAGGTATCTCCTCTTGCTAAGAGAAATGTAGAAGACCCAAGAAGGACTGACAGGTTTGAAGCCTTTGCTAACAAGTGGGAGCTTGCCAATGCCTTCTCAGAATTAAATGACCCAATCGACCAGAGGGGCAGGTTTGAAGACCAGGTAAGAAAGAGAGAACTAGGTGATGATGAGGCTTGTGAAATGGATGAAGATTTTATAAATGCCCTAGAAGTAGGTCTACCTCCAACAGGTGGACTAGGCATAGGTATAGACAGGGTTATCATGTTGCTTACAGATTCTACTACTATTAGGGACGTTTTATTATTCCCTACAATGAAGCCTTTGAGGGACAAAAATGATGAAATAGAAGTAAAAGAATAGTTTTATAGCGAATTTTTACGACATATTTACGAAGATTTGTATAAAAAAGAGACTGAGAAATCAGTCTCTTCAAATCGTAGACAAAGTCTCTTAAATTATTCACGATTTAAGGTTAGGGGATTACCCTAACCTTTTTAAGTTAAGAATATTTCTAAGCTCTTCTTTTCTTAACTTAAATTTATTATTATTTGATATATATTCAGGTGTTGTTAAAGGGTTCATTGCTTTTGAACTTTCTTCCAGTAATTCACAAATAGCATATCCGTTTATAAGCGCTATTTCCGTAGAACCATTCAATGATTTTTCTTGTTTTGAAAAAAAATCTGACTGTGAATCCAAAGTATCAGAAATAGAAAAAGAATAAAAATCTTTCGTATTATTCGGGATAGGAGTAGTGATATAAAAAGAAGAACTTATACCTAATTCATGATTAAATTTTTTAAAATAGTTTTCTAATTCATGATTAAATAGTTTAAGAACATCTTCTTTTTTATATTCAACTAGTCGTTTTCCATTATGAATTTTTTCATATTTTTTTAATTCATTTGCAAATTTATTCCTTAATTTTAGGTGAATTTTTTTACCTTCTTCAGTTGTTTTAATAAAATTAAAATTATAAATTCGTTTAGTGTTTTCTATTATATCATTAATAGTATATGTTTCTTTATCAGGAATAAGTTCAATTTTAGTCATATAATATCATCTCCAATATAAGTTTATTTAACTTAAATTATAACATAAAAAGTAAAAAATTTCAATTTTTAAAAAAAAACTATTTACAAAATGTAAATAGAGTGATATAATTTTTATAAAGTTAAATAAGCTAAATAAAATTAAATAGCTTAAATAGCTTAAATATATGTCATATTGAAAGGAGTGATAAAAATGGCATTGATAAATACTTGGTTTTTTACAAAAACTATAATCGATTGGGATATTTTAAGGAGAGGTACTACCAATAAATTTAGAGTTGTTTCTGTGAGAGAATATTGTGACAAAAAAAATAAACTTCCAGATGGATATACACTTACATTAATGATTTTGGAAGATAAATTAGATTATGGTAGTGATAAAAATGGGAATAAAAGAGAAAATAATCAGTTCCAAAATTTTACAGCAACTGTTTTGAGCAGAGAAAAAAAGCCAATAAAAGGCGACATAGTTGAACTATTAGATTTTAACGAAGAAAACAGTTTTGCGGTAAACTTTGATTTAATTTTAAGATTTAATTCATGTAATATTTTGAAAGGTGGTAAAAATGAAAAAATCGTTTAGCTTCGTGTTACTACTATCATCCATTATAACTACGGCTACCAGTATATATTTATTTTTGAATAATGATATTATAGGAGTTGATTTAAAAGAAATAAGTATATTTCTATCATGTATAGGGATTATATTATTCTTATTATCTATAGTGATATTTATAATCAGTAATAAATTTTATAAAGGGTTTGAGTATGGAATGACGTATTTCAGAGTGAAAAATTCGCTAGAAAAACAATTATTTAATGCAAAGGTTTTTGAAGATGATGATTTCACAATTCCGAAATTTGAACTATATTTTGATAAAGATTTATGTAATGGAAAACTTATATTAAGAAATTCGATTATATTAGATAAAAGATTAAATGAGATTCTGTTATCAGCGGGATTATCAAATTATGTTGTAGAGAATCATTATAAAAGTAAGCGAGAAGATAATTACATATATGAGCTAATTGATTCTAATATTTCGTTTGGTCCTGAATATGATTCCTTTGAAGAATTTATGGAAGAAACAAGGCATAACGATAGCTATTCGTTGATGTTTGATTACCGATTTAATTCAGTTTCCGTTAACCACATGCTTTTGACTGGAATAACGGGTTCGGGAAAATCACATTTTCTTATAAATTTAATATTACAAGCTCTGAATAAAGAAGTTAAATATGACATGTATATTTGTGACCCAAAACGTTCTGATTTATCTGTTATGGGGAAAAAAATAAGTAAAGAAAAAACAGCAGTAGATTTTGAAGAAATATTAGAGTTATTTAATAGTTTTATTGATAGATTGGAAGAAAGAAAAAATACAATGGAAAATTTGCTTGAAAAAGAAATGAACAAAGATTATAGAAATTTCAATTTGGAGCCAATTATTTTTATAGTGGATGAATTTGCATCTTTTATGCAAGAAGTAGAAGCTCAAAAAAAAGAAGTAAGAGACGAGGTTAAAAAAAATCTGTCGAAGCTTATTCTTCAAGGAAGGCAGTTAGGTTGTTTTATTTGGGTTGTAATGCAAAAGAGTGACTCTGATTTAATAAATACAAGATATAGGGAAAATATACCGATAAAAGCAGTTTTTGGAGCTTCAGAAGAACAAACCTATGTAACTACATTTGGTAGAAACGTTTATGTACCAAAATATAATTTTGAAGTTGGGGAAGCTGTATTAATTGCTCCATATATTGCTAGGAACCCTAAAGTTTTGTTTGCTCCAAATTTAAAATTTGATATTTTAAAATCCATATAGAGTATTGCCCCCGTAATGTAATCACGGGGGCTCAATAAAGGATTTAAGGGAGTTGAATAAATGATAGAATTAGGAGTTGATGAATTTACCTTGGTTTTAAGAAGTAATAGACTTGAGTTAAAAGATAAAGATTGGGAAAATGAAGCGGAATATTTAATTTGGATATTTGAAAATAAATTGGGCTTAAAAGATATATTTGGTGAAAAAAAACAAGAGTTGAACAATCTAAGAGGATATAATAATTCGTATAAATATGGTAATCATGGATTTTATTTTGCCATATCTTATCATAATATTCATTCAAAAATGGGTATATGTGTTAAATTTAGTGCTCAGTCTTTACGTTATTACATCGAAAGAACTGGTTTGAAAGTTTATGAAATACTTAAAAAGTGTTTAGATAAAAGATATTCAATAAGATTATCTCGAATAGATTTAATTGCTGACTATATTGATGAGTATATAGATTTAGATAAATTGTATTCTGATTATACTGAAGAAAAAGTTGCAGTTTACCAGACATTAAAGAAAGGTGGCAAAAACCTTATAAGGAAATGTAATTTATGTTGTTCAGGATATTTAAATGACTCGCGAATTAATACATTATATTTTGGAAGTCCACAGTCAAAATCTAGATTAAGGATATATGATAAAAAATTTGAGCAGATAAGTAAAAAGGGCATTTTATTAAGAAAAGCAATTGAATGTAACTCTTGGATTAGATTTGAAGCAGTATTCAAGGATGAATTTGCACATAAAATTACACAGTATTTCTTAAATATAGAAGATGATTTAGAATTTTTAAATTTAATAGCAAATATTATTATTCAAAAATTTTGTTTTTATATTGACGGAACAAATAAAATGGTAGATTTTAGTTATTTTTTAAATGATATGATTATAGAAAAACAAGTGATACTAAAAAATTATAAGAAGGAAGATAATGACTTAATTAATGATATAATTTATCACTATAAGTATTCAGGATTAATGAGCTTTATCTTTAAGATTAAAAAAATATGGGGAGAAGATGACTTAAAAAGATTGGTGAATTTTATGCTTAATTTAAGCGAACTATATGAAGCTAACAAAGACTGTATAAGCTGGCTAGATAAATATAAAAACGATTATAAAAGTTATTGTGATTTTGATGACTACATTGATAAGCATTCTGTGATATTAAAATATGCCTTAGGTAAGAAAGTGAGGTGATTTAAATGGAAAATATATTGACACGATATAATTTTGACGACACGAATTTTATTCCAATATGGGAAAAAAGTAATCTTACAATAGAAGAAGCTTCAAAATATTTTTGTATAGGCATAAATAAATTACGAGAGTTAACAGATGACAGGGATTGTGAATATGTTTTGTTCGTGGGTAAAAAAAGATTGATTAAGAGGAAAGTATTTGAAGAATTTTTAAGAAATGAATATTCGGTATAGAAATACGAGGTGATAAAATGAGTAAGCGCTACGATGATAAGAGGAGGCTACTACAGGTAGGTGAATACCAGCGTAAGAATGGCACATATGAATATAAATATAGTGATAAATTCGGGAGAAGGCACTCAATTTACGCAACTACATTAAAAGAATTACGAGATAAAAAGAAAGATATTCTAAGAGATAATATAGATAGAATAAACATAGATAAAAATAAGGTGACCTTAAATGACTTTTTTTATTTATGGGTAAAGATTAAAAGAGGTATTAAAGATAATACTATGAAAAATTATATATATATGTACCAACGTTTTGTTGAAAATAAAATAGGAACTTTGAAATTAGCTGAAATAAAAAAAACAGACATAAAATTTTTTTATATTAATTTATTAGAGAATGAAAATCTAAAGGTTGCAACAATTGATAATATTCAAAGTGTTATACATCAAATACTGGAAATGGCAGTAGAAGATGATTTTCTGCGATATAACCCTGCAGATAGAGCGCTAAAGGATATAAAAAGAATAAATGTTAATATAGAAAAAACAAACTGTTTCACTTTTGAAGAACAAAGGGTATTTGAAAATTTTTTAAATTATTCTAATGAATTTGAAAGGTGGAGACCTATTTTTAAAATTATGCTATTAACAGGCATGAGAGTTGGAGAAATAACAGCTCTACAATGGGAAGATATAGATATGAAATCTAAATCAATTAGCATTAACAAAACTTTGGTTTATTATAGCAAAGGCGTAGGTCTTGGGAATATTTATGCAATTAATACTCCTAAGACCATATCATCAAAAAGATTAATACCGGTATCAGATGAAATAATAGGGGAGTTTTTGTTGCAAAACAAAATTAATGAAAAATTTAAACTAATATGCAAATCTAATATAAATGGATATGATAATTTTATATTTTTAAATCGGTTTGGTGAAGTGCTGAATAGTAGTGTATTAAATAAATCTTTAAAAAGAATAATAAAAAAAATCAATTTTGAACAACAAAAAAATGGAAGTGATATTTTATTGCCACATATAAGTAACCATTCTTTACGACATTGTTTTGCTACAAGAATGTGTGAAGCAGGTGTTAATATGAAAGTAATACAAGAGGTTTTGGGACATTCTAGTTTTGATATAACTATGAACGTATATACGAAAGTAACTAAAGATTTTAAAGAAAAGGAAATGGCAAATTTTGATAAAATAATTCATGATTATAAATAAGAAAAACAAAATAGTTGATGATTACGACATAAGTACGACATAAATACGACAAAATATGGAGATTTACAAATATTTATATAATATACAAAATTAAACGAATTTATGGAATGTATATATAATATCATATAACAAGTTTTATGAATTTATAAAAGAACAAGATATTATTCCCTACAATGAAGCCTCTAAGAGATGGTTCATCAGAAGCTGATGGAGAAACTGAAAAGAAGGAAGTTAAGATAGACCTATCTAAGGTAAAGATAGAACCTTTATTTGAAGATATAGACTTTGAAACTTTCTCTAAGTCAGACTTCAGAGTAGTGAAGGTATTGAAGTGTGAAGAAGTACCTAAGTCTAACAAGCTATTAAAGTTTACCCTAAATGATGGTTCTGGCCAGGAGAGGGTAATCCTATCAGGTATCAAGATGCACTATTCGCCAGAGGAACTAGTAGGTAAAACTCTAGTTGCTATCACTAACCTACCACCTAGAAAAATGATGGGCCTTGAATCTTGTGGTATGCTATTATCAGCAGTATGCGACTATGACGGTGAAGAGTTGTTAAATCTTCTGATGGTAGACGACAAGATACCAGCAGGGGCTAAGTTATATTAGGCCAAAATAAGGGTTTGATAATATATGATGTAAAGAATATATAGATATTTAAGGGTGCCAATCTTGGCGCCCTTTTTTGAGAGCTATCATTTTATGGGCAAGTGGTATAAAAATATCACAACTGGTGTGTACAGATGGGATATTATTGATATAATATCCTATAGTGGGAGGTAGTATGTATGATGGCAGAACTAGGCGGATTATTTGGCTTGATAAATAATATGTATGCAGTGCTAGACATTACAATCAAAACTATGTTTTTCATGTATGCTTTAAATATCAAACCATTAAACAAAAAGAGATGGGTTATTGACATATCAGTTGCAATTGTTTTTGTTGTAGTAAACAATATAATCAATATCTACATGCCAAATGTTAATATAATTCATGGAGTGCGAATAGATGTCAATATTATAATCATGGTTTTAGTATACTTATATATATTAAATAGGGACACGGATATAATCTATAAGTTATTTATTGGAATGTATTTTTTTTATGTTCAAGGATCAATATTTGCCTGCTTATCGAACTTTATAGTTAGTTTTCTTGCAGAAAAAAGAATGATGTATGTTATGGGGCTTATTAATCTGCTGATATCACTATTCCTATTTTTTATTATAGTAATTATAGGTAACAAGCTTTATAATAAATTATACTATTTGACCAAAAAAGAAAAATATATTATGTGTGCAATAGTATTAGTTTTTATGATAGTTCTTATAATTGTAGATTACAAGCCTTTTGATTATGACAAGAATAATTTTGGGATAATAGAGGCAAGTGTTAGAATACATAAAAAAGATGACCTTTTATCTGCTGCTATATCAGTGCTTACCTTATGTAATTTTTATTTTTATATAAAGTTATCAGAGCATAATAAAAATAGTTTAAATGGTGCTATCGTTGACAGGATAAAGGTTTATAATGATAAATATCTTGAGAAGATATTGGAAGCTGATGAGAGAATATCTAAGATTAGGCATGATATAAATAATCATATGAATATTATGGAGTCAATGTCTGATGCATCAATAGCAAAAAAATATATATCATCTATAAGGGATGATATAATTAATTTACCAATATACATTCAAACAGGAAACATATTAGTTGATATAATTTTAAATGATAAAATAGCCTATATGAATGAAAATTCTATAGACTACGATATAAAGATGATTGTACCAAAATCAATAACAGTGGGGGATAGGGACCTGTCTTCTATACTTTTCAATAGTATAGATAATGCTATTGAAGCATCACTTGCCCTAGATGAGAGAGAGCGAAAAATTGTTATTAAGTGTCACTTGAAAGGGGATTTTATCCAATATACCATAAGCAACAGATATGATGAGAAGTCAAAGTCTAAATCAATAAGCGATAAGGGTGGTATATCAAGAGGTTATGGTCTAAAAATTATTGAAGAAATTGTGAGTAAGTATGATGGGGGAATGAAGGTGATTAATGGCGAAGAAATATTTACTCTAAAAATATTTTTTAGATGTATGTAGAAGACTCTATATATGATAATCAAGCTTTTTAGATGAAGAGACGATGTTCAAGCTAGAAGGTGTATGAGAGAGGGGATCTTTATGAGGATTGCAATTTGTGATGATGATGTAGGATTTTTGAAAAAAATAGATTCAAGAGTAACTAGGATTTTTAGGGAAGCTGAGATAGAAGTAGATATTTATAGTTATAGTCAAGCAAATTTAGTCTTGGAAAATCTGTATAAGGGTTCATTTGACCTATATTTTTTGGATATAGATATAGGAAGAGATGATGGGATAGAGTTGGCAAATGAAATAGCTAAAATTGATGCTTCTGCTATCTTTATATTTGTAACTTCTCATAACAATAGAGTTTATGAAGTGTTTTCTTTGAATACTTTTGGTTTTGTTAGAAAATCAGATTTGGATAAAGATTTAGATGAAGTTATGAAACGCTTAATTAATAAATTTGGTCGTATTATTTACAAGTATCAAATTGTAAAGTCGGATAGGACTAGGATGTACATATATATAGATGAACTGGAATATATAGAAAGGTTTGGAGGCAGGATAGTTCTAGGGCATATGAATTCTGAAATGATTGAAACTTCATATAGGATAACCAGTGACTTACCTTTTGATTTGGCTAACTTTGTTGAATGTCATAAGGGGGTATATATAAATTTGAGGTATGCAAAAAAGATAGGAGATGATAATATAGTGACCTATTCGGGAAAGGACCTGCCTATGTCAAGAAGAAAGAAAAAACTCGTAAAGGAAGCCTTTAGAAATTTCATGCTAGACGATTAACTGCTTAAGCAGGTGATGAATATATTCTTTACAATTTTATATTTTTATATGGAACAGTATCTTATAGAAAAATTTTATTCTAGATACTGTTTTTTTGTTAATAAGTGGTAGTCGATGGTTATAAGCGGTAGTTAATGATAAGTGCGAGTATAATACAATTTAATTATAGAGGACATCTTATTAGACATAGCATTGTGGTTTGTATATTGGTTGATTCTAGCCAAATAGAAAATACTGAGGAGGTTTATATGATTAATTTGATTTGGAAATACATTATAAAAAATTACAGGAAAAATTTAGCCTTAATTACAGTGTTGGCTATATCTATATGTGTTGTTTTTGCAAATGCTACTGCAAAAAAGAGTCAACTAGAGTATATTAAGGATGTATTGGCTAAAAATAGACCTAAGGCAGAGGTTATATATAATAATCTAAATCTTGAACAGATTAGTAAAATTAGCAAGAATAAGGATGTTGATTCATATACCAAAGTAAGGACTTATGGTGTGGTTACTTATTCAAATAGGTTAACAGAAGATTTAATAGAATTTGACCAGAAATACTTTGAGCAATATAATTTGACTTTAGTAGAGGGACGATTGCCCATAAACAAGAATGAAGTGATAGTATTTGAGGATTTTTTTAAGCTAATGAACCTGAAAATGGGCCAAAAAATAAATATAGAAGGATATAATAAATTTAAGAATAAAGAAAAGAGCGTTGATGTAGAAAACTACAAGTTAGATGTCAAGGTTGTTGGATACTATACTTGTCCAGAGGTTATGAAAACATTTTTTATAGATAGTTCTATAATGTTAGCTAGAGGTGAATATGATATAGTAAAAAATATATCATATAAGGGTACCATAGACTTTAAGGAAGGTTTAAAGCCCTATATTGCATCTATGAAATTAAGCTCAGATTTAAATGTCAATTCAGATCACATCTATATAGACAACACGCATGCTAGGATCAAGGAAGAAGAAGCGCGATTATTCTCTGATAAGGATTCTATGGATTGGGCTTTTATGGTTTTGGGAGCTTTTATGACGATGAATATAATATCATTAATGGCTAGTCAAATATCAAGAGAGCAGGGGCTTCTAAGGGTTATAGCCATGTCAAAAAGAAGAATCTTATTATTTGAGTTCATGAGAAATGTATTTTTACTTTTTGTATCGGTTGTACTGGGATTGATAATGGGTTTGCCATTGTCTAGGATATTTACCAGGTTTTTTAGCTATTCTAGTATTGATATTAGTATGGCACATGCCACCATATCATATGACTGGGTGTGTATGAAGAACGTAGTGATATTACTAGCTTTGGTTATGATGTTATCAGTGGCAATACCATCTATTAAGGTACTTTCAAAGACGCCAATACAGCAGTATAAAAGTCCTAAGAATAATGTCTGGGGTAGGTTTACTAACAATTTGGTAAATAATATTTTTAGTGATATAACTAATAGATTATTGGTGACTTCTATTTTGAAGCAAAAAGTATTCCTAGTAGTATCATCCGTGATTATAGTGTTTGCAGGTCATACTTATGTACATAATTATAGTTTTCCCACATATTGGAAAATCTATATAAGTCCACTGGAACGGTCATTTAGGGATTATGATATTAGGTTATCTCAAGATAGGTTTGTAGATAATTTTAGAACAGGCTATACCAGTGATGATGTAAAAAAGATATCAAGCATAGGAGGGGTGAAAGATGTTTTTGCTAGGTCGAATTCAGAGGCCTATATGTATGTGAAACCTAATCAACTATCAGACCAATATAAGGCTCAAAGATTATTGGATGATAATTTTGATAAGGGTGAGATAAGGTTTGATTTTTTAGGTATGCCTAAGAAGTTGATTCAGGACTTTATCAATAAGGATAATGTTCTAGAAAGGGGACACCTACCAAGTGACAAGGCAGAAAATGGTATAGTAGAAGCATTAGTTTATAATACATTTTACTTGAAGATGGATGAAAGAGGAAATTTTAAGGTAATAAAAAATCTATCAATTGGAGATATTATCAACCTTAGGATTGAAAGTTATAATAAAAAAACAGGAAAAATTAGTTATAAGAATCAAAAGTTTAAGGTTGTTGGATTGCTTGACGATATTTGGGGGAGTTTTTTTGATACAGAAGCCTTTGTTCCAGATATACTGGTAGATTCTAAGGCATATGCTAAGATTACCGGTTCTGAATACATGTCTAGGGTTGAAATTCGGACAAGAGATAAGTCTGATATAAAGAGGGTGTTCAAGGGTGTAAAGAATTTTTTAGGATATAAACAATTTTTCAAAGCTGAAACTCTTGAAGGGATAATAGATGATTCAGAATGGTATCATAGGATTGCTAAAAAGAGGGATTTTGTAACCACATTAATACTATTTGCTCTGGCAATTACTAATATAATTGTTGGAATTATATTGAGTTTTTATATGAGGAAAAATGAATACGGAAGTTTATTATCATTGGGTATGAGACGTAGAACTTTAAAGAGTATTTGTATAAAAAACACCGTTTTAGTAGTTATACCAGGTATAATAGGTATTTATCTTTGGAGTTTGCGTGACGCTATATTTGAATTTGAGAGTGTTAAGATGTGTGCTATGCAACAGGGTATACCTTTTAATGAATACTTGTATATTCCTTGGGGTAATTTGTTAGCATTTACCCTGGTCTGCATAATGTGTATGTTGGTTGCAGGTTTTATATTGGCCAAAAAAATTGACAAGATTAATATTATGGATATGATAAATAGTATTGAGTAGACAAGGGGGAAAATATGAAATCATTAGAAGTTAGAAATTTGAAAAAATATTATGGCAAGGGCAATAGCATGGTAAAAGCAGTAGATGGAGTTGATTTGAGTATAGATATAGGGAAGTTTACTGTTGTTGTAGGTACTTCTGGAAGTGGAAAGTCCACGCTACTCCACTGTATTGCAGGTTTAGACAAACCGACCTCTGGTGATGTTTTGCTAAATGGAAAGAATATATATAACTTGAACGATGAAAAATTGTCATCTATAAGGAGGAAAGAATTTGGATTTATCTTCCAAAGCTTTAATTTGATACCAGTTTTAAATGTATATGATAATATTGTATTACCAGTTCATTTAGACGGAAAAAAAGAGGATAAAAAGTATATTGAGAGTTTAATAGAGGGTATGGGATTGAAAGAACATATAAAAAAATTCCCCAATGAATTATCGGGTGGTCAGCAACAGAGGGTGGCAATAGCCAGAGCATTATCAAACAGGTCAGAGTTTATTTTTGCAGATGAACCTACTGGTAACCTCGATAGCAAGACGACAGAGGAAGTTATGGATTTATTGGTTGCTGCTGTACGACAGTTTGGTCACACATTAGTTATGATTACACATGATGAATCTATAGCCAATATGGCGGATAGGATAGTGACCATTAAAGATGGTAAAATTGTGGGAGATAAGAGCTAATATATGGGATGACAATTAACTTTATAATAGAGGATAAGAATATCAGAACTTGTAGGGTGTCAATCTTGGCACCCTTTTTTAAAAAGTTTAGCAATAAAGTAATAAAAAATGGTCGAAATTTACTATATAGACCCGTTTTTGACCCTATAATATAAAGATTTTCTTAAGGATTAGTAAATCGTATTGACATTTCTTTGGGCGTATGTAAAAGTATTAGTGGGTCTCATATTAAGGAGGCTTTGTAAAAAGATACCTAAAGCAGAATTTCAAAAGGTATTTTTAGTATTATCTAGAAGAGGAGGAAAGATATAAGTGGATTTGATAAGGTACTTCTTTAGGACTAAGCCAGATTTAATTGAACCTATGAATGGGTCAGTTTTGATGCTTTTATCATTGGTTTCTTTTGCATTTGTAATTTACTATATAAAGAAGGATTATCCTATAAACAGGACTAAGAAGGTCTTGCTGGTAGTATTTTTAATAGATATATGTATGAGGTATACTTGGTATTTTGTTGGTAAGTATTCGGGTCTTACTGAATCATTACCGCTTTATCATTGTAGGGTTACAGCCTTGTTGAGTATTTACTATCTGATTACATCTGATAGGAGGGTTACTCCTATAATATATGTATGGGGTATTTTTGGTGGAACTTTAGCCCTGGCTCATCCGGCTATGGACCCATTTAAGTTCCCTCATTTTAGTAATACTTTCTTCTATTTTTACCATATAGCTATCCTTATGGCTGCCTATGTGGTATTTAAGGAACATAGAGATTATATTTTAAAGTGTAAAAACCAGGTTAGACTCTTTACCCTGTTCTTTAATTTGAGCTTGTATGTCATAAATCTTGGTCTACACTCAAATTATGGATATATGGTCAAGTCTCCGATTTTTACAGACAAATTTAGTAAAATGACTTTCTACTTCTTATTTGCTATTCTTGTATATGACCTTTTGATCCAGATAATATACAAGATTACTGACATTAGGCATGGAAATGATGTAAGTATTGAAGATATAGGTATGTAATAGATATTGTAAGCATTGAGGCTATTAGTATTCAATAGGATATTATTATATATATGAGTATAAAAAGGACTGGGTTAGTTTTGAACTGACCCAGTCCTTTTAGGTTAAATAAATTTGAATAATATTTTCTATTCCATAAAATATCTTATTCTAGTCGATTTTTACTATTTCCCTGATTCCCTTGTATATTACACAAAGTATATAGTAAATACCGATATAGCCGATAGCCGGAAGTATGATTGCAACCAATTTTGCAAAGGGTAATATCCCTACCAGGGTGGCTGCTATAGCAATAAGTACGGCAGATATCTTGTTTTTCTGCTTATCTTCCGGATATATAAACTTGCACAGACTCCACATGGTTGCAGAGGATGAAGAGAACATACCCAACAGCAAGATGATAGTAAATATACCGGCCATAAGTGGGCTTACATGCTTTGCCAGGTATAGGGTAGGTACATCTACCCTGGTTATGGTGTCTATATTTAGGAGGATTGCTGTACTGAGAATAAGGACAGCAAGTGATACTTCAAGAGCTCCTAATAAAGTTCCATACCTGGCTATTTTTAAACTCTTGCAAGAAGCCCCAAGTTTTGAAAAGTAGGTTCCTCCTGATGATACGGCTAAGGAGAAATACAAAAATCCGCTGAAAAACCATATTGGAGCAGCATGGTAGCTACTTAGCTGGTCCTTGTATAGGCCTATTCTTGAAAAGTTTTCGTAGTCCTTGAAGATTACTATGGTACCTACCAAGAGGAAAAAGCCTACTAGGATGGGTCCTATTTTTGATAGGACCTGGATGAACCTGTCAAAGCCTGCTAGGTAGGCCATCAAAACTATAAGGGCCATAAGGCTTGATCCTAAGTACCTGTTGACTCCATAGTGCTCTAGGAGTGTAGACCCTGTAGCCGATATAAGTATGGCCATCATAAAGAAGAGCATTATGGGCATTACTATAGAATAAAGTTTACCTATTTTCCTGCCACAAAAGTATTCGTATTGCCTAAAGTCTGGATCCTCCCTGTGTTGGTAGCCGGTTTCCATGATTACCTTGCCTGTAAAGGAAAAACCTATCAGTATAATTAAGATGACACCGTAGCTGTAGTAGCCAAAGCTGGAAAAGAAGCTAAGTATTTCTCTGCCTGTTGCAAAGCCGGCCCCAATTATCCAGGCCACAAAAGCACCTGCAACCTTGGCTATCTGTCTTTTACTTATCTGGTCACCATCAATTTTACCGCTATTCATTGAATTGCCTCCGATTTATACCTAAAGGTATTTTTTTATGTATTTTTCTAGCCTATTTATACCTTCAAGGAAGTCATCTTCATGGCAGGCGTAGGATATTCTTACATAATCGTCAGTACCAAAGGCCTTACCTGGTATGATAGCTACTCTTTCTTCATTTAGGAAGTCTTCACAGAATTTAACTGAGAAGCTATCTTCATATGGATAGTTTTCCTTGACCTTGGATAGGTCTATAAATATGTAGAAGGCACCAGATGGCTTTATATAGGAAATGCCTTTAACCTTGTCTAGCCTACTAGTGATTAACTGGCACCTATGCTTGTAGGTAGCTACCATTTTTTGCATATCATCTTCACATTCTAGCAGGGCACCAAGACCTATATACTGGGCTGTTAGAGATGGGTGAGAAACTATATGGCTCTGTATAGAGTTCATTGCCTTGGCTATCTCAGTATTAGATGCAGTGTAGCCTAGACGTGTTCCTGTCATAGCAGCACACTTGGCAAAACCATTTACTGTTATTGTGATATCCTTTATTTCCTCACTTAGGGAAGCTACAGAAACAAAGCTATCATCAAACCTGATTTTTTCATATATTTCATCGGCCATTATATAGATCCCTTTTTCTAGGCAGACAGCAGCTATCTCTTCTAATTCTTCCTTTGTATAGACCGCACCAGTAGGATTGGATGGGTTAGTTAGTATTAAAAGCCTAGTCTTGTCGGTGATGGCTTCTAAGAGATTTTCCCTGGTTACTTTGAAGTTATTCTTTTTAGAAGTTTTAACTTCAACTGGAACTGCATTCACTACCTTTACCATTTCAGAGTAACTTACCCAGTATGGAAGGGGTAAAAGGACCTCGCTACCTGGATCAGTAGTGACAAGTAGGACATTTGTAATTGAGTTTTTTGCCCCACTTGATAGGACTATCTGGTCTGGACTATAGTCTATATTGTTTTCTTTCTTAAGTTTCTTGCATATTTCCTGTCTTAACTCTAAAATACCTGCAGGAAAGTCATACTTTGTCTTATTGTCGTCCAAAGATTTTTTGCCGTATTCTTTGGCCCTTTCTGGCACATTGAAGTCTGGCTCACCTATACTAAGGCTGATAACATCTATACCATTGGCCCTCATTTCTTTTACCTTAGAACTGATACCTACAGTTACTGAGGGTGAAACATTGTCTAGTCTTTTTGATAACATAAAATACCTCCTTCAAACTTGTTAGTACTAATTAAAACCTGTTTTTTCTGACAAGATCTTTACATTAATATATGTAAATAAAATTCCAAAATGAATGATATATTTATTTTATACTAATTAGAGAATTTTGTATATAATAATATAGATACAATATTTACACATCTTAAGAGGGCATTTAGACATAGTTAAGATGGGAATAAAATAAGACGAATATTATTTATTGCAAGTAGGGCTAAAAAGTATTAAAAATGCAAAAAAGCGAACAATACTTTTGGTGAATTTGTTAAAGTTTACATATCGAAAAAAACTTCAAAAAAAACTTAAAATTTATTGACATAGGCTATAAATGGTGATATAGTATTACTTGTCCTTGACATGAGGACTTAAAAATTTTAGTAGAAGACCTTATTTTTTAACCTAAAAATAGTCTTTGAAAAAAGTGAAAGGTACTTGACGGATTAGTCTGAAAATAGTATAATTAATAGGCTGTAAAAACAGCACAATGAACTTTGAAAATTGAACAGCAGGTTAATTCAATGAGTCCTTTAAGGACAATT
>OKSA01001036.1_pt1 | contig 26166 bp, 25 predicted proteins | sample 1601181 | NCBI WGS metagenome assembly OKSA01 (sample SAMEA3541538, study PRJEB24748) | human gut metagenome | biome: human gut; feature: human-associated habitat; material: faeces | place: China | collected 2012
AATGAAATTTGAATTAACGTTCAAGGTTGTTTTGTTATTCAGTTATCAAGGTTTTATGTTTTCTTTCGAAAACGCTTAATTATATTATCACATCTCCAAGTTCTTGTCAAGAACTTTTTTCAAGAACTTTTTCTTCTTTTTAAGAAGTTTGTTCTCTCTGTCAAATGTGAACTTTTATATGCTATCACACAGATAAAAATCTGTCAAGAACTTTTTCAACTTTCTTTTAAGATTCTTTTCATTTTCCTAAGGAAAATGGGTTTCTCGTGTGCAACGGATATTATAATATCACAACAGTATATATGAGTCAAGCTTTTTTTGAATAAATTTTATTTTTCTTAAAAAATGTTGTATACTGTACTTTTTTTGTATTTTTCTTTCTTGATGCGCTCTCTCTTTTTGATATATTGTTATTTTTTTATCATGATAGTTTTTTTAAAATTGATACCCCAGCTCTTCTATTGTTACAAAGCAAAAATCCTAGCAGGCTGTAATGCCCGCCGGGATTGAATTTTAAATATTGTGACAAGATGGATAGCTTTTTTGCAATTTACTAAAAGAATTCTATGGGCGCAACGCTTTAACGCTTTTTTCAAATTCCTGTTCTGTATCAACAAATTGATATGGAGCGTATTCTCCATAAGCTGTTGGTCTGCTAATCGTAACAAGTTGTACTCCTTTATAACCTACCGCTCTATTCAATTTTCGTTTTAGTTCTACAAGATGCTTACCATGTGTTGTCTTAAAAGCAAGACAACCATGAGATTCCCTATCTTTCGCAATCAGATAACACATTTTTTAATGCCTCCTCAAAATCATTTTTTGAACGTATGAATCCTTTTTCATACTTATCTCGCATAATCTTACCTATTCCAATTGGATATTCTTTCTTGTACAAAATTAAATCTTTAGAATCTTCTCTGAAGTTTTCGCAAGAACCTTTTTGTTTTTTTAAACAAAAAAATAGGGATAACTTAATATCCCTATCTATCATGCAATATTGCCTTTTTTAAACCGCTTCACAGCTTATTGTTCGTCAACAATTAGTCAACAGAAACGATTTCTTTTTTATTGTAAGATCCGCATGCTTTGCATACTCTATGTGGCATAGTTAACGCACCACACTTGCTACATTTTACTAATGTAGGAGCAGTCATCTTCCAGTTTGCTCTACGGCGGTCTCTTCTTCCTTTAGAAGATTTATTCTTTGGACAAATTGACATGGTCACACCTCCTCTTGTAATTACTTCTTTTTGTGACGTTCGGATATATTTCTTATGCAGTATTCAATACTTTAATATCTAACGATTAAAGTCGCGGAAGATATCCTGAATAGCCGCCATCCGCGGGTCCAGACTCTCCTTATGACAATCACAACTGTGATAGTTTAAGTTGGTACCGCAGACGCTGCACAATCCTTTACAATCTTCCTTACAAAGAACTTTGGTAGGGAGTGCAACCACAATCTCATCTATAATGAGCTTGTCTACATCCAACATATATCCGTCTATGAAACTAAGTTCATCCACGTCTTCAATGCCATCTGACTCTGTATTGGGATTAACACTGCGATCAATCGTGATATGGAATGTATTCTCCACATCCTCCAAACATCGATCACATGGTATTATCAATCGAATCGTCGTCTCACCTGTAACATGAAGTTTATCCTCGACCTTGGAGACAGTCAAAAGAAAAGGCTCCTTATAGGATACCCGATAACTGCTTCTGCGAAGCTTAAGCTTCTCAAAATCAGGTTCAACTTTAAAATTCTTGATAACAGATGGATTAGATAAGATTTCCGATATATTTATCTTCATAATATCGCAACCTCTCTTTTCTCATACTCTTGGTATTATACACATTTACTTTTTCTTTGTCAAGAAATATTTTCACATATTCCGCATATATTTTAGCATAACAACATTTCGGAGAAATGCGTTGAAAAAACTCTGCTTTCGCTTTGTTCAAATACTCTGTTTCCTCTTCTTTATAGCGATGCTGGCACAATATTCTCTTGTATCAAACTATGCAAAAAACGGGATTTCTGTCTGGGCTTCTAATGTGCTTCCCCTGCTTCTGCCCTTTATTATCTTATCGAAATTCTGGATTCGATACAAAATACCGGAATTATTTTTCCGGCAGGCACAAAAAATCTTTTCTGACAGTACCGGCATTGCCATATCCCTGCCTGTTTTCCTGCTTGGTTTATGTTCCGGATTCCCAATTGGGGCAATCTTCATCTCCTATTACTACCAGAATAAAACTTTAAGCAAGAAGCAAGCGGAATGTCTGCTCCCGCTTGCTTCTTTTCTAAACCCTATGTTTATAATGGGGTATCTCCGCTCACAGATCAACCTGCAGGGAAGGACATGGTTCTGTTACTTTTTGTCACTCTATCTTCCTGTTTTTCTATGTTACGTGGGGATACAGTGTTTTGACAGGTATCAAAATAATCACAGAAAAAAACAAACGATTCAAACCTTAGCTAAAAACAGCCTCTCACCAAGGAAGCGTTCTGGCTCTAAAAAAGCTTCTTTGTCTGATGATGTCTGGCTTCCTTCAATAGAAATTATCAGCATTATCGGTATTTACATAATGATATTTTCTATTCTTTCTGGAATGCTTATGAGGCTTTCTCTGTTTCGTACTCCTATCTGCACTTTTCTTTTAGCTAATCTTGAAATCACGACAGGAATCCACCTTTTAGCTGTAAGTAACATATATTCTTTAAAAGCAATGTATGCCCTTAGTGCAATGGCCGCCTCTTTGGGAGGGCTATGTACTATGGCGCAGGTACAGACAGTGATCGCAGATACCGATCTGTCTTTGAAAAAATATGCAATGATAAAAATAGTAACCGCTCTTTCTTCTGGCCTATTATGTTCTATTTTAATCTGATACTGTTTTACCGCAGATTCCGCTAAGCCACACAGGATAGTCTGCTTATAATCTTATTCTTCTGCCGGTGCTTCTTTCTTTTCAAAGTCTTCTTTTCGTCTTCCTGTACGTATACCGGCATTTAACTGCATATCGATTTCCTGTTTATCGGCAACGATCTGCTTATGTCCTTCTTTTAACTTTTCAAGTACAGAATTAAAGTACTCTTTTTCCTCTTTAATGATCGTACTGTACATATACTCCAGACCTTCTAACATATTCTGTGTATACTTTAAGGCTCCTGTCTGCACTTCTCTTGCTGCCTCTCTTGCTCTGCCGTTTAATTCATCGGCTTCTTTCTGTGCTTCTGATACGATGGAGTCCGCCCGCATATTTGCCATGGAAACGATTTCCTGATCATCAATCATCACACCGGCTTCTTTTGCCGCATCCTGCATGATTCTCTGTCCTTTTGCTCTTGCATCTGCAATAATGCTGTCCTTTGTCTTAACGATGCGCTTACTCTCTGCGATTTCCTTTGGCAGACGCATTCTCACTTCTTCAAGCATTGCGATCAGCTCTTCACGATTCACCTTGATCATATTTCCGCTGCTTAACACACCTGCTGTTTTACAATTATCTATGTATATTTCAATTTCTTCAAGTAACTTTGCACTATCCATATCCGCCATTCTAATATCCTCCCATAACTATGCTTTATGCACCTGATATCACGATAGGTCCACCTTAATATCAAAATACCAATACATTAAACCTGTTTAAACTTCTCATACACTCTCTTGCTGACCTCTTCCGGAACAAACTGTGTAATATCACCACCGAAAGCTGCCAGTTCTCTTATCATACTCGAACTGACAAAAGAATATTCTGCACTGGTAGCAAAAAACATGGTTTCTATGTTCGCTTTTAACTGCTTGTTCGTCTGTGCCATCATTAGTTCATACTCAAAGTCTGATACTGCCCGGATTCCTCTGACAATAACATCTGCTTTCATTCTAGCACTAAAATCTATCAGAAGTCCATTAAAAGATAAGATCTCCACATTCGGAATATCTTTTGTTACTTCTTTTATCAGATCAACCCTCTCTTCTATAGAAAATAAAGGCTGCTTTGACTTATTAATTAACACTCCGATAATTACTTTATCAAAAACTGCTGCTGTACGCTTTATAATGTCTAAATGTCCCAGGGTGATCGGATCAAAACTACCTGGGTAAACTGCTGTTGCCATAACTTTATCTGTCCTCTTCTTTTATTATTTCGTATTTTCTTCGATTCTCTTTCTTATTTTTTCTGAAGAAAAATATGTTTATTCGTCTTATAAATCTTTTCTCTCGTAATCCCAAAACCGGTATCCATTACCCACGAAAAATCTGTATCCAGATCAGACTCAATGATAATGGTTGTATCTTCATCACAAAGTGAAGAATTATCAAGGTAAAGTACTGCTTCTTTTTCTAAAAGCTTCCCATAGGGAGGGTCCATAAATATATAGTCAAATGTCTGCTTTTCATCATCTAATAAGCGCAGTGCTGTCATAACATCTTTAGACATCACGACCGCCTTATCGTTAAGATGTGTATGCGTAAGATTCTCTTTAATACAAGCTACAGCTTTTTTGTTCTGTTCCACAAAAACCGCCTGCTTAGCTCCTCTGCTCAACGCTTCTATTCCAATCCCGCCACTTCCGCTAAATAAATCAAGAAACCGACTGTCTTCCACATAAAAAGACAGCATATTAAATAAAGTTTCTTTGATTCGATCTGTTGTCGGCCGAGTGCCCATTCCTTCAATCGTCTTTAACTTTAAATGGCGTGCTGAACCTGCGATAACTCTCATAATATCTTCTGTCCATCCTTTTTCTTGTTATAATTGTATTTATTGTATAATATCTTCTGTCCTTTTTCAAGAGCAGTAAACCTTTTCACTCATACCAAGCGATGGTTATGTTATGCTTAATTGCCTAATTTTTTCCGGACTTTCTTGATTTCCTTTTTCGTAAGTCCTGCTGCCATAAGATAAACTTTAAAAGAACCATAATGTTCTAAAATGTGATCATATGCATTTTCAATCCACTCCGGTCTGGAAAACTCAAGTTCTTCAAGTCCATCATCAAGACGAAGTTTTACATTTTCTTTCAGATAGGTATGTGTCACTTCATAATTTGCAATAATATCTTCTTTTGATACTCCGGCAAGTCCCATAAGAATCATTGCAAGTACTCCGGTTCTGTCTTTTCCCGCCTGACAATGAAATAAAATACATCCGTCCAGGTTATCTAAAATAAAATGAAAAATCCTGCAGATCATTTCTTTGTATTCTACCAGCTTTATATAAAAAGCTCCGGGGTCGAATCCTTTTTCCTTTACTGCCCTTAAATCCAGTACATCCTCTGTGATCAATGGGCAATTCATATAGTTTACTGCCCCATTCCCCCGAAATGGATTTGGGTAAATAAGCGCCTCTTCTCTGCTTCGTAAGTCAATAATCGCTGACAGGCCATATTCTATCAGAAATGTTTTATCTTCTTCCGTAATATCTGTAAGATTCTCACTGCGAAGAAATTGATGGTGGTTTGTAACCGATCCTTTTTTTGTCGCATAGCCTCCCAGCTCCCTTACATTATATGCATTTTCCATTGGAAGGCAGGCATAATTCAAATTTGGATTTCTTTTCATAAGTATAATTCCTCTCCCATTCTTTTATCTACTCTCGGAGTTTTTCCCTCCCTTGCTTTTGTGGCTGATTTTCAAGTTTAAATATTCTTTGCAAAATTCAAATTTTTCTCCAGCGAGTATTGGTGTAGTTTCTGAAAATTATAGCCTTCTTTTTTCAGATAATCTACCACTTCCGATGCCATTTTTAAAATATCTGCATTGGAATAAATGTCTCCTAGAGCAAAGTTCATCGTTCCGCTTTGCTTGACACCAAAAAATTCTCCGGGACCACGAAGTTTTAAATCTTCGTTAGCAATTTCAAACCCATCATTTGAATGGCCGATAATCGAAAGTCTTTCCATTGCCTCTTCTTTTTCTGAACCGGAAATAAATACGCAGTATGATTGTGCTTTTCCTCTTCCTACCCGCCCACGAAGCTGATGGAGCTGTGCAAGGCCAAAGCGTTCTGCATTCTCGATTACCATCACCGTTGCATTCGGAACGTCAACCCCTACCTCTACTACGGTAGTTGAAACCAATACCTGAATTTCATTTTTCGAGAAACGTTCCATAATTTCATTCTTTTCCGTTGATCGCATATGACCGTTTAGAGCGGCAACCGTAATGGAAGGAGGTAGTGCCTGCGAAAGCATACGTGCATACTCTTCCACATTTTCAAGGTCCATTTTTTCACTTTCTTCAATCATAGGACAGATGACATAGGCCTGATGCCCAAGTGCCACCTGTTTTCTGATAAATTCCCATGCTGCCGGCCGATAGGATGTTCCCACGACAGAATTTTTAATTGGCAGCCTTGATGCCGGCATTTCATTCATAATACTAACATCTAAGTCCCGGTATAGAATGATTCCCAAAGTACGGGGGATTGGCGTTGCACTCATGACAAGAACATGCGGATCTCTTCCCTTTTTCATAAACGCATCTCTTTGTTTAACACCAAAACGGTGCTGTTCATCAGTGACAATGAACGCAAGATTATCAAATAGTACATCGTCCTGAATCACTGCGTGTGTTCCAATTAAAATCTGAATCTCACCGGAAGCACATTTTTCTTTTATTTCTCTTTTTTCTCTGCCTTTTGTAGAACCAGTAAGCAGCGCAACAGAAATCCCAAGCGGTGACAAAAGATTCCTAAAGTTCTGATAATGCTGCTGTGCCAGTACTTCTGTCGGAGCCATCAGCGCCGCCTGATAACTGGAAAGTACTGCTGCATACATTGCTGTCATAGCCACGATTGTCTTTCCAGAACCAACATCTCCCTGTAAAAGACGGTTCATTGCCATCGTTCCGGAAAAATCCTGACGTATTTCACTCAATACTTTTTTCTGTGCTCCGGTGAGCGGATATGGCAGGCTTTCTATAAATCTTTTCACCGGTTCTTCCATAGGGATAATATAATGATTGAGCGCTTGCTCTTCCCTGTCTTTTACAAGTTCTAACGCACTAAAAAAGCGAAAGAATTCATCAAAAATAATTCTTTTCTTCGCCTCCATTAGATTTTCTGTTCCTGTAGGAAAATGGACTTCTTTCAGCGCTTTGTCTACCGGTTCAAGATCATAATACTTCCGAACAGACTCTGGAAGATATTCTTCCTCTCTGTACATTTCAAATGCTGCTGCTTGTGCTTTTTGCACTGTCTTATTGGAAAGCCCGGTTGTAAGCGGATATATCGGTTGAAATGTTTCCATTAGCTGTATATATTTTTCTTTTTTACAATATTCTGGCTGCTCGAACATAAGGCGGCCATCCTTGTAGATTGGAGTCCCTGTAAAAATCCACCGTTCTCCCTGCTTTAATGTATTTCGCAGATAGGGCATATTAAACCATCGTACAAAAAGCTGTCCGCTGACATCGGCAATAAGCCCTGTACAAAGTTTTAATTTACGCACTGTTTTCAAATGAATCGGGGAAGAGATTTCCGCCTCAACAGAACATCTTTGTCCTGTCTTTATATCAGATATCGCGATCGGCTCAGGATACGTTGTATAACAGCGCGGATAATGATGCACTAACTGATCCACTGTCTCAATCTCAAGTCTTGCAAGCAGTTTTTCTGTCTTTTCTCCAATCCCTTTTATTTCTCTTACGGGTATTCCCATCCCGGCTCCTCCTTATCAGATTCATGTACTCTCGGATTCAAGAATTCTTTTTTTAATGAAAAAGCAGGAAAGTCAAATAGCAAAATTCATCCATCTGCATTTGTAACCTTCCTGCTTTCTTACTTATTCAAAAACAACAGCGATTCCATGTCTTATTCACGAAATCGCTGTTGTAATGCTATGCTTATTCTACAGAAATCATATAATAATAAATCGGCTGACCGCCAAAGTTTACTTCTACTTCACATTCCGGGAACTTTTCTTCGATTTCATCAGAAAGTGCGTCTGCATCCTGCTTAGATACATCTGCTCCATAATAAAGACAGATCAGCTCTGAATCTTCATCCACCATAGTGGAAAGTAAGTCAATCGTTGTTTCCATCAGATCCTTTCCTACGGCTGCGATTCCGCCATCATTAATTCCCATGATGTCGCCATTATGAATCTCTTTTCCATCGATTGATGTGTCTCTTACAGCATAAGTAACCTGACCGCTTGCTATATCCTGGTAAGCATCTTTCATGTTCTCTGCATTCTCATCAACAGATGCCTCCGGCATATATCCGATCATCGCTGAAATTCCCTGAGGAATGGTCTTTGTAGGAAGAACAACAATCTTCTTATCTTCTGTTAAATCTCTTGCCTGCTCTGCTGCAAGGATAATATTCTTATTATTCGGAAGAATAAAAATATTCTTTGCATTCACCTTATCGATTGCATTCAGCATATCTTCTGTACTAGGGTTCATAGTCTGTCCACCTTCAATAAGGTAATCCACACCAAGACCTTTGAAGATATCTGTAAGGCCTTCCCCAGCAGAAACTGCGATAAATCCTACTTCTTTTGCAGGCTGTGCCTTTGCAGCTTCCTGTGCGGTAAGCTTTTCTTCTTCCGCTTCCTGCTGTCTCTGGCGGGCCGCCTCATTCTCAGCATCTTTAATCAGCTTCTCCTGATGTTCCAGACGCATATTATCAATCTTCATATTAGAAAGAGCACCAAATGTCAATGCCTTTTCAAATGCCTGACCCGGATGATTTGTGTGTACATGCACTTTACAGATCTCTTCATCTGCAACTAATACTAAAGAATCACCGATAGAAAGGAAAAACTTCTTCAGTCCCTTCTCCTCTTCCTTCGTAAGTGGCTTATCTAATAAAATGATAAATTCTGTACAGTAACCAAACTTGATATCTGCTGTGGAAATATCTGCCTTTGGTGCGCTAATAACTGCAGAGGACATAGATGCTGCTTCTGTTGGAACTTCAATCTCTGTTACCTTACCGGTAAGTGCATCTACAATTCCCTGTAACACTTCCATAAGACCCTGTCCACCGGAGTCTACTACGCCCGCTTCTTTTAATACAGGAAGCATATCCGGCGTTTTTGAAAGAACTTCGTAACCGTATGCTACGATTGCCTCGCAGAATTCGATCACATCCATATCTTCATCCACTAATTCTTCTGCCTTATCTGCCATTCCTTTTGCAACAGTAAGAATCGTTCCTTCTTTTGGCTTCATAACTGCCTTGTACGCTGTCTCTACCGCTCTTGTAAATCCTGCTGTAATCTCATCTTTTCCAAGAGAATCCGCCTTGGAAACTGCCTTGGTAAAGCCACGAAACAGCTGGGAAAGAATTACACCAGAGTTACCACGTGCTCCACGAAGAGAACCATTACTGATCGCTTTACAGATCGTAGCCATTGTCGGTTCTTCAACTGCTCCAACTTCTTTGGCAGCCGCTAAAATTGTCAGTGACATATTCGTTCCGGTATCTCCATCCGGAACCGGAAATACATTCAGTTCATTAATATAATCTTTTCGTGAATTGATGCGGTTTGCACCAGCTAAAAACAACTTCTGAAAAGACTTTGCGTCTATGGTGTGACTGTTCACAACATTTCCTCCTTATTTACCTGTTTTATCTATTATTCTTATATTAATTCTTTTATTCTTAGTATTTATTCTTTTACAAAATTTTACGAAAAGAAAATTCAACGCAGATTCCTACTTAATCTACAATACGAACTCCCTCTACATAAATATTGATCTTCTCTACACTCATACCGGTAAACTTCTCAACACGATACTTTACATTCTGGATTAAATTCTCTGTAACTGTAGCAATAGAGACACCGTATACTACAATAATATGAAAATCTATATAAATCTTATTATCGTTCACCTTAATATGAACACCTTTGCTTACATTATCTCTCTTTAAGAGCTGGGCAAAACCATCCTTTACATTAACGGATGCCATTCCAACAATACCAAAACATTCTAATGCATTAATTCCAGCGTAAGTTGCAATAACCTCTTCATCTATAATAACCTGACCTAAATCGGTGTGCATTTGTCCTTTCATATACTATCCCTCCGTTTATTATCGTTTTATATAGTATAACCTCTTTTCGGTGAAATTGGAACCACAAATATAAAAATCTCCTATTCCGTATCCTAATTTTGCATCTTAACTTTGTATTATATAAGATGAAACAAAACTGCTGCATACTCATATAGTATTATAAGGAACATAAGGGGGAGTTTTATGAAAAAATTATGCGGGTTCGCTCTTTTTTGTTTTTCCTTCGGTCTGTTCCTAAGCTGCTTTCTCACCGGTTTCGCAGTAAAATTTATTCTTCTGGTTATCAGTACCCTGTTAGGATATCTGCTGTTTTGTGAGCATGTCTGACAAATGTACTCTCGAAGCCTTCACTGCTCTTGCTTTTATGAGAAGATTCCGAGAGTACATATAAAGAAAAAAGAGGGAATCACTGATTCCCCCTTAACTCATATCTGCATACATTCCTGTAAGGACAAAGATTAGAGTCTTCTTTCATCCTCAGTGACAGTAAAACTACGCACGTTCTACTTTACCTGATCTTAAACAAGAAGTACAAACATACATTTTCTTAGAAGCTCCGTTCACTTTCACTCTTACAGACTTAATGTTGGATTTCCACATTTTGTTTGATCTTCTATGTGAATGACTCACTTTGATACCGAAATGAGCACCTTTGTCACAAATAGCGCATCTTGCCATGATAGCACCTCCTCGCGAATATACTTAAGTCTGACAGACTTACAACGAGTCTATACTATCAGAAATCAAAACAAATTGCAAGGAAAACTTTTAAAAATCTTTACTTTTTTTCGGAATCAACAACATCTACTACGGAACTCTCTGCCTGTGCTGCCTTATTGACAGCCTCTTCCACTTCCGGATCTACTTTATTCTCTGCCGTATCGCCTTTAATAATGGAAACCACTTTATTCACAGCATCCGGCACCATATCAAGCACCTTTGTTATCGCATCCTGGTCTCGGATATTCACAAGCTTTGTCTGTCCGTTATGGATAACTAAAATAGCACTAGGGGACATCTTGCCACCAATTCCTCCGCCTGCGCTGTTTCCTTTTTCTTTATTAAAAGCTCCTGCGCCCATTCCAAAGGAAATGTCTACAAGTGGAAGGATAATGGTATCTCCAATCACCTGTGGTTCTCCTACAACGGTCTTTGATGATAATACATGATCCATTCCACCAAATAAAGAATTCACTGTTGTATCAAAATTCTGCTTATCCATAGTATACCCTCCTGTTTAATCTAAAATCATACGTTTAATCATTGTTCTCACACTTTTTTCTCTTAATATAGAAACAACCAGAACAAGTATATATCCCAATCGGATTCTTCCCTTTCCTTCACACTGCGCCGCAAACACCTTACGTTCAAAATCCGGATACAAAGAAAAACTCTCTCCATATTTTGGATAAAACACAGCAGCTATTCCGGTCACATATCCTGTATATGCCGGATCAGAACATCCAAAAGTAATCGTTCCCCCGAGTTTTTGTGGAAGAACATGCTTAAAGAAACGGATCACAATATCCTTTCCAAGCTCCAGCCACTCTCTCCATGGAAATTGATCTAAATTAGACTTTGCATCTTTTAGACTTTTTATTCTCGCTTTCCCTTTTTTAAAAAAGGAACCCTTTCTTTTTGATGATTTGTCTGTCTTTTCTTTTACCTGTTTTTCTTTTGGTAATTCCTTATGGGAAGCCGCATCCTTCATGCTTCCTTCTGACTCTTTTTCTTTAAGGAGATCTTCTTCCGGTTTTTCTGTTACAGAGACTTTCTCTTCCGATATTGTAACAGGCAGTTCTTTTTCTTTTTTCTGTGATTCCTTCTTCCTGTTCTCTTTTTCTTTTCTACGTTTTTCCTGCGCTTTTTCTGCCTTTTTCTTTTGCCTTTCAAGAAATTCCTTTTGATTTCCGGCAATCTGATGCCCCAGTATTCTTATTCGATAATCAAATACCTTCTCTATGTAGCTGGCCTTAAAATAAAAAAGCCAGCACAGCCAGGTAACCCTTACCGAAAACTCAGGCGAAACCTGCTCTTCTTTTTCTAACTTAAAAGAATACCGAAGAGGTGCCAGCAGCACGAGCAGTAAAACTCCGACAAGCAACAGGAGCAGTATCCCAAGTATTTTCAATAATATAAATAATACATGCAGCACATTTTCCCTCCTGTTTTAAAACTTCTCCAGATATTCCTTCATCTCGTAGATACAATCATTATTATACCCTGTCTGCACAAGTTTTAACACAATCTCGTACGCTTCTTTTATAGAACCTGCTATTCCCAATAATCGTAGATTGTTATTTTGATAAAACTTCTGCCGCATCTCTCTTGACGAAAGAACATACATGATCGTATCTCCACTACAGGAAGTAGTGATTCCATACCAGAGTCCTTTCTTCCATATAAAAGGATGGCGGACTCCCCGCAAGATACTTTTCGCATCATGGGAAATCGTCTCACCGATTATGATGTTTTCCGATATAGTCACCATAAGACCGCCTCCTGTCACTTTTTATTTTACATGAGTATGTGTAAATAAATGCTCATTACAATACTCATAATTCCCGTTACACTTTGAACAATAACGAAATTCTAAATTAGGGTCATCAAGTTCTGTCTTCCCGCATACGGCACATTTATGACGATACGGCTTATTTGATATCGCGGAAGATGCTTTGCGATATGCCCGCTTTCTTTGAATCTCTTTTGGCGAAACTCTTTTATAATTCCTTGAAGAAATGTAGAACAAAAGAAAGTTTAGCAAACTGACTACGATCGCAACTTTAGATCCTATATTGCCAATCATAAAATTATATGCTAAGAGTGCAACATCCACCCATGCCAGCCACTTTACTTTAACCGGCACGATTCCAGAAAGGTATACCCGCATCTCCGGAAAAATCGTTGCATATGCTAAAAACATCGACAGATTCAAATAGAATGTATCCATAAAGATCATCGTAGACGGGTAAATAAAATATACAACAAAGGATGCTGCAATTGTTGCGAACACTCCGAGGAAAATATACATATTAAAACGGAATGCTCCCCACACCTGCACCAGCGATTCCCCTATGGAGTAATAAAACATTAATACAAATATAATAAAAATAATGTTGGCATTCGGTGGTACAATGAGGAAACCAAGCAGTCTCCAAACCTGTCCATGAAGTATCATATACGGGTTCAATGCAACATAATAGTAATAAGAACCCTTTGTCATAATATTAAGCACCGCTCCTATCGCATAAAGCATCACAATATACAGCGGCAGATTACGTATCGCATATCTTCCAAATTTACGTTCCAGCTTGTCTAGCCAGTTCATAGCACGCCTCCTTTAATATTTTTTATGATATAAACATCAGCAGCCGGAAATTCCGGCTGCATCCTGTTTATTTAAAATGTTTGTTTTTTGCAATAATCGCCCCGGCAGCTAAAGTCATCAATAAAGAGATTCCCACAACAATCCAGAAACCATATGGGTTATTTGCAAAAGGAATTCCTCTGACGTTCATGCCAAGCGCACTTGTAACGATCGTCGGCACTGTAAGTACGATCGTGATAACAGATAAAAACTTCATCGCAATATTTAAGTTATTAGATATAACAGAGGCGAAGGCATCCATTGTTCCACTTAAAATATCACTGTAAATCTTTGCCATCTCTATTGCCTGTTTATTTTCAATGATAACATCTTCCAGCAATTCTTCGTCATCTTCATAGCGTGGAATCGATGTGTTACGCATCAGCTTCTCAAGAACAACTTCATTACCTCGTAAAGATGTTGTAAAATACACAAGGCTCTTTTCAAGATCAAGCATCTCTATCAATTCCTGATTTCTCTGAGAAATATGAAGCTTCTTCTCTACTTCATCGCTTTTCTTGTCAATAATCTTCAGATACTGCAGAAACATCGTTGCATTACGATAAAGCATCTGATAAATAAAACGAGTTCTTTTAAACGTATAAAAATCCCTCACTCTTCCATCCATAAATACGGTCAATACCGGTGAATCTACAAGACAGACGGTGAATATATACTTATCGGTAAAGATAATTCCAAATGGTATCGTATAAAAATATTCCTTGCCTTTACGCTCTTCTATCGTCGGAATATCCAGGATAATTAATGTATAATTCTCCTCCACCTGTATACGGGAACGTTCCTCTTCATCCAAGGGGCTTTTTAAGTCGTCAACATCAATGTTGAACTGGTCTGCTATCGTAGTTAATTCTTCTGACGTAGGGTTGGTAAGAGCTATCCAGCATCCTTCTTCTGCCACTGCAACCTTGCGAATCCCCGAATCGGTCGTTTTAAAAATTCTTATCATGAGACTTCCCTCTTTCAACAGTTTATAAGATTCCAGCCGATGCTTCTTTATCTTAGTCTTAATCTTAGTCTTCATCTTATACTTTTTACCTTGTCAAAACGAAAGAAAGAGTCCGTTTCGCGGACTCTTACAGGACTGAAACCGTTTGATTTTATTATAAGAAATATCTAATACTTTGTCAAACGCATTTCTGTTATTTTTCCTCTTTTTTACCTGGTATCAAAAGAATCGTTCCGGCTGGTACAATAAGGTTATATAATATCCGGTTTACCTTTGCCAGCTCTTCAAAACTCATTGAAACATTTTTCAAGATACCTCCTAATGTATCTCCTTCTTTTACTACATACGGCCGGAAGTCTACTTTTCCCTGTCCCCTGCAATCTGGCACGCAGATTTCTTCGCCGGGCTGTAAATTATATATATCTACAAAAGGATTCAGATCAAGCAGCGTCCGTACCCGGCAATGGTATTTCTGTGCAATAGAATAGAGCGTATCTCCTTTTTTTACCGCATATACCGGACCGGGACATTTTCTCTTGTCACATATGTTTACATACACTTTTTCGCTCATAAATGCTCTTCCTTTTTACTTCCTCAATTATAAAATATGATGCTGTTACAAAAGATGTTCCCGTCATACCCAAATAGGTACACTCGGAATCTTTTTTCAAAATTTGTTGTATTTTACGTCCAACTCGTTTATAATAGTTTGGATATTTGGAAAATTACTTACCTTATTATTAATACACATTATTATTAATACACATTTTACTAAAGGAGATGATTGATTAATCATGAAACACGCATTAGGAATTGATATTGGTTCTACTACAGTTAAGGTAACCGTCATTGATGAGAGCCATACTATCCTTTTTTCAGATTACAAACGACATTTTGCAAATATTAAAGGAACATTACAAACTTTATTATCTGAAGCCAGAGCGAAACTTGGGAATCTGACAATTCATCCGACGGTAACCGGTTCTGGTGGAATGTCTATTTCAGAGTATTTACATATTCCGTTTTGTCAGGAAGTAGTCTGTGTGGCAAATGCATTGCAGGACTATGAGCCAAAAACAGATGTTGCAATTGAACTTGGCGGTGAAGACGCCAAGATTATTTATTTTAATAACGGAATTGAACAGCGTATGAATGGTGTATGTGCCGGTGGTACCGGCTCTTTTATTGACCAGATGGCCAGCCTTTTACAGACAGATGCTACCGGTCTTAATGAATATGCCCGTAATTACGATACGCTTTATCCGATTGCTGCCCGCTGTGGTGTTTTCGCAAAGTCTGATATTCAGCCTTTAATTAATGAAGGAGCTACAAAAGAGAATCTTGCTGCTTCTATTTTTCAGGCAGTAGTAAACCAGACGATCAGTGGTCTTGCCTGTGGTAAGCCGATCAAAGGTTACGTTGCATTTCTCGGCGGACCTCTTCATTTTATGCCGGAATTAAAGAATGCTTTTATCCGTACTTTGAATCTAGATGAAGAACATATTATAGACCCACCATATTCTCATCTTTTTGCTGCAAAGGGCGCTGCTCTTAATGCAAAGGAAGAATGCTTTTTTACAATGGATGAGCTTTTAAAAGAATTCGAATCTGACATAAAGCTTGCTGTAGAAGTTGAACGTATGGAGCCTCTTTTTAAAGATGAACAGGAATATGATGCATTTATTAAAGAGCATAATCAGTTCAAAGTAAAAAAGGCAGATTTAGCTACATACAGCGGCAAATGCTATCTCGGTATTGATGCCGGTTCCACAACAACAAAACTTGCTTTAGTCGGAGAGGACGGTTCTCTTTTATACCGTTTCTATGATAATAACAACGGAAGTCCATTAAACACAACGATTCGTGCGATGAAGGAGTTAAAAGAACTTCTTCCTCCTTCTGCTAAGATTTCCGGTTCCTGTTCTACCGGTTACGGTGAGGCATTGATCAAAGCCGCATTGCAGCTTGATCATGGAGAAGTAGAAACGATGGCACACTATTATGCCGCTGCTTTCTTTGAACCGGATGTAGACTGTATCTTAGATATCGGCGGTCAGGATATGAAATGTATTAAGATCCGCAATCACGCTGTAGATAATGTTCTCTTAAATGAGGCCTGCTCTTCCGGATGTGGTTCTTTCATTGAAACTTTTGCGAAGTCCTTAAATTATTCTGTTGCTGATTTTGCCAAGGTTGCTTTGTTTGCTCCGTCTCCAATTGACTTAGGTTCACGCTGTACTGTGTTTATGAATTCCAAAGTAAAGCAGGCACAGAAAGAAGGGGCAAGTGTTGGTGATATTTCTGCCGGTCTTGCTTATTCCGTTATCCGTAACGCTTTATTAAAAGTAATTAAGCTTACTGATCCAAAACAGCTTGGTAAAAAAATCGTCGTACAGGGTGGTACGTTCTATAATGATGCTGTTCTTCGCAGTTTTGAGCGTATATCCGGCTGTCATGCTGTTCGTCCGGATATTGCCGGTATCATGGGCGCTTTTGGTGCTGCTTTAATCGCAAGAGAGCGAGAAGATGAAACGGGTGATACAAAGATGCTCTCTATTGATGAGATCATCCATCTTGAATACACTACTTCCATGAGCCGCTGCCAGGGATGTAACAACCACTGTATTCTTACTATTAATAAGTTTAACAACGACCGTCAATTCATTTCCGGTAACCGTTGTGAACGTGGTCTTGGTCTTGAGAAAAATCACGAACATGTACCAAACCTTTATGAATATAAATACAAACGTATTTTCGGATATAAATCTTTAAAACCAGACGAGGCAAAGCGTGGTGTGATCGGTATTCCAAGAGTATTGAACATGTATGAGAATTATCCATTCTGGCATACATTTTTTACAAATCTTTCTTTCCGGGTTATGCTTTCTCCAAAGTCATCCAGAAAGATTTACGAGCTTGGTATTGAATCCATTCCTAGTGAGTCTGAATGTTATCCTGCCAAGATCGCGCATGGTCATGTTATGTGGTTACTGCAAAAGGGAATCCACACTATTTTTTATCCTTGTGTTCCTTATGAAGAGAATCAAATGCAGGGCTCTAACAACCACTATAACTGCCCTATTGTAACTTCTTATGCAGAAAACATTAAAAATAACATGGAAGAACTTCGTGATCCGGATATTCTCTTTATGAATCCATTCCTGGCACTTGATAACGAAGAAGCTTTAAAAGTACGTTTGTACGATGAATTATCAAAACATTTTGATGTGACAAAAGAAGAAATCAACCATGCCGTTGAGGAAGCATATAAAGAAGCTGCGCAAGTAAGAAAAGATGTACAGGCAAAGGGAGAAGAAACTCTTGCTTACCTTGCTGAAACCGGTAAAATGGGTATCGTCCTCTGTGGCCGTCCATACCATATCGACCCGGAAATTAATCATGGTATTCCGGAACTGATCAACTCTTTCGGCATCGCCGTATTAAGTGAAGATTCTATCTGCCATTTAGGTCATGTAGAACGTCCGTTAATCGTATCTGACCAGTGGATGTATCATTCCCGTCTGTATGCCGCTGCAAACTATGCAAAGAAGAATAAACAGCTTGAAGTTATTCAGCTTAACTCTTTCGGTTGTGGTCTTGATGCTGTAACAACAGATCAGGTAAATGATATTATGACCAATTCCGGACGTATTTACACTGTCCTTAAGATCGATGAGGTTAACAACTTAGGCGCTGCCAGAATCCGTATCCGTTCTCTGATTGCTGCGGTAAAGATCAGAAATCGTAAGCACATCGAGCCACATCCGGTTCCGGCAAATATTACAAAAGTAGAGTTTACAAAAGAAATGAAGAAGGATTACACGATTCTGGTCCCACAGATGTCTCCAATTCATTTTGACCTGCTCACTCCTGCCTTCCGCCACTGCGGATACCATGTAGAAATTCTGCCGGAAATGGGAAAACAGGCTGTAGATACCGGCTTAAAATATGTAAATAACGATGCCTGCTATCCATCTCTTATCGTAGTCGGCCAGATCATGACTGCCTTAACTTCCGGTAAGTATGACCTCAACAAAACGGCGGTTATTATCTCTCAGACAGGAGGCGGCTGCCGGGCAACGAACTATATCGGCTTCATCCGTCGTGCATTAGAAAAGAATGGGTACGGTCAGATTCCAGTTATCAGTTTAAGTGTACAGGGAATCGAAAAGAATGAAGGATTTAAGTTTACGCCTGCGCTCTTAGTTCGCGCACTCCAGGGTGTTATCTACGGAGACTTATTTATGCGTGTTCTTTACCGCGTCCGCCCATATGAGAAGGTAAAAGGTTCTGCGAACCACTTACACGAAGTGTGGAAGAAGCGTTGTATTAAATCTCTTGAAAAGGCACGTTACGGTGAATTCAAGAAAAATATTCGTGGAATCATCCATGACTTTGATAAACTGCCAATTACCGATGAAAAGAAACCTCGTGTTGGTATCGTTGGAGAAATCCTTGTAAAATTCCTTCCGGATGCAAACAATCATCTGGTAGAACTTTTAGAGGAAGAAGGAGCGGAAGCAGTAATGCCTGATTTATTAGACTTTATGTTCTACTCTTTCTATAACAGCAATTTTAAGGCAGAGTACCTTGGAAAGTCTGCTAAGGCTGCTAAGTTATGTAACATGGCAATTTCTGCACTGGAGGCTTATCGAGGCTTCCTTCGAAAAGAATTGGAGCGAAGCGACCGTTTCACTGCACCACCTCATATTAAAGAGCTTGCCGAATACGCAAAACCTATTGTATCGCTTGGCAATCAGACCGGAGAAGGATGGTTCTTAACCGGGGAAATGGTCGAACTTATCAAACAGGGCGCACCAAATATTGTCTGTACCCAGCCTTTTGCCTGTCTGCCAAACCACGTTGTTGGTAAAGGAGTTATCAAAGAACTTCGCCGTAAATATCCAGAATCTAACATTGTAGCAATTGATTACGATCCGGGAGCAAGTGAAGTAAACCAGATTAATCGAATCAAGCTGATGTTGGCAACAGCACAAAAAAAGTTAAATACTGATTGCTAAAATAAAAATTTTTAAAAAATAAAAAAGCTATATATCCCCTGTGCTTCAAAAGCGTACAGAGGATATATAGCTTTTTTATGTAAAACTCACTTTTTCTTTTTCCTTTTTTCTTTTCACTTTTCCTTCTTTTAAACATAGTCAAGAAAAGCTTCTTCATATTCCTGCCATTTTTCATACCATATCAGACATTGTTCCTGATATTCTTCTGCTATTTTTTCAAACTGTTTTTGTAATTCTTCTTTTTTTATTTTCCAATTACCCGATTGATACTCTTCAAAAGTAACGGTCTGCTCTGCTGATTCTATTTCTTCCTGCTGTTTTTCAAGCTGTATCTCATACTTTTCCAGCTCTTCTTTTGCAAGAGCCAGCTGCCAGTCTGTATAGGATTGTTCTGTACTAAATCTTGCCGTCTGATGCCTTTCTTTTGATGGCACAGCGAAAAGTCCTTCTACTAACGCTGTATTTTCTGCTTCTACTACCTCCGCCCATGTCTGGGTTCCCTCTCTTTTTTTCTTTAACATATGAAGGTAATGTTCATAGCCAAACGGATAATACTTTACTCCGTCTTCTTCAAATAATAAAAGGGCATCCGCAACTTTACTGACAAAATATCTGTCATGGGAAATAAAGAGCATCGTACCGGTATACGCTGCAAATGCAGATTCCATCGTTTCTTTTGCCGGCAGGTCCATATGATTTGTCGGTTCATCCAGCACCAGAAAGTTTGGACGGCTTTCAAGAATTTCAGCTAATACTAACCTGCTTTTTTCCCCTCCGGATAAATCAGATATTTTCATATTTGCTTTTCGTGAACGAAATAAATACTTTCCCAAAACCTGACGTTTTTCTTTTTCTGTCAACTTAGGAAAACATTCTCCAAAATATTCTTCTACTCTTTTTTCCGAAGATATTTCTCCTGAATGCTGGTCAAAATATCCTGTCATAATTCCATTCCCAATCACGTATTTTCCTGAAATTGGAGGCAGTTCTCCAATAATTGTTTTGAAAAATGTACTCTTTCCCGCTCCATTCGCTCCAAGAACAGCGATTTTTTGTCCTCGTCGTATTCGCAAAGTGAGTTCTTTAATCGGATGTTCTATTGTATATCCAATTTTTAAATGCTCTGTTTCTAATACATTTTTAGCCCCTAATGTAATCGGTTCTAACTTTTCTTTAAAAACATATGCCTCTTCTTTATCAGGTCTTTCCACCCGCTGCATCCGTTCCAATACTTTTTTCTTTGAGCGGGCCATGGATGCCTTTTTCGGCTTATGTTTAAACTTTTCAATCAGTTCATTTAGTCTCGCAATTTCTTTTTGCTGTGCATCGTATTTTTTTTGCTGCACTTCCCGCTGCTTTTCTTTTTGTCTTTTATATTCTGTATAATTTCCAACATAGCGTGTCAGCTTTCCATCGGCAAGTTCATAAATAATTTCTGTTGTGCGATCAACAAAAAAACGATCATGTGAAACCATAATGACTGCCTTTTCATAGGAAGTCAGATACTCTTCCAGCCATTCTACAGATGCTATATCCAGATGATTTGTCGGTTCATCCAACAACAAAATATCCGGTTTTGATAATAAAAGTTTGATAAGTGCTAACTTTGTCTGCTCCCCACCGGAAAACTGTTTGATCTTTTTCTTTTTATCTTCTTTTTGAAATCCAAATCCAGTAAATATCCGGTCATATTCTTTTTCAAAATAATACCGCTCTCTCGAAAAAATATCCTCTTCATTAATAAGAGATATGATTTCCTGCTCTACCGTTTTTTCTACATCCTGAAAACTTTGCTGATGCAAAAACCCAATCGAAAGTTCTCTATCGGTCTTTATTCCTTTTCCAAAGTTTTTATCATCTCTGTCAAGAGATAATTCCCCACTGATAAGACGCAAAAGTGTCGTTTTCCCTGCTCCATTTCGCCCAACGACCGCTATTTTTTCCCGACCTTTTACAGAAAAATCAATATGATCAAGAACTGTCTTTCCTCCAAGAGAAACTGTTCCATTTTCAATCTGATAACGCATTACTATTCTCCTTCGGGCAGCCGGTATACGACATCTCCACTTTTACCACCCGATTTACTGCACAGACAAACACCATAAATTTCCATCGTTTTATCTACAGCTTTACACATATCATAAATGGTAAGAAGCGCAATCTGCACTCCGGTCAGTGCTTCCATTTCTACTCCGGTTTTCCCTGTAGTTTTTGCCTCACATACTGCCGTTACGCTGCAGCTTTCTTCCTGCATAATAAAATCCACTGTTACTGAAGTAAGATTTAAAATATGACATAACGGAATCAATTCGGATGTTTTCTTTGCCCCCATAATTCCGGCAATACGGGCAACTCCCAAAACATCTCCTTTTTTCATATCCTGATTTTTTATTTTTTCGTAACATTCTCTGCTCATACGGATTGAGCCTCTGGCAACGGCGGTTCTCTTTGTTTCAATCTTATCGCTCACATCTACCATAACTGCATTTCCATTTTGATCAAAATGCGTATACTCCATGTTTTTTCCCTTCTGTTTTCTTTCTTATGTTTTTCTTCTATTTTTTCTTCTATTTTTTGTTTCTATTTTCTATTTCTATTTTTTATTTTTCTTCTTTATTTTCCAAAGCCGCAATTCGGGAAAGTGCAAACGGAACAGTTTAAGCATAGTCCGCCTTCTCCTAATTCTGCCAGTTCTTCTGCTGTTATTTTATCATCTGCCATAATTCGAGGAAGCGCCAGATCAAAAATCGTTCTTTTTGCATACATAACACAACCCGGCAGGCCGACAATCGGAATATCTTCATTATAATAACTTAATAAAAACATAGCGCCCGGCAGTACCGGTGCTCCGTAAGAAACAATTTCGGCACCGGTATTTTTAATGGCAAGCGGTGTTTTATCATCAGGATCCACACTCATGCCACCTGTACAAAGAACCAGATCCGCTCCTTTTTCAATGAAAGAAAGAATTGCTTTTGTAATCTTCTCATGATCATCATTACAGATTACCTGTCCGATCACTTCCGTATCATATTCTGCCAGTTTTTCTTTAATTACAGGGGTAAATGTATCTTCGATCCTGTGATAATATACTTCATTTCCTGTAGTAACAATTCCAACTTTTTTATGAACAAACGGTTTTAACGAAAGAATGGTCTGACCTTCACAAACAGCCTTTGCTCTTTCCATCTTTTCTTTTTCAATCACGAGCGGAATAATTCTTGTTCCGGCAAGCTTGTCTCCCTTTTTTACCGCAAAATTTCCATGACGGGAAGCAATCATCATCTCACCCATACTATTTACTTTTTTGATTTTATCACTGTTTACTTTCAGCAGCCCATCTATATCTGCCACCAGCTCAATCTTTCCTTCTTTCACCGGTGTCGGATGCATATACTTTCCCTGACACATCTCTCTTAAAATTTCTGCCGCTTCATTCTCATGCAGTTTCTTCTCGCCTTTTTCCCAAATATATACATTATCCTTTCCAACACTGAGTAATACGGGAATATCCTCCTCCGTAATCACATGCCCTTTCCGAAAAACAGCGTCTTTTGTAACTCCTTTTATAATCTGTGTAATATCATGACATAATACTTGACCTACTGCATCCTGTGTTTTCATTAATTTCATTCTTTTCTCCTCTTTTATATTTATATACTATGATGTTGGGTTCAAAACTTAACATCTTCAATCAGTATGTCAAATGTACCGCCACATGCCATTCCTGCTCTGGCTGCCACATCTGCATCCATGACAAAATGAAATAGAAAAGCCTTTCCGCTTCCGATGATTTCACATCCTTTTTCAATGACCTTACTTTCTGCCAGACCACCTCCAACACTTCCCAAAATAGACTTATTTTCAAAAATCAGCATCTTTGCCCCTTCTTTTCTCGGCGAAGATCCCTGTGCTTTTAATATTGTTGCCATTGCACACGGACGACTTTGTGAAAGCCACTCTGAAAGCACTTCATAATCTAATTCCGTCTGTACTTTTCCATCTGTCTTTTTCGTTCTTTTTGTCAAAATAAGCTCTGCAAGAATCGATACTGCAATTTCTGGCGGCGTTACCCCTTTAATCGGCAGCCCGATCGGATTGTGAACTTGGGCGATTTTTTCTTCTGAAATCCCCATGTCCTTAAACATCGTAAACTGGGCACTTACTCTTCTTTTTGAACCAATCATGCCAAGATATCCCGGCATTTCATGCGTTAAAATATAATAAAGGCAGTCCCCGTCACAACTATGCCCTCTCGTAACAATTGCCACATAATCATTTTTATTAATATGTAATTCCGGAAGCACAGTCTTAAACTCACCACAAATTACATTCTTTGCCTCTGGAAAACGTTCCTTGTTGGCAAATTCCTGCCTCTCATCGATCACCCAGACAGCAAATCCTGTTTTTGCGGCAAACTCACATAGATACTTGGAAATGTGGCCACCTCCAAGAATGATCAGACGTTCTTCTTTCGCAATCGGCTCAAAAAATCTCAGTGTATTCTCCTCTTTTAAAAGAAGCGGCTGATAAGAAAATCCAGGTTCTGCCGGCTCTATAATACTTCTTCGCAAAAAAACTTCTGTATTAGGTGCCGGAACACGCTCCCCTTCTGTTGAAAAAATTTCTGTCACAAGATTGCAGACTTTATCTTCTAATAAATACTTTATCAGCTTCTTTTTTAACTGTCCTTCCATCTGTCAAATGTCTCCTTTAATTTTCACTTTCTACATTATAATATCATTATTATAACAACAATATTCTTTTATCTCAAGTTCTACTCTTGCATAACTCGATTAGAACAACTTTATTATTTTGCAATTTTCCCTGCATATTCTTGCATTTTTAAAAAAACATATTGAAATACTTTTTATTTTATGATACTTTAGTATTGTTTGCTATATAACAATACAGCATTACTCTCTGGAGAGTCTTTACCGCGATGTAAAGCGCCGAAGGTGTACGGCAGTATATCTGCTAATCTCTCAGGCAAAAGGACAGGGCACTATAAATGCATGTTTAACTCTTTTGAGGGCTGATGATGGGTATCAGTCCTTTTTGTGTCTTTAGAAAACTGTAGATTCTTACTTTGCAAAGGCAGTTTCCCCTTTTCCGAGATGATTTTTCAGGAGAATCAATTGTAATATGGTTATTCATATTGTATTTCACACAGAAAAATCTATTAAGAAAGGAAAGATAGAATTATGCCTTTCATGCAATCAGGCATAGTCTGTCAAAACAAGTAATATGTTTGGAACAATCAACACAATCTTAACAAAGATTGACGATTTAGTATGGGGTGTCCCGTTAATCGTCATGATTCTGGCAACCGGTATCTTTCTGACAATCCGTTTAAAAGGTATTCAGGTTCGTAAACTTATCCTCGCTTTTAAGTACATGTTCTCTAATGAAACGGACGGAGAACATGGTGAAATTTCCAGTTTCGGAGCATTATGTACCGCTCTTTCCGCTACGATCGGAACCGGAAACATCGTTGGTGTTGCTACGGCTATCGTTGCCGGCGGACCGGGTGCACTTTTCTGGATGATCGTTGCTGCCACTGTCGGTACAGCTACAAAGTACTCCGAATGTCTTCTCGCTATCAAATACAGAACGGTTGCAGACGATGGACATATTGTCGGCGGACCATTTTATTACATAGAAAAAGGTATGGGCGAAAACTGGAAATGGCTTGCGAAAATCTTTGCTGTTTTCGGTGTTATGGTAGGTCTTTTAGGTATTGGTACCTTCTCACAGATCAATGGTATTACCAGTGCAGTAAATAATTTCTTTGATGCAAACAATGCATGGACAGTACAGTTATTTGGACGAGAATATTCCTGGACAGTAGTCATTGCCGGAATTATTTTAACTATTTTCGTTGCTTTTGTTATCATCGGAGGGCTTCGAAGAATTTCTGCTGTAGCACAGGTTGTTGTTCCATTTATGGCTGTCGCTTACATCATTGCCGCTGTTTTAATTTTAATCCTTAACTATAAAGCGATTCCTGGCGCTGTTGTAGAAATCGTTCAGAGTGCTTTTGGTATGCGTGCGGTTGCCGGTGGTGCTCTTGGTGCTATGATGCTTGCTATGCAAAAAGGTATTGCCCGCGGTATTTTCTCTAACGAGGCCGGTATCGGAAGTGCACCAATCGCTGCTGCCGCTGTACAGACTACAGAACCAGTAAGACAGGGACTTGTATCTATGCTCGGTACAGTTATTGATACTATCATCATTTGTACAATGACTGGTCTTTCTATTGTCATCACTGGAAGCTGGGACAAAGGACTTGAAGGTGTTGCTGTTACAACAAGAGCATTTCAGGTTGGACTTCCTTTCCCTGGAAGGGTATCTGCTTTTATCTTAATGCTCTGCCTTGTATTCTTTGCATTCACTACTATTCTCGGATGGGACTACTACAGTGAAAGATGTCTTGACTATCTTACAGGAAACAATAAAAAAGTAGTTCGTACTTACCGCTGGATCTACATTGCCTGCGTATTTATCGGACCATACATGACTGTTTCTGCTGTATGGACAATCGCAGATATTGTAAATGGTCTTATGGCGATTCCAAACCTGATTGCCCTTCTTGCCTTAAATGGTGTAGTTGTGGCCGAAACGAAAAAGTATTTTCAAAAATTTTGATTGATAGGTTAAGGAAACGAAAACCAGAAATATTATATAGACTAAAATGTGAAGATAGTCGCGGCGTAGAAAATGCCTGACCGGCATTTTTACTTGCTCCGACATCACATTTTATTCTA
>OKSA01001041.1_pt1 | contig 26104 bp, 23 predicted proteins | sample 1601181 | NCBI WGS metagenome assembly OKSA01 (sample SAMEA3541538, study PRJEB24748) | human gut metagenome | biome: human gut; feature: human-associated habitat; material: faeces | place: China | collected 2012
CGAATCTTTCAGCATCCGGGGCGGATTTTTGTACGCATTTTGCCCGTTCGGGCGGGGTTTGCGCAAATGTCGAATGTATGGTAAAATACAGGTAAAATCAGCTTTTTGGGGGTCATCTTATGGGCATTGTAGTCATCGGTGCGGTCTTTGTGGACATCAAGGGGTATCCGCTGTCCACCTATATCCCGGGCGGGCGCAACGCGGGCCGGGTCGAGCAGGTCCACGGCGGCGTATGCCGCAACGTGGCGGAGGACATTGCCAATGTCGAGCTGCGCCCCACCTTCGTCAGTCTGGTGGACGACACCGGCTCCGGTCAGGACGTCATTGACAAGCTGGCCCGGCACAAGGTCAACACCCGCTACATTCAGCGCATGCCGGACGGCATGGGCACCTGGCTGGCCGTGTTCAACAACGACGGCGATGTCTGCGCCGCCATCTCGAAGCGGCCCGACACGACGCCGCTGACCGCATTATTAAAGGAAAAGGGCGACGAGATCTTTTCCGACTGCGACGGCATCGCCATCGAGTTTGATCTGGAGAAGGAGACCGTCAAGCAGATTTTGCACTTCGCCAAAAAGTACCGCAAAAAGGTCTACGCCGCGGTCTCCAACATGAGCATTGCCATGGAGCGCCGCAGCCTCCTGCAGGAGATCGACTGCTTTGTCTGCAACCAGCAGGAGGCCGGGCTGATGTTCTCCGACGATTACGACCACCTGACGCCGGACGAGATGCGCGCCACGCTGGCCTCCAATGTGCGCAGCGCCAACATTCCCTGCATGGTCGTGACGATGGGCGAGCAGGGCGCCGTCTACGCCCGCGCCGACGGTGAGAGCGGCATGGTGCCCGCCAAGAAGGTCGATGTCATCGACACCACCGGCGCGGGGGATGCTTTCTTCGCCGGGACGGTCATCGGCCTGACCTACGGCAAGACGCTGGCCGAGGCCTGCGAGATCGGCAGCCGCCTGGCCGCATCGGTCATCTGCATTTCGGAGAATGTCTGCCCGCGGTTCCGCCCGCAGGAGTTCGGGCTCGATGTGCCGGTCACAGACTGATTTTTTCGGTTTTTGGCACACATTTCCCTTATTTTGCCATTTTTCCGATTTCGCACATTTTGCCTTTTTAGCAGTTTTCTATCCGCACATTTTCGGCTTATATGGCCATTTCAGTGCATTTCAGTATCGGAATTTTACGCACAGTTTTTCGAAAATTCAAAATATTTAGTTACTGTATAACCAAACATGAAAACAGACAACCTCATCCCCGCAGCCCCGCTTGACCGGCGGGAGCTTGCACCCGGCGTGCAGCTCTGCTTCACCCGGCTGGACGCGCCGCTCTGCCCGCCCCCGCTGGACTGGCCGCGGCTGCTCGTCTTTGACTTCTGCCGCAGCGGACGACGCGCCATCCCGGACGGCGCACAATATGCCATCGTGACGGAGGGTCATGCCGCCGTCAGCTTTGCTGTGCCCGGTGCGGACTTCTACCTGCCCGGCAGCCAGTACGAGGCGCTGCAGCTTTTCATTGACCCCGACGCCGTGCAGGCGGACAGCTTTTTGACGCTGATGGGGCTGGAAATAGGCGGCATCGCGGATTATTTCTGCCGCGGCGGCGTCCACTGCTGCCCGATGAGCGATGCCATCACAGCCATTGTGGACGAGGTCTGGGACGACGCCGCCTACGCCGCCCCCGGCGAGCTGCGCTATGCCGCCGTGCGGCTGCTGTATGAGCTGCTGCGCCTTCCCGACGAGGCCGACACAGCCCGCTGCCCCGCGCGGCAGGTCGAATGCGTGCGCGAGGCCGAGACGCTGGTTCTGCAGGACCTCTCGGTCCGCCGCCCGGCCCGGGAGCTGGCCGACCATTTTGGTTTGAGCGAGAGCGGCTTCAAGCTGTACTGCCAGAACGTGCTGGGCGAGGGGTATCTCGCCTACTTCCGCCGCCGCCGGCTCGAAAGAGCCGCCGAGCTGCTGCGCACGACCCCCCAGCGGGTGCAGGACATCGCCGCCCGGGTCGGCTACGAGAGCCAGGGCCGCTTTGCCCAGGCGTTCTACGACCAGTTCCGACTGACCCCGCTGGAATACCGGCGCTTGTCGAAGTAGCCCCCCTGGCCGCCTCCCTCGCAGGGGGGGAGGCAAGAAAGCCACGACCCGAAAGGAGCGGAAAATTGAACAACATCACGCGCTCGATTTTCCGTGCCATTCATGAGGGGCGGTGGTTGAGCATTGAATACAAAAACCAACAGACCCAGCAGACCAAATACTGGGTCGCTATCCGCGGGCTGAACCCCAGGACCCGCACCCTGAACGTTGACGGGCTGCATCTGGGCAAATTAAGCGTGCAGGCGCTCGACCATATCAGCATTGACCGCATCCAGACCGCCGAGGTCGTGGACGGCTCGTGGTGCCCCGTCAACCAGACGCTCATCGACGACATCCGCGACAACCCCGGGCGGTACGCGGCGCTGTTTGACAACGCCGCCAACCTGCGGGTGCTGGACTATCTGGCCGCCTGCAACCGGCTGGACGCCACGCCCTACCAGTCCAACTACAGCCTGATCCATCAAATTGACGCCGACTGCTTTGCCGATTATAAGGAGGACACGCTGGAGCTGACCGACGACCAGTTCCGTGAGCTGGTGGGCCGGTTCCAGCGCCGGGTCGAGGACCGCCGCCAGAACACCGCCCGCCCCAGCCTGCCCACGCTGGGGCTGAACCTTATCAGTATTGACACCCGGCAGGGGCTGTACGTGCTGGCCTACCGCCCGCTGCGGCTCGACGTAAAAAAGCGCGCCCTGCGGGCCGAGGCGGAGCCGGTCATCTGCCGGGAGTTCACCGTCAACGGCAGCAAGCTGAGCATCCATCAATTTCTGGATGCCGACGACTATACGCTGCTGGACGAGTTCACGAAGCACGCCGAGACCATCAAGGACCGCATCACCCGCAGCAACCCGCGGGTGCGGGTCGATGACCTGCCCTACCTCGTCGCCATCAGCCGCGACTGCCCCGTGGACTTGGAGCATGAGTACCGCGGCATCCTTACTATGTTCGAGGACCCCTCCGGCGAGACGGCCACCGCCCCGCTGCGGGCCTTCTTCGGCGAGATGACCGCCAAGCCGCGCCGCCGCAAGTCCTACCCGCTGGCGCTGCTGAACAACAAGGTCAATCTGGACCAGCTGCTGGCCATCAACAACGCCATGCGCTACCCGCTGGCCTACGTGCAGGGCCCGCCGGGCACCGGCAAGACCAACACCATCGTCAACACGCTGACAACGGCTTTTTTCAACGAGCGCACGGTGCTTTTTTCCAGCTACAACAACCATCCCATTGACGGCGTTGTGGAAAAGCTGCAGGCCGTCACCTACCACGGCCAGACCGTGCCGTTCCCGATCCTGCGCCTTGGCAACAACGAGAAAACCGCCGAGGCCCTGCGCACCATCGACCAACTGTTTGAGCAGTGCAAAAAAATCCCCGTGCCGGAGCGGCTGCTGGACAAAAACCACGCGGACCGCACGGCCCGCGCCAAACAGCTGACCGCCCTGCTGGAACGGTATGAGCGCATCCTTGATTTGCGGGAGCGGCGGGAGACCATCCGGCGCCTGCTGGACGCCCGCGGCCAGATGAACTTCCAGTACGAGCTGCAGGCCGGGCAGCTGCCGCAGGTGGACCGTGAGCTGGCCGCCTACGGCAGCATCGACTCTGCCGACGCGCTGGCTCTGCTGGACCGCAACGAGGACGAGCTGCTGCGCTACCTCTACTACACCTCGGCCCGCTGCATCCGCCGGTTGGAGGAGCCGAAATACAACGATTTAATGAGCATCGTCCACAGCCCCGACACCGACAAGGAGCGGGTCACGCAGTTCAACAAGTACATCTCGGAGCCGGAGAACCTGAAAAAGCTGCTGCGCGTCTTTCCCATTGTGGCCACGACCTGCATCTCCGCCCACCGCCTGGGCGACCCGGAGCCGAGCTTTGACATGGTCATCATGGACGAGGCCAGCCAGTGCAGCACGGCCATGTCTCTTGTGCCCATCCTGCGCGGGGCGTCGCTGATGCTTGTGGGCGACCCGCAGCAGCTCTCGCCTGTCATTCTGCTGGACCCCGCCGACAACCGCACGCTGCGCCGCCGCTACGGTGTCACGCAGGAGTACGATTACATCGAAAACTCGATCTACAAATGCTTTCTGGCCTGCGACGCCGTCAGCGACGAGACGCTGTTGAGCTACCACTACCGGTGCAGCCCCAAGATCATCGAGTTCAACAATCGCAAATACTACAACCACAAGCTGCACATTGCCAGCCGCGAGACCGACCCCACGCCGCTCGTCTATGTGGACGTGCCCAACGACACCACCGACGAGAAAAACACCGCCCCGCAGGAGGTGCGCCGCATCGAGGCATACCTGACCGCGCACCCGGACAAGCAGGTGGGCATCATCACGCCGTTTGCAAAGCAGCGCGCCGCCATCGAGGCCATGCTGCGCGCGAAGCACTTTGAGAACGCCGCCTGCGGCACGGTGCACGCCTTTCAAGGCGACGAGAAAGACGTGGTCATCTTCTCCCTGGCGCTGACCGACCAGACCCGCCCGCGCACCTACGACTGGCTGAAAACGAACAAGGAGCTCATCAACGTGGCGACCTCCCGCGCGCGGGAGCAGCTGGTCATCCTCTCGAATCAGGCCGCGCTGGACCGTCTGCACGCCGACAGCACCGACGACGATATTTACGAGCTGGTGCAGTACGTGCGCAAAAACGGCCAGTCCGAGGTGACCGAGAAGCCCGCCGCCAGCCGTGCGCTGGGCATCAAGCCCTACAGCACCAAGACCGAGGATGCCTTTTTGGAAAATCTGAACCACGCGCTGGACAACGCCTTCCTCGACGGCAGCCGCTGCACGGTCCGCAAGGAGGTCCCCATCGCGCAGGTGTTTGAGGATAATCCCGGCTGCGCCGACCTTTTCTACACCGGGCGGTTCGACTTCGTCGTCTACCAGCGGGAGGGCCGCCGCCTGATGCCGATTTTAGCCATCGAACTGGATGGCCGCGAGCACCGCGACGACCCCGCCGTCCAGCGCCGTGACCGCAAGAAGGACCAGATCTGCCGCGAGCACGGCTTTGAGCTGATCCGCGTCGAGAACAGCTACGCGCGGCGGTATAATTATATCAAGAGTATTTTGATAAATTACTTCCGCAAGGTGTCGTAGCACCCGCAAGCGGGCTCTGCCCGCGCATCCCAGCGTAAAACCGAAAAGTCCTGCCTCCCTTTCCCGGAGACAGGACTTTTTCCTTTTTACCGCCAGTGAAACGTAACCATACCGTAAATATAAATAAACAAAATCGCACCCGGCACAAAATACTTAAAAATCGGCTTCATCCAGGGGCGGACCTTCAGGCCCCTGCCGGTGTTGGCTTCGGCCACAAAATTGTCCCAGCCCCAGCCAAAGCGGTTGCAGCAGAACAGCGCCAGCACCAGCGACCCCAGCGGCAGCACATTGTTGCTGACGATGAAGTCCCAGAAGTCCAGCCACGCGCTGCCCGGCGCAAACGGCTGGAAGTGCAGCACGCTGTAGCCCAGCGCCGTCGTCAGCGCCAGCAGAAAGATGCCGACGCCGCAGACCACGCAGCCCTTCGGGCGGCTCCACCCGGTCAGCTCACGCACCATGGCAAGGATATTCTCGCAGACGCCCAGCACGGTGGACAGCGCCGCAAACACCATGAACAGGAAGAACAGCGCGCCCCACCAGCGGCCCCCGGCCATATTGCCGAACACCCCCGCCATCGTGTCAAACAGCAGGCTGGGGCCTGCCGTGACCTCCAGCCCGTAGGTGAAGCACGCCGGGAAGATGATGATGCCCGCCAGCACGGCCACGAACGTGTCGAGAAAAATGACCCGCAGCGACTCGCCCATGAGCGCGTGATCCTTGCCGATGTAGCTGCCGAAGATCGCCATGCCGCCCATGCCGACGGACAGCGAGAAAAACGCCTGGTTCATGGCCGCCACGATGACCCCGCCGTCAATGGCCGAGAAATCCGGCACAAGATAGAACCGCAGCCCCTCCGCCGCACCGGCAAACGTCAGGCTGTGCACGGCCAACACCAGCATCAGCACCAGCAGCGCGCTCATCATGTATTTGGTCACGCGCTCCAGCCCGCCCTGCAAATTAAAGCTCAGCAGCACAAACGCCGCTATAAGGACCACAAGCAGGTAGGTCACGTTCAGCCCGGGGTCGGCGATCATCTGCGCAAAGCCGAAATCCGCATTCTGCCCGGTCAGGAACTTGACAAAATAGTACAAGATCCAGCCCGTGACCACCGTGTAGAACGCCATGATGGCAATGTTGCCGATGAGGCTGACGACGCCGAATACGCCCCACTTATGGCCGGGCTTTTCCAGGCGCTGGTACATGGTAACGGGGCTGGCCTGGGCGGCGCGGCCCACGGCAAACTCCATGATCATGACGGGCAGGCCCAGCACCAGCAGGCAGAGGATGTAGAGCAGCATAAAGCTGCCGCCGCCATTCTGGCCGCACATCCAGGGGAATTTCCAGACGTTGCCGCAGCCGATGGCGCACCCCGCCGACAGCATGATAAAGCCCAGGCGGCTGCTCAGACGTTCGCGTTCGTTCATAAATCAGTTTTCCCTTTCGGTAGTGATTTCCGCGCAGACAATTTCCGTGCGGCCCTGGGTGCGGAACTTGTAGCCCCAGGTGCCCGTGCCACCGCTGACGATGGCATCGCAATGTTCTGCAATGTTCTTTCTGCCGTAGTTGCGCTCATTTTTGGCAACCATGCCCACCGCACCCGCAGGCCAGACCTGCCCGCCGTGGGTGTGGCCGCTCAAAATCAGGTCCGCCCCCGCCGCGGCGGCGTTCTTAAAGTCCCGCGGCTCATGGTCGAGCCAGACCGTGTAGTGATCGTCGGGGCCGCCGGGCATAAGCTGTGCCGCCGTGAAGCGGCTGCCGTTCGTGTACAGATAATCCTTGCGGCCCACGACGCGCACACCGCAGGGCAGCAGGACGGACGTGTCCTCCAGGATGCGCACGCCCGCGGCGGCGAACCCGCGCTCCAGATCCGCGCGGCCAAAACTCGGCTCCCGCCAGTGGTGGAACAGGTCGTGGTTGCCGAGGACGTAATACTTGCCCAGCGGCGCGTCCAGCTCGCCAAACAGCTTGCAGAAGGCGTCCAGCTCCTCCGGCTCGGTGAACTCGTCGAAAATATCGCCGGTCAGCACAAGCAGGTCGGGACGGCACGCTTCGATTTTTGCTTTCAGCTCCGGGATGCGGGTGTGATCCATCGCCGCACAGGCGCGCGGGTGGACATCACTGACCTGCACGATGGTCAGCCTGCCGTTCGGCAGTTTTTTCCGCGTTGTCAGGCTGTATTTTGTCGTACAGAGCCGCAGCGCACGCCGCCGCCCCCACCACATGATAAGGCCCGTCAACAGCCATGGTGTTATGCCGTCCAGCCAGATAATACGCCAAACGGTCAGTGGTGTGCCGCCGATGCGCCGCAGCGCCAGCCCGATGGCGGTACCGATGCAGTAGAATGTCATAAGATGTCCGGCAAACACGATGCCCAGCCCGAGCGGGTCGCGGCTGATATACGCCAGCACGCCCATCAGCACAAGCGGCAGTCCGTAATACAGCACCGGCCACCGGGCCACCAGCTGTAAGGGCGGCAGCTGCAAAAAGTTCAGGTACAGCAAAGCATCCAGCGCCACCTGCCCGAGGCGCGGAAGAACGAATTGGAAGAAAGGATGATACATGGTTGACGCCTTTGTTCGGTAAGAGTGCCTTCCCCCCCCTGGGGGAAGGTGTCTGCGGCCCCGTCCGCAGACGGATGAGGGGAAGCCTTTTTAACAAAAACACCCCCGCACCTCGCGGCACGGGGGCTGAAATTTAATTTTTACTGCTCCTTCGCCTTGATGGCCGCGTCAATCGCGCGGGCAGCCTCTTTGCCGGCGCCCATCGCCAGAATGACCGTGGCAGCACCGGTGACAGCGTCGCCGCCGGCGTAGACCATCGGGCGGCTGGTCAAGCCGTCGGGACCGTTGGTGATCAGGCAGCCGTGCTTGTCGGCGTCCAGACCGGGGGTGGTCGAGCGGATCAGCGGGTTGGGGCTGGTGCCCAGCGCCATAATCATGGTGTCAACCTCCAGCTCGAACTCGCTGCCCTCCTTCACGATGGGACGGCGGCGGCCGGACGCATCCGGCTCCCCCAGTTCCATTTCGACGCAGGTCATACCCTTGACCCAGCCGTTCTCGTCGCCCAGCACTTCCGTCGGGTTCGTCAGCGTCTTAAAGACGATGCCCTCCTCCTCGGCGTGCTCGACCTCCTCCTTACGGGCAGGCAGCTCGGCCATGCCGCGGCGGTAGACGATGTAGACATTCTCAGCACCCAGACGTTTGGCGCAGCGGGCAGCGTCCATGGCGACGTTGCCGCCGCCGACAACGGCAACGGACTTGCTCTTCATGATGGGCGTGCGGGAATCCTCCTTGTACGCCTTCATCAAATTGACGCGGGTCAGGTACTCGTTGGCGGAGTAGACGCCGTTCAGGCTCTCGCCGGGGATGCCCATAAAGCGGGGCAGACCGGCACCGGACGCGACATAGACGGCCTCAAAGCCGTAGTCGTTCATCAGCTCGTCGATGGTCAGCACCTTGCCGATGACCATGTTCGTCTCGATGTCAACGCCCAGCTCCTTCAGGCCCTCGACCTCGTGCTGGACGATGTCCTTGGGCAGACGGAACTCGGGGATGCCGTACATCAACACGCCGCCCGCAACGTGCAGGGCTTCGTAGACGGTGACCTTATAGCCCAGCTTGGCCAGATCGCCCGCGACGGTCAGGCCGGACGGGCCTGCGCCGATAACAGCGACCTTGTGGCCGTTGGGCGCAGGGGCAGCGGGCTTGGTATGTACGTTGTTGCGGTACCAGTCGGCAACAAAGCGCTCCAAGCGGCCAATGCCGACGGCCTCGCCCTTGATGCCGCGGACGCACTTGCCTTCGCACTGGTGCTCCTGCGGGCAGACGCGGCCGCAGACGGCGGGCAGCGCGCTGGACTGGGCAATCACGTTGTAGGCGGCCTCAAAGTCGCCCTCGGCGACGTGCTTGATGAAGCCTGGAATATCAATTTCAACGGGGCAGCCGCTGCGGCAGGGGTGATTCTTGCACTGCAGGCAGCGCTTGGCCTCGTTCACGGCCATCTCCTCGGTGTAGCCAAGGGCGACCTCTTTAAAGTTTTTGTTGCGGACGTTCGGCTCCTGGCTGGGCATGGGGCACTTTTTCGGGTCCATGTTCGGCATAATTACTGCACCTCCTGCTTCAGCAAATTGCACTCGGCCTCGCGGGCGTGTGCCTCAAAGGGCTTGTACATCGTGCCGCGGTGCATAGCCTCGTCAAAATCGACCTCAAAGCCGTCAAAATCGGGACCGTCCACGCAGGCAAACTTCGTCTGCCCGCCCACGGTCAGGCGGCAGCCACCGCACATACCGGTGCCGTCGACCATGATGGGGTTCATCGACACAACAGTCTTGACGTTGTGGGGCTTCGTCGTCTTGACGACGAATTTCATCATAATCAGGGGTCCGATGGTGATGACCTCGTCAAAGTTTGCGCCGTCCACAATGCGCTGCTCCAGCGGCGCGGTGACAACGCCCTTCTCGCCGTAGGAACCGTCATCGGTCATGATGATAAACTCATCGCAGCAGGCGCGGAACTCGTCCTCCAGAATGACCAGATCCTTGTTGCGGAAACCGACGATGCCGGTGACCTTGGTGCCCTGCTCGTGCAGTGCCTGGGCAATGGGCAGCGCAATGGCGCAGCCAACACCGCCGCCGACGACGCAGACGTTTTTCAGACCCTCGATCTCGGTGGCCTTGCCCAAGGGTCCTACAAAATCGTGCACAGCCTCGCCCTCTTTGAGGGAGTTCAGCTGCATGGTGCCCGCACCGACAACCTGGAAAATGATGGAAACCGTGCCGGCCTCACGGTCAAAGCCGGCGATGGTCAGGGGGATACGCTCAGAATCTTCCTTGGCACGGACGATGATAAACTGCCCGGCCTTGGCCTTTTTGGCAATAAGCGGGGCGTGGATCCACAGTTCGGTCACGGTAGGGTTCAGTTCCCGCCGTTTGATGATAGTAAACAAAGTTCCCACTCCTTTTACAAAAGCGCAGCTCTTCACGAAGCTGCGCTTGCTTTAGTATATGTTGCCGGTTTCGCGGTAGCTGCGCCAGACGTTTTCAAAAAAGTCGTCATCCTCGGGGATGGGGCGCGGGGCGCGCCAAGCGGTGCGGCAAACGCCGTCCTCATACCACAGTTCCTGAACGAGCGAGTTCTCCGTCTCATCCAAGGCAAAAGTGAACGTATCGGGGAGCTGTCCAAACGGCTTGACCCCGCCCGTCAGGTCGGTGTGCAGGGCGCTGCCGCGGCTTTTGCCGCCGTGGGCGGTGTAGTCAGTCATGGCAGTCAGGTAGGCTCGCTGACTTAGCAACATATCTCGCAGGCGGTAGAGCATGGCCAGCTCGGTGCGGCTGCCCGCCTTAACCGTTTGGGCAAAATCGGCAAGCTGCGCTTCCACCTGTTTGCCGTAGGCGCGTATCTGCGCGGGGTCGCGTATGGCGGCACCGCAGCGGCTCATTTCCTCGGCGGCGTGCTGCCACAGGGCGCGCACATTGCCGGTATCGGCGCGGCAGGCATCCGCCAGCGCAGCCATCTCGGTCAGGGCTGCGGATGCTGCCGCGTCAAAACCGGCAGACGCATCGCCCTGACAGCGGGCGGCAATGTACTGTGCGGCGCGGGTGCTGCCCACCTGCCCGGCGTTCAGCGCCGTGCCGCCGGGGCGGTAGACGCCGTGGCTGGCAGCGGCTTCACCCACGGCAAACAGGCCTTTCACGTCGGTCTGCCACCAGCAGTCGATGCCAATGCCGCCGTTGTTATGCTGGGCGCAGAGGGCAATTTCCAACGGCTGGGTGTACAAATCCACACCCTTATCACGGTAAAAATCGATGGCAGGCTGGTTCATATGCGCCAGACGCTCGATGGGCGTGCCGAAGCAGGCACCGGCGCGGGTCAGGTACTCGTGCGCCTCGGGCAGCAAGTCGTCATAGCTAAACTCGCCGTCCGCAGGGTTTGTGCGGTAATCAAGATAGACTTTACGTCCCTTGCAGGTTTCCAGATACACCAGAATGTCAATGATGGAGCTGCCGTCGGCAACCTTGCGCACATCAAAGGGCCACTGGTAGCCCTTCAAAAACAGCTTGCTGAGCATATCGTGCGCGTCGGTGAAAAAGTCCATCAAAAACTCGCGCTCGCCGCTGCCGTCCGCCGCCGTGGAAAACACCCGCGGCAGCACCTGCATATAGGTGCCGGAAACATTCCAGCGCGGCGCAACGGAGGCAAGCCCGTACTGCCATTCGGTCAGGTTTTTGCCTTTGGCACCCGCCTCCAGCGCAAGCCCCGTGGCACCGTATTGGCTGAAGGGGTAGACACTGTCGGCGTACATACCAGCTGGGCCGCCGGTGGCCCAGATAACGTTTTTGCAGCGGATCAAAACAAAGCGGTCGGCGTCGTTTTGCGCGGTCACGTTCAGGCAAAGCAGCCCGCAGACCGTGCCGCCGTCTGTCAGGATTTTGATAACCTGGGTCTTGTCCAGCATCGGCACGCCCTTGGCCTGCACGGCAGCCTCCAGACATTCGGTCATCTGCTTGCTGGTGTAGGGTCCCACGCTGGTGGCGCGGCGGCGGGGGTCGTGGTCGGTCTTGTAGCCGATATACTCGCCGTAGCGGTTGCGGGGAAACGGCACGCCCAGCTCGACCAGCTTTAAAAAGCACTGGGTCGAAAGCGCCGCCTCGCACAGGGCAAGGTCGCCGTCCACGCAGCGCCCGGCAAACAGGGTGTCCGCCATTTCGCGCACGCTGTCCGGCTCGCCGCCGGACAGGGTCAGCTTGTAGTAGGTCTGCTTGTCGCTGCCGGTGTTGCGGCTGGTGCCGCCCGCGCGGTTTTCGGTGACCAGCACAATGTCGTGCTGCCCCAGTTGCCACAGGCGGTCGGCGGCGTTAAAGCCTGCCGCGCCGCTGCCGACCACGGCGGTGTTGCAGCGGTACACCCTTGCCGTGTATGCCCCGGCGGTAAAAATTTCGTGTTCCATCGCAAATTTCCTTACAGGCGTTGGATGTGGAACCCACCGTCCACGTCAAGGTAGTTGCCCGTGGTGTAGCGCAGACGGTCGCTGCACAGCAGGCTGACCGCACCGGCTACATCCTCCGGCGTACCCCAGCGGGCAATGGGAAAGGTGCCGTTTTCGATCAGGGAATCGTACTTGCTCTGCACCTTGCTGGTCATATCGGTGGCAATCACACCGGGGCGCACCTCGTTGACAAGGATACCCTCGGCGGCAAGGCGGTCGGCGTACAGGGTCGTCAGCATCGACACGCCCGCCTTGGACACGCAGTATTCGCCGCGGTTGGTGGAGGACACCACCGAGCTGCAGCTGGACACATTGACAATCACGCCCTTGCGTCCGTCCACCGGCTCTTGGGCAATCATCTGCTTGGCGACAAGCTGCGTCAGGAACATATTGCCCTTGGTGTTGATGCCTACCACATAGTCGAAGCTTTCCTCGCTCATATCCAAAAGGTCGGCGCGGACCTTGGGTGCGACGCCGGCGTTGTTGACCAGCACGTCCACCCGCCCAAAGGCAGCCAGCGCGGTGTCGAGGATTTTTTTGCGGTCATCGGTGCAGCCGATGTTCGCCTGCACATAGGCGCAAGCTATGCCAAGGGCTTGCAGCGTATCCAGTGCGGGCTGGTTTTTTTCCTGCGCGCCGGTGGCGACCATCACAATGTTGTATCCGTCCAACCCCAGCTGCCGGGCAATGGCAAAGCCGATACCACGGCTGGAGCCGGTGACGATGGCAGTTTTTTTCATACCCATTTACTCCTTATCAGCCGCGGAAGTTGGCGGGCTGTGTTTTTTTGATCTCCAAAAATTCCTTGTAGAACGGCATAAAGGTCTTGGCATCGCGGATGACGCAGCCCGTGGGCTTGTGTGCGCGGATCAGATCCCCGCACTTGCCGCAGGTCAGGCAGACGCGCTTGGGGTCAATGCGCCCGTTTTTCAAAATTTCGTTGGCAAAATCCGGGTCGGCAAATGCCATACGTCCAAACAGCATACCGTCGCACAGCCCTTCCTCCACCGCGCCGGCGGTAAACAGGTCGGCGTAGGCGCGCAGGTAGCTGGGGGCGGACGCCCAGACCGTCATCTCCGGCACGGCTTTTTTGACCTCGCCGATGCCGTGGATCATCCGGGCAAGACCCACAAGGGGATGCTCGTCCGGCTCGTACTTGCCAAAGTCGAACGGGCGGGTCACATGGGTGGTGGCGTAGGGGTTGCCCATGGTCAAGTCGACCATATCCACGCCCAGCTCGTCATGCAGCTCGCGCACCAGACGCTTCGGCTCGGTCAGATCGGGGGTGGTGCCGCCTTCGGGGCTGACGCCGAAGCCCCACGGGTAGGCGTAGCCGTCGTAGATGCCAAGGCGGGCGGTGACCATAAAGTGGTCGTCCTCGTACACCTTGGCGGCGCGGATGCCGTTTTTGAGCAGGCGGAAGCGGTTTTCAAAGCTACCGCCGTACGCGCCGGGGCGGTTGTAGGCGGATGCCAGCTCTGCCAGCAGGTAGCCGTGGCAGCTCTTGATGTCCACCGCGTCAAAGCCTGCTTCCTTGGCAAGTTGGGTTGCCTCGCCGAATTTGACCTCCAGACCCTTCAGGTAGTCGTCGCTGACAATGCAGGAATCATCGGCGGCGCGGTACTGCTCCAGAATCGGGTGGCGGTAGGCGATCATCGGGGCGGGCTTGTTGCCGGGGTTGGAGTACCGCCCGCTGTGGTTCGCCTGCATGATCAGGTACGGCGCATAGCCGTTCGCCTTGATGCCGGCCTCCTTGACCGCGGCGGTCATTTTTTTGAATTCGTCCAGCGTGTCGCGGGTCAGCAGCAGCTGCGTTTGGGAGGAACGCCCTTCCTCCACGATGGAAATGGCCTCAAACCAGATCACAGCGCTGCCGCCGATGGCTTCGTTGACGTAGCGGCGCACGGTGTAGGCAGAGGGTGCGCCCTCCGGCGTGGAGTCGGCACCCTCCATGGGGGCGATGCCCAGCCGGTTCGGGAAGGTGATGTTGCGCACCTGCAGCGGGTAGGCAAGGCAGTGGGTGTCAACGGCAAAGGGCAGGCTGACGCCCAGCTCGGCGGCGCGCTGCTCGACTTCTTCTAACGATTTATAGTGGAATTTTTCGTGTGGCATAATTTTTCTCCTTGCAGTAAGTCCGTTACGGCTTCAGGATCACCTTGATGCTGCCGTTCTTGCTGTCCAGTGCGGTATCCAGCGCCTGCTGCAATTGCTCCAGCGGGAAGGTGTGGGTGATAAATTTTTCCAGCGGGATATCGCGGGCGGCGGCAATTGCAATGGGGAAATCCCAGCAATAGCCCTGCGCGCCCTGCACATGAATTTCGTGGGTGACAAAGCGGCTGGCGGGGATCTGGATCTGCGGCTTTTCATAAATGCCGATGATGGTCGCCGTGCCGTTGCGCTTCAGCGTCATAATGGCCTGCAAAAAGCAGCTTTCGCGTCCCACGCACTCAAAGCTTTTGTCCACGCCCTTGCCGTGGGTCAGGCGGGCGACCTCCTGCTCTAAATCTTCCTTGCCGCTGTTCACGGTAACGGTGGCACCGACCTGCTTTGCCATTTCCAGCCGCTGGTCAGAGAAATCGGCGATGATGACCTCGGCGGCACCGCTGCGGCGGCACATGGCGGCCACCATCATACCGATGGCACCGGCACCGATGATCAGCACCGTTTCGCCCAGACGGATGTCGGCGCGGCGCACGGCGTGGGTGGCAACCGACAGCGGCTCGATCAGTGCGCCGGTTTCGTAGCTCAGGTAGTCGGGCAGCTCGTAGACATACGGTTCCTTGACCACGACATAGTCCGCCATGGCACCGTCGCCGTTGCGGTAGGTAAAGCTGATATGCTCGCAGTAGCCGTACTGCCCGTGGCGGCAGGCGTCGCACTTGCCGCAGACGATGCAGGGCTCCACGGTCACGCGCTCGCCGAGGCGCGCCTTGGTGACCTCGCTGCCGATGGCAACCACATCGCCGGAAAACTCGTGCCCGATGGTCACGGGCAGCGGGGCAGACGGGTGCAGCCCGCGCGCAATGTGCAGATCGCTGCCGCAGATGGCGCTGGCACGCACCTTGACAAGCACCTCGTCCGGTGCCAGCGGGCGGACGGGTTTATGCAAAAAGTGTACTTTAAAAGGCTCGTATACTTCGCCGATACGGTTCATAATTTCTTCCATGGCAAAAAGCCTCCTTTAAAAATAGCGTTGCAGAAAATGCAGCCCGCGCAGGGCAACCTCATCGGGGGTGCCGTGTACGTTGACCCAGCTGGCGTCCAGCCCGCCCGGGGCAAAGGTTTCCATCGTGATATGCCCGGCGTAGCCGTACTGCTTCAGCAGCTGCATCACGGCATCCCACGGCACAATGCCGTCACCCGGTGCGCCGCGGTTGTTGGCGCAGGCATGGAAGTGGGTCACCCTGCCGCTTTTCAGCGCCGTTTCCAGCGAAGCAAGCAGGTCCGCCTCCTCCAGGCAGGCGTGGTAGGTGTCGTAGTGGATGCCCACATTGCCGCAGCCGATATCCGCCAGCAGGGGCAGCAGCTGCTCCACTGTGTTGATGACACTGGTGCGGTAGCGGTTCAGCGGCTCCAGGGCAAGGCGGATGCCGCACTCCTTGGCGCGGCGCGCCAGCTCCTGCAGACCGGTGACAGCCAGCTCCCATTCGCGGGCAGCCTCCGCCGGGGGCAGGGTGTGGCGCTTGCCGCCCCCTGCATACAGGGGACCCGCCAGCACCACGGCACCCAGTGCGGCACCCGTTTGCAGGCAGTCGGTCAGGTATTGCATGGTGGCGGCGCGCACATCGGCGTCAAAGCTCGAAAGATCGCGCCCTGCCCCCATGGCGGCGCACAGCGAAACCTCCAGCCCGCTGCCGCGCACCTCATCGCGCAGGGTCGGGCTTACGGCGGGCTGCGTCATCGGCAGCTCCAGCGCGGTAAAGCCCATTTCAGCTGCCTTGGTCGGCAGACCGCAGCAGGCGTCGGACAGCCCCGGCGCCCAGTTCCAAAGATTGATACCCAGTTTGTTCATAGCATTTTCCGTTGGGGGCTGCCTTTATTTGGTGGAGCGCCGCACAATCAGATCACTGTTCATAATCATACGCTGCGGCTTGGGCAGCTCCCCGTATTTGTCCTTGTATTCGATCTGGCGGATCAGGCTTTTGGCTGCCTCCATACCCATATCGTACAGATGCTGCGTCATTGTGGAAAGCGGCGGCTCGACCATGGCGGACATACTGACGTTGTCCACGCCGATAACCGCCACATCCTCGGGAATGCGCAGCCCCATATCGTGCAGCGCGTGCATAACCACAAACGCCTTGGGGTCACTGGTGCAGAAGATGGCGTCGGGCAACTGCCCTTGCTCTGCCAGCTCACGGATTTGATAATAAAAACCATTGCTGCCGCCGCTTTCGCGCAGGAGGTACTCCTCCCGTTCGGGCAGACCGCTGTCCGAAAGCGCCTTGCGGTAGCCGCGCAGACGCTCACGGTAGAGCAGCAGCTCCTCACGCCCGCAGACGATGGCAATGCGCTTATGGCCGATGCGCGCCAGATAGCGCGTGGCATCGTAGCCGATCTGGAAGTTGTCGGAGGTGACGGTATCCACCTTGCCGATGTCGCTTTCCTCAAAACGGTTGACCAGCACAAGGGGGTATCCTTCATCGCGCAGGCTGCGGATGTGCGGGGCGTCGCTGCTCAGCGAGCAGACGATAAACCCGTCGATCCAGCGCTGCTTCATGGTTTCCAGATAGGATTTTTCAATGGCGGCGTCCTCATCGGTGTTGCACAGAAAAACAGTCATTCCGTTTTTGCGCGCCTCATCCTCCACGCCGCGGGTCAGCTTGGGGAACATCAGGTTCTCGATGGAGGGAATCATCAGGCAAATTGTATTGCTGCGCCCCATCTTCAGGCTTTGTGCCAGCGCGTTGGGCTGGTAGTTGGTCTTGCGGATGGCTTCGGTCACGATTTTTCGCGTTTCCTCGTTGACATAGCTTTTGCCGTTCAGCACGCGGGAAACCGTGCTTACCGACACACCTGCTACAGCGGCGACCTGCTTGAGATTCATAGGGAACTCCTCCTGCTTTGTATTGATATACCATCGGAAGCAGGAAGGCTCCTGCTGCGATGCTTAGTCCTTATCCCAGTAGACGGTAGCGCCGCGGTGTGCAGAGGTACACTGTTTGCGGAAAAGCTGCAGCCACCCGGTGGCGGGCTTGACAATAGGCTTCCAGCTTTCCTTGCGGCGGGCGAACTCCTCCTCGCTCACATCTACATTTAATGTACGGGCTTCAATATCAATATACACCATATCCCCATCCTGAATCAATGCCAAATTGCCGCCTTCGTAGGCTTCGGGGGAAACATGACCAATCGCAAGACCGCCGGTGGCACCGCTGAAGCGTCCGTCAGACACCAAGGCAATCTGACTGCCCAGCCCCTTGCCCAGCACAGCCGCCATAAAGGTTTCCATATGGGGCATACCGGGCGCGCCCTTGGGACCCTCGTAGCGGATGATGACCACATCGCCTGCCACGATTTCGTCCTTCAAAATGGCGTGCCATGCGTCGTCCTGCGAGTCGTAGCACTTGGCAGGACCGCTGAACTTCCATGCGGCGGGATCCACGGCGCTGAACTTGACAATGGCGCTGTCGGTGCCGATGTTTCCGTGCAGCACAGCCAGACCGCCATGCTCGTAAATCGGCGCTGCCACGGTGTGGATGACATCGTGGTTTTTGTTTTCGGCGCGGGCAGCCTTGTCACCGATGGTGCCGAACATACCCTTGGCGTCGGTGTCAATCTTGCCGGCAGCCGCCAGCTCCTTGACCACGGCACCGATACCGCCGGCGGCGTCAAAGTCCTCCATGGTGTAGGTGGGGTGGTTGGGGTAGATGGTGCTGAGCAGCGGCACCTCGCGGCTGATGGCGTCAAAGGTTTCGGGGGTGATGTCAAAGTCTGCCTGCCGTGCCAGCGCGGGGATGTGCAGCAGGCTGTTGGTGCTGCCGCCGGTCGCCATCATATAGCGCACAACGTTTTCAAAGCTGGACTGGCTCAGGATGTCGCTGGGGCGAATCTCATGCTCCCAGGCGTACATAACCTGCCGGGCAGCCTGCCGTGCCAGCTCGTGCCATTTTTCGGACTGGCTGCGGGTGCTGGCGTTGTCGTGCGGGGCAAAGCCCAGAATTTCCGCCATGGCGCACATCGTCTGGGCGGTACCCATAAAGGGGCAGGCGCCGGGGGTGGGGCAGGCGTGGCGCACAACGTCCTTGTACTCCTCGCGGGTGAGGGAGCCCTCCACATAGGCGGCGTAGGCCTGCTTAGTGTGGGTCAGGGTGATCATACGCCCGTCCGAGCGATGCCCTGCCGCCATATACCCGCCGGTGAACATCACGGTGGGGATATCCACGCGCACAGCGCCCATCAGCATACCGGGTACGACCTTGTCGCAGGTCGCCATAATGACCATACCCTCCAGCATATTCAGGTTGGCGACCATCTCCACCTCGCTGGAAACCAGATCGCGGGCGGGCAGGGTGTAGCGGTCGCCGGGGGTGTTGCTGCAGATGCCGTCGCAGATGCCGCTGATGGGCAATTCCAGCGCTAGACCGCCCAGCTTGTAGATCTCCTCCTTCATCTCGGCAATCAGTGCCTTGTCAAAGGGGTAGTGACCGGGGTTCATTTCGTTCCAAGTGTTGACCAGACCGATGATGGGGCGCTTGGCATCCTCCTCAGAAATGCCCATGGCGTACAGCAGGGTATTGCGGTGGTCGAGGGATTCTTCATTCCATTCACGAATCATATACTTGCTCACTTTCTGCGGTGTGTGCCGCGTGAAGAGTTATTTCTGCATCAGATGGATGGCAAAGCCGCCAATCTGCTGCTTGGCGTAGATGACCAGGATCCGTCCGTCGGGAAACCGCTTGACGGAGTCCTCGTCAAAGGCAAAGCCTTTTTCCTCCAGATAGCGGCGGGCCGCGGGAAGATCGCCGGTGGCAAGGGCGATGTGTCCATGCTCGCCGCGCCCGGGGGCTTTCATCCACTCGATTTGGGTACCGGTAAACCGTGCATCCGCACTTTCCTTGGCCGGGTTCACAGCCAGCTGAAACAAAAACGCAAATTGTTCGGCGCAGCGCTCTGCCTGCGCGGCATCGGCGCAGTTGACGCCGATGTGGGCAATCTCAAAATCCGGTGTGTATGCCATACCTCAGCCTCCCAGATACGCCTTGCGCACGGCATCGGACTTCAGCAGCTCCTCGCCGGAGCCGGACAGGTTGATCTTGCCGTTTTCCAGCACGTAGGCGTAGTCGCAGATGCCCAGCGCCTTGCGGGCGTTCTGCTCGACCAGCAGCACCGTAATGCCGGAATCGCGAATTTCGCGGATTAAATCATAAATTTGGTTCACGATGATGGGCGCAAGACCCATCGAGGGTTCGTCCAGCAGCAAAATCTTGGGGCGGGACATCAGCCCGCGCGCAACCGCCAGCATCTGCTGCTCGCCGCCGGACAGGGTGCCGGCAAACTGATCCTTGCGCTTTTCCAGAATAGGGAAGCGCTTGTACTGCTCCTGCAGGTCCTTTTCCAGGTCAGCCCCTTTAAAAAGGTAGCCGCCGACCAGCAGGTTGTCGCGGATGCTCAAGCCCGAAAAGCACTTGCGTCCCTCGGGAACGTGTACCACGCCCGCGCCCACAATCTTGCTGGGCTTGCGGGGCAGGGGCGCGCCCTCAAACTCCACGGTGCCGGTCCTGGGCTTTACCAAGCCGGAAATCGTGCGAAGCAGCGTGGTTTTGCCTGCGCCGTTGGCACCAATGATGGAAACAATCTGCCCTTTATGCACCTCCACGTTGATGCCGCGCAGCGCCTCCACATGACCGTAGCTGACAGCCAGATCGGTCACTTTCAGCATAGCTTCCATTTTTATTCCTCCTTGCCTAAGTAGGCCTCAATGACCTCGGGATTGTGCTGGACTTCGTCGGGGGTACCCACGGCGATGGTTTCGCCGAAGTTCTGCACATGGATCTTGTCGGAAATGCTCATTACCAGCTCCAGACGATGCTCAATCAGCAAAATGCCGAAGCCAATCTCCTTGCTGATGCGCTGAATCAGCTCGGTCAGCTCGGCGACCTCGGTGGGGTTCAAGCCGGCGGCAGGCTCGTCCAGCAGTAAAATTTTCGGCTCGCACATCAGGGCGCGGGCAATCTCAATGCGGCGCTGCATCCCGTAGGAAAGATTCTCCGGGCGCTCGTGCAGGTAGTCCTGCATCCCCACGACCGTCAGGTATTTCTCGCACAGCTCGCGCCCGCGCTTTTCCTCGGCGCGGCGCTTGGGGGTGGGCAGCAGACCGCCCACGATGCTGTAGCGGCTTTGGGGGTCAAAGGCGCACATCACGTTTTCTTCCACGGTCAGCCCCTTGAACAGGCGGATATTCTGGAAGGTGCGTCCCATACCAAGGCGGGTGATTTTGTACTGCTCCAGCTTGGTGATGTCCTTGCCGTCCAGCACAACGGTGCCTTGGTCGGCGGTGTACACGCCCGAAATGGTGTTGAAGATGGTGGTTTTGCCCGCGCCGTTGGGTCCGATAATGCCGTGAATCTCCCCGGCGTTCGCTTCAATGGAGAAGTTCTGTATCGCCTTGACGCCGCCAAAGCTCTTATAAATGTTCTTGACTTCCAGCAGTGCCATGGTTTACCCCTCCTTTTTGGCAGTGTTCTTTTTGCCCAATTTGGCAAAGGCTTGTTGAAGGTTGCGGGGCGTAAGCTCCCACTCGCCCAGCAGACCGGACGGCTTAAAGTTCAAAATCAGCAGCACCAGCACGGCGTAGATGACGTAGCGGTAGTTCTGCAGCCCGCGCAGTGCCTGCGGCAGGGCGCTCAGGATAAAGGCGCCCAGCGTGGAACCGGTCAGGCTGTTGACGCCGCCAAAGAATACCATAATGACCCAGTCGGCGCTCTTTTTCCAGCCGAAGCCGGTGGGATCCACATAGGACATATAGAAGGCGTACAAAACGCCGGAGTAGCTCGTCAGCGCAACGCTGAGCAGGAAGGCAATCATCTTGACGCGGGTCACGTTGATGCCCATCGCCTTGGCGGCCAGCTCGTCGCCCTTCAGCGCGATGCACTGGCGGCCGTATTTGCTGGTCTTGAAAAACGCTGCCAGCGCAATGGCAAGCACGGCGGAAACAAACGCCAGCGGCAGCCCGACCAGACGGGGGATGCCGGTCAGACCGGACGCGCCGCCGGTCAGGGTGGTCATACGGTTCAGCAGGGCAGCAATCGCCTCGCCGAAGCCCAGCGTGACCAGCGAGATATAGTCACGGCGCAGCCGGACAACGGGGTAGCCGATCACATAGCCGATCAGCGTTGCCCCCGCGACCGCCAGCAGCGCCGCCAAGGCAAAGGGAACGTGGGCACGGATGACCAAAAGCCCCGATACATAGGAGCCGATGGCCATAAACGCCGCCTGCCCCAGGCTGAACATACCGGTAAGCCCGGTCAGCACATAGATGCCGGATACGGCAATCAGCGTGATAAAAACCTGCGTAAGTACGTTGGATACAAGTGCATTCATTGTGTGATATCCTCCTTACGCTTTTTCCTGAACGTTGCTGCCGGCAATGCCCTGGGGACGAATCAGCAGGAAAACCAGCATAACAGCGAATACGGCAATGGTAGAATAACCGGAACCCAGTGCAGCCAGCAGAAGGGTTTCCAGAATCCCCAGCAGCAGCGCGCCGATGACGGCGCCGGTCAGGCTGCCCAAGCCGCCGATGACCGAGGCGATAAAGCCCTTGACGACAAGGCTGCCCAAGGTGGGGTACAGGGTGTACTTGATACCCAAAAACACGCCTGCGATGCCGGCCAGAATGCCGGAAATGACAAAGGCGAGCTGGATGATGCGGGTGGAGTCGATGCCCATCAGTTGGGCGGTGTCGCGGTCAAAGGAAACCGCGCGCAGCGCACGACCCAGACGGGTTTTCTGGATGACATACGCCAGAACGATCAGCGCCACGGCACTGATGCCGAACATCATTAAATCGCCGGTGGAAACGACCAGCATTGCCACATTGACGGTGGGGTTTTTAAAAAAGGAAGGGAAGTTGAAGAAATTGGAGCCTGCCTTGATGGTGACAAGACCCTCGTACAAGGTGCCCAGCGTGATGGAGGACACAAAGAAATAGGTGGGTGCCGAGTGGTTTTTCAAAATGCGGCGGAAACCGACAAACTCGCCGAACAGCGAAATCAGCGCGCCTGCCAGACCCGCAATCAGCAGGGTGGGAACCAGCCCCATCCCCTTGCTGGAAACCAGAAAGTAGGCGATAAATGCTGCCGCTGTCATAGTGGCACCATGGGAGAAGTTGGAAAACTTTAAAACGTTGAAAATCAGCGCAAAGCCGGTGGCGATCAATGCGTAGATCGAGCCGGTTGCAATGCCGTTTATGATGACTTGCAGCGACATAACTTGATTTGCCTCCTAGAAAAAAGCAGGCAGCCCCGCCAAGGCGGTACAGATCCGCGGGGCTGCCTGTTCAGATGTTACGGATAAAGTGCGCGCAGACGTTGGTTAGCCGGCAAACTGCTCCAGCATAACGGGAGTCTGGTTGTCGTAGGTGTACATATACATACTCATACCGGTAGGCATATGGGTGGTGGGGTCGATGGTGATCTTGCCGGTGACGCCCTCGTAGCTCAGGTTCTCCAGCGCGTCGTGCAGGGCAGTGTAGTCGGTGCCGACCTTGGCGATGCAGTCCGCGGCAGCCATCACGATGTCGTAGCCCAGGAAGTACTTGTTGGGGGCGCTGACGTCGTTCTGAATCTCAGCAATCTTGGCGGCAATGGTTTCGTCCTCGGTGTTGATGTTGTTGATGTAGTAAATGTTGGAGCAGTCGCCGCCGTAGGTGGTGTTGAAGCCGGGTGCGCCGTCCAGACCGGTGATGATCTTGCCCTTGTAGCCCAGCTCGGTAGCGGCGGTTTCAATGGCAACCAGCTGCTGGGTGTAGTTGGGGCAGTAGATGGCGTCCACATTGGCGTTGACTAGGGGCAGCAGCAGGGTCTTGTAGTCGGTGTCGGCAGCGCCGTAGGCAACGATCATGCTGTCGTCCACGGTGATGTTGTCCTCAGCAAGGCGATCCACAAAGGGAGCCAGCAGGGAAACGGAGTAGGCGTTCTCCTGATTGTACAGGATGCCAAAGGTCTTGTAGCCGTTCTTTACGGCAAAGGCTGCCATAATGTCGCCCTGCGTGGTGGCGCTGGGCTGCAAAGCAAACATATTCTTGTAGGGAACGCCCTCGCTCTTGGTCTGGCAGGCGGGGTCCATGGCCAGGCCGACAACGGGTACGTCATAGCCCTCGGAGGTTTCCTTGATGGCGTTGGCGATGTTGGCAACCGGGGGTCCGACGATCAGGGAAACCTGATCCACGGTCACGGCGGTGATGTAGGAGTTGACAGCCTCGGTGACGTCGCCCTTGGTGTCGTAGGTGTTCATTACGATCTTTTTGCCGTTGATGCCGCCGTTGGCGTTGATTTCATCGACGGCAGCCTGTGCGCCCTTCTGGACGGACAGACCCAAGCCGGAGGTGTTGCCGGTGATGTCCTGCAGGCAGCCGATCAGAATCTCGCCGTCGTCGGCAGCTGCTGCAGAGGAAGCAACGGGGGCAACCGTGCTGGTGGAGGAAGCGCCGGAGACTGCGCCGCCGCAAGCGGCCAGACTTAAAGCCATACCGGCAGCCATAACAAAGGATACAATGCGTTTCATAGTGTTCTCTCCTTGATTTTTGTGTTGGTTTCCGTGGTCAGTGCGCGGGGCTGCGGGGGAAGGAATGCGTGCGGGCGTTGCCTCCTTTTTTCAGTGCGAGGGCGGGCAAATGGGGAGGTCTTGCCCTGCCTGCACCGTTTTTTTGCTTTGTTGTCCGGTTCTGAATCTTTATTGCAAACGTTTGCAATAAAAGGTAAATATAAATTCCGATGGAATTTTCCGCGTTTTTGCGGCTCCACCAGAAATCCTATGCCCAAAATATACTCCTGTTGCTCAGATTTGTCAATATGTGTTACACATTTTCGTGCTTTTGTTCAAATTTGGCTATGCAAACATTTGCAAAATGACGAAAATCCGGCGCATCGCACCCCGACCATTGCAGAAAAATGAAAGGGCAGACCGATAATTTTATCTGCAATGAGAGCAGATGTCACGGAACTTGTCAAAAGAATCGCTGTAGCAATTTTATATCGCAGGGTGTATAATGAAAACGTTATCACATACATCATTTTCAAAAGGCGGGGACAACACCATGAAGCAAAAACATATTCCGGCACGCTGTTTTTTCTACCTGTTCGGTATGCTGGTTCTGGCTATGGGGCTGATTTTGAACATCAAGGCCGGGCTTGGCTCCTCAGCAATTATGTCCGTAGCCTACACGATCAGCGAGGGCGCAGGAGTGAATTTGGGTGACATGACGTTTGTAATCTACTGTCTTTTTATCGCTGCGCAGATGATTATAAACGGCAAAGACCGCAACTGGCTGGATCTGCTGCAGCTGCCGCTGAGTCTGGTGTTTACGCGGTTTATGAATTTGTTCAAGGCGGTAATCCCCTACGAACACGGCTATCTGCCCACAGATCTGCTTGTGTTGCTGGCGGGCATTGTGCTGACAGGCATTGGTGCCGCCATGACAGTGGATATGCAGCTCATCCCCAATTCCGGCGACGGTATTGTGAACAGCATCGCCCGCCGCTGCGGTCGTGAGCTTGGCTTTACCAAAAATATTTTTGACTGCGGTTGTGTTGCTGTTTCCCTGCTTGTCGGTGCGTTCTTCGGCGATCCGCTGCTCGGCATCGGCTTAGGTACAGTCATTTCAATGCTTGGCGTCGGTCGCGTTGTGGCTGCCTTTAACCATCTTTGCAAACCCGCCATAACCCGTGCCGCGGGGTTGGAGAAAGTTGTACGTAAATAAATTTTGCATTGGCAATATAGCGAACTCAAATTCTAAAGTGAATCAAAACTGATTCACTTTTTCGAGTCAAGATTTTTGGATGAATCTAAACTGATTCACTCTGGAGCATATACGAATTTGTATGCGTATCCGCTTTGATTACCCCCGCTTTGGGCTGGAACATGTTTCGCTAGCATAGCGTTTGGATATCCACAAACGCATTTCTGGGGTGTACCCCAGACCCCCGCGCTGCTCTTGTGTGACGATAGTGACGCAGATGACGCTAATGACGCTGTTTTTAGGATATCCCTTTACCATATCCCAGATTCTGCGTCATTAGCGTCATCTGCGTCATTCTGATTTTGTGTTTCTCGTAGTATCATTGTTTTTGTTTCGAGCAGTAGTAAACTGCAAGCGTCATTTCACTATAAGCGTGACGGTGGTGACGATGATGACGGTCTTTCTTGCATACCCCTACCCATATCCCATAAACATCGTCACTACCGTCACCATCGTCACTTAAAACAGGCAAGCCGTTTTAATCTGCGGCTTGCCTGTTTTATTTTGAGTAATGTGGCAGGGTTTTTGCCCCATTGCTTGTTAAAATGGATTTAGATATTTTGTAAAAGTGCAAGGGTTTTTAGCACAATGGGTGATATGCTGGTTTTGAAGTGCATTCGGGTATTTAGTCAGATGCGAAATCTTTTAAATATTTTTTCTTTGCGACGCGACATATTTGACCGTTTCTCAGCGGCTATATAGTGAAGAACTTTTAATTTTATCTACATAGGAGGAACCCATGAATACGGAATTTCAAGATTTACCCAATGTTGTAAGCCCCAAGGAAGTGCAAACCTACTTCGGCATCTCACGCTCGACCACCTACCGCATATTTCACGACGCGAGTTTCCCGGCGTTCCACATTGAAAACCGACTGCTGGTGCGGCGGGATGAGTTACTGGACTGGCTAACGGCAAAAGGTCAATAAAGCCCAAAACGAGAACCCGAAGATTGTCGGGTCTGATGAA
>OKSA01001042.1_pt1 | contig 26100 bp, 23 predicted proteins | sample 1601181 | NCBI WGS metagenome assembly OKSA01 (sample SAMEA3541538, study PRJEB24748) | human gut metagenome | biome: human gut; feature: human-associated habitat; material: faeces | place: China | collected 2012
AACAGCAAAATGCCCGCTTTTCGCTGCCGGAGCGCTCCAAGGGGATGGAAATTTATGAAAGGAGAGTAACATCTATGAAAAAGTTACTCGCAATGGTGCTGGCTCTGGTCATGACTCTGTCTCTGGCTGTCAGCGCCAACGCCGCTTTCAAGGATGCCGATAAGGTTTCTGACACCTACGAAGAAGCCGTCGCCGTCCTGAACGGCATGGGTGTGTTCAAGGGTTATGAGGATGGTTCCTTCCAGCCCCAGGGCAACATCACCCGCGCTGAGGTGGCCGCGATCGTGTATCGCGTGTACACCGCTGACGTCAAGGATGCCAAGGCTTCCATGTACGCCACCTACAACAAGTTCAGCGACATGGCTGGCGCCGGTTGGGCTCAGGGCTACATCGGCTACTGCGCCAACGCTGCGCTCGTCAAGGGTTATCCCAACGGCACCTTCCAGCCCTCCGGCAAGGTCACGGGCTATGAGGTCCTCGCGATGATCCTGCGTGCCATCGGCTACGACCAGAACAATGAGTTCACCGGCGCTGACTGGGCGCTGCATGTTGCGCAGACCGCGCAGCAGGCTGGCGTTCTGAAGAACGTCAAGGGTGTTGACCTCAACGCTCCCGCTACCCGTGAGCTCGTCGCCGAGCTGCTGTTCCGCGCGATTGCTGTTGCTCCGATGGTCACCTACACCGCTGCTTTCGGCTATCAGACTGTGAGCTTCGACACCAAGAAGGACAACAAGTTCTTCAAGGAGAACGAGACCCTCGGCCACAAGAATTTCCTGCTCGACTCCGACGACGCTGAGGATATCTGGGGCCGTCCCACCACCAAGTGGTTCAAGGATAAGGACGAAAACGGCAAGTACACCGATAAGGAAACCGTTTACGCTGAGATCACCGCTAAGGCTGATGCTGAGTTCAACGAGCCCACCACGCAGTGCGACATCTGCGAGGCTCTCGGCGAAAAGACTTCCGCTAAGGTTGTTGAAGTCTATGTGAACGGCGCCAAGACCACCACTGAAGCTAAGGCTCTGGCCGAGACCTACAAGGCCACCGAGACCAAGGCTAAGGTTGGCGAGCAGGGCCGCATCGCTGAGTACTACAAGGTTGACGGCGGCTATCGTCTGGTCGTCATCGACACCTATCTCGCCAAGGTCACCGACGTTGTCGAGGAGAAGACCGACAGCAAGGGCCACGTCACCCGTGACGACTGCCTGCAGCTCTCCGTCTGGAACGATGCTGATCACAAGAACTCCCCCAACACCATCTATGTTGAGGGCAACGACTACGCTGAGGACGCTTACCTCCTCGTTCACGTGAATGCTGTCGACAAGACCGATATCATCACCGTGACCAACGCCAAGCCTACCCCTTATCCCACTGTTGAGGTCGTCGGCGAGGCCAAGAGCTTCACCGGTGCTCAGAGCAAGATCTATCACGACTCCAACAAGCACACCATCGGCGGTGAGGACTATATGGATGCTTATCGCTTCTATAAGAACGTCGCTGATAGCAGCTCCATCAAGTACACCTGGTTCCTCGATCAGTTCGGCAACCTCATCGGCAGCGACCTGATCGACAACACCAGCTATGCTGTCCTGAAGAACATCTACTGGACTGGCTCCAACCGCAACGGCTATGCCGAGGCTGTCCTCGTTGATATGGACGGCAAGGAGAGCACCGTTACTGTTGATCAGATTGACGGCCTTGCTTCCCAGAACACTGTAAAGCCTTACGAGTTCACCGGTGCTTTCAATAGCACCAACAACAATGCCGAGCCTCGTGTCAACGAGTCCTCCGACTCCAGCAAGTTCGATGGCACTTACGCCTACATGTCCTCTTGGGACAACTACAACAAGGCTTACCGCGGTATGGCTCTGTTCATGGTCCAGACCAACGATGACGGTTCTGTCAAGCTGCAGGGTGATGAGGTCAAGTACGCCAAGAACGCCACGCTCAACCCCACTTCCTCTGTTCTGAGCGTTTTCGACAGCGATGAAGATAACGCTACCGTTACCACCAAGTATGCGCTGAGCACCAACACCAAGTTCATCGTCCGCGAGGGCAACGCTGACGACGGTTACACCTACAACACCGATGTCACCCTCCGCACTCTGAAGGAGTACGCTGACAAGAGCGTTGAGGTCTACTTCGTCACCGACGGCAAGTACGCCACCACTGTTTACATCAAGAACGCCACCGATGCCTCCTCCTTCGGCACCTACATCTTCGTGCCCGAGGCCAACAATAGCAACTGGTGGACCGACCCGAAGACCGGCAACGATTACTTCAATGTCTACGTTGACGGCGAGGCTCAGACCATCGAGATTGATAAGACCAACAATGCTGTCGCCAAGTTCCTCTCCAAGAACGCGGGCAAGCTCATCATGGTTCAGGACGGCCACCTCAAGGATACTTGGGATAAGTCCCTCTCCAGCGGCAAGTACGGCATGCTGAAGAGCGTTACTTACCTCGAGGTTGTTAACGAAGCTAACGACGCTGCGAAGTGGCTCCCCAACACCGTGATCGCTGACTACATCTCCGATTACGAGTTTGATAAGAACAACACCATCCTTGTTTCCAAGGTTAAGGATGCTGCCTCTAACGCTGACTTCAACGTCATCGATCTCGACAAGGCCAAGGTTGTTGTTTGGGACAACGCTGATGCCAAGGACGTCAAGATCACCAAGGATACTTTCGAAGAGTACGGTGTCTGGGCTGTGACCGCGGAAACCAAGTATGAGGGCTCCGCCACCACCCTGTACCTCGGCAAGAAGCTCGATGCCGACCTCGGTCTCGACATCACTGTCGATCCCGCGGCTGCTGGCACGGTTACTTCTACCGCTGATGGTGCCTACACCTTCACCGGTGCCGCTGGTGTGACCTCCGCTACCCTGAAGTACGCTGCTTCTTCTGCGAAGTCCACCGTCAACAAGGCTTCCGATACCGTTACTGCTGATGGTACCGTTACGGTTAAGGTCACTAACGAGGCTGGTTTCTCCAAGACCTACACCATCACCGTTAAGCTGACTGCGGCTGAGCAGGCTACTGTCAACTATGTCCTCAAGGCCAACGTGAACGGTGTTGAAGAGACCTACACCGGCACTTGGACTGGCCCTGCTGGTACCTACACCGGTCAGGAGCTCGAGAAGGTCAGAGGCGCCCACTTCCCCACCTTCAAGGTTGCTGCCGGAAATTACACTCTGGTCACCGATAACAGCACCGTTACCGTTGCTGCTGGCGAGACCGTGACCCTGACCTATGTGGTCAACGTCCACTAATTCGATAGTGAACAGTTAAAAACATTCCATAATGTTTCACCCCCGAGGCTTTCGCCTCGGGGGTGTTTTTTGCCATATTCTCTTACTCCGCGTCTTCCGTCGCCTTGTCGTAGCCGAGGATGATATACAGATACGTCGTGCCGTAGGTGTTCAGCTGGGCGTACGCGCCGCCGGTGTTGTAGGAATACCACGAGACGGAATCGTCCGCCCACGTGAGGTAGAGCAGCGAGTCCATGGTGGACTTGTCCGCGGCGTTGGTGCCCTTGTCGTTCGGGCGGACAAAAACGCTGGGGTTGGCGATGCTGTTGTTGCCGGAAATGACGCGCTGCACCAGCACGAGCACCGGATAAAACGGGCTTGCGAGCGTGGTGGGCGCGGCCTGACCGACATTGCCGTCGCCGACGTACGAGCCGAACGCCACGCGGCAGTTGTGCCCCGCCGCGCCGAGGTTTTTGGCGAGCGCCGACACGGTCTGCGCGTCGGCCTTGCCGCTTTGCAGCGCCTGCGCCGCGTCGGCGTTGGCCTTGAGCGCCAAGTCGATGCCGTCGAACGCGTCGTTGAAGGGCTTCATTCGGATCGGGTCGGTCCCGACCCATTGCGGGAGGTTGTAGTTCGCGGTCTTATCCATCGTCCTGCCCCCTTTCAGCGTCCGCGCATGACGGCGAGCACGCTCACCGCCTCGTCGACGCTCGAAAAGCGATAGACGCGCTCGTTTTGCTCGCGCTGCGCCTTTTCGATCGGGTTTTCGAATTTCATCCGCGCCAGATGCTCGCAAATCTGCATCTGTGTTCTGGGTCGTTCATAGGTGTTGTTGTACATGTTTTTCCTCCTCATTTTGTGCAGCCCACGCATTTGCGCGGACCGTTTACAGCTATAAAGCTGTAAAGCGGTTTTTGGGACGAACCGGTGCAACGGAGGGAAAATTTTTCGCCTTGACAACGCGGGAAAGCGGGGTATAATGGAGATAGAAAAGGGCGCTGTTGTCATGACGGTTAGCCCTCAAAGCTGGTTAAAACAATACTATGTTAACCGCTCGGTGGCCGCCGGGCGGTTAACACGCTTTTGGGGCTATGTAGGTCATTACCACGAGGACAATGACGAGACACAGAAGAAAACGCAGAGCATTTTCTCTTCCCATCCGCATCACCCCCTTTCGCAAGGGAGTGGCTAACCGCCGTTTACAACAGCGCCTACCTTTATTTTACGGTTTTTGCCGCATTTTGTCAATCTTTGCCGCCCGTTGGGCGGTTTTTTGCATTTTTTAGAGGGTTTCGAGCGTCAGCAGCGCGTCGAGCAGCGGCCACGCCTGCGCGAGCTCCCGCCCCGCCTGCCAGAAGCCGATGCCCTGCAAGCCCTTTTCCGCCGCGAGGGCGATCTTCGCGCGCAGCGAGCGCGCGTCCTCGAACCAGACGACGTGCTCGCGCCGCATTTTGTCGAAGTAATGATAGTAAGGCGAGCGCGCGGTTTCGTCAAACTCAATTTCCGCCCCCACCAGCCGCGCCCGCGCGACGGCCGCTTGCGACGAGAACGTCTCGGCCCGCGTGCGGCCTTTTTCGTAGGGCAGCGGCCAGTCGTAGGCGTACAGCGGCGCGCCGAGGAAGATGTTCTCCCCCGCCGTGACCGAGAGCGCGTAATCGAGCACCGCGCGCACCTGCGGCAGCGGCGCGATGGCCTGCGGCTCGCTGTAGGTGTAGCCCCATTCGTAGGTCATCAGGAACACGGCGTTCGCGGCTTTTGATAGCAGCGCGTAGTCGTGCGCCTCGTACAATAGGCCGCGCTGCTGCGCGCTCGTCTTCGGCGCGAGCGCGGCGACGACGGGCTTTCCCTCGGCGTTCAGCGCCTCGCGCAGACGGCAGACGAACGCGGCGTAGTCCTCGCGCAGCTCCGGCGGGACGTACTCGAAGTCGACGTCGAGGCCGTAGTATCCCTTTTTCGCCATCGTCTGCAAAATCTCGGCAAGGAGCGCGCTCTGCGCGCGGTCGTTTTGCAGGAGCTCCGCGGCGTTTTCGCTCGAAAAATTCCCCTCCGGCGTCAGCGTCGAGAGGTGCATGAGCGATTTTGCGCCATAGCGCGCCGCTCGTTCGAGCAGGCGCGCGTCGTCGAGCGGCGCAAGGGCTCCCACGGGCGTGATGCCGTAGGTGAACGGCGTCAGATACGTCAGGTACGGCAGGACCGAGTCGAGCAGCTCGCCTCCGATGTAGGGGTAGGCGTAGGCGTTCACGCCGAGCGTACCGAGCGGCGCTTCGTCTGCGTAGTCGATGGCAAGCACGTCGCCCTCGCGCAGAAACTCGCGTCCATGGAGGAAAAAGTTCCGCCGCAGGAGCGTCCTGACGCTCAAATCATAGTCCCGCGCGATGGACGAAAGCGTCTCCCCCGCGCGCACGGTGTGCAGTGTCTTCGGCGTCCGCACGACGAGCGCCTGGCCGATCACAAGCGGCGAACTCAGCGTAAGGCCGTTGTCCGCCGCGACGAACGCGGGCAGGGCGTCGTGCATCGCGGCGATGGAAGAAAGCGTGTCGCCGCGCTTTACAACATGAATGTGCATGGTCGATCACCTCGCACCATTCTATGCCGGATTTTTCGCGCTTACCCCAGCGCGACGTCCAGTATCATCATCAGAAGGAAGCCCACGAGGAAGCCGCACGTCCCCCGCCGTCCGCCCGCGCGCGGCAGCAGCTCCTCCGCCACGACGTAGAGCATCGCCCCGGCGGCAAAGCTGAGTAACCACGGCATCAGCGCGTGCACGCCCGCCGCCGCAAGCACGACGAGCACGCCGAACAGCGGCTCCACCGCGCCGGAGAGCACGCCGGTCCAGAAGGCGCGCCGTTTCGACTTGCCCGATTGGTACACCGGCAGCGCCACCGCCGCGCCCTCGGGAAAGTTCTGCACGCCGATGCCGAGCGCCAGCGCGAACGCGCCGGCAAGGCTCTCCCCGTCCGCCGCGAGCGCGAACGCGAGGCCAACGGCCATGCCCTCGGGGATGTTGTGCAGCGTGATGGCCGAGAGGAGCAAAAAATCGCTGTGCACCTCTCCCCCGCCGCGCCGCCGCACGAGCTCGTCGAGCAGGAAGAGCGTCAGCGCGCCGAGCACAATGCCCGCCGCAGCGGGCAGAAACGGAGGCAGACGCCTCTCTGCCTCCGTCTGTTCGATGGCAGGCAGGATGAGGCTCCACACGCTCGCCGCCATCATCACGCCCGCGGCAAAGCCCAGCAGCGCGCCCTGCGCGCGCTCGCACACCTTGCGGGCAAAAAAGAACACCGTCGCGGCGCCCAGCGCCGTCATCAGAAACGTGAAAGACGTGCCGAGCAGAGCCAGCATCAGTGGTCGAAGCATATCCGTTCATCGCCTTTACGGTTTGTCAGGCGGAAAAGCGCCTGTATGCCAGTATAGGCAGCAGGAATGAAAAACGTGAAAAAGGGCGCGGAGAAATTCTCCGCGCCCTTTAGGCTCATATTGACTTACTGCATCAGCTGCGCGACCATGTCGGTGTACGCGCTGGGGTCTTCGAGCGGCAGACCCGCGATGAGGTTCGCCTGATCGTAGAGGATCTTGGCATACAGCGCCGCCTTGTCGCGGTCCGTTGCCAGTGCGGCGGCCATCGCCTTGACCGCCGGATGATCGACATTCAGTTCGAGGATGCGCTCGGCCTTGATGGGTTCGGGCATCTGGAAGTTCTTGAAGTACTTCTCCATCTCGAAGCTGAAGCCCTCGCCCGCCGTCAAGCAGACGGGATGGGTCTTCAAGCGGTGCGAGACCTTGGCCTCCTTGATCTTGTCGCCGAGCGTCTCCTTGACGAACTGCATGAGCTCGGCGCTCTCGCTGTCGTCCTTGTGCTCTTCCTCGTCACCGAGCTCGAGGTCACCGTCCACGATGGAGCGGAACGGCTTTTCGTCGTAGTTCATCAGCGCCTGCAAAACGAACTCGTCCGTCTCGCCGGTCAGGTACAGAACCTCGTAGTCCTTGTCCTTCAAAAGCTCGGTCTGCGGCAGCTTGTCCACGGCGGCGATGCTCTCGCCCGCGGCGTAGTAGATGCACTTCTGGTCTTCCTTCATGCGCTCGACGTACTCCTTGAGCGTCGTGAGCTTCTTCTGCGTGGAGGAATAGAACATCATCAGGTCCTTGAGCGAATCCTTGCGGCTCTCGCCGCCGTCGCTCACGATGCCGTAACCAATCTGACGGCCGAAGTTTTCGTAGAATTTCTCGTAGCCCTCGCGGTCGTCCTTGAGGAATTTTTCAAGGTCGGCGCGGACCTTCTTTTCGAGGTTCTGGCCGATGACCTTGAGCTGGCGGTCATGCTGCAGCAGCTCTCGGGAGATGTTCAGGCTCAGATCCGGCGAATCGACCACGCCGCGCACAAAGCGCAGATAGTCAGGCAGCAGCGAGTCGCACTTGTCCATGATGAGAACGCCCGCAGAGTAGAGCTGCAAGCCCTTTTCATATCCTTCCGTGTAGAAGTTGAACGGGCGCGAAGACGGCACGAACAGCAGTGCCTTATAGGTCACGCTGCCCTCGGCCGAGACGGTGATCGTGCGCTGGGGCTTATCGAATTCATGCGTCAGCTCGGAGTAGAACTTGTTGTACTCCTCTTCCGTGACGTCGCTCTTCTTGCGCTGCCAGAGCGGCACCATGGAGTTGACGGTCTTCATCTCCTCGACGGTCTCGTACTCGGGCTTCTCCGGGTCGCTGCCCTCTTTGACCTTCTGCTCGGGCAGCAGCATGCGGATGGGGTAGCGGATGTAGTCGGAGTACTTCTTCACGAGCGCGTGCAGGCGGTAGGATTCCAAGTACTCGCTGTACTTCTCCTCGTCCGTGTCGGGCTTGATGTGCATGATGACGTCGGTGCCGACGGCTTCCTTGTCGCACTCGGTGATCGTGTAGCCGTCCGCGCCGGAGGACTGCCACTCATAGGCCTGCTCCTCGCCGTATTTCTTCGTGCGGACGGTGATGCTGTCGGCGACCATGAACGCGGAGTAGAAGCCCACGCCGAACTGGCCAATGATGTCGATATCGGCGTCCTTCTTGTCCTTTTCCTCGGTCTCCTGGCGGAACTTGTAGGAGCCAGACGACGCGATGACGCCGAGGTTGTTTTCAAGCTCTTCGCGGCTCATGCCGATGCCGTTATCCGAGACCGTCAGCGTGCGGTTCTCCTTGTCGACCGACACCGTGATGGCAAAATCGCTGCGGTTCATGCCGACCTTGTCGTCCGTCAACGCGACGTAACAGAGCTTGTCGATAGCGTCGCTGGCGTTGGAAATGATCTCGCGCAGGAAGATCTCCTTGTGCGTGTAAATCGAGTTGATCATCAGATCGAGCAAACGCTTCGATTCTGCTTTAAACTGTTTTTTAGCCATAAAAGCATCCCTCTCTGAATTGTATTTGAGTTTAAGTATAGCAGGAAATTCCTAATATTTGTTACCGTTCCGTTAACTTTTAGCACTCGTCCACAGCAAGTGCTAAAACATGATGGTTACCTTTTATATATAAAAGGTACTATCGGTTTCGCACCGGTGCGAAGCGCTTCGCGGCACTTGTGCCGCGGGGGAGGCAGCGCCGTAGGCGCTGCACATTGATCCCTGCACCGTGCAGGGACGCGATTAAGGGGGATATTCTCTTTCCACGGAAAGAGAATATCCCCCTTTGACCCCCAAGAGAAAGGGATTCTCATTGCGAGCGAGCAGCTCGAAGAAGTGCGATGCTTGCCGATTGCACTGCCCATAGCGCGGCGTTGCCGCGTTTAGTTCTGCTACACGATTTGACTTGCTCCTACTATCCGCTGCCGCTCTGCCAGTCTTGTGGCAGTGCGGCCTAATCACCGTCTACCGGTGCACCCATCAATGCGGCGAGCGCAGCAATGCCGCTATTTCGCAGGCAGTCTGCCGCCGTGCTACCGTCACTCGCGCCTCACGATAGTAAGGCGCGGTTGATAGTAGTAACAACTCGCAGGGATTCATGGCGAAGCCATGTACACCGCACCTACACTGCGCAGCGCGTGCAGTTATTCGAGCTACAAACTGCCAATGTCGGGGGTCGAGGGGCTCTCTCCTCGTCCTTTCTCTTGGGGGTGTAAGGGGGATATTCTCTTTCTGAGAAAGAGAATATCCCCCTTTCCCGCGTCCCCACACGGTGTGGGGCCAGAAGCAGCGCTGCCGCGCTGCACCCCCCCTGCGCCCTACGGGCGCAAAAAGAAACAGCCCTCGCGGGCTGCTTTCCTCCCGCGCCCGAGGCGCGAAAGTTGTCCAAATTGTCAATATGGGATACTTATCCCCATTTCCCCTCTTTTTTCTTTGGATAATATGCAGTATTGACTTCTGGCGTTTTAGAGGCTAAAATAAGCCCATCAAACATGAGGGATACATGAAAGGATTTAATGCTATGTTCCGTTTTGCTTATGCAAATCAGAATAACGCCGCCGCTTCTGCTATGTGCGCAGAGGCCGCTTCCTCCTGCACCTCTCAGTTCTCCCGCTTCAACTGCATCGCTCTGGGCGCCATTATTATGGCGTCCATTATTATTTCCCGCCTGATTAGCATTATCGGCATTTCCCTGCTGGTACTGGTACTTCTGGTCGTCCTGATGGGCGTTCCCGGGATGAAACGCGATTGCTGAGCGAATAAAAAACGCGATACAGCAAAGCGGTTCTGCCGGGATTGGCGGAACCGCTTTTTTGTATAAACAAACCTGTCAATTCTTGAATCAAAGGAGATACAAAACGATGAAAAAGAAGTTTATGTGCATGTTCATGGCAGCAGCCATGACGCTCTCGATGGCCGCCTGCGGTTCCAAGGGCGACGATGCGAACACCGACGACAATGCTGGCGGCGCATCCGACGGCGTCCAGACCTTTACGGTCGGCACCTCCGGCCCGCTGACCGGCGACAACGCGATCTACGGTATGGCCGTCAAGCAGGGCGTGGAGCTCGCCGTCAATGAAATCAACGCGAGCGACAGCAAGATCAAGTTCGAGTTCCTCTCTCAGGACGATGAGGCCGACGGCGAAAAGGCCGTCAACGCCTACAACACCATGATGGACAACGGCATGCAGGTCCTCGTCGGCCCCACCACCACCGGCGCTTCCATCGCGGTTGCCGATGTCTGCTACAATGACCGCACCTTTATGCTGACCCCGTCCGCTTCCTCCACCGACGTCACCGCGGGCAAGGACAATGTCTTCCAGGTCTGCTTCACCGACCCCAACCAGGGCGTTGGCGCTGCCGACTACATGGCTGAAAACTTCGCTGGTGCCAAAGTCGCCGTCATCTACCGTAACGACGACGCTTACTCCCAGGGCATCCGCGACACCTTCGTGAAGGAAGCCACCGATAAGGGCGCTTTCGAGGTCGTCTATCAGGGCACTTTCACCAACGATACCGCTTCCGACTTCTCCGTCCAGCTGGCCGGTGCGCAGAATGCCGGTGCTGACCTCGTCTTCCTCCCCATCTACTATCAGCCCGCTTCCATCATCTTCTCCCAGGCTAAGGCCATGGGCTATGCTCCCACTTTCTTCGGCGTGGACGGCATGGATGGCATCCTGACCATGCCCGGCTTCGACGCTTCCCTTGCTGAGGGTCTGATGCTCATGACCCCGTTCTCCGCCACCGATGAAGCCAACCAGGCGTTCGTTGACGCTTACACTGCCGCTTATGGCACCGAGCCCAACCAGTTCGCCGCTGACGCTTACGACGGCGTGTACATCGTGAAGGCCGCTCTCGAGGCCGCCGGCTGCACCGCCGATATGAGCAACGAAGAGATCTGCGACGCGCTCGTCAGCGCCATGACCTCCCTCAAGTTCACCGGTCTCACCGGTACCGACATGACCTGGAATGCCGAGGGTCAGGTCTCCAAGGCTCCGACCGCTTACGTCGTCAAGGACGGCCAGTACGTCAAGGGCTAAATTCCGAAAGCGCAAAAAGCTGCGACCTTTCTCAAAGGCGGGCTGCCGGGAGCGAAAGCTCCCGGCGGCCTATGCCCTGTTTCTATGGCGGAAACGAAGGCAGGTGTTTTCCCGCCTCTGCCCTTGTTTCTGCCACAGACGAACCATAATTCCGAAAGAGAAAAGAGAGGTGCCATCCTAATGGAATTTTTATCCTATCTCATCAGCGGCATCAGCCTCGGCAGTGTGTACGCCATCATCGCCCTCGGCTATACGATGGTTTACGGCATTGCCAAGATGCTGAACTTTGCCCACGGCGACATCATCATGATCGGCGGCTACGTATCGTTCTGCGCGATGTTCTATCTGGGACTGCCTAACATCGTGGCGGTGCTGCTGGCCGTCATCGTCTGCACGGTGCTTGGCGTCGTCATCGAGCGGCTTGCCTATAAGCCCCTGCGCTCGGCGCCCAGCCTCGCGGTCCTGATCACCGCCATCGGCGTGAGCTATTTCCTCCAGAACTCCGCGCTTCTCATCTGGAAGGCAGCCGCGCGTGTCTATCCCCCGGTGGTTGAGGGTTCGATGCAGCTGTTCGGCGGCAAGCTGACCGTCTCCTATGTGTCTCTTCTTACGATCGCGGCCTGTGTCGTCATCATGATCGGCCTCACCACGTTCGTCAACAAGAGCAAGATGGGCAAGGCCATGCGTGCCTGCTCGGAGGATAAGGCGGCGGCCCAGCTCATGGGCATCAACGTCAACGCCACCATTTCCGCAACGTTCGCCATCGGCTCGGCGCTCGCAGCCATCGCTGGCGTGCTGCTCTGCTCGTTCAATACGTCGCTCATGCCGACGACCGGCTCCATGCCCGGCATCAAGGCCTTCACCGCGGCGGTGTTCGGCGGCATCGGCTCCATCCCCGGCGCGTTCCTCGGCGGCCTGCTCCTCGGCATCATCGAGGCCATGGCCAAGGCGTACATCTCGACGAACCTTGCCAACTCCATCGTGTTCGCCGTGCTGATCGTCGTGCTGCTCGTCAAGCCTGCCGGACTTCTCGGCAAGTCCGTGACGGAGAAAGTGTGAGGTGGCCGGAATGACACAGAAAATGAACAAATTCAACTCTCTCAAGAAGACCACAAAGGTCGACTTTGCGACCTATCTCGGCGTGATCGTCGTCTTCATCATCACGACGATCCTGCAGAACAACGGTTCGCTCAAGCGCTCCGCCATCGGTCTGCTCGTCCCCATCTGCTGCTACATGTCCATGGCCGTGTCGCTGAACCTGACGGTCGGTATCCTCGGTGAGCTGAGCCTCGGCCACGCGGGCTTTATGAGTGTCGGCGCATTTTCCGGCATCGTCGCCTCGCAGAGCCTGATGGGCGCGATCCCGAACGCTCCCGTGCGTCTCGCCATCTCGATGGTCGTCGGCGCGATCTTCGCCGCCATCGTCGGCCTTCTCATCGGCACGCCGGTGCTCCGCTTACAGGGCGACTACCTCGCCATCGTGACGCTGGCCTTCGGTGAGATCATCAAAGAGCTCATCAACTGCCTCATCATCGGCTGCGATGAAAACGGTCTGCACTTCATCTTCAACCCCGCCGGCAACAAGACGGTCGACGACCTCGGCCTGAGTGCCTCGGGCACCGCTATCATCAAGGGCGCGCAGGGTGCGACCGGCACCGCCACGATCGCAACGTTCACCGCGGGCTTCATCCTCGTGATGATCACGCTGATCGTCGTGCTGAACCTGACCCGCTCGCGCGCGGGCCGCGCGATCATGGCCATCCGTGATAACCGCATCGCCGCGCAGGCCATCGGCCTGAACCTGACGAAGTACAAGCTCATGGCGTTCGTCACCTCCGCCGCCCTTGCGGGCGCGGCAGGCGCGCTCTACGGCCTGAACTACTCTTCCCTTCAGGCGACGAAGTTCAACTTCAACCTCTCCATCCTCGTGCTGGTGTTCGTGGTGCTCGGCGGCCTTGGCAACATCTGGGGCTCGCTCGTCGCCGCTGCGGCGCTGACGATCCTGCCCGAGGCGCTGCGTCAGTTTGCCGACTTCCGTATGCTCATCTACGCGATCGTGCTGATCTTCGTCATGCTCGCGACCAACAATCCGCAGGCCAAGGCGTTCTTCCAGAAACTTCTGCCCCATCACCGCGCCAGTGCTGAAAAGGAGGATTGACCATGACACAGAAAGAAAAAGCCAAGCTCGTTCCCGTCTCCCGTGAACCGGCGCTGCTCACCGAGCGCGACGCGGACAAGTCCCCCGTGCTCGAGTGCATCGATCTCGGCATCACGTTCGGCGGTCTGAAAGCTGTCGACAATTTCAATGTGACCATCGGCCGCACCGAGATCACCGGTCTCATCGGCCCGAACGGCGCCGGTAAGACGACGGTCTTCAACCTGCTCACCAAGGTCTATCAGCCCACCCACGGCACGATTCTCTTGAACGGCAAAGACATCCATGACCTCAACACCGCGCAGGTCAACCGCGCTGGCATCGCGCGCACATTCCAGAATATCCGCCTGTTCGGCGAGCTGAGCGTGGAAGAAAACATTACCGTCGCGATGGACACGCAGATGCACTACACGATGCCCGAGGGCATTTTCCGCCTGCCCCGCTTCTGGAAGGAAGAGCGCATCGTTCACGAGCGCGCGATGGAGCTTCTGTCCATCTTCCACATGGAGGATCTTGCCAAGGCCAAGGCAAGCTCGCTCCCCTACGGCGCACAGCGCCGCCTGGAAATTCTCCGCGCGCTGGCGACGAACCCGAGTCTGCTGCTTCTTGACGAGCCCGCCGCCGGCATGAACCCGAGCGAAACGGCTGAGCTGATGGAAAACATCCGCTCCATCCGCGATACGTTCAAAATCGCGGTGCTGCTCATCGAGCACGACATGAACCTCGTCATGAACATCTGCGAGGGCATTGCCGTTTTGAACTTCGGCCATGTCATCGCCAAGGGCACACCCGAAGACATTCAGAACAATCCCGAGGTCATTGAAGCCTACCTCGGCAAGCAGAAGGAGGCCTAACGATGGGACAGATCTTACAGGTGAACGATCTTCACGTTTACTACGGCAGCATCCACGCCGTCAAGGGCGTTTCCTTCGAGGTCAACGAGGGTGAGATCGTCACGCTGATCGGTGCGAACGGCGCGGGTAAGTCGACCGTTCTGAACACGGTCTCCGGCCTTTTGCACCCCAAGCACGGCAGCGTCGTTTTCGAGGGCAAGGATTTAAAGGGCGTCCCCGCGCACAAGATCGTCGAGCACGGTCTTGCGCAGGTCCCAGAAGGCCGCCACGTCTTTTTGCAGATGACGGTCGAGGATAACCTCGAAATGGGCGCTTACACCCAGCCGAACTCCACCATTGAAGCGGGCATTGCGGATGTCTACGAGCGCTTCCCGCGCCTCAAAGAGCGCCGCAAGCAGATCGCCGGTACGCTCTCCGGCGGCGAGCAGCAGATGCTCGCCATGGGCAGAGCGCTCATGTCGAAGCCGAAGCTTCTGATGCTCGACGAGCCGTCTATGGGCCTCGCTCCGATCCTCGTTGAGCAGATCTTTGACATCATCCGCGAGCTGCACACTGCGGGCACGACGATCCTGCTCGTCGAGCAGAACGCGCAGGCCGCGCTCTCCGTCGCCGACCGCGCGTACGTGCTTGAAACGGGCCGCATCACGCTCTCCGGCACCGGTAAGGAACTTATGGCGAGCGACGCCGTCCGCAAAGCCTACCTCGGCGGTTAAATCTCCCTCAAATGCAAAGAGTCATCCGAAAGGATGGCTCTTTTTTTGTGCAGTTTTGCCGCCGTGCAAAATTTCCGCCCAACCTACTGCACATTTGCCAAAGATATGGTATACTGACAGAACATGACACAGGATCGGAGGGATCGGATTGTTCAAAATTCTCATTGCGGAGGATGACCGCGAGCTGCGCCAGCTCTTCGCCCACGTGCTCACCAAAAACGGTTACACTGTCCTCGGCGTCTCCAACGGCGAAGAGGCGCTTGCCGCGCTCGAGCAGAGCTATTACGATCTCATCATCTCCGACATCATGATGCCGAAGATGGACGGCTACGAGCTTGTGCGCTCGATCCGCGAGAGCGGTTCGTCCATCCCCATTATGATGATCACCGCCAAGGACGCCTTTGACGACATGCGCCTCGGCTTCCTCTCCGGCAGCGACGACTATATGGTCAAGCCCATCAACATCGGGGAAATGGTACTGCGCGTGAGCGCGCTGCTGCGCCGCGCCCAGATGGCGAGCGAGCGCCGTCAGGTCATCGGCGGCACGGTGATGGAGTGCGACTCGCTCAGCGTCACCGTCGACGGCGAGAGCATGGTGCTGCCGCAGAAGGAATTCATGCTGCTCTACAAGATGGCGTCGTTCCCCGGCCGCATCTTCACGCGCCAGCAGCTCATGGACGACATCTGGGGCTATGATTCCAGCACCGACACCCACACCGTCGATGTCCACATCGCGCGCCTGCGCGAGCGCTTCCGCGACAATCCCGACTTCAAGATCGTCACGATGCGCGGCGTGGGATATAAGGTGGTGCGCACATGAAAAAACGGCGCAATAAATTTCTCGACATCCGCGTGCAGTTCTTCTTCATCAGCATGGCGGGCTTTATCGGCGTGGCGCTGCTTGCCGCGCTCGCGGCCTGGGGGCTCGAGCACCTCGGCGTCAATGTGCCGATGTTCGTGTGGCTGCTCATCTTCACGCTGCTGCTCGGCAGCGCGACGGCGGCGGGCTTTTCCATCGCGTTCTTCGCGCCCATCTCGCGCCTGTCGCGCGCGATGAAGGAGGTCGCGGGCGGCAACTTCCGCGTGCATGTGGAGACGAAGAGCGTCTTTCGCGATATCCGCGACAGCTTTGACAGCTTCAACCTTATGGTCAGCGAGCTGAACGCGACCGAGACCTTGCAGACCGACTTCATCTCGAACGTCTCGCACGAGTTCAAAACGCCCATCAGCGCGATCGAGGGCTACGCCTCACTTTTGCAGGAGCATCAGCAGTCCCCCGAGGAGCAGGCGGAGTATATCGACAAGATTCTCTTCAATACGCGCAGGCTTTCCGCCCTTGCGGGCAATATTCTGCTGCTCTCTAAGCTCGACAGCCAGTCCATCCACCCCCAGCGCTCGCGCTTCCGCCTCGACGAACAGGTAAGGCAGTGCATTCTGGCCCTTGAGCGCAAGTGGACGGAAAAGGACGTCGACTTCGACGTCGACCTCGACTCCGTCGACTTCACGGGCTATGAAGGACTCTTACAGCATGTGTGGACGAATCTCATCGACAACGCCGTCAAGTTCGGCCCGCGCGGCGGCCTGATCCGCATGCGACTCATCGAGGAAGACGGCAGTGTGCTCTTCACCATCGACAACGAGGGCAAAAGCATTCCCGATGAGGATAAGTCCCGCATTTTTAACAAATTCTATCAGGGGGACAGCTCGCACGAATCCGAGGGCAACGGCCTCGGCCTTGCGCTTGTGCGCAAGATCGTCGCCATCCACGGCGGCGAGGTCTGGGTCGAAGACCCGGTGAACGGCGGCTGCCGCTTCGCCGTGCGCCTACCGGTAGAGAAGTGACCGCCATTTTTCAACAAAAATTGAGATTCTCTTCATCATTTGTTCGAAACTCTATGCTATATTAAATCTTAACAGCCGCAAAGGCGGCTTTTCCCCGGCGCAGTGTCCCTGCGTCGGGCTTTTATCACGGGATAAGGAGAGGTGACGATGGGCTTTCTGCGCTGCTGCGTTTATTACGGAATTTTAGCCGTCGTATCGTTTTTCATCGGGCGGCTGCTGCCAAAATCCTGGTTCCACGGCGACAAATTCCCCTACCGCTGCGCGAGCTGGGAAGCAAAGCTCTTCCGCTTTCTGCGCGTGCACGAGTGGCAGGACAAGGTGCCCGACATGAGCAAGATCGTCCCCAAGCTCATCCCCGCCAAAAAGCTGGACACGGACTTTCGCGCGCAGCTTCCACGCATGATCGAAGAGACCTGCGTCGCTGAGTTCACGCACTTTGTGCTCATCCTGCTCGGCTTTTACGCACTGCGCCTCTGGCCCGGAACGGGCGGCGCGGTCGTCGCCGCCATCTATATCTTATTTGGCAACCTGCCGTTTCTCATCATCCAGCGCTACAACCGTCCGCGGCTGCAAAAGCTTCTCGCCGCGCAGCAGCGCCGGAGCAGACGCAACCAAGAAGAACAACAGTAAAGGATCGGATCTTTTCATGAAAGTTTTGATTTTAAGCTGCAACACCGGCGAGGGGCACAACTCCTGCGCCGCGGCGCTCGAGGAGGAGTGCCGCAACCAGAACATCCCCTGCGACACCGAGGACGCGCTGCGCTTCATCTCGCCCGAGGTCTCGCGCTTTATCTCGAACTGGCATGTGCGCATCTACCGCCACGCGCCGGGTCTTTTCCGCGTGGGCTACCGCGCGGCGGAGGATCATCCCGCGCAGTTTCACGAGGGCTCCGCGCTCTACCGCTATCTGACGCAGGGCGCGGAAAAGCTCTGCGGCTTCATCGCCGGCAGCGGGTACGACACGGTCATCTGTACCCACACGTTCGCGGCGCTGATGGTCAGCGAGGTCGTAAAGACGCACCTGCCAAACCTCAAGACCTGCTTCATCGCCACGGACTACACTTGTTCGCCCAGCGTGAAGGACAGCTCGCTCGACCGCTACTTTATCCCTGCCTCATCGCTCTCGGGCGATTTTCTCGGCGGCGGCGTGACGAGCGAACGCCTGCGCGCCTGCGGTATCCCCGTGCGCCAGATGTTCCGCTCCAGCGTGCGCAAAGAGGACGCCAAGCGCGCGTTCGGCATCCCCGCTAACCACAAACATCTTGTGATGATGTGCGGCAGCATGGGCTGCGGCCCCATTATGAGCATCGCGCGCCGCATTGGGCGCAATTTGCCGGACGATCAGGACTTAACGATCGTCTGCGGCACGAACAAGCAGCTCTACCGCCGGCTCCAGCGCCGCTTCTATGATGCGAAAAACGTCCACGTCCGTTCGTATGTGAAGGACATGGCGCTTTTGATGGACTCCGCCGACCTCTACCTCACAAAGCCCGGCGGCATCAGCGTGACCGAGGCGGCCTCGATGCGCCTGCCGATGGTCTTTATCGACGCGGTCGCGGGCTGCGAGGAGTACAACAAAGACTTCTTCCTGCGCACGGGCGGCGCGGTCACAGGGCAGACGCCCAAGGAGATCGCGCGCACGAGCCTGCGCCTGCTCAGCGACAAGGACGCGCTTGAAAAGATGGGCGACGCGCTCGACGCCGCCGTGCCGCACAACGCCGCGGCCAACATCCTCTCCGAGATGAGTGAAGCCGAGGAGGAGAAGGAGGAAGACCTCGCATGATCAAACCCAGCGTTGACTACCGCCAGTTCCGCTTCAGTAAGCTGAACACGCCGGAGTTTTCCCACGTGTGGCTGCTGCTCTACTGGCCGCTTTTCGGCCTCGGCTTTTCGTATGTCGAGCGCTTCTACCCCGTGGCGCACTACATCAACATGCACTGCGCGCTCGACGATCTGATTCCTTTTAATGAATGGTTTCTGATCCCCTACCTGTTCTGGTTCGTCTACCTCATCGGCGCGGTGGCCTACACGTTCTTTTTCGACGTGCCGGGCTTTCGCCGCATGATGCGCTTCGTGATGATCACCTACTCGGTGACGCTCATTATCTATTTCCTCTTTCCCACCTGTCAGATGCTCCGGCCTGAGGTCTTCCCGCGCGACAACGTGCTCACACGCTTTATCGCGGGCTTTTACGTGTTTGATACGAACACGAACGTCTGCCCGTCGCTGCACGTCATCGGCTCGATGGCGGCATTTTTCGCTTTCTGGTATGCGCCCATCTTCTCCAAGCGCGGCTGGCGCATTGCTTCGACCGTTGCAGCATTTTTTATCAGCATTTCCACCGTCTTTATGAAGCAGCACTCCATTCTGGATGTCGCCGCAGCCATCCCGCTGTGCGCGATCGGTTATTATTTTGCCTACGTCAGAACGCCGAAAAATTCCCGCAGCGCCGTGCCGGATGTCACCAGATAAGAAACTTCATCCGCAGAAGCTCCGATCGCTTCTGCGGATGCTTCTTTTATACGGCTCTTTTTCCCTTTTCTTTTGCATATATTCGCGCATAATTGCATACTTTTGTGAATTTTCGGCTTTTCGCATGCATATTTGTGCACCTTGCATAGAAAGGCGTCGAAAGTTCTGGCATTTTTTGAGTTTTTAATCGTTGACAATGAATAAGTAAACATTTATACTAACGCTATCGTTTCTGAAGCGTATGAAAATTCGTTCAACGATCAAACATTATACAAGATGGAAAGAAATTGAAAAAGGAGCTATCAACCATGAAAAAGTTTACTGCACTGATGCTGGCTCTGATGATGAGCCTTTCGCTGGTCGCCTGCGGCAATAAGACCGACGACGGCAACAACGCCGATGATGCCAACACCGACAACAACACCGAGCAGACCGGCGGCACGCTGGTGCTCGGCACCTCCGCTGACTACGCCCCGTACGAGTTCATGTATGCCGATGACAACGGCAACATGCAGTATGCCGGTATCGACATTTCCGCCGGTCAGTACATCGCCGATGAGTTGGGCATGGAGCTTCAGGTCGAAAACATGAGCTTTGACTACCTGCTCACCTCTCTTGCCAAGGGCGACTTTGATATCGTCATGGCAGCCATCGAGGTCACGCCCGAGCGTCTCCAGTCCGCTGACTTCTCCGATCCCTACTACACCGACCTGCCGGCCATGATCCTTGTCAAGGCTGACGCCGCCGATCAGTACAACACCCTCGCCGACTTCGCCGGCAAGAGCGTCGGCGCACAGACCGCCACCACCAAGGAAGCCATCGTCACCGATCAGATGGAAGGTGCGAACCTCGTCTCCCTCTCCCTTGTGACCGACCTCGTCAACGAGCTTGTCTACGGCAAGGTCGACGCGATCGTCGTCGATGGCGCTGTCGCTGAGCAGTATGCAGAGTCCAACCCCGATCTGGTCGTCGCTGCCGCTTCCTCCGAGCTCGGTGAAGCTCAGCCCTACTGCATCGCTGTTGCCAAGGGCGACCCCAAGGGCCTGCTGCCCGGCATCAACGAGGCCATCGCCAAGATGACTTCCGAGAACAAGATGGAAGAATTCATCGCCGCTGCCGATGAGCTGAGCGGCAAGGCCGTCGAGGTCACTGCGGACGCTCCTGCGGCCTAAGTTCTCCCCTTTCACTACGCTCTCTTCTCACTATCTCTCATAGCCAATGAGCAAAGCCCCAAATGGCTTTGCTCATTGGCGTCTCTTAATGAAAAGAGGCGAGCCTCTTTTCATTAAATTCTCACTCCACTCTGTGCCTCGCCCCCGCAAGCGGGTGCTTCGACACTCGCTCCGCGCAAAGTGTTTTTTGCCACGTGCATGTCGTGGCAAAAAACGAGCAAGATTTTTTCGCGCTGGCAGCGCGAAACTCTGCGAGGCTTATCCCAGCTAAATCACACATCTGAAAGGAGATCTCTCCCATGGATCTTGCCACGCGGTGGAGCAACCTCTTTGCCGGCATGTCACCGGCGTCGTTCTTTAACTTTTCCTTTTTGCCGAAATACGGCGTCTACTTTTTGCAGGCGCTCGGCTACACGCTGCTGCTGGCCGTCATCTCGGTCCTGCTGGCGGTCATTCCGGCGCTGCTGCTCGCGTTCATGCGCCTGAGCAAGAATCGATTCGTGCGCGGCGTTTCGGGCGCATACATCGCGATCTTCCGCTCTACGCCGCTGCTCGTGCAGCTCTCGATCATCTACTTCGGTCTCTTTGGCGCGATCTCCATCCCGCGCCTGTACCTCTTCGGCTTTATCGACATTTCCCGCTTCATCCCCGGCGTTGTGGCCCTCGCGCTCAACAGCTCGGCCTACGTTGCCGAGATCTTCCGTGCGGGCATCCTTGCCGTCGACGCGGGCCAGACTGAGGCTGCGCGCTCGCTGGGTCTTTCCGCCACGCAGGCGATGAAGCTCGTCGTGCTGCCGCAGGCCATCAAGAATGTCCTGCCCGCGCTCGGCAACGAGGTCGTCACCATGGTCAAGGAATCGTCCATCTGCTCCACGCTCGGCATGGTCGAGCTGATGTTCGCCGCGAAGACCGTGGCGACCTCTACCTACATTTCCCTCGCGCCTTACGTGCTGGCGGCGCTGATGTATTTCTGCATCACCTACCCCGCCGGCAAGGCGATTGAAGCGCTCGAAAGGAGGATGCGTCGTGGCGACAAGCACTAATTCTCTCATCCGCGTGACGGACGTCTGCAAGGAGTACAACGGCGGCAGCGTCCACGCGCTCTCCCACTGCAATTTAAGCGTGAAAAAGGGCGAGGTCGTGGCCATCATCGGCCCCTCCGGCAGCGGCAAATCGACACTGCTGCGCTGCCTGAACCTCCTCGAGCAGCCGACCTCCGGCACCATTTACTTCAAGGACGTCGCCCTCAACGGCAAGAAGGTCAACTTGGACCTCCACCGCCGCGAGATGGGCATGGTGTTCCAGCACTTCAACCTCTTCCCGCACATGACGGTCAAGAAGAACATCACCCTCGCACCCGTCAAGCTGGGCCTCAAATCTCAGGCGGAGGCCGACGCGCAGGCCATGGCGCTGCTTGAGCGCATCGGCCTTGCCGACAAGGCAAACGAGTATCCCGCGATGCTCTCCGGCGGCCAGAAGCAGCGTATTGCCATCGTGCGCGCGCTCGCCATGGCGCCCGAGGTCATGCTCTTCGACGAGCCGACCTCCGCGCTCGACCCCGAGATGGTCGGCGAGGTGCTCGACCTCATGCGCGACCTTGCCAAGGACGGCATGACGATGGTCGTCGTCACGCACGAGATGGGCTTTGCCCGCGAGGTCGCCGACCGCGTCGTCTTCATGTCCGAGGGCGCGATCATCGAAGAGGGCTCCCCCGCCGATCTCTTCGACCACCCACAGAGCGAAAGACTGCAATCGTTCCTCGCAAAGGTCCTGTAATACTTCAAAAAAGCGGCATAGCCGCTTTTTTGAGAAAGTTGCACTTCGCTTTGTGCCTTGCCGCCCCTCGGGCGGCTGTGACACAACGCTACGCGAGAAGTGTTTTTTTCGACGCACACGCCCCATGGCGGCATCTCTTGCCGCTTCGCGGCAATTCACCTTCTGTCGCCGCAAAAACGATTAAAATTTTTCTTGTGCCTACGAGCACAAAACTCTGCGAGGCTTTTCTAATCTAAAAAGGCGTCCGGCCAGTGGCCGGACGCCTTTTTGTTGTCGGTATACTGTTTTACATCTTCTCCGGTGCGGAGCAGCCGATGACCTTGAGGCCGTTGGCGAGCACCTGACGGGTCGCGCTCGCGAGCTTGAGGCGCGCGTCGATGACGGCCTCGTCCTCGCCCTTGATGCGGCAGGCATTGTAGAACTTGTGGAACGCCGCGGCAAGACGCATGAGGTAGCGGTTGATGTAGCTCGGGTCGTAGTCGCGCGCTGCCATGCGAATCTCCTCGGCAAAGGAGGAGAGTTCCTTGATGAGCGCGTGCTCAGCATCGCTCGAAAGGATGGACAGGTCGACCGCGCCGGGCTTGACGCTGTGGCCCTCTTCCTCCAGCGCTTTGAGCAGGCTGCAAATTCGCGCGTGCGCGTACTGGATGTAGTAGATGGGGTTCTCGCTGTCCTCGCGCACGGCGAGGCCGAGGTCGAATTCCATCTGCGTGTCGGGCTTGGCGTTGAAGAAGTAGCGGCAGGCGTCGACGGGAATTTCATCGAGCAGGTCAGAGAGCGAGATGGTCTTACCCGTGCGCTTGGACATACGCACGACCTCGCCGTCGCGCACGAGCTTGACGAGCTGCATCAGCACGATGTCGAGACGGTTCGTGCCGTCGAGGCCCAGTGCGTCCATCGCGCCCTTCATGCGGGCCACGTGACCGTGGTGGTCAGCGCCCCAGATGTTGATGACCTTGTCGAAATGACGCACGGCGAACTTGTTGCGGTGATAGGCAATGTCGCCGGCAAAGTAGGTGTAGAAGCCGTTGGCGCGGCGCAGAACGTCGTCCTTTAAGTCGAGCTTGTCGATGTCCTCGTCCTTCTTGCCCTGCTTGCGGTACTGCTCGCGCATGATGTCGGCGGTCTTGAGCCAGAGCGCGCCTTCCTTTTCATACGTCCAGCCGAGCTTATGAAGCTCCTCGACGGTGTCTTTGACATAGCCGCTGTTGTGCAGCGAGGACTCGAAGAACCATTCGTCGAACTTGATGCCGTAGCGCTCGAGGTCGCTCTTCATCTTCGGGATGTTGCGCTCCAGGCCAAAGCGCGCCATATCGGCGTGGCGCTCCTCGACGGACTTTTCCAGATAGCTGTCGCCGTGGACATCGTAGAAGGCCTTGGCGAGCTCGCGGATGTCGTCGCCGTGGTAGCCGTCCTCGGGGAACTCGATCGCATCCTCGCCCTTGATGAGCTGGATGTAGCGTGCTTCGATGCTCTTGGCGAATTTTTCGATCTGGTTGCCAAAGTCGTTGACGTAGAACTCGCGCCACACGTCCGCGCCCGACCAGTCGAGCACCTCGGCGAGCGTATCGCCCAGCACGCCGCCGCGGGCGTTGCCCATGTGCATGGGGCCCGTGGGGTTCGCAGAGACGAACTCGACCATGTACTTCTTGCCGCCCAGCCAGTTGTCGCGGCCGTAGTCGCCCTTCTCCTCCTCAACGGCGGTCAGGACGTCGGCATACCACTTGTCGCCGAGGCGGAAGTTCAGAAAGCCGGGGCCCGCGATCTCGACGCTCGTAAAGTACGTGTCGCTCAGGTCCATGTGCTCGGTCAGAATTTTCGCGACCTCGCGGGGATTCTTGCGCATGGCCTTGGATGCGGCCAGGCAGAACGTCGTCGTATAGTCGCCGTTGGCGGTATCCTTGGGGATCTCCACGGCGGGGATAGTCTGCACGCCCTCGGGCAGCACCCCCTCCTGCACAGCCGCGCGATAAGCCGCCGCCGTCAGCTCGGCGATCTGGTTCTTTGCGCTGCGGATCATATTCATAGCAAATTCTCCTCTATCCTTTGCGGTTTTACCCAAACGGCGCGGCACATTCGCCCGAAATCGCCCCATGGGGATACTTTTTTACAATTATACTATATTTAATGGCAGAAAACAAGGGAATCCGGTAAGAAATCTGCCGCATCTCCATCACGGGCAAACGCAGGCGCGGCAAGGCCTTTTCCGCGATAAAAATCGCTGGTCCAGAAAGAGAATATTTTCGTGTCCAGTTGGGCGCGGCAGAGGCGTTTTGACGGCGCGGTGCGCCCGTCTTGCACGGCCACTGTGCCGCCTGTCAGCGTTTTATCGCAGACCAGTATACATTTCTCTCCGTGTGCCAGTGAGCGCCGCAAAATCGCGCCTCTCTTGCTTTTTTAACCAAAAATAATATAATAACGATAGCATTATTTAGATGCTTTTGAGAGATTTTGAGAGTAAAACGATAAAAGGAGGACTATCCCATGCCCGTTAATCTGAAAGGCCGTTCTTTCCTGACGCTGAAAGACTTCACCCCCGACGAGATCCGCTATATGCTCAATCTCGCCGCTGACCTCAAGGCCAAAAAGCGCGCCGGCATCCGCGGCAACCTGCTCGCCGGCAAGAACATCGTGCTGCTGTTTGAAAAGACCTCTACCCGCACCCGCTGCGCGTTCGAAGTCGCCGCTTACGACGAGGGCGCGAACGTCACCTTCCTCGATTCCAAGTCCTCCCAGATGGGCAAGAAGGAAACGATGGTCGACACCGCCAAGGTCCTGGGCCGCTTCTATGACGGCATCGAGTACCGCGGCTACGACCAGAAGGTCGTCGAGGGGCTTGCCGCCAACGCAGGCGTTCCCGTCTGGAACGGCCTGACCGACGTCGACCACCCGACGCAGGCGCTTGCCGACATCCTGACGCTGATGGAAAACACCAAGAAGCCGCTGAGCAAGTGCAAGCTCGTCTTCTGCGGCGACACGCGCAACAACGTCGCCTACTGCCTGATGTACATCTGCGCTAAGCTCGGCATCCACTATGTCGGCTGGGGTCCGAAGGAGCTCGCGCCCGCCGCTGACGTCGTCGAATACTGCCGCGAGGTCGGCAAGGAGACCGGCGCCGTCGTGGAGTACGGCGAGGACAGAGAACTCATCAAGGGCGCGGACGCCCTCTACACCGATATTTGGGCTTCCATGGGCGAAGAGGACAAGATCCCCGAGCGCGTCAAGCTGCTCACGCCCTTCAAGGTCACCGGCGACGTGCTGAAGGCCACCGAAAACCCCGACTGCATCTTCCTGCACTGCCTGCCCTCCTTCCACGACTTCGACACCACGATGGCTGCTTCGCAGAAGGAGCTCGGCTACGATATCCGCGAGGTCACGGACGAGGTCTTCCTCTCCCCGAACTCCAAGGTCTTCGACGAGGCCGAGAACCGTATGCACACCATCAAGGCCGTCATGGTCGCGACGATCGGCAACGTGTAATTGCTGCAAAAACGATAAAAAGAATGGGAACGCTCGGCGTTCCCATTCTTTTTCATTTTTTACTTTTCAAGCTGGGACCTGTCGCGGGTCTCGCGCAGCTCGGTCCACTTTTCATACTGGGAGTTCGTCTTGAACTCGTAGTAGTGGCTGTTCGTCGTTATTATAACACTCAAAAAATAATCTTCAAGCGGAATCCCGTCGAATTTTGTCAGTAGTAAAACTTTTAATATCTATTGAGTTTTGTCGTTATTTAGAAATACCTTGCGGTTTAATTGGTTTTTAGGCGGAACAGGGAGGGCGGATCGCTCCGCCCCCTGTCCTCTCTCAATCTCGTCTCTCTCGTTCACTTGCAGTACTGCCGCAGATCATAGCACAGGCGCTCGGCCTCCTGCTCGCCGCGGGCAACGATCGCCACGGAGTCGTTGCCGGAGATGCAGCCGAGCATATCGGGCAGCTTCATCGCGTCGATAGCC
>OKSA01001043.1_pt1 | contig 26089 bp, 8 predicted proteins | sample 1601181 | NCBI WGS metagenome assembly OKSA01 (sample SAMEA3541538, study PRJEB24748) | human gut metagenome | biome: human gut; feature: human-associated habitat; material: faeces | place: China | collected 2012
TGTTACCTCCACATTCTTTTTTATTTTGAATGTCCGCAAAATCCGTCCTACATCAGACGGCTTCCATGGACAGTCAAGGTGATGGAGGGCAATGAGCCTGTCCTGTACGTTGGTACCAGCACCGAGTTTTGGAGTGGAACCCATAAGGATTCTCACCTGTCCGGCCCGTACCTTTGCAAACAGTTCCGCTTTCTTTGCCTCCGTGTTATATTCATGGATAAAAGCAATCTCTTCTTTCGGGATTCCTCTGGCAACCAGTTTGTTCCGGACATCATCATATACGTTGAAAGTCCCATCCCCTTTTGGAGTAGACAAGTCACAGAAGATCAGCTGTGTTGTCCGATCTGCTTTTCCCTCGTCCCATACCTGAAAAGCATTTTCCACACAGGTATTGACCTTGCTTTTTTCTGCATCCGGAAGGAGTTCATTTAATAGCCTCTGATCCAATGCACATTTTCTTCCGTCATTGGTAATCTTGAGCATGTTGTCCACCGTTGGATTCACAAGACCGGCTCTTACTTCTTCCGCACGTTCCGAAAAGGCACTGACCATTTCCTGCTGTTCTTCACTTGGTTTTAAGACTTCATTGATAAACTCTGCTTCCGGTACAGGAAGATTCAGCATATCCGATGTCTGAATATCCGCAGCTTCCTTAAAAATGGAGATCAGCTCTGGAAGATTAAAAAAACGGGCAAACCGTGTTTTCGCACGATAGCCCGTTCCTTCCGGTGATAATTCGATTGCGGTTACTGTCTCCCCGAACGTTGCCGCCCAGGAATCAAAGTGTCCCATACCCATACGCATGAGTGTGTCATACTGGAGATAACGCATGATAGTATAAAGCTCGGTCATACTGTTCGATACGGGAGTACCTGTAGCAAAGGTGATCCCTCTGCCGCCTGTTAGTTCATCCATGTACCGGCATTTCATAAACATATCCGAACTTTTCTGTGCATCCGTCTGTGAGATACCCGCCACATTCCGCATTTTTGTATACAAAAAAAGGTTCTTAAAACTATGGCTCTCATCCACAAACAGCCGGTCTACGCCTAACTGCTCAAAAGTTACTACATCATCCTTTCTGGTCTGGTCATTGAGTTTCTTCATCCTCGCCTGCAGACTCTTCTTTGTTTTTTCCAACTGCTTGATGGTATAATTCTGCCCTGCCTGATGTGCCGCTTCTTCAATGGAGAACGTAATATCTGCGATCTGATCTTCCAGCATGGCAATCTGCCGTTCCCTTGAAAGAGGGATTTTCTCAAACTGTGTATGTCCAATGATCACGGCATCATAATCCCCTGTCGCAATACGGGAACAGAAACGTTTTCGGTTTGCCGGCTCAAAGTCTTTCTTCGTTGCCACCAGGATATTTGCTCCCGGATAGAGACGTAGGAAATCACTGCCCCACTGCTCGGTCAGATGGTTTGGCACAACATAAAGATTCTTCTGTGAGAGTCCCAGCCGTTTTGATTCCATACCGGCTGCGATCATCTGGAACGTCTTTCCTGCTCCTACGCAATGAGCCAGTAACGTATTGTTTCCATACAGCACATGAGCCACTGCGTTTTTCTGGTGCGGCATCAGGGTGATCTCCGGGTTCATGCCGACAAACTGAATATGGCTTCCATCATATTCCCGTGGACGGATGCTGTTAAATCGTTCATTATAGATCTTACAGAGATCTTCCCGTCGGTGCAGGTCTTTAAATATCCACTCCTTAAATTCCTCTTTGATCAGCTCCTGCTTCTGCTGTGCCAGCATTGTTTCCTTCCGGTTTAATTCCCGGTGTTCCCCATCGGCATCCTGTACCGTGTCATAAATCTTGGTATCTCTAAGGTTTAAGGCATCTTCCAAAAGGCGGTAGGCATTGGCTCTCTGTGTTCCATATGTGGAAGTGACAAGGGCATTTCCGTAGCTGTCCACATTCTTTCCCATAACATTCCATTGTCCGGTCACTTCGGCATACTGGACTTTGACCTTGCTCCCTACATAATATCTTGGTGTATGGAATGTCTCTGCCATAAACCGTGTAATGTAATCCTCGGAGATCCAGGTTGCCCCAAGTCTTGCCTCAATCTCTGACGCATCCAGATCTTTTGGCTGTACCTGCTCCAAATACTGCACGTTCACCTGATATTCCGGATGATCTTCTGCAAACTGTTTTGCGATCTGCAGTTTCTCCCTCACATTTCCAGAAAGATATTCGTCCGACGGCTCCCATTTTTCACTGATCGGATTCTTAAAGATCACCCCTGCCAGTTCTTCGGTAAGCTCCTCTTCTGTTTTCCCGGAAAGCTGTGCCATATAGGAAAGGTCAACGCCTGCCCTCTCACCAATGGAAACCGCAAGTGCTTCACTGGCAGTATCTACAGAAGTTACCGTTTCTGCCCTGCGGATTGTCCTTTTGGTAAAAATATCCGCTTTCCGTTTCAGTTCTCCCTTATCATCCAGAAATTCCAGAGAAGTCAAAAGACAATAGCTGCTGTCCTGACTGAATGCCCTCTTATTGGCATTGCTGCTGATAAGACCATATTTTGCTGTAAAGGTATCGTATTCTTCATTGAGTTTTCCCTGCAGCTTTGTGATCTGTTCATCGCTTCCCTCTTCCATCTGGCACTGGATCAGTTCATTCGTAACATCACGGATCTTCACCATCCCTTTGACACGTTCCGCTGTCATTGCCGGAAGTTCCATGCGGTTCATCACAGAATTTTCCCGGTAATAGACTTCCTCATTCACTACGGTAAAACTGAAATTCTTTACATTCGGGTCTGCCGGGATAGAGACAACATCCTCCTCCAACTCTGTATCCGAAAGTTCCAGTTCCGTGATCGTACCATGGATATTCTGGACAGCTTCTTTTAATTGTTCTTCTAAGGTAATTCCTTCTTTTGGTTTTACGGTCACTTCCTGCTTTCCATACTGGGTACTTTCTGTAGTAAACTCACCAAGCACCATTTCCGGATGCTCTGCAAAATAAGCATTGACTGAATAGCCTTTCGGCATTTCCTTTAAATTTAACCATTCCGGTTCCTCAATGGATGCCCTGTCTCTTTTCTGGAAAAACAGAATATCAGAAACAACGCTGGTATTGGCATTTCTCTGGAACGCATTATTCGGTAATCGGATGGCTCCAAGCAGTTCTGCCCGGTTTGCGATATACTGTCTCACTGCCGGATTCTGCTTATCCATCGTTCCACAGGAAGTTACCACAGCCACTACGCCACCGGGACGCACCAGATCAAGGGATTTTGCAATAAAATAATCATGGATCATAAAATGATGCCGGTCATATCTGCGGTCACTGACCTGATACGCCCCAAATGGAACATTACCTATCACGCAATCAAAAAAGCTGTCCGGATAACTGGTTTCCTCAAATCCCTGTACGGCAATCTTATTTTTCTGATAAAGCTGTTTTGCAATCCTGCCCGAAACCGGGTCAAGCTCCACACCGTACATATTGGCTTTGCCCATACTCTCCGGGAGCAGTCCCATAAAGTTACCGACACCACAGGACGGTTCCAAAATATTTCCCTGTTTCAGTCCCATATTTTCCAGTGCTTCATACATACTTCGGATCACGGTTGGGGACGTATAAAAAGCATTTAAGGTCGATGCCCTTGCTGCACTGTATTCTTCTGATGATAAGGTATTCTTTAATTCCAGATACTCATTTGCCCAGCTGCTGTTATTCTCCTCAAATGCCTGTGGGATACCACCCCAGCCAACATAACGGGATAAGATTTCCTGTTCTTCGGGTGTTGCCAGACGTTCTTCTTTCTCCAACGTCTGTAACAAATGGATGGCTTCCATATTTGCCTTATACTTTGCCTTCGGACCGCCTGCACCAAGGTCATTATCCTGGATACGGAAGTTGTGTGGTTCTATCACAGCTTTTTCCTGTTCCTGACTTTCCGGAATAGATTCTTCGGCAGTAACCTCTTCCTCTTCTATTTCCTCCACATCTGACATATCTACTACGGTCGGTTCTGTCACTGCCTTCGTATCCAAGAAATCAAACATGGTCATCTGGTGCCCGGATGGTTCCGCAAAAGACGGTTCTGCTTCCGGTGTCGGGAAAATCGTATAGGTTCCTTCTGCATACTGATGAAGTTCCGAAAGAAGTTCTGTTTTCTGCTGATAGTTTGTCCCATACGCTTCAAAATCCAATGGAAGAGCTGCCAATGCTGCATCCATCTTCTGTAACAGTTCTTCTGTCTGCTCTGGATTCTCTAATACTGCCACCATTTCTTTTCCTGGTTTTTCCCAGAAGAAATCATCCGTAAATGGTCTGTCTATCTCTTCCGGAAGACGGTCATAAAAGCGGAGTACCTTATTCGCCATCTGCTCCCGTTCATATTCCGGCATACGAGCATAATCTTCTGCCTGCAGGAACTGGTCATTCTTTATCAGATAAGCTACTCTATTTGCAACTTTATTCCAGGATAATAAAATTGACGTATATGGATTCCCATAAGCACCTCTTGCAAGAAACAATCCTTTTCCATCATAGTTTGCGTGTGAATCATCGGCACCAGACAGTGCATGACTGCTTCCACCGATCCCATACTGTTCCTTGATAAAACCTGTCCTCGATCTTTCATCTTCATGCAGCAGATAAAAGGAATACGTCCTAAGCCTGCCCTGCGAATACGCTCCACCTCCTGCAAGATAAGCATCAATCTCATCCTGTGTAATGAACATCGGATGTTCTTTCCAGGCAAAGCCATCCCTAGCCTGATAAGGAATCACCTCATCCGCAAACTTCTGAAACTGCTTTGAGATATTTATAGGATTATAATGATGGAAACGCATAATAAAATGATTTTCTTCATAGGCTTCTGCCAATGCATCCAGTCTTTCATTCAGTTCCGAAAGCCACTGGGGATCCTCCAGCTTTTCTTCCAGATAATCCGTGATCTCCGGATAGATACTGCGAAGATGTGGTAAATCCTCCTCATCGAAAACAATCTCCGCTACTCCTTCTGCCATATCCCCTTTCATATAGGCAAGAGCCTGGGCGTGTTCTTTTACTGCATTACTTCTTGCCGCATCCAATACAGACTGCGGTGCATATTCACCCTGGTCTAAAAGCTGATGGATACGTCCGCTGACATCTTCCCATGATAAAAATGCCTTATCTAAAATCTGGTCTGTGACCGTATGCCCCACTGCGATCTGCATCCCGGTTTCATCAAACCAGACCGAATATTCCTTTCCATCAATCTGAAAGCCTTTTCCACCTTTACGGTATTCACGCTTCACAAACTCCGTATATTCCTCCGGTGTCTGCTCACTCATGAAATTATAGATAATCCGGAGCTGGCTTGCTTTCCGGTTTCCTCCTGTCCGTAAGATCTCATCGACAACTTCCTCTGGAATCGGGATTTCTCCGGCATAAAGGGCAGCTGTCCTTTCCTCGATATTCCGCCTTTGTTCATCTGCAGTTGGATATTCGGGCAAAGATAAAGCAGAGGCGATCTCTTCCTCTGCTTTACTCAATCCATCTTCTCTTGTATCTTCGACTAACTGTATACCAATTCCGTCAAGATGCTCTCTTCCGCTGTTGCCATCAGTGCGTCCATGTGTGCTGTCCATGCCATCGGATCTGCTTCCTTGTCCGGTGCCGGATTCTTCTCCAGTAATTTCTCCATCTGGCTGTCCATTCTCTCCTGTGCTGCTTTCTCGATCTGTTCCAGATGGCTGTTCAGCTTCCCGGTCAGGAACAGGCTCTGATAAAGGCTGTTCTTGTGTTCTTTCAGAAATGTCCTCCGCAGCATCCCGTATTTCCCGATCGTCACTTCTTCCTCTTCGACGGTCAGATTCGGAAACAGGTAATCTCCCTTGCGATGATATGTCAGTTCCATAATCGGTTCCTCCTTCATTTTCAATATTTTCTTCTTTTTTCGTTTCTGCATCCTGGTTTTTAGTTTCACGCATTAACGTGGTAAAGTTATTATAATTCCTTTCATTGGAATTTTCAACCTCTTTTCTCGCTTCTTCCAGAGAAATTTTATGTACGGTCTTTCCAATATCAATCAGAATACTCTCACTGAGCTGGCTTGCCGCATTTCCAAGGAAGGTGAGAACTGACAGATGGTTATAATCTGTAATATGCATGAAGTCCTCTTCTTCCAGAAGTTCCATCGGGTCAAGCCCGCATCGCCTGGAAAGCAGATAGTAAACACTGTCTGTTGCCAGCTGACGGAAATCACTGCGAATCGTCACCTCATCCAGATCTTCCAGATAAGTACCTTCTACAGCATATTCCAATCCATCCAGGTATTCCTCCAGATTGTCATTGACCATTTCCCTTGCGACCGCCATCAATGCGTCCTGCAAAGTTGCCGCATCCTTTTCTTCCAGAGCATAGACCTCTGCCAGATGGGTGAGGATCTCTTCTCTCTGGTGTTCCTGCATCTGCCACAGATACGGGCTTCTGCCCCCGGCTACCATATGGGTATCCGAAATATCAAACACATAACGAAGTTTGGTATTCTGCCAGGTTTCATCAAACAGGGCAATTCCTCTTGCACCACGATTTACCCAGCGTAACATCTTTTCATTCCATAGTTCCAGTGATGCACAGGCTGTTGCGTCTGGACGCTGTGCATGGATCAGAAGCTGGTCTGAAAAAGAATAACGATATAACCTTGATGCTGTGTCCATATAATCCATCCAATCCCCTGGCGAACTGCTCACTGATACGGCATGTTCCTGCACCAAGTTTCGGATGTCCTGTAGTTTAGACATTAAACTTCCCTCCTGTCAATAAAAAAACAGCCCACTCTTTTTTAGAATTGGCTGCATAAAATGTACTTTACTTTTCGGAGAGAAAATGCTATATTCTAATTGAAAAGAGTAACCGCCCACAAGGTGGATGCTCCTGGATTAGGTTTTAATTTATTTTGCTCTCAAAGAGAGCTGCCTATCCTGTTGGCAGACAGGGTAGGCTATTTTTTTCGCTTGTTGTCCCTATTATCCAAATAGGCAAGCAAAGCAATCAGAAACGTACCGCCTAAGAACAATAAGCTCAAGACTTCGTATGTATCCATTCGCTCCACCTCCCTTCTTCTGTATCCCTTAACGGAATCTGAAAATCCAGGAGGTTTTTACCAACCCTGTACACGGTTGCTCCAGTAATATTCTAACAGGTAACTCTCCGCAAAGCAATTCCTTTTTACTTCATACGGTTTTATATTCTGTTTTTCTCTTATTCTCTGGCCAATGCAGTTTCCATTCCAGATATTCCTCTTCTGTGATTCTTCCATCGCCCAATTTCTGCTTTTTCCCCATCCATTCCTGCAGATAAGACATTGTTTTTTTATCCCTTATTGTGATTCCAGCCATTTCACTTTCTGAATCATTTAGCAGGAACAGATGAAAAAGCCCTCTATTTTCTTCATCCATCCAGAATAAAGTTTCCATTAATTCGTCCATTGTCGCAATTCCAGGACTTAAAAAATTCCGGACATCAACTTCCAATATTTCTGCTATCCGGATAAGCGTTTCCTGTTTTGGCGTGCGCTGTCCGCTTTCATATTGGGCAATTCTCACATCTGCACTATTTTCTCCATACCCTAACCTGCGCCCCAGTTCTTTTTGCGTTAGCTTGCGAAACATACGGATTTTTCTTATTCTTGCTCCTAATTTCAATTTCTTCTCCTTTTCAAAATGGGGCTGTGCAGTAACCACAGCCCCAGAACACTATTTATATTATCATTTGCGTTTTCTCTTAACTGCCACTACAGTTCCCAGACATCCTGCTGATACCGCAAGAGTCAGAACAAAAATAGCAATATTTGTATTATCTCCTGTTTTTGGTGAATTGGATACAGAAGTCGCATCAGAACCATGGGAACCAGGAGTGCTGCCTTCCTGATTTTCTGATGTTTCTGGAGTATCTTTTTCCGGAGCTTTCTTATTTGTCAGATCCAGAGTATATTCAATCACAGGAGTACGGTCATTGACATATTCAAACTGAATCTTATGCTCTGTTTCATCAAGCTGATAGCCATCCAGTGTTTTTGTTTCTTTCAGGATATATGTAATTGCTTTTTTATACTGCCCATTCTTAAAAGTCGCAACCGGATAATTCTTTGATTCTGCATGGCCGGCACTGTCTGTTACCAGAGTTTCCAGAACTTTACCTTTACTGTCACAAAGGGCAAATTCTACACCTTTCATTGGCTTCTTGGTGTCTTTATCTGTTTTGTTTAAGATTACCTTTCCCATTGCCTGTTCATCTTCCATTTTGGCTCCCTGAACATCTCCGGTGTCCTTAATCTCAAATGTCACTTTATTTGCCACAATGTAACCCTTCGGTGCTGTTTCCTCCAATAATGTATAAGTACCGATTGGAAGTTTCTCCACATAATGGGGCTGATCACCAGACGTCCAGCTTTCCATAACTTCCTGGTTTTCATTAAGAATATACAGTTTAGCACCTTTTACCTCGCTGCTTCCATCTGTCATATCAACTTTACTGATCAGAATTTTTGTTGTATCATCCTGCATTTCTACTTTCTGTATATCTGCAGTATTTTCTACTACAAACGTAATGGATTCTGCAGTTGCATAACCATCAGCAGGAATTGTCTCTGTTAATGTATATTTCTTTCCAACTTCCAGTTCCTTAATGATGTGTGGTGTGCTTCCGGATGTCCACTCATCCACAACGTTTCCCTCTGAATCGAATACTTTCAGTTTTGCACCTGGTAATTCTTCCCCGGTTGTAAGATCTGATTTTGTGATTTCAAAAGTAGTTGGCTCATCTTCATAGGTGAACTCAAAGGATACTTCTGCAACCTCTTCTCCCGCATAAGCAAAATCAAATTCCTTGATTTCTTCTGTTGTCACAAATCCAGCAGGAGCCTGCACTTCTTTTACATAGTAGTTGCCATTGATTGGAAGATCTGCCGTAAATACAATCCTTCCATCCTGATCCGTAGCTTTCTGCTCGATCATGGTATCTGCTTTCAGGATTACTTCGCCTTCTGCATTTAAAATATCATTCTTTGTATAAAGTGCAAATACTCCGCCTTCCAGAACACGGTCTGTATTTTTTTCTTTCTTAACTACAGTTACTTTTGCTTTCTGGCGGTTATTCTGCCAGTCCTCATCATAAGTCACAACCGGAGTATTCTGATCACGATAAGTCAGATCAACCTCTCTGATTTCTCCATCCAGAACATATCCATCCGCCGTCTCTTTTTCCTTTACATAATATTTGCCTAAAGGAAGATCTTCTGATCTTGCATATCCAAGAGCATCTGTCGTAATTGTTGCTACCAGTTCGTCCTTTTTATAATAATCACTGCTTTCCCCATCTGCAGCCTTGATATCCTCCGCTGCATAAATTTCAAAAGTAACATCTTTCAAAGAACCTGTAACATAGCCAAATGCTGCGTCCATGCCGCCTGCCAGCATATCTTTCCAGGTAACTTCTTTGACAAATTCACCTTTTTTATTGATGATGATTCGTCCAACCGGAACAGCATCCTTCATTTCTACTTTTTGAACATCTGCAGTATCAGAAACTGTAAATTTCACTTCCTCCGCCTGCAGATAACCATATGGTGCAAACTCTTCCCGAAGTGTGTAGGTTTTTCCCACATGGAGTCTTTTTATTACATGAGCTTTTCCTTTTACAGAAGTCCATTTTTCTACTTCTTTTCCGTCTGAATCCAAAACCGTCAGTGTTGCTCCGTCAAGTTCCACACCTGTTGTAATATCTGATTTCGTAAATTCAGTTGTTGTCGGCTCATTCTTAAAAACGGTTTCCAGTTTTACTGTTTTTACTTCCTGTCCCTGATATTTCGCAGTCACCTCAATCTGCTCATCTGAAGATACAAAACCATCTGGTGCTGCCAGTTCTTTTATATAATAAGTTCCAAATGGCAGATCCTGCTCAAAAACAGTTTTTCCATCTTCACCTGTTACCGCTTTTGTAAGCAGTTCGTCTGCTTTTACCAGTACCTTATCCCCTGCTTTTATATCCTCTTTTGCGTAAAGACCAAACTCTGCTCCAGAAAGCCCTTTCTCATTTTCAGCATCTTTTTTCACAACTGACACTTCTACTTTCTGGCGGTCATTTATAAACTCTGCACTCTGTGAGATCACTGGTGTATCCTGGTCTGCATAGACGAAAGAAATCTTCTGTTCTTCTTCATTTAATACAAATCCCTCCGGTGCAGTCTTTTCTACAACTTTGTATTCTCCTAGAGGCAGATTATCAAGCTCTGCTTTTCCGGATTCATCCGTTGTCAGTTCTGCAACTTTTTCACCCTTTGCATATTTCAGGATTCTTTTTCCTGTGTCATCTTTCTGGAAATCAGCTGTATAAATATCCTCTGCAGCATACACTTCATATACTGCACCGGAAAGATTCTGAACTTCATACTTAAAATCATTCTTATAGGTCGAAAGAACCTCTCCTTTTTTCTGTACAGTGAGTTTTCCTTTCACCGGATGATTCTCATATACAACTTCAATGATTGCATCACCTGATACCGGATCAGTCTGATACAGGGTATTGGTGTCCACCTGTATTTCGACATAATTTTTGTTAATGGTATAACCGTCCGGTGCTGTTACCTCTTCGATTCTATAATGACCGATTTTTAAATTCTGCGGCAGGATCAGATATCCATCTGTATCTGTGAAATAAGAGATATGTGTAACGGTTGTCGGGTATGTAGTTACCTGCTCTACATATTTTTCATGATCCATATCATAAATTTTAAACTCTGTTCCCGGAATTAGAACAGATTTTTTAGTCTCATCATCCTGTTTGATAATTTTCAGTTTTGCAGAAAATTCTTTATCCAAAAGAACTCTCCATGTCTGCGGCTCTGTTGGTTTATTCTCTGTAATCCGGACAATAAAATCATCTACAGGTTTGTAATTATGGGGTGTTGTAGTTTCTCTCACCAGATATGTTCCATATGGAATTGCAATGGATTTTACATAGCCTTTCTCATTTGTAAAAATTTCCGTTGCTCCATTTTCACCGATCACAACCGGCTCTGCAGAGGAAAAATCATAATTTCCATCCTCTTTTACCACCAAAGAAGATACCAGATATGCACTAAATCCAGCTCCGGATAGTAATGCAGCATCTGTGTCTCCATTATTGGCAGCTTTAATAAGTTCAAACGGCTGTTTCTTCACCGTTTCCAGTGAGGTACACTCTTTTTCTACAACCGCTGTCAGATCACCTTCATCACTGCATACAAGATCATATTCATGCTCGTCTGCCAGATATCCTACGGATGGGGTAATTTCCTTGATGTAATACTCTCCAAGATAAAGATTCTCTATCCTTGCTTTTCCTTCTTTATCGGTAGTTAGCGTACCAATCTGGCTTCCGGCTTTATAAATAACGCCTGTCTTTCCATCTGGATGGGTAATGTCGTTTCTTGCATAAAGTCCATACACCGCATTTTCCAGGGAAGCATCTCCCTGTGCCTTATTTTCTTTTGTCTCGGCATCTTTTTTATTCAAAGAGATTGCAGCACTGACCCTGTCATTCACAAAAGTATGACTGAAAGAAATTTTTGCCTGTTCATCATTGGTATAACTGAACTGGAAAGAATAAGTATCTTTCTCATTTCTGACATAACCAGCCGGAGCCTGGACTTCTTTTACATAATAAGAAAATCCCACTGGAAGATCTGCTTTAAATGTTGCTTTTCCATCAGTACCAGTAATTGCAGTCTCAATCAGAGCATCTTTTTTTACTGCTACTTTTCCATCCACAGTTTTCATATCCTGCGCTGCAAACAGAGCAAAATGCCCTCCGGATAGTGTATTTTCAGTATCTTTGTCTTTCTTTATCACCTGCACCACTGCTTTCTGACGGTCATTTGTAAAGGTAGTCTCTGAGAAAGCCGCTTCTGCAGTCTGCCCTGCATAAGAAATGGTTACTTTTTTTGTTTCTTTTGCATTATAAAAATTTTCCGGGGCCTGTGCTTCTGTTACATTATAGCTTCCAAGCGGAAGATTCTTTACCGTTACAGAACCGTCCTCACCTGTGATCAGATTTTTCGCTACTTCTGCGCCTTTTTTGTAAACTGTTTTTCCACCTGCTGTTACAATATCCTCGGCAGCATATACGTTATAAACGGCTCCTTTCTGACGGCGTTTCTCGTACTGGAATGAAGTTCCATTTTCATCAGATACAGCTCCTACAAAAACTTCTCCCTCTTTATAAACGGTCAGATTTCCTTTCTGCTCTTTGTCCGTTACAGTCTGTTTGGTTGTACTGCCAACTACTAATTTCACTCCATACGAAGAAGCCTGGACAACATAACCTTCCGGTGCTGTAATCTCTTTTAAGTAAACAGTATCCTGTGTCTTGGTAAGAGTTACACGTGAAGAACCATTGCTGTCTGTTGGCGGCATCTTAACAATCAGCTTTGTGCAGGCGTTATCACTATATACCCCATACACGGCTCCAGCTAGATTTTTTCCAGTATCTCCATCTTTCTTTGTAATTTCAATAACTGCTTCTTCCGGCCAGTCAACTGTAATCTGCAGGTCAGAGGAATCTGTATAGTAGCCAAAACCAATGTCCTGTGAACTCTCCAATTTTAAGAGCATTGCATGGAAATCCAAAGGAAAATTAGATGTAATCGCATACTTTCCTTTCAGGCTACCCATATTGGCTGTTGTAGCTACAAGATGGAATTTCTCTCCACCCTTTACAGTGACATTTCCAGATGCCGTTTTTCCTGTGGTTTCATTAACAAGGCTTACTCCGTTCTCCAGATGAATGGTAATGGTAAATGCTTCATTTGCCTTCCAGGTAAAACTTTCTGTTTCCTTTCCCGTTGCATTAACGGAAAGTCCTGGAAGAAGTTTCATTGCTGTCGGATCAGGCATTTTAGCAAGAGCTGCTTTAATCTCTTTCAGCATATTTTTAGCGGTTGTAGAAAGCGCACCTCCAAATCCGGATTCGCCATCATATAAATAGTCAACCAGGTAATGCTGCATGGCTCTTGTCTCAGAACTGCATCCATATTTTTCCATAATGGATTTTACATTATATCCATTGAATGTATGTCCCCATCCTGGACCGCCATATCCATAGAATAAGGCTTTTCTCAAATATTTATCATCTCCGCCTTCATCCAGTTCAACCATATTTTTATATGTTGTCCCACTTGGAGGTGACTGCATGGAGTGCTGCATACAATACGCATTTACTGTATAAGTCTTTCCGCCTGCTTTGTAACGAACATATTTGTAGCTGTCATTTCCACCCTGTCCCATAACTGTATCAAACGGATGAAGCTGGCCATCTGAATAATAGTAATATTTATTTGCTTCAATATTTGTTGCATCATCCCATGGAGTATCGGTTGCAAGTAACATGATACCGTTTTCTGCCTGATCCATGGAAACACTTAGATCAATGTCATCTGCTGGCATTTCAAAACTGAATTTATCCGATTCTTCGTGATAAGTCACCTCAGAATACAATAAATCTTCTGTATTCTCTGTCTGGTTTGCCTGTACTTTTGTTGTTCCTACTGCAATTAAGCTGCCTTGCGGCATATCTCCGGAAAAAACAACGGTTTCTCCTGGCTGATACTGTCCATCTTCATGGTTCAGCTCAATATGAAATTCCTCTCCACGAACAATATTTACCTGATAATTTCCATCTGCATCTTCTGTTTTCTCTGTTCCATCTGTAAAAGAGTCGTCTGTCGCCTCTGGCATTTCTTCCGGATCTGTATCTGTAATTTCTTCAAATGTGCTGTCTGTATCCGGATTATCATCTATGGCAGGTTCTTCTGTTGAAACTTCCTCAGACGGGTTTTCCGGGATTGGTGTATCTATTGGCTCTTCCTCAACCGGAATTTCTGTCGGAGTTACTTCTTCATAGATTCCATCCTCTGACGGAATTTCTACATTTACCTCATCCTGCACAGGTTCTTCACTCTCTGCAGTGCCTATGGCTGGTTCCTCGCCTTCTGCTTCATTCTCATCTTCCTGGTTGCTTACAGATTCCTGATTCTCAGATTCAGCAACCTGCACCACCGCTTCCTTTACAATCAGCTTACGATTGATCTGATAAATTGGGTGGCCACTTACTGGCTCTACATAATAAACAGCTTTGTATGTATCTTCGTAATCTGTTGTAAAGTCCTGCTTTTCCTCATTTTTTGCCTCATGGAAAGTGATCTTCACCTTTTTTTCATCTGGTATTTCCAGTCCGGTAAAATCTTTCTCCACTTCAAAAATACTGCCTGTTTCCAGTTCCAGATCTTTTGCTTTTACCACCTCATCTGCATCAAGTTCATTTTTTACCGCTTCGTATAACGGTGGCTCTTCTGGCACTGGCACTACATCTGCCGCATAGGACAGTATTGGAGATAGAATTGTAGATAACACTGTAAGCATTGCCAGGAATCCCGACAAAAATCTTCTCATATTTTTTTTATTCTTCATTCTTTTTTCCTTTCTTCCGTTCCGGGAAAATCAACTGAAACTTTGGATTTCCGGTTTCTGAAACCTCCATCTTTATAGTTGCTTCATACTTCCTTTTTGTTTTCTCTGATACCAGATCTTTGAAATGCACCTGCTTCTCACTCAGCAGCTTCCTGACAGTTGCTTCATCAAGTGTTTTTCCCTGACTCTCAAAAAATCGGTTATTTTTCCATAAAGTAAAACTGCAATCACTTCCTGAACAATAATAATTTCTCTTTCCCACATAAACCTTATTGCCGCATCTTGGGCATTTTCCAATTTCTTTCCGACCATCTGAAAATAGTTTCTGGTATTCTTCCACTGGCTGTCCATTATCACTTACCAATTTGGTAACCATTTTTTCAATTTCGAAGAGAAATTCTTCTACATTTTTCTGGCCTCTGGAAATCAGTGTCAGATCATTTTCCCATTCTGCTGTAAGTTTTGGTGATTTGATCATTTCCGGAAGAATCCTGATCAGATTTCTTCCATCTGCTGTAGGTAATATCTGCTTCTTTTTACGCTCAATAAAACCTTTCTCAATCAGTTTTTCAATAATCGCTGCCCTGGTAGCCGGAGTTCCAAGCCCTTTTCTCTCTGCGTCTTCTATCGTATCCGAACTTCCAGCGTGTTCCATGGCACTAAGGAGCGTATCCTCCGTATAATGTTTCGGCGGTGCTGTAAAATGTTCACTAAATTTTACAACAACACATTCAAATACCTGTCCTATTTTTATATCTGGAAAATCACTTTCCTCCTCTTCTGGCTTTTCTGCATTTTTCCCATATGATTTAAAGAACCGTTCTTCCACTTCTTTCCATCCATATTGGAGAACATTCTTTCCAGATGCAGTAAACAGTTCTCCATGACAGGAAATTTCAGTCTTAATACTCTCATATATGTATTCCTGTTCCGATGCACATAATAACTTTGATGCAATCAGCATAAGAATTTCTTTTTCTCCACCCGGAAGTGCTTTTAAATCCGTGTTTGCAATTTCTACCGTTGGTATAATTGCATGATGATCTGATACCTTTTTGCTGTTTAAAAGTCTTTTTATCTCTGGTTCCGAACCCTTCATTGATATTTCTGGAAATACTCTATTTACCGCATCAATAACCAAAAACGCATTTTCTTCCATATCATCTGTAAGATATTGGCTATCCGTCCTTGGATACGTCACCAGTTTCTTCTCATAAAGGCTTTGGGTATAGTCCAAGGTTTGCTGTGCCGTAAATCCAAAAAGACGATTTGCTTCCCTCTGTAATGTGGTCAGATCATATAATTTCGGCGGCTGTACCTTTTTCTTCTCTTTCTTTACTGAAAGAATCTGTGCAGTTTCATCCTTCATATCCTCCATCATCTGAACGGCAGCACTTTTCTCTTTTATCCGGTTGCTTACAGCATCCAATCCATCCATCAGAAGATGAACCAGATAATACTTCTCTTTCTGGAAGTTCTCGATGCTCTTTTCCCGTTCCACCAGCATTGCAAGTGTAGGTGTCTGCACCCGACCTACAATCAACCGATGGTGATACAGCACCGTAAACAGTCTGGTGGCATTAATTCCCACCAGCCAGTCTGCTTCACTTCTCGCCACCGCAGAATAATAAAGATTATCATATTCATGTCCATCTTTCATCTGCTGAAATCCTTCCAGAATTGCTTTTTCCTCCATGGAAGAAATCCACAGTCTTTTAAAGGGAAGTTTACATTCTGCCTGGTTATATACCAGACGGAAAATCAACTCCCCTTCTCTTCCTGCATCTGTTGCACATATAATTTCTGTGACATCTGCTCTGTGAAGCAGTTCCTTTAAAACCCGAAACTGCCCTTTGGTACTTTCTTTAATCTGATATTTCCAATTCTCCGGAATCATGGGAAGTGTTTCATATTTCCATGCTTTCCAGTCATACCGGTACTGATCTGCACTGGCCAGTTCAATCAAATGCCCAATACACCAGGAAACCAGATACTCTTTTCCTTCCAGATAGCCATCTTTTACGTTTGTGGCATGAAGCACCTTCGCAATGTTTCTGGCTACGCTGGGTTTTTCCGCAATTACAAGCTGCAATTTTCTATCTCCTTTCTGCACCTGTCGCTGTAATTAAGTGAAACAAAGTTATTCCTCTGATTCTTCGTCTTCTACTTCACCTTCCATTTCATATTCTTCTAATTCTTCATCATCCTCACGAATTGTATCTTCCTCCTCATCGTCGTCCTCGTCCTCTTCATAATCAAAAGAAGTATTTCTTCCTTTCATAAATTTCCAATAATAGTAAGCACCACAAACTCCTGCCAGAACCAGCAGCATTAATAAAATCGTGCCGGAATTATTGCTTTTCTTCTCAGGTTCTTCCTTTTCTTCCGGTATGATCGTAACTTCTGGTTCCGGTGTCTCTGTGATCTTCTCTGTTTCAAGTGGCAGTGCGGATTCTGCAATAGCCTGGTTCTGTGGAAGTGTGACCATGTTGGTATCCGTAAAGTTCAAAAGATCATTTTCGCCTACCTCTGTAAGAAGATAAACATTTTCATCCGTTTTATCCTTATCTACAATCAGATAAAAAACCTTATCACTTTTTGTCTTGATCGTATAAAATTCCTTTCCCCCTTTGTCCTGAACTGTTCCTGTTGTCATGCCGGAAGCAGAACTTTCTCCCTGCACCCGTCCGGTATCTGCTTCTGTATCCGTTTCATTTCCTGTGTTTTCTGGTTCTGTTGGTGCAGTAGCAGTCTCGTTCGTTGTCTGATGTTCCGTTACGGTTGCCGTAGCACTGGTGGGCTTACTTGCAGTTCCATCGGCTGGCAAAGAAGCTGCATTCTGCTCCGTTCCGGAAACCTCTGTATTCTCTTTTACTGCATCTGGATTTTCATAATAAGGGTTTCCTACTTTATAGATCTCTGACATATTTCCTGCTTTGTCTTTTGCCTGCAGGGTAAAGTATTCATAGGAAGTATCCGCTTTTTGCAAACGGACATTTAATGTATTATTCGTCAGTTCTGTGAATTCATTTCCATTGACATACAAAGCAGCAATTCCCGATTCCGCATCAACTCCCTGCACGATCAGTATCCCATTCTTCGCAGCCGCAATAATAGTTGGTTTGGTTTTATCAAAACACTCTATGTAACGATTCTGCTCATAAGTATTTCCATTCTGATCGGTAACTCTCACATAAACACTACAATTAGAAGAGATGGATACTTCCATATTTCCGGTTATGTCTGACCATCCTCCATTTTCTGAAAGTCTTGCTTCTACTTTTGCAATAGAAAAAGCACCTGTATTCTTTGTATCTTCCACTTGAATTTTTACGGTTGCCGTATCTGTCTGCCAGCCTTCGGGTTCTGTAAAGGTAATCCCTACTTCTGGTGTTTCCGTCACATCATTTCCTGCATCTTCCTGTGCCTGTTCCACTGGATCTGCATGAATTTCAACTTCTGATCCATCTGAAAAATCAACATCTTCCGGGCTGCTTTCTTCTGATGATTCCACTTCTACATTATCTGCCCATACAGTCAGACTTCCGGGCGAACTATAAAAGAAAGCTCCTGCCGGAAGTCCTGCTAACGTAGCTGCGGTTAAAAATACAGCTGCTCTTTTATGAAATTTCTTCATTTTCTGTCTGCTCCTTTTCTCTGGTTTCCAATATCTTTTTTTGTTCCTCCTTGCTGATATCAATCATCAACTGAAGTTCCTCTGCGGAAACTCCATTGCTTCGGATAATTTTTAGATACTCCATATCCTCTGCCTGTTTCTTCTGTTCTTCCAGATCCCTTGCTTTTTTCTGTAGCTTTTCAATCTTAACGTAGGTTCTTGCAAGTTCTTCTTTTATTCGTTCAATGTTCAAATACGCCCCTCCTTATGGCCTGCCAAAAGCATAAAAATGAGACTGCCAGTATGCAGAATTAATGGACGTATACTGAATTGGATTTCCACAATGGATCATCTGTCCATCTCCGGCATAAATTCCTACGTGGGTAACCGGCTCTCCCGCATCATACGTCCCAGTGAAAAAGATAATATCTCCTGGCCTTGCTTCTTCTGGTGATACAGGCATACAAATGTCATAAATTCCCTGTGCAGTAAGTCTTCCCATATTGCAGACACCCGAATTGGTAAACACATAGCTTACAAAACCAGAACAGTCAAAAGAAGTCTCCGGGCTGGAACCGCCCCATACATACGGCATACCAAGATATTTGTCTGCTTCCGCAAATAATCTCCGCACAGTCTCATCATCATAACTGCCGCCTCCACCATACAGCCCGCTATCTCCGGTACTGATATAAAAAACAGGATTATAATATTCCCCATCTTTGACCAGTTCCAAATATAACTGGCTTCCGGTTGCACTTCCTGTACTTCCCGTTGTACCAATTACAGTATCTGTTGTTACTTCCTGACCATTTGCTACCGAAATGCTCTGCAGATAAGCGTATTTAATCTGCACACCTTTTTTATCCTGCGTAACTACATAATTTCCAAAAGTTCCGCTATATCCTACATCTACAACAAAACCATTCATCGCTGACTTCACTTCTGTTCCCTGTCGTACATTAATCGTCACACCTCTGTGAAGTTGTGTCTGCCCGGTTCCATTGTTTACAGAATACCCATAATAGGTACTGATATAGGCATACCAGTTTAACTCAACCGGAGTTTTATATGTCTGTAAATTTCCTCTGTTGGAATAGACCTCTTCATAAATTTCCTGCTCATCCTCTTCCATTCTGGACAGAATAACACTTCTAAGCGGTTTTGCCTGAACAGAAACATTCAGTACATCTGCAGTTACTGTACGGGTAACTTCCACAGAGTTCTGATTGCCCTCTGCCAGAAAACATTCCCAGGTCTGATGACCATGTGCCTCAGCTACTGCGTGATTATCATAATAAACATCAAACTGGACACCATACTGGGCAAAGTTTCCAGTATCTTCTACGGTGTACTCAATCCCATTCATCACTACTTTCGTCCCCATTGGAAGAAATGGGTTTGCAGCATCAACCGCAAGCGTATGATTAGCCTGTGGCATTGCCCCTGAAGCAGTAGGTCCTCCACTCCACACGCCACAGCAGATGGGACAATTACAGTATCCACTGGTCACAACATTTCCCAATGACTGCCCTACCTGTATTGTAGATGTTTCCTGCCGGGTTTCACTTTTTTCCTCTACGGTGATTCCGTACTGTAAAGAAAAAATTGTTTCCAGTTCTCCTTTTATCTCATCAAACTTAAAATCCCCATAACTGGCAGTCAGATAACTGATCAATGTATGAGGATCATGGCCGATTTCACCAATGTTATATCTGTATTCATCTTTTCCTGGATACCGGGCTTCCATCTGGTTTATTTTCTGTTGAAGACTGGCTTCCAACTGCGTATAATACAACTCTGCTTTTTCAATTTCGTCCGGATCCGCAATGTAACTGGAAGCGATTACCGTAGAAATTCCATTAGAAAACATAGCCGAACAGGAAGCAAATCCTGTCATTACGGAAAGAAGCAAAATCAATAACAACCCCATTGAGATCAGAGTAGTTACATTTCTTACAAATACTTCCTGTGCCTTTCTTGCAATTTTAGTAGCAAGATTTACTGACCGGATTGAGGTGTCTTTTGTTTCTTTTGCAATCTTCCCAGCCCGGTATGCCATCTGATACTCTCGCTTAATCCTCTGCTTCTGTATTAATTTTCTGATCAGCTTTTTCTGCATCTCTGGATGTTCTTCCAGATATTTCTGATATTGATACCTGGATGCACTCTTCCAGGCTCTTTTCTCTAAACGGTTTTCTTTATGTATCTGACTGCGGTTCTTCCGGATATTTCTACTGCTATGTTCCTGTAATATCCACTCACCTGAACGCACCAGCTTATGTGCTGCATCTACAGCACTGTTTTCCTCTTCGTCTTCGCCTGCTTTCTGATATACTGCATTTTTTAATGCTTTCTTTGGAACAGAAGACAAGGTTTTCTTTTTACCATCCGTTTTCCCTGTTTTTTTGTCGAAATATAAATGGTACTTTACCTTTGCTTTCTGTTCCTCATTTGTTTTCTTGGTATAAACAGAATCTTTCGGAATTTTGTTCTGCCTCTCAGCTTCCTGTTTTCTTGCAGCCTTATCCACTTCCTGATAAGTTTTTATTGTTTTTCGGCTATATTTCTGCTTTCCTTTTTTTCGGTTTGTAGAAACATCATTCTTCTCTGCCTGAAAATGTCCTCCATCTGTTTCAGCCGAAGTTTTCTTTTCTTTCTTCAGACTTCCATCTGTCTCTAGTTTTCCAAACTGCAGTCTCTGCTGTTTCTTTTTCTGTCGCTGATACTGGCTCCTGTGTTTTTCTTTGCGCTCACGTATTTCTACCGCTGAATCCACAGATACACCTGCAGGCTTGTCCCGGTATCTGTACCGTCCCTGTGTTTTTCGTTTTCCCGGAGGACTGTTTGCAGCCTCTTCTTTTTTGGCAGGATTTCCCTCCTGAACTTTTTCGGAAAATTGTTTCTTTTCAGCTTTTTTATGAGAGTTTTTCTTCTTTTCAGAAGTAATAAATGCCTGTTCTACATCCTTCTGTTTATAAGGCAACTCCTGATCGCTGTTTGTAACTTTTCTGGTCTCCTTTGTTGCAAGATTTTCCTCAACCAGACCATTTCTGGTCATACGGCTGACTTTCTTCTCTTTCGCCGTATATTTTTGTTTTCCCAATGTACCTCACCTCTGCTTTTTTGTCCATTAAGTCTGAATCTCATCCGGTTTAGTACTCATCAAAGCATAGGTTCTGGTATCCTGCGGATATCTGTCTGCAAAAGGTATGATTACATTTCCGTAAAAAAGCAGCCCTTCTCCTGCATTACTGTTATTTACAAAAGAAATCTGATGCTTGGAAATATTCAATTTCTCCGCAAGGATCTTCTGATCCCCGCTGTGCTGATTTAACATCAGGATAAAATCACTGTTTCCCACAATACTTTCTACTGCCAGAGAGCCAAGAAAATCTGTTACATTCTGACTGATTCCTGTAATGATTCCACCCCACTTACGAAATCTCTTCCACATTTCAATAGAATAATTAGCAGTCTGTGGCTGGTTCAGCAAAAGGTGAAATTCATCCACATAATAACGGGTTGATTTCCTGCGACTGCGGTTCTGTGATACTCTTGTCCAAACCATATGCTGGACAATCAACATCCCTGCTTTTCGTAGTGTGGTTCCAAGTTCCCGGATATCAAAGCATACCACTCTGTTCTGCGTATCGACATTACTTCGATGGTTAAATACATTCTGCGATCCTGTTACATACAACTGCAGACTGTTGGCAATGTTCTGTGCTGCTGGTTTATCTGGTGCATAAAAGTTCAGACGTTCATAGAAATCCTGCAAAGTCGGCATATTTTCCGGTTTTGGATCATTGTAAAGATATTTTTTATAAATGTCTTTTACACACAGGTCAATCATGGAAACCTCATCACCATTTAATTCTGCATTTTGAGGTTTCTTCATAATGACCTCGCAGAAAGATGTGATAAACTCTGCTTTATCAGCAATAATGGTATCAATATCCTCCACATCGCCATTAATCCTGTATTTCTCCGGATGATAAATAACATCCAGGTTCACTTCCATAGGATTGATGTAATCATTACTTTTTGCACTGATTTTAATAACTTCACCATTTAAGGCATTTACCAGCGGAAAATATTCTCCCTCCGGGTCACAGATAATAATGTCATCGTCTGTAATCAGGAAAACATTGAGGATCTCCCTTTTCGTTGCAAAACTCTTACCGGAACCAGGAGTACCCAAAATCAGGCCGTTAGGTGTTTTCAATCGTTTCCGATCCACCATAATGAGATTGTTTGACAGTGCATTTAAGCCATAGTAAAGAGCTTCACCGCCTTGGAAAAGTTCCTGTGTGGTAAACGGAACAAAGATTGCTGTAGAAGTCGTAGTCATAATTCTCTGTATTCCAGTCTGGTTCATTCCCAGTGGCAGTGATGCCACAAGTCCCTGTTCCTGCTGATATTGAAGTCTCCGTATATTGCAATTATATTTCTGGGCGATTCCTGCAGTCTGATACACAATATTGTCCAGTTTTCTCTTATTGTCCGCTGTATTCATCAGCAAAAAAGTAAGTTCAAAAAGTTTCTCATTCCTGGACTGGATTTCATTGAGCAATCCCTCCACATCCTCTCCGTATGTAGAAATGTCCGTTGGAATAATATCCATATCATATCCGCTTCTGACCGCTTTCTTCTGTTCTTCAATTTTCATTTTCTGAATATTTGACAGTGTACTTTTCAGACTTTTAATAGCTGCCTTGGGATCAATGGGACGCAGGTGCATATTGATGATAAGATTCTCTTCCAGATCCAGCAGATCTGCCAGCAGTTTATCCGTAAGTTCTGGTGATGTAATCTGTAAATATGACACGCATCCAAAAGTCTGTCCCATCCGAAAATAGCTGTCATTGCGAAAATCAAATCCGGTAGGTGCAATAAAGTCTTTTGTCTGCAGACCTGTTTTTGCAACCATCCCATAATGGAAATGGAAAGATTCTTTTGTGTCCATATTCATCACATCATGCAGAATTTTCAGACGTTCTACCCCATTTAAAGGCTCTGCCATGGCTCCCATCACCTTAAAATTATTCAATACACTGGCTTCAATTCTCTCCAGCCTGGATTTTGCATTTCGCAGATTATCCGCTTTAATGGAAAATGTAATATATTTTGTTTTTACAAGCCCATTATTTCCTTTGGAAAGCTGCATTTTCAACATATCCGAATATTCTTTCCGGATATCATTGAAACAGTCATCCTGCTCTGGAATATCAATATTTTTTGCATACTCATCAAAATTCACCTGTTGATTAAGAAATGTAATTTGTACCTCGACAGAGCTGTCAAATGAATTCAGGAACTCACAATAGTTTTCAAAAATAGCCGCTTTGTCATCATTCTGCGCTAACTGGTAATTTATATCGTAAAACTGCACCATTTTTGAATAATAATTATCATCCGTCCTGCAGATACCATCCTTATATATTTCCTTATATGGAATCGTATCCTGCGCTGTAAAAGGCTTCCTCTTCTTCTGATTCTCCGCTTTTATCATCCGAAGTTCTTTCAGACGCTTTTTTTCTTCTTTCGTAAGTCCGGTTTTCTGTTTCTTATTTTTTTCGGTCTGCTTTTTTAAGGAAATGGAACGGATTTCTCGCTTCCCTGGCTTCTTTTGCCTTTTTCTCAAGCCATGCACCCTCTTTCTCTAATTTATCGTACTCTATAATCCGGTCATATAAGTTTTGGGAACGATAGACCCTGATTCCAGGTCTTAAAAATTTCTGCCGGATAATGTGAAGCAATATTTTCTCTGCTGGAAATCCATCCTTTTCATACATTGCAAAAAAGAAAAATGGCAGCATCACTATGATCATAAGCGTTGCTGCCACATCTGTTCCCAGTCCTGCTTTTGTCAGCAAATAGATCGGAACACCACAAATTCCTGCCAGAGAAAAACATATAATTTGTCTTTTAGTTAAATTCAGTGCTAATTTTGTCTTTATTTTTGAAAAATCTTTCGGCACTGGAACATATGCCATATTCTTGTTTCCTCCTAATGTGCATTGAAGATTGATTTTGCCAGGGAACTGGTCTTAAACAGGCTGAAACATAAAATAACTGTATATGCTGCAACTGACCAGATAGCTCTGTATGAAGATTATCCGCAACTGTAATAGCATTTACCAGAACTGCATAAATCGCAACACATACCATCATAAAAAATCCCTGGAATCCCAACGCTAATAATGCCTTCACGTAATTATTTCCAATACTTCCCCATTCCCTGTTCGTAAATGTTGAAAACGGAATAGGTGCCACAGAGACATAAAGATATATTTCTATCATTCGTCCATATAAAATGACGGTAATCAGGACTGATATGATTTTTAGACATAAACTGACCAGCATCGTTTCCAGACCAAGCCCCAGTAATTCTCCGATTCCCATATCTTCAATCTGCGTTTCAAGAAGCGTTTTCAATGCTTCTGTAACATCAATAGATGCGGAACCGGTTATCATACCGCCAGCATTGGATACCACATGATTCGCTACATCAAAAATTGCCATCGCAATATCAAAAGTATGAGTAACCAGATATACCGCTACCCACATCTTAAAAATGTATTTGAAAAACATAAACGTATCCGTATCGTGCATATTGTTTTTTTCCATAATCATGGAAATCAGCTCATAACACAGTACAAATGTAATAATCATCCCCGCAATGGGGACAATGACATTATCCGACAGATTTTTTATCATGGAAAAAATGCCACTGTTCCAATTTTGGGGTGTTTTCCCAACCTCTGTAGCAATCGTTTCTACTTTGGTATTTACATCGGTGAACATGGTATCCAGGTTTGATGTGATCCAGCCTGTTAGCAGATCCTTTATGAACTCTGTTATTTTTTCGGTTATTCCACCCATTTATTTATCCAAACAAAGTTGCAAGCTGTGGAATCAGGTTTATTCCAATCAGTACGATGCCACCGCCCGCCATCAACTGTTTTATCCCCAATTAGGTGTAAAACTCTGCTCGATGGCGGGCGGCGGCGTACAAAAAATCTATATGGTGTTTTTAAGAGAACCGTCCCGGCGGGACAGGTCAGGCAGTGACCTGTTCCACCTCCGGGATGGGTTTGAGATTAAAATGAATTTCGATAGAAATGTGTCTTGTTTTATCTTCGTCAATGCGCTCATGCACGACGATTTCTTTGATTAAGCGGTTGAGGGTGGCTGCGTCCAGCTCTGTGATGTTGGCGTATTCCTGAATGGCTTCCACCCATTGTTTTGCGTCATTGGCAAGCTGGACTTCATCGGACAGCCGCTTTCTGCCCTCGGACACTTTTGTTTTAAGCTCCGTCTGCTCGGTCTGTGTCTTTTCCAGCATGGTGTTGAAATTCTGCTCACTGATACGCCCTGCAATCATATCCTCATAAAGCCGCATTACCATTTTGTCCAGAACCTCAATCCGTTCCTCGTCCCTTGTAAGGGAGCGTTCCATTGCTTCCCGCTGTTCCCGCTGCTCGGCTTCACAGGTATTGGTCAGGCGGTCGGCAACCGCTTCCCCGTCCATCAGGGCAGCTCTGGCACATTCCCGGATTTTCCGCAGCACATGGCTGTAAAGGGTGTCATAATCAATCCGGTGCTGGGTGCAGTGGTTCTTTCCAAAGGCATTGTAGGTCTTGCAGGAGTAAATCTGCTGGGGATGTTTTGCGTTTGTGTAGCGTATCGTCAGCGACTTCCCACACTCGCCGCATTTTATCAGTCCGGCAAACAGGCTGATTTCATTGGTCTGCCCCGGACGCTGGCGGGATTTCAGCTTGTTCTGCACAATGTCAAAGCTCATGCGGTCAATCAGCGGTTCATGCTGTCCCTCCACCACAATCCAGTCCTCCGGCTTCTTTTCCCCAATCGTGCCGATTTTGAAACGGTAGTCCTTTTTCTGGGAAGCAATCGCCCCGGTGTAGACGGGATTCATCAAAAGGTCTTTGATAACGGAGAAGTCCCACATATACCGCCCGTTTTCCGGGTCTTTCTTTTCCCATTTGG
>OKSA01001050.1_pt1 | contig 26019 bp, 20 predicted proteins | sample 1601181 | NCBI WGS metagenome assembly OKSA01 (sample SAMEA3541538, study PRJEB24748) | human gut metagenome | biome: human gut; feature: human-associated habitat; material: faeces | place: China | collected 2012
TGCAATTAATATCACTGTCTAACAATCAATTACGTGACTTTACAGGTCACACCCAAGTATAAATCAGAATGGCTTGTCTGTTACTGTTTATGATAAAGACAGTGGCAAAGAATTACTTTCTACCAAGATAGACAAACTATGGAATGGTACTTATCTGACATTGGATTTATGTGGTAATGTGCGCATACGTTGTTCATCTTATGGTTGGTGGTACACAACAAAATTATCAGGTATCTTTTTTGACTCATCGGACAATGTTGTTAATTCGGGTAATGCCGGTGCTTCAGCGAAACTTGTAAACCGTGATTTTGATACTGTCGGAAACTGGCTGGGTAAATATGGGCAATTAGGATACTATCTTATCGGTTCAGATTCTTCTTTGCCTCAAGATGTTACTTGCCATGTTGTCTCTCAAGATGATTTGGTTCCTTTGGTATGGCCCGAGCAGGTACGTCGTTTCACTTACCGTAAAAGACCTACATTACCGGATGGCACCAATGGGATAGCAACAGATAATATACTGATTGCTTTCAATGTAATTCCAGTCGGCGAAGATGGTATGGAAGCTGAAACGAAAGGTACTATGCCGCGTTACATCGGTTATAAATGTACAGATTATGAATACGCTTTGAATACTGTTGCTCCCGAATATGGCGGTGGTTTTGAAATATGGAGAATGCTTGGATTTCATATGGTGCTTTATCTGACCTCGATCCAAACTGTTCCGGAAGAACTGTACGAGGCGTGTACCGTGGACGGAGGCAGCAACTGGCAGAAGTTTCGTTATGTAACGCTGCCGATGATCGTACCGGGAATTACAATCTCCGTGATCATGAGTATTATGACAGAGATGAAGCAGTATGATATAGTAAAGATTATTACAAACGGAGGTCCGGGATATTCTACAGAAACAATCACCTACAATATTGTGACACAGGCATTTGGAAACAATATGCTCGGCTATTCTTCAGCCATTGCAGTATTTCTTTTCGTAGTGATCGCGGCGATATCGATCCTGCAGCTTAAGCTTGCCGACAGAATGGGAGGGAAATAAATGCAGAAAATAGAAGGTAAACGTACAAAAATCATTAATTTTATACTGCGAGTTGTGGTATTGATACTGGCTTTTATATTTGTGGTCCCGCTGTATATCACGATTGTCAATGGGTTTAAGCCTACAGCAGAAATATCAGCTAATCCGGTCACACTGCCAATTCCTCCAATTATGGACAATATCATAAACGTGCTGATTAGTCCGAATGTCAATCTTGGGGAAATGTACTTTAATTCTATATGTATCACTCTGTTTGGAACAGCAATCTGCATATTGGTTTCTTCTATGGCAGCATATTACCTCGTCAGACTGAAACACCGGATTGGACGCATGCTGTATGTGTATTTTCTATTTGGATTGATGGTTCCGTATGCGATTGTTTATGTACCTTTGGTTACTATGTTTAACAAGCTGGGTATTACAGGAAATCTTCCATCTCTGATTATGGTATTTGTGTCGGGAAGCATTTCTCTTTCGGTATTTCTCTATTATGGATTTATCCAAACTCTTTCAATAGAACTGGAAGAGGCAGCAATTATAGACGGAGCCGGACAGTTCACCGTTTTTTTCCGGATTATTATGCCGCTTGTCAAACCGTGTAGTACAACTGTGGCCATCTTTATCGGGTTGTCAATGTGGAATGACTTTCTTACTCCGCTACTGATTGGGCAGGTGAAGACAATCACGGTAGGAATTTATACAGCAATCGGGCCCCATGCATCGGACTGGGGCAGTGTATTTGCATATGTACTTTTCGCGACGCTCCCGATTGTTATCCTGTATTTGCTAGCGCAGAAACAATTTATTGCAGGCCTTACAAGCGGCGCTTTGAAAGGATAGTATGTTATGAAAAAAATATTATCACGAACATCAATTGGGGATATGACGGCAGTCTATTATCTGTCAGAAGAAGACAGCGTAGAATTTGTCCTCATACCGCAGGAAGACAATAGTCAGCCGCCACAGGGAGCAGTGGATTCACTTGTTCAGCTCAAGGCAGAGGGAGATGCGTTTCCATATGGGTTTGCCAATGGATGTACAATGAGAAACTGTGAGACCGTGCTAAGACTTCGGTATCATACACAGGAGATTGAAGAAAAGAATGGAAAAAGATGGTACCGCAGAAAAGACGGAAGCTATCCTGCGAATGAGTGGATGCTTCTTGATGCCGGAAACAGGGATTGGTGGTACTACTTTGATGGATCAGGCTATATGGTAACCGGTTGGAAAAAAATCGGTGGAGCCTGGTATTATTTCAGAGAAAACAGAGAAAAACTATATGGGGCAATGTGTCTAGATGGAATGTTCCAGATCAACGGTACCTATTACAGTTTCGCTGCCGACGGAAAGATGCAGACCGGCTGGGTAGCGCATGGCTTATGGTATTATTTTGATCCTGATACGGGAGCTCCTGCAAAAGGCTGGAAAGAATTGAATCATACGATATATTATTTTGATGAATCGAATGGATATATGGTTACAGGTCGCCGGACCATTGATGATGAGGAATATTGTTTCAATTCAGATGGAAGTATGCACACCGGCTGGTATAAAGAGATTAACAAATGGGCCGATGATAATTCTGACTGTATTGACTTTCTGTATTTCGATCCGGATGGAAAGTTACATAAGAAATGGCTTACAGTAGACGGAAAAACCTATTGGACAGGTGATTATGGCTATGTTGCCAAAAGTTATCCGGATAGATATGAATCCATCGCATTTCGTAAGATTGATGGATATTTGTATGGATTTGACGAAAACGGTGTCATGTTGACAGGATACCAGCAATCAGTAGATAAGAGAACAGGGAAGACTGCCGATTATTTCTTTGACGAACAGGGACGTCAGGACCCGGATCATACCGGCTGGATCGAGATTGATGGTCAGCAGCATTATATGTCACATGGATTTATGCTGGTAAGTACTCGCTACAAGATTGATGGTGTGATTTATAATTTTGATGAAAATGGAGTGGCAACGGCAGAAAAGCATTGATTTGTTAGTTCCGCTTCCGAGAGACTGTAGACAAAAATGGTGTTGGGTCTTATGCCCAGCACCATTTTTCAGTAACTTCTTTATTTTTTGTCAGGATTCCAAACTCCGTCGGCATCAACATAATAATTACCGTTTACCCACTTATTCGTTGCTTTCGCACCGGAGCTTTCCAGGTAATACCATTTTCCGTTAACGATCTGCCAGCCTGTCAGCATCCAGCCGTTTGCATCAAAGAGGTAATCATTTTCCCCGATGTTCTCCCATCCGTTGCATGCATAACTTCCATCGGAATGGCGATACCACCAACGATTTCCGCTGACCATCCACTGTGCTGTCACTCTGGTCTTTGTCCAGCATCCGGTATTGTCCACATAATAGTTACCGATCCATTTATTAGTAGCCATCACACCGTTGGCCTCTACATAATAATTGCCAATCCATCTTCCGGCTGCCATCGCTCCTGAGTTATCCATATAATACCAGTTATCATCGATATTCTGCCAGCCTGTTATCATCGCTCCTCCGGCATTAAAGTAATACCAGGTTCCTCCGATTATCTGCCATTTCGTCTGCATCACTCCCGAAGGATTCATATAATACCACTGGTTTCCAACGATACACCAGCCAGTCACCATATAGCCATTCTGGTCAAATCTATACCAATTATCAGAGATCTTCATCCAGCAATTCTTTGGATAACTTCCATCAACATTGCGGTACCACCAGCGTCCGTTTGTCTGCATCCATTTGGCCGGTCTGTAATTTTTGACCCACACACCGTCAGCATCTACATAATAATCACCGATCCATGCATCTGTCAGCATTGCTCCCGATTCATCTACATAATAATAGTTTCCATTATCCTGGATCCATGTATTTTTCTGCTTTTTACCATTCTGATAGTAATACCATTTACCATCCTGCTTTGTCCATCCGTTCTTTGCAGCCCACTGTGCAGTAACTGTAATGTCTGCCTTTACGTTCGTATAATCTCCGGACCATCCGGTTAACGTATATCCTTCTGTCTGCAGATCCGGCGCTGTTGCATCTTCTCCGGATACCACCTGTTGTGTAGATATGACCGTATCTCCGTCTTTGAAAATAACCGTATGTACGTTCTTCTCAAACTCAATGCTATGCTGTGCTGCATATCGCTCTGCTTCCGAACCGGCTTCTCCATAGATTACAAATCCCGGAATAACCGTATGGTATCCAAATGTTGCATAGTCTGACGAATAGTGTTCACCCTGTGTTTCGTCTGCTACCTCTTTATATCCAATGGCAAATTCTCCAATTTCCTTCACACTGTCCGGAATAGAAATTGTCGTCATAGACGGACAGTTGTGAAATGCATAATCTCCGATATTCGTCACGCCATCCGGAATAATAATTGCTTTCAGATTCTCTTCGTCCGCAAATGCAAAACTTGAGATTCCCTTTGTTCCTGCTTTTACAGTAACCGTAGTGCCTTTTGGCATAGTTCCTTTATAGTTATACAGAACCTTTCCGGCATATACTACTCCGTCTTTCTGATTGGCATACCATTTCGTCCATTTGAAACTGTTACCGCCAATCTTTTCTATGGTGTCCGGAATGTCAATTTTCTCTAACGATTCACATCCTCTGAATACTGCATACTGAATCTCCGTGACATTCTCCGGGATACTGATCTGTTTCAGATTTTTGCATTCCTCAAAAGCATAATTATGCAAAGATTTTACATGGTTACCAATTTTTACATTTGTAATACCTGAATTCCGGAATGCTGATTCAGACACATATGCCATTCCATTACCGATCGTAACATCTTGTAAATTCTTACAATCTCCAAATGCTACCTCTCCTATACTTGTTACCGTATCAGGAATGTCGATCGTTGTAAGTCCACTTCTTTCAAATGCAAATTGGCCAATGCTTGTTACATTCTCCGGAATCTTTATGGTTTTTAACTTGGAACAAGAATTGAACGTGTAGTCTTTGATTTCTTTTATTCCTTTTCCGAGTCTTACATTCTGTAGATCTTTACAATAATAAAAAGCATATTGTTCCAGATTCGTCACGCTATCCTTAATATCAATTGATCGTATTCCACTTCCGCAAAATGCCAGAACGCCGATTTCTTTCAGTCCATCATTCAGTTCTACTTCTGCAAGACTTCCACAGCCACCAAACGCATTTTCTCCGATGCTCTGTAATTTCTGAGGACATGTAATTTTTTCCAGCTTGCTGTCATCATAGAATACGGCATCTTCAATCTTTCCCAATTCACTTCCAGAATCAAACGTGATGTTCTTCAGATTCTTACAAGATGCAAATGACTGGTATTGCAGAGAGGTTACACTCTTCGGAATGGTAGCACTTTCTATCGTATTATTTTCGAAAAATGCTTCTTTTCCTATCGCACTGACCTTTTTATTCGCCAGTGTATCCGGGATTGTAAGATTCTTATCATTTCCCTTGTATCCTGTAATCTCAACCGTTCCGTCTCCCAACACTGCATAGTCATAGCTCTGTTCCGAACCGGTCCCATTCTGCACTGCTATCTGTTCTGCGTCCGCTTTACTCTGCACTGCTGTCTGATCTTCTGTTGCAGCCTTGCTGTCATTCTGATCATCCGCTTCTTTGCTATCGACTTGCCGACTCTCTGTATCTTCCTGCTCAACCGTCCATGAAATCTTTCCGGTCTGATCATCCAGGAAATATCCTGCTGCCAGATAATACTCTTCTCCGGCTTTCAGCTCCATATCAATACTGAAGTTTAACCCTTCTCCGCTGTCATTGTCCGAAGCGATCATATTCTGATCTGCATCATAGACATAACCGTAGGTATCTTCATTTCCGGTCGAGTAGAAGCGATATGTTCCCGTCTCTTCCGGCGAGAAACGGTATTTCTGAATATTCTTCGCAGACTCTACCGTTGTCTCATACTGCTTTCCACTTTCAACACGTTCGACTGAAGCAGGATTATCTTCTGCATAGACAGCCAATCCTGTTGTCGATACCGTCGCAGTACAAGTCATTGCAGCCATCACAATTGCCACAATTCGTCTTTCCGCTTTTGTAATCATTCCTCTTTCCTCCTTCTTTCTTGATTACCTGCTCTTCTTTCCATCACCTCCTTCAAAAGTACACTCTATTCACAAGTGCATACATCCGGAACATTCTTGACATTATAGTATCCGTCCGCAGTTTCTGCACAATGTTCATTCGCTATAAGCCCTGTTTTCTTGCAATACTTCATCTTTACTACATTTTTGCAATCCGGGAATTCCTTCTGTGTATCGATCTTCATATTCTTCAATATATTGTGGAAAATAACCGGAGATTCATTTTCTATGTAAGCCTCCGGGCTTTTTTCTTCATACCACACTGTGCAGGAGTATTCCGGTGTCATTCCTACAAACCAGTTATCTTTATAATCCCGGCTCGTCCCTGTCTTTCCACAGACTTCCACATTCTTGAGCGCTGCTGCTTTCCCTGTTCCATCTTTGGATACAACTTCTTTCAGCAGTCGATTCATAATGTACGCTGTCTCCTCCACTATCACCTGTTTCCAGGACTTTTCCCAAGACTCATAGTACACACTCCCGTTCACCTGAACCTTCTCGATCGTATACAGATCATATCTTTTTCCGCCATTCCCGAACATCAGATACGCACTCTGCAGTTCACGCATTGTAACCCCGTTTTTCAGATATCCCAGTGCAATATTCGAAAGGATACTGTCCTCTCCCTCCTTTTGCATAATTTTCTGTTCTTTCTTAGTACTTATCTTCAGATCACTGTTCAGGAATCTACAGGCCTCCTCTACTCCACACAATTTCAGTGTTTTTACTGCGATTGCATTATTCGATTCTTTGAGTGCCTGCTCCACGGTAACCGGCTGATTCGTATAAGGTTTTGTATTCTGTGGCCAGTCTGTCATATTTCCATCCGAATCTTTTACTTTCGTATATGGACTGTCTTCACCCATAGACGACCAGGTAACCTGTCCATGTTCGATTCCCAGTGCATATACACTCAACGGTTTTATCGTCGATCCGGCGTATGTCGCATAATCCACATAATCAATCCCGTTCTCTCCCTCACTGTAGCAGGCGGTTATCTTTCCTGTGTAGTCACTTACCAACGCTGCGAAATTATCTCCGCTGATAGTTTCGACACTCTCCTGTCCTTTCTTAATAGCCTCCAGTGTCTTTTCCTCCAGGGCCGTATGAATCTTCATTTTATCCGCCACTATTTTCTTCCCTGCTTTTTTTTCAGAGAGATGTTCTTTGTTCTCTACGATCTTCAGTAGATCTTTACACGTTATATCGACATAAGCATCGTATTTATCATCACACTGATATTGCAGTTTCCCGTCATGATAATATAATTCTGCAATCACTTTCCCTTCTTTATCTATGATAACAGAATTCTCCTTATTCTCCATCCTGCTCCCTGCGATTGCAATCCCCACGCATACACATCCGACAATTCCTATTCCCACTGCTCTTTTTTTATTCATTGATCTTCTTTTCCATTTCTTTTATCAGTTCCAGCTTCTCATGCGACAGCAACACCGTCGGCGTATCATTGATCTTCCATCCCAGGCTGCTCGTCTTTTCTTTTACATCGTTTAACAATCCCGGAATGGTGTTCGCACGTTTGACACACTCCTGTGCACTTTTTGTATCTTTGTCCTTTAGATATTCGCCTTCTGCATATGCTAACGTGTCCAGATAATCCTCGTATTCTTCATATTGATACGGAGCAATCTGTATCGCGATCAGCTTATTCTTTATATATCCTTCCATGTCTCCTCCGGCAAAGCATACCTGCGCTCTTGCACTGTAAGCAACCGCAACCTTCGAATTGTCTTCAATGATTTTATCGGATATCCTTTTCATATTTTTCACCGTATCCGCTTTTTTCAGCAATTCAATCCTTGCTTCTGTGTTCCCCTGATATGTCTTCAATGCCTTTTGCGGCATATTCTTCATATAATAATAATCGGATAATCCCGTCCTGTAAGAGACAGCCATCACACCGATCGCAGCGAACAGACTGCATATCCTTGTAAACCAGGAAATCGGTATCTCTTTCACATTTTCATCTTCCAGCAGCAGTATCACAACCATTCCGATAACCAGGAACTGGAAGTCGTAATCAAATAAACTGTGCAATATCACTATAAGTAACAAAAGCCTGTTCCGCCCACTCACATTTTTGGAAATACAGGATTTTACCAGCATTCCGTAAAATAGAATCGCCGGAAGTATCCCTACATCAAGCAGCAATTGCAGCAATTCATTATGTACACTCACAACCGAATATACACCTGTCTGACAGGAGGTCTGCAGATAATGATATCCATAATATCCCAGTCCGAACGGATGTGTCAGAATCATTCCGGCCGCATCCTTCATGTACAGTAATCTTCCCCAGAACGTACTGCCATTCGTGCTGAACACCCTGATCAGCACCTCTTTTCCCACTCCTGTGCTCCATAGAAGAACGACCAACACCGCACATCCTCCGGCCGCCATCATAAGAACCTTCCCCGGCAGTTTCCTTTTTACACAATACCAGGCGCCCAGAACCAACATAAGCAGAAGAACCGTTCTGCTTCCGCTCATAATTATTCCAAATACAGCGATCCCCGCGTATGCACACCAGAGCCAATCTATCTTATCCCAATTCAGCTTATCTACCGCAATGACCAGGCAGATCAGCATGAATAGCGCATATGTATTCGGATACTGGAAAAATCCTGCAAGTCTTCCTGCAACTGACACGCTTTTTTCAAATATAGAAAACTGCATCATTACAAACGAAAAGAGCGTCATACACGCTCCTAATACAGGAAGAGTCTCTATCAGTCTTTCTTTTCTGTCTTTCTTTCCCGCGATCAAAAGAAACCACAACAATAACGGAAGGAACTTTACTCCTCCCATCAGAGACATCCCACTGTCAATCCCCCACAGTGCCGTGAGAAAATACATCAGGCATACGATAAAAATACTCAGCAGATTCATATTGAATGCCAGATATACTTTCTTATTTTTCATAACACAGACAATGATTCCTATCAGCATTACCACATTCAAAATTGCCGATGTGTAGACAAAATATCCTCCCTGTAATAATCCGGCCAGCACAATCGGCAGTGTGTACAGATATAATTCCATTTCCATTCCTCGTTTCACATTTCTGATAATATTTCAACAATAGAATTATAACATTTTTGGAATAAAAATTCACAAAAAATTATCTGACACCTCGTACGTCCCTATGACTTCTTTACTCGAATATTTCAATGTCTCAAACCGGTAGATCATCACACTGTCCTCAGATGTATCGATCACACGTCGTATCTCCCGTTTCAACCTACCAAGCCTTGCTTCCGTAATCGTCCCTTCAAAGACAGACCTCTGTACATGCGTAAGATAACGTCTGCACGTCTTCAATACTTTATTATTTCTCTTGGCATTCACATTGTCCGTTCCTTTTTTTAATGTTCCCTGATACTTGTTCATCTTGCATTCTTTTGCCAATACACTTAAATTGAAAAACAGGACATTCTCTGCTTGTACATTATTATTGCTCATAGCTTTGCCTCCCATCGTAATCTTATATTTATTCTATCATAAATATTGTTATTGAAGAAGTGTTATTTAAGACAATTCCAAAAATATCAGTAAATTAATGTTGTTTTTGATATTTTTATTCAATTGTTTCAGAAAATTCAGTTCAACATCATTAATGGGTCTTAGCATTTACTGTAAATCCATCTGTAATGTACATACAAAAGAAAGCATATCAAGCTAAAGCTCAAGAGAAATAATGTTTTTTTGTGCATGTATGATAAAATAAAAGAATACTACAGAGGGAGGTTGTGCAAAATGAGGAAAAAGAAAATATGTAGTATTCTTCTTGCGGCCGTGCTAAGCACCAGCATAGCAGTGATGCCGGTCAGTGCAGCCGGCTGGCAGAAGGACACTGTCGGTTGGTGGTATCAGGAGAACAATGGCTCGTACCCGAGAAATCAATGGAAACTGGTGAACGGGCAATGGTACTGGTTTAACGGAAATGGTTACATGGTAACCGGCTGGAACTGGATTGGAGGTTCTTGCTATTACATGTATGAATCCGGAGCGATGGCATCCAACACCTGGATCGGTGATTATTATGTAAATGCGTCAGGTGCCTGGGTACAGGGAAAGACAAAGGAACAGGCGAAGTGGATAAAAAGCGGAGACCGCTGGTGGTATCGCCATGCAGACGGAAATTATACCAGAAACGGCTGGGAACTTATCGGAGATAACTGGTATCTGTTTGACTCTGCAGGATGGATGCTGACCGGTTGGCAGAAATTAGGAAATGACTGGTATTATATGGAGTCAAGCGGTGCAATGTTAGGACAGGGCTGGCATTGGATCGGAGGTTCCTGCTATTACATGTATGAATCCGGAGCGATGGCATCGGATACCTGGATTGGTAATGACTATGTGAACCCATCAGGTGCATGGGTACCGAATTATGAGCATAAACATGAGTTCACTGAAAAAGTAGACCACAAAAATGCCACCTGTCAGACAGAAGGGTATGATATCTACAAGTGTAGTAAATGCGATGAAACGAAGAAAGTTACGATTGCAAAAATCGATCATGACTATAAATTGACAAAGAAAGTCGATGCAACATGCACTGCTGATGGATACAAAGAGTATACTTGTAGCATGTGTGGAAATATCAAGAAAGAAATAACGACTAAGAAGCTCGGGCATGATTTTTCCATAAAGAAAGAACACAAAGATGCCACCTGTCAGGCTGCCGGATACGATCTCTATAAATGCAGCCGATGCAATGAGACGAAAAAGGTAGACATCGCAAAAGTCGATCATAATTATCTGTTAACTAAAACAGTGAAAGCTACCTGCCAGAACGACGGTTACAAGGAGTATACTTGTACCATGTGTGGTGATTCTTATCAAGAGAAACTTGCAAAAGTAGACCACGATTACAAACTGACTAAGAACGCAGCTGCTACTTGCACGGCTGACGGTTACAAGGAATATACCTGCAGCATGTGTGGTAATGTCAAGAAAGAAGTGACAGCAAAGAAACTCGGTCATGATTTCTCCGTAAAGAAGGATCACAAAGATGCCACCTGTCAGGCTGCCGGATACGATCTCTACAAATGTAGTCGATGCAACGAAACGAAAAAGGTAGACATCGCTAAGGTAGACCATGATTACAAACTGACTAAAAAAGCTGATGTAACCTGTACAACGGATGGCTATAAAGAATACACTTGCAGCATGTGTAAAGACTCTTATCGTACAACGATTGCAAAACTTGGACACGACTTTTCAGTTCTTGTAGAGCATAAGGATTCTACTTGTGTAACACAAGGATATGATATTTACAAATGTAGTAGATGTAATGAAACTCAAACAACAATGTATGATTTAATTCCACATGATTATGACATGAATACGGAAGTTGAAAGAGTTGATTCAACTTGTACAACAAAAGGTCATGTAAATTATGCATGTAAGGTTTGTGGTGATATTAAAACTGTAGAACTTGCATTAAATCCAGATAATCATACATATGAAGAAACTGGAAGAGATTTACAATATATTTATTATAAATGTAAAGAATGTGGTGCAACTAAGAAAGAATTTAATGATCAAACTTATACCATTGACTTAGGAAATGGTAAAACAACAACAGTTGTGGGACACTTTGATTTGGAAATGAGACAAGAAATTCTAGATTTAGTAAATAAAAAAAGAGCAATTTTTGGATCAAATCCAATCAAATTAGCTCCATTAAATTCAGATGTTCAAAATGCAGCCAATATTCGTGCATATGAAATTACTTATAGTTATTCTCATACACGTCCAAATGGTGAAAGAGGGATTACTTCTTTTCATATGGATGGAGAAAATCTAGCAGAAGGATTTTCTTCTGCATCAGATGTTTGTTATGCATAGTTTGGATCTGCTAGTCACTTACAAAATATTAAAAACAATGGATTTGCAACAATTGGCATTGGGGTATTTTGTGCTAAAACAGATTATGGTTATGAAAATTATTTTTCACAAATGTTTTCAACACATGAATATTAAAAAAGAAACCTACCGCAAAATTTTGCGGTAGGTTTTCTTTAACTAGAATATGTAAAATTTTTAGATTCTTTAATGATAAGTTGTTTTCTTCCATCAACAACAGAACCCATTAAAAGAGGGACTGTCGGTAAATAACGTTTTTTAGAGCTGACAGCACCAAACAAAAATATCCTGACAGTTACAGATCTTTCTGGCTCTGCAACTTGTTCAGGATATTTTTATTTTGATAAATACTTTCTGTTTTTGGCCGCAAAAAATCCTTGTTTGGATTTTTTCAGCCGCATTTTTTTCTAGGCAGTTTTTCCTTCAAATTTTCTCAGTTTTTCGTATAAAAAACGATGATATTTATTTATATTTCTTCCAATAGCATACAGCATGAATTCTTTATATACCTTATCTGCCGAACGGTAATTAAAACGCCGGAAGTTCTCATTTTCCTTGATATTTCCAAAATGTCCTTCCGTCTGAATGGAACGTGTCTGGCGTTTCAGGATTCCGCGTTCACTCTGGATATTGGCATGCGATCTTTCTTTCAGTTCCTCCCATTGTTCATTGATCTTCATGACTTTGTTCTTTTCGGCATCTTTTTCCGCATCATACTTATACAGACAACGCGCTTTATGTTCACATCCGCTGCAGTCTGCACAACCATATACCTCAAAGGTCTGTGTATATCCATCCTGCTCTTTGCTCTCTGTCCTGAGATGCCGCAGTTCACGTCCGTCATGGCAGATATAGAACTGTTCATCTTCAAAGATCCCTGTCCTCATGTTGTAATATTTACTGATATCTTCTGAATAAGCGCGTGTTTTTCGCTTTTCATGATCCTGCAGTTTTATATAACTGGATATTTCATTCCGTTTTAAATAAAGCAGATTTTTTTCACTACAGTACCCGCTGTCCGCAGTTACTTCTTCCAGAATACTCCCGAAAGCATTCTTATGTTTTTCAAGGACCGGGATCAGGGTATTATAATCGGTGCGGTCGCTGCTTACATATCCATGTACGATAAAATAATTCTCTACCGCGATCTGAACATTATATGCTGGCTTTAACTGTCCGTTCAGCATGTGATCTTCTTTCATACGCATAAAAGTCGCTTCCAGATCTGTTTTGGAATAACTGTTTCTGTCTTTTCCCAGATCTCAAAGCATTCTTTATATTCCATCAGTCGTTTTCCGCATTGTTCCAGTTCCTCATGCAGCTGTTGAAGTGCAGGTTTTCTTTTTCCTTTTCCGTAAACGAATTCGATTCCCTCGTTGTCTGCGATCAGCGTGAGATTGTTCTGGAGTTTCCGTATTTCAAGCGGTGAACAGTTATCGATCTCTATAATACGGTTATTTGAAAGCTTTTTATGTTTTACAAGCTTTCGTTTTCTGTTCTTTTCGATCACTTCCCGGACTTTATCCATCCCTTCGATCACAAACATCTGTGCATTTCCCAGCTCGTACTTTGTTCCATAATCATTCTCCTGCAAAAAAGAATTATATTTTTCAAAAAGCTGGTCGATAGAGTCCAGAAGTCCTGCCAGATGGTAATTGATGCTTCCGCGCCATACAAAAGTATAACGGTTCGCATTTGCCTCTATCTTTGTACCGTCAATAAAAAGTTCTTTTAATGTGACCAGCCCTTCTTTCTGCAGCCGCCGCATCAACTGGTAATTCAGGTCATCCAGGACATCAGATGTCAGCTTCCTGTTTTTAAAGTCATAAAAAACATCACGTTTCGGTTTTTGTCCGCGCGTCAGCCAGATAAAAGCAAGGTCTCTTTCACACAGATCAACAATACGGTCAACAGAACGTATTCCCCGGTAACTACAGCATACAAACATCGCCGTCCAGAACGGTGAAAATTTCAGATATACCAACGGCAGATAAACAAAGATCACGCAGAAGAATGTAAAAATCAACCCAAGGCATCCCTTAATTCCCTGTTTTCCACCAATCAGGCAATAAATAATGCCTTCTCTGTCCTGTCCGGACCACCAGCTCTGTTTTTTCCATCTGATTCAATTTAATGACAAAAACAGCGAACATACAGACAAGTAAAAGATAAACAAGATACCAGACTGTCTTCTTTTTCGTAAGCAGCCCGGTAAATTTTGTGCTTTTCATAGAGTTGATTTCTCAGACCCTGTTTTTAATTCTCAGATGTTTCAGCTGCTGCATCTGCATAGCACCCAAATTTTCAAAAAACAATACAGTTTTCTTATGTTTGACAGACATTTACTCTTTCCTTAACAAATACAATTGTTTGTTAAAATTACAGACACAAAGAGTCAAAAAAGAGACACCGGAAATTTTCCGGCATCCCTTCATAATTTTTCATCTTATTTTTTCTTCAGCCAGTAGAATCCGTATGCCGGGATATTTACTCCTGCAGCTTCCATCTCCTGTCCGGTGATGAGGTCTTTGTACAGGCCATCTCTTTCGTTGATCCATGCAGTCTTGTCATATTCGCTGAAATTGAACAGGCCATAGATCTTGTCTCCATCGTAGTAACGGCCGATGCAGAGAATGCTGTTATCCCAGGTTTCTACTGTCCAGGTATCAGCATTGGTCATAAATGCTTTCTCTTTCTTGCGGATCTTTTCCAGTTTATCCAGCTGTCCGAAGAGCTGTCCCTCTACTGTTTTCGGATCATCTGCTCTGGCAGCCAGATCCCAGTGCATTGCGCCTCTGTGGATATAGCGGGAATCCTGCACTTTATCCGGGTCATTTTTATAAGAGTAATCATTGACCTGTCCGATCTCATCTCCGCTGTAAAGAACCGGGATTCCGGACTGCATGAACATATATGCATGAAGCATTACATCCATCTGGATTGCGCTCTTCATGGCAGCTTTGTCCTTCTCAAATCCGGCTTTCTCGATTCCGCACATAGAAGCTGTAGTTCCGCAGAATCTGGCATCTCCTGTTACAGGATCCTCATTATAAAGGACTCCGCGGCTGTTGCTTTCCCCTGTATAACCCTGAAAATAATCGTTCAGATATTTCTTATGGGAACGCTCCTCAATACCCTCCTGTTTCAGAGTAGCATAATCCAGACCCCAGCCAATATCATCATGGCAACGCAGATAATTCAGGAATACATAATCCTTCGGTAAACCATTGACAATATCCAGCTGTTTCTTCAGCAGACTTACATCCCTGGTGGCAACTGTATGCCAGGTTGTTGCCATAGTCGTTACGTTATAAAGCATATGGCATTCCGGTTTCTCTACTGTTCCGAAATAAGGAACTACCTTCTCCGGCTCCATAACAACCTCGCCCAGAAGAAGAATACCCGGGCAAACGATCTCACTGATCAGACGCATCATACGTACAATGGTATGTACCTGTGGCAGGTTTCTGCAGGAAGTATTCAGTTCCTTCCAGATATACGGCACTGCATCGATTCGGATAATGTCAATTCCTTTATTGGCAAGGAACAGGAAATTATACATCATCTCATTGAACACACGTGGATTTCTGTAGTTTAAATCCCACTGATACGGATAGAATGTAGTCATTACATAATGTCCGATCTCAGGCAGCCATGTGAAATTTCCAGGAGCTGTGGTCGGGAATACCTGAGGTACTGTTTTCTCATACAGAGACGGAATATATGAATTATCATAGAAGAAATAACGGCTCATATATTCACCATCTCCCTGGCGGGCTTTTTTCGCCCACTCATGATCCTCGGAAGTATGATTCATAACGAAATCCATGCACACGCTAATGCCTTTCTCATGGCAGGCACCTGTAAGCTCTTCCAGGTCATCCATAGTTCCCAGATTTTCCTGAACTTTCCTGAAATCTGCTACTGCATATCCGCCGTCAGAACGACCTTTCGGAGTATCCAGAAACGGCATGAGATGAATGTAATTAACATTGTTCTTTTCCAGATAGTCAATCTTGCTTTCCACACCTTTCATATTTCCAGCAAAATTATCGATATAGAACATCATGCCCAGCATGTCGTTTTTCTTATACCAGTCAGGATCTGCTTCACGCTTGCTGTCCAGCTTTTTCAGGACATCTGTACGTTCTTCATAGAAGCGGTGCATCTGGCCACATAATTCTGCGAACATGGAGCTGTTTCCATAAAGTTCCATGTACAGCCAGCGCAGCTCGTCCAGTTTCTTCTCGAATCGTGTGTTATAAACTTTTTCTGCTTTTGCAGCCTTAACAACAGCTTTCTTCGTCTGTTCAACCTTTACTGTCTCTGCTTTTTCAACTGTCTTAACAGCGCTTTCCGTCTTCGCTGTTCTTTTCTTTCTTTCCCTCTGATTCACTTACTTTCCTCCTCGTATCCATCTATTATCGAATCCGATAGATTCTTGCTTCATAAGGACGCAGTACATCTGTCTGCATATTTTCTTCTGTATAATTTCCGATCAGAAGCTCCAGATTCTCTGCTTTCTCAGAAACAGCATAATCAACTGTATTTCCATAGAAGTTGCAGACTACCAGAAGCTTATCTTCGCCATTATCTCTCAGATATGCGAAGATCTGGTCGTGATCCATATCCAGCATGGTGAACTTGCCATCTGTCAGAACCGGAAGCTCTTTTCTCAGCTGGATCAGTTTGCGGTAATAATTAAATATAGAATCCTCACAGTCTACCTGCTCTGCAGCATTAATCTCTATATAATTGGGATTTACCTTCATCCACGGTTTTCCGGTTGTAAATCCAGCCTGCTCTGTAGTATCCCACTGCATCGGTGTGCGGGCATTGTCACGGGTTTTCGCATAGATAGATTCCATCAGCTCTTCATGGGTATATCCCTGTGCCCTGCGCTCCTTATACATGCCGAAAAGTTCAATATCACGATATTCCTCAAGCTCATATTTCACATTGGTCATACCCAGTTCTTCCCCCTGGTAAATGTACGGAGTTCCCTGCATTCCGTGAAGAAGTGTTGCCAGCATTTTCGCAGATTCCTCTCTGTACTGACCCTCATCTCCCCATCGTGAAACGATTCTCGGAAGATCATGATTATCCCAAAACAGGCTGTTCCACCCACATCCATAGAGCTCTGTCTGCCACTTATTCCACACTTCCTTGAACTTATGGAATGGAAGAGGAGCCAGATCCCATTTCTCCTTGCCCTCCTGCTGATCCAGACAGATATGTTCGAACTGGAACACCATGGAAAGTTCACTGCCGTCCGGATTGCTGTAAAGTTTGGCGATCTCCGGAGTAGCACTCCAGGTTTCACCTACAGAAATCAGATTATCTCTCACAAATGTATGTGCCGTCATTTCTTTTATGTATTCATGAAGCTTCGGACCATTGGATGTGATCTTCTCATCCGGCACTTTTCCCACCAGATCGATAACATCCAGACGGAAACCGCCTACCCCTTTATCGATCCAGAAATTAATGATATCCCACAGCTCCTGTCTCAGCTTCGGATTCTCCCAGTTCAGATCCGGCTGTTTCACAGAAAACTGATGGAAATAATATTGTTCTAATTCCGGTACCCACTCCCATGCAGAACCGCCGAAAGCAGCTTTCATATCATTGGGAAGTACTCCCTCTTTTCCATCACGCCATACATAGTAATCATGATAAGGATTTTCCCTGCTCTTTTTCGCTTCTATAAACCATTTATGTTCATCGGAAGAATGATTCAGTACTAAATCCATTACAATATAAATGCCATGTTCCCTGGCTTTCCCGATAAGTTCTTCCATATCTGCCATGGTTCCGAACATGGGATCCACATCACAATAATCAGAAATATCATACCCATTATCATCCTGAGGAGAACGGTACACCGGGCAGAGCCAGATACAGTCTATCCCCAGTTTCTCCAGATAAGGCAGCCTCTTAATAATCCCCTGGAAATCTCCAAATCCATCTCCATTGGTGTCCTGAAAACTTCTTGGATATATCTGATAAATTACGGCACTTTTCCACCAGTCTTTTTTTAACATATCAACTCTCCTGTGACATCTGCTGTATCGGTTATTGTCAGTTTTATTTCTTCAGTTCATATCTGGTAACATCCATCTCTACTTTTCCATCTGCAAAGAAAGAAATGCCATCTGCTTCAATATCTGTATAGATCGTAGCTGTCAGTACATGCTCTCCGTCATTGACAAAAATCTCTGCGCTGTAACGGTCCAGGATCAGGCGGAGTTTGATTTCTCCGTTCCGGCTGTTCACCTTGCTTCTTCTCTGATGAATGATCGCTCTTCTGGAACCGGAGAATTTACGGTCGATCTTCAGCACAGATTCATAGGGACGGAAACTTACTGCCGTATGATACTGCTCATTCTGGGCAAAACGTACTGCAAATTTCTTATAAATATCCTCTGTATCTCCCGGACGAAGTGTAAGTTCCAAATCTACACATCTTCCGGATACACCATCCAGTTTCAGATCATTTTCAAATATTACATTCTTATACTCTACTTTATCTGTACGGAGATTCTCGATCTCCCTCACCGGCTTCTGGATCAGACGGTCGTCTTTAATCGAAAGTTCTCGCGGAATACTCATCTGTCCGAACCATTTGCCCTTCGGAATACGATTGTTGCTGCAGGTATCCCAGTTCTGCATCCAGCCGATCATGATCCTTCTTCCGTCCGGTGCTTCCACAGTCTGCATTGCATAGAAATCAATTCCATAATCTACAGCCTGATCACTCTCAGGAATAAATGTTTTCGTAGTCTCATCGAATTTACCGATCAGACAAAGTGTTCCATCTCCGTTGTGATATTCAAAATCTTTCGGAAGCATATCCTGAGGGCTTACCAGCACAACGTCCTTTCCATCCAGAGTAAAGAAGTCCGGGCACTCCCACATCTTTCCGAATCTTCCATCATTGGAAAGCATGATGGATTCAAACTTCCAGTCATATCCATCCTCACTTCTGTACAGCAGAATACGTCCGCCTGTTCCATCTGCTCTGTCATTTACAGTTACACAGCGGTAAGATCCATCCTCACATTTCCACATCTTCGGATCACGGAAATCAAATGGACTGCTGTTCTCCGGCATATCTCCTACTGTAAGGATCGGATTTCTCGGATCTTTTTCATAATCCATTCCATCACCCGTAGCAAGACACTGAGTCTGGATGTCACGGACACCGCCGCCCGGCTGAACTTCTTTGCGCACACCTGTGTACATAAAGAGCTGTTTACCGTCCGGAAGCTCTATAGCACTTCCGGAGAAACATCCCACATAATCGTACGGCATGTCCGGTGCAATAGCTGAAGGCAGGTACTCCCAATGAAGGAGATCATCGCTTACCACATGTCCCCAGTGCATAGGTCCCCACTGACTGTCATATGGATAATACTGATAATACAGATGGAATTTATCTTTATAATAGGAAAAACCATTGGGATCATTCATCCAGCCCACTCTTGGAGATAAATGAAATTCCGGTCTCTCCTGGTCTGTAATGTTCTGTGCCATTGCCTCTTCATATCTTCTGGCATCGCGTAATGTCTGACTTGTCATAATCTATCTCCTTAATATCAGGCGAAAATTCCTCTTTTCGCCATTTCCTCAATATAGTAGTTAAGGGGTCCAAAAACATAAATTGCCTTTGGGCCCCATGTAACTTTATTTATCAGCCTTTTACAGCTCCGGAAGTAACACCTTCCACAATATATCTCTGCAGGAACAGATATAATACCAGGATTGGAAGCATAGCCAGAAGGAGGGCGGCCATTACCAGTCCCAGGTCTGTAGAATATGTACCATAGAATGCCTGTGTGGCGATCGGAAGTGTATACAGCTCTTTACGTGCAAGCACAAGACTTGGAAGAAGGTAGTCATTCCAGAATGCCATGGCATCAATAATTGCTACAGTTGCGATAGTTGGTTTCAGAAGCGGAAATACGATTTTCCAGTATGTCTGCCATCTGTTGCATCCATCAATATATGCGGCTTCTTCCAGTTCCAGCGGAATACTTGTATGAATAGCTCCGTGGAACATGAAAGTTGCCATAGAAAGAGAGAAACCAACATGCATGAAGATCAGTGTCACACGACTGTTCAGAATACCGAAGATACCACCGTAAAGAGATACAAGCGGAATCATCAGAACCTGGAAAGGAATAACCATGGAAGCGATCATTGCAGAAAACAGAAGTCCACATGCTTTCCATTTGTTACGCACAATTACAAATGCAGTCATTGCTGCAAGCACGATCGTCAAAATTGTGGAGGTAGTTGTGATGATCAGTGAGTTCGTAAAGGAAGTCGCGAAGTTCATTTTCTTCATTGCATCTGTGAAGTTGGTAAGGATAAATCCATGAGATCCAACCAGTGCCAGCGGATCTGCTGTAATGTCACCTTTGGTCTTAAAAGCATTGATAATAACCATGATAAACGGGAAGATAAACGCCAGGAATAAGATGACCAGCACTGCTATTGTAATAAAATGGCTTATTTTCTTTTTCTGAGCTGCTTTTTTATTTTCATCCATTATGCTGCCACCTCTCCTTTCTTACCAATATAAACCTGAGTAACACCTACGATCGCGCAGACAATGAACAGAACAAGGGCTTCTGCCTGTCCAACACCGTAGTTCTTATAAGAGAATGCCTGATTGTATACGTGCATGGCTGCCATTACGGAGGAGTTGAACGGCTCGCCCTTTGTTAAGGAAAGGTTCACATCGTATACCATGAAGCATCTTGTGATTGTAAGGAACAGACACTGTACGAAAGAAGATCTCATAAGCGGGATCGTTACGTTGATCGTTGCCTGAGTCTTTGTACATCCATCAATCTGTGCAGCTTCCATAAGGCTCTTGGATACGCTCATGAATCCGGCTACATAGATCAGCATCATGTATCCGGCGTACTGCCATACAGATACGATGATCAGGCAGGCCATTGCACCATTGGTGGTTGCCAGCCAGGAAGTTGAAAGTGCTCCGATAGATAAAGATTTGCCAAGTGCTACGAAAGCACGGTTAAATACGAATTTCCATACATAACCAAGTACAATACCACCGATCAGGTTCGGAATGAAGAAACCTGCACGGAAGAAGTTCTGACCTTTAATACCACTGGTCAGAAGATATGCCAGGAAAAATGCTACTACATTTACCAGAATTACAGCGATAACGGAGTAAACAAGTGTACGGCCAAGTGCCTGCCAGTATGCTGCATCCTGAAATGTAGATATATAGTTTGCAAGCCCTACGAAAGGCTTTTCTTTTGAGACACCGTCCCAGCTCGTGAATGTAAGATATAATCCATAAATAAATGGAACAATCACTACCGCACAGAACAGAACTGTGGAAACACCGGCGAACATCAAGTACTGTTTTACTTTATACTTCATCGTGTTTCTTTCCATATTAACGATCCCCTTTCCCTTTTATTATCCCCGTTTCTCCCTTTTAAGGGAAAGAGGCTGCACGCCGCATGACACACTGGCGTGCAGCCTCCCGGGGTGGCATATGCCTTTTATTTAATGTTAGTGCTCTACAGGAGCTGTATTTTTCCAGTAATCTTCAATCTCAGATGCGAATTCTGCACGGTCGATCTGTCCTGCAAGGTATTTCTGGCAGATAGCACCACACACGGAAATACTGTCATCTGGCATGTAGTTATAGTTACCGATCAACTGGCCGGCATCTGCATATTCTTTTACAGATTTTCCAAGCGGATCAGCTACTTCCAGTTTATTATTGGAGAATGCCGGGATCAGTGCACAGTCATTTACGATGAAGGACTGTCCTTCTTCAGAATCAGCAAGCCATGTAAGGAAGTCTTTTGCTGCCTGACGCTGTTCATCGCTTGTTGCATCAGAGGAGTCGATCATGAAGAATTTGGAACCGCCGCCTACAAGTTTCTCGTTGGAACCGTCATCTGTGTTCTGTGGTACAGGCATCATACCCATGTTTTCGGAGTAGTCATATGCATTAATCACTGACCAGTCCCAGTTACCGCCGAACATGAATGCGATCTGTCCTTCTGCAAGCATCATTTCTGTTGTCTCACGCTCTGCAGCGATTGCAGAATCTTTCGCGTAGTTGTTCTCCATCATTACATCGAAGAAGTCCATAAGGGAATTGAATTTCTCGTTGTTGATCAGGTCTGCTTTTCCTTCGTGAAGTTCGCTGATGAATTCTTCTACATCTGGCTGCTCTTCATATACCTGTGTAAGGAAGTGAGCCGCCAGTGACCAGTCTTCTTTCATGATTCCGGTAGGTGTTTCCATTCCTCCTTTTTTCAGAGTTTCAAGGAGTTCTTTAAATGCATCTAATGTTTTGTAATCTTCCGGATTAAATTTCTCACCAGTGATAGCTTCAATGGCATCTGCATTGTAGATAAGTCCACGAGCCTCTACACATGTCGGAAAACCATTGATCTGGTCATCAATTCCAATTGCATAATCTGTTTCTTTTACCCAGTCCTGATCACTTAAGTCGATTGCGTGATCTTTCGCGAGGGAGTAGATATCTTTCGCATCTACCATGGCCAGTGTGTATGGGTCGTTTGCAGAATATTTGGTAGCCAGGTGAGCTGCTACTGTATCACTGGAATAGTAAACTTCTACGCCAACACCTGTTTCTTCAGAATATTCAGCAGCTTTTTCTTCGAATTGGCTCTGAACTTCCATCTTGGAGTTGAAGATTGTGATGTTTACGTCATCCGCCGCCATAGCCGGTACGGATACAGTTGCCATTGTTGCTGCAGTTGCCATTGCAAGTGCCATTGAAATACGTTTTTTCATTTTCTTTTTTCCTCCTGCTTTTTTAGCTTGTCTTTACGTCCCCGACGTATTTTCTTGATAGTGTTATTCTATCATTATGATTTGTATATGTCAATCGGTTGTCATATATTTTTTGCGTTCCGAAGGCATTTTGTTATAATAGCACTATTTTTATCGTCTATTTTTGTGCATTTTTACATTCAGTTTTTGTTTTTTCACTGGATTATCACATATTCGAGTTGATTTTCTATAAAACTTCGCTTATTTTTATAGTAACCGCATGTTATATTCATTTCAAATACATCCCACATTTCTGAATGACCGATTATGATGTTATCCTGTCTGCTTGAAGGGATGCAAAGCACTTCGGTGGTATCATTGGAGTTTCATTTTATGCAATAAAAAAGCAGGTATCTTTCTCGATACCTGCCGATTATTTATTATATTATGTCCAACGGATATTCACAATGCATAGCTTATCAGGTTGTTCCACGTTCCACCAGCGTAACCGGAAATACTGTCTTGGTTGGAACTACCTTACCTGCGTCGATCTGTACGATTGCCGAGATCGCCTGCTCCGCCATCTGTTCTACGGGCTGATGAATGGTAGTCAGTCCGGGACTGGTAAACTGTGCAATGTTCGCATCATCGAATCCTACGATCTTCAGTCTGCCCGGTACTTCGATATTCAGATCATAACAGGCCTGCAGTACATAGGCACCAATCACATCTGAGCTGGCGAAAACACCATCCACATCTGGATGCTCGATCAGTTTCTCCCTGACAAATTCGTAATATTCCATAGAATCAAACATCTGCTTCTCTGTCACGATGACAACATTCTCTGTCTTCGTCTTCGCACAGGTGTCACGAAACGCCACTTCACGGAAATCTGCCGGCATATGGACGTCTTCACCTGCACTCATTCCGCCGATATACATCAGTTTATGACATTCTTTATCAATCAGATGCTGAGTTGCCATTGTTCCACCCTGATAGTTATCACATTCTATACTCAAAGTACCTTCATCCATAGATCGTTCCAGTGTGATCAGGGGGAAATCCAGTCCTCTGAACTTCTCAGTTTCGAAACTTCCGCTACAAAGCACTACGCCGGCCACTCTGCCGCTTTTACACATCTCGATACACTGTTCTTCCCGTTTTTCTTTATTTCTGGAAACAAACAGCATGATACGATATCCCTGTTTCGCAGCTTCCCGTTCCAGTCTGCTCAGAACTTTGGCGAAATAAGGATGTTCAATTTGCGGCAGAATCACACCGATGATATTATTCTTCTGCTTCGACAGGGATCTGGCCATCTCGTTCGGCTGATAATCCAGTTCTTTCATTACCCGATATACTTTTTCCCGTGTCTTATCGCTGATATATCCTCTATTATTCAAAACTCTGGAAACAGTCCCTACTGTCAGTCCCGATGCCTTCGCCACGTCCTTGAGTGTTGCCATATGTGTATCTCCTTCGTTGCTCTTTACTGCATGATTACTGTATTCATGATATCCGGTGATCCGGCTTATTCACTATGTTTCATAGTTCAATTTTATTGTATCACCCGTAAATGCAGTATGTCAACCAATAACTATGTTGTATTTTCCGTCCCTAAAATGAATTTTTAAATTCCACTGTCCGCCCCCTATCTTAATCAACAGACCGAGCTTCAGAAGCTGTTGCAGTTGTCTGTGGTTTTCTTCGGATACCGCATTGAATCGCATCCATCTGGCAGGCTTTTGCACATTTTCCACAGTGAATGCATTTATCTTTATCCACGCTGTACCGGAATACGGAAACAGAATTAAAGGCCGAATAAAAGGCCCCAAGCGGACAGATATATCTGCAAAATGGACGATAAATAATGATAGCAAGAATAATCGTAATGATCAGAATTCCATTCTTCCATATATAAAGTCATCCCACCGCACTGCGCATGGATTTATTCAACAGGACCAGAGGAATGCCGCCTTCCAGTGTGCCTGCAGGACAGATCAGTTTGCAGAAATACGGAGCACCCTGACCCATGATATCTACTACGAACATGGGGAGCAGGATAACGAATACGAGAAAGATCACGTATTTCAGTCTGCGGAGCAGTTTGTCCCCTTTAAATGTGCGGATTTTATTTGGGAAAGGAATCTTATTCAGCAGATCCTGGATCAGACCGAAAGGGCATAAGAAACCGCAGACCAGTCGGCCAAGCAGGGCACCGATGAAAATAAGGAATCCGATCACATAGTATGCCATTTTGAAATTCCAGCTTCCTACTACTGCCTGAATAGAGCCGATAGGACAGGCGCCCACTGCACCCGGGCAGGAATAGCAGTTCAGGCCGGGGACACAGGTTATGTTTTACAAGCTTTCGTTTTCTGTTCTTTTCGATCACTTCCCGGACTTTATCCATCCCTTCGATCACAAACATCTGTGCATTTCCCAGCTCGTACTTTGTTCCATAATCATTCTCCTGCAAAAAAGAATTATATTTTTCAAAAAGCTGGTCGATAGAGTCCAGAAGTCCTGCCAGATGGTAATTGATGCTTCCGCGCCATACAAAAGTATAACGGTTTGTTTTGAGAAGCTCTTTTTGGAGTACCTGCAGTCTATCCTCGATTCTATCAGTGGTATTTGGCTGAGCACTTTTTGCCATTGGCGCTTACGTTAAAAGAGATGTAAAGATATGAGGTGACTGGGGAGAGTGAAGCTGTTATAATGAAGTCATGAAAATGAAATCAGGAGGATATTTTGATGGGGAAAAACGACAGATTTGAAAGAATTTACTCACAGGGAACCATGAATGTTACGGAAATCTGGGTTGACAGAGAAACAGGGGTAAACTATGTGTTTCATGCGGCTGCGAATGCAGGAGGAATGACTCCGCTGCTTGACAGAGAGGGTAAACTAGTGATTTCTCCGATTGTGAACAGATAATTTGGAGATGGGGGAGGATGCAAAGATTATGATAAAGAATATCGCTATTGTCAGTTTATCGAGCGGAACAATAGGAGAGGATTTTGTTAAGCATGAGGTAGATATAGGAATAAAAAGGTTGAATGACTTTGGTCTGACTGTTCAATTTATGCCTCATGCCCTTGAAGGAATAGAATATGTCAAAAACCATCCCGAAAAGCGTGCGGCTGATTTGTTACAAGCCCTTAGTAA
>OKSA01001060.1_pt1 | contig 25842 bp, 20 predicted proteins | sample 1601181 | NCBI WGS metagenome assembly OKSA01 (sample SAMEA3541538, study PRJEB24748) | human gut metagenome | biome: human gut; feature: human-associated habitat; material: faeces | place: China | collected 2012
GATGGCGGGATAGCTCAGCTGGTTAGAGCGCATGATTCATAATCATGAGGTCCCCAGTTCAATCCTGGGTCCCGCTACAAAGAACGAGTTAAAGATTAGGTCTTTAACTCGTTTTTTTGTATATAAATCAATAAAAACATATTTAACACAACTTTTTCCGCATTTTTTCTACAATTTACACATTATATTATTGGTTTTTAGTACCTTTGCATTGATTTTGAAAAATTACACGCAAGACGGAATAACAAAGCCATATTGACGTTCGCACGTGTAACAACATCATACAACAACAAGGTAAAAAGGATAATCAACAATAATAAAAAGAAATCATGGCTGGAACAAAAAAAATCAAGACCGCGCTTATCTCCGTATTTCATAAGGATGGTCTCGACGAGCTCCTGAAGAAGCTCAACGAAGAAGGTGTTAAATTTCTCTCTACTGGTGGCACACAAGCATTCATCGAAAAGCTTGGCTACGAATGTCAGTCGGTAGAAAGCGTAACATCTTACCCATCAATCCTTGGTGGACGTGTCAAGACTCTGCACCCACGCATCTTCGGTGGCATCCTCGCTCGCCGCGACAATGAAGGCGACCGCCAGCAGATGGCTGAATACGCCATCCCCGAAATCGACCTCGTCATCGTCGACCTCTACCCATTCGAGCAGACAGTAGCAAGCGGCGCTTCCGATGCCGACATCATCGAGAAGATAGACATAGGCGGCATCTCGCTCATCCGTGCTGGTGCTAAAAACTTCAACGACGTGGTCATCGTTCCGAGCAAGGCTGAATACAAGGTTCTCCTCGACATCCTCAACGCTAATGGTGCGGAGACTTCTCTTAATGAGCGCAAGATGTTCGCTGAGCGTGCGTTCGGCGTAAGCAGCCATTACGACACAGCCATCCACGCTTGGTTTGCAAAGTAAACTCAAAACTCATAATTCAAAACTCAATAAATGGGATTTTTTTCATTCAGACAGGAAATTGCGATGGACCTCGGCACTGCCAACACCATCATCATCTGCGACGACAAGATCGTTGTTGATGAGCCGTCGGTAGTGGCACTCGACCGTCGCACAGACAAAATGATTGCTGTCGGCTCGAAGGCAAAGATGATGTATGAGAAGACTCACGACAACATCCGAACCATTCGCCCACTCCGCGATGGAGTCATCGCCGACTTCTCAGCATGTGAACAGATGATGCGCGGACTCATCAAGATGGTACACTCTGGCAGCCGACTCTTCACCCCGTCGCTGCGTATGGTTATCGGCGTTCCTTCAGGTTCTACCGAAGTGGAGTTGCGCGCCGTGCGCGACAGTGCTGAGCACGCCGACGGACGCGACGTGTACCTTATCTTCGAGCCTATGGCAGCTGCTATAGGCATCGGCATCGACGTGGAAGCACCAGAGGGCAACATGATTGTAGACATAGGTGGCGGCTCAACAGAGATTGCTGTAATCTCGCTCGGCGGCATCGTGTCGAACAACTCTATTCGCACTGCTGGCGATGACCTCACAGCCGACATTCAGGAGTATATGTCACGCCAGCACAACGTGAAGGTTTCGGAGCGTATGGCTGAGCGTATCAAGATACACGTCGGCTCGGCTCTCACTGAGCTTGGCGACGATGCACCGGAGGACTTCATCGTTCACGGACCGAACCGCATCACTGCGCTCCCTATGGAGGTGCCGGTATGCTATCAGGAGATAGCACACTGCCTCGACAAGACTATCGCAAAGATCGAGAACGCTGTGCTCTCTGCTCTTGAGAACACACCGCCAGAACTCTATGCCGACATCGTGAAGAACGGTATCTATCTCAGTGGTGGCGGCGCTCTGCTGCGTGGTCTCGACAAGCGTTTGCAGGAGAAGATCAACATTCCGTTCCACATCGCCGAAGATCCGTTGCACAGCGTAGCAATCGGTGCGGGTGTGGCTCTGAAGAACATCGACCGCTTCTCATTCCTGATGAGATAGGATAAAAGTAAAAGAGTAAAAAAAGTAAAAGAGTAAAAAGCTCTTGACAACAAAAGAGTAAAACACTCTTGACAGTAAATAACATTTAAAGGTAAGAAGGTAAAAAAGTAAAAGAGTAAAAAGAGCAGGAAAGGTTATACGCCCTCTGCTTTTTACTTTTTTACTCTTTTACTTTTTTACTTTTCAATTATGCGCAACCTATTAGATTTCCTTTCACGCCACAACCACTGGTTCGTCTTCCTCTTGCTTGAGGTAGTGAGCCTCACACTGCTGTTCAAGTACAACAGCTATCAGGGCAGTGTGTGGTTTTCATCGGCTAATGCCGTAGCAGGCAAGATGTACGAATGGGACTCGTCCGTGAAGCAATACTTCGCCCTTACCGAAGTGAACCGCCAACTCACCGACCGCAACATATACCTCGAACGCGAAGTGGAGATGCTGCGCGAGCAGGTGAAGAAGTCAAACAACGACACTACCCTCGTCGAACGACTGCAACAGAACATCATGCGCGACTACGAGACCATACCGGCAAAGGTCGTCAGCTCGTCGCTCGACAAGGCTAACAACTTCATCACCATAGATAAAGGCAGTGCCGACGGCGTGCGCAAGGACATGGGCGTGGTGTGCGGACAGGGCATCGTGGGCATCGTCTATCTATGCAACGAACACTACTCGGTGGTTATCCCTGTGCTCAATGAGCAGTCGAACATCAGCTGCACTATACGCGGACGTGGCTACTTCGGCTACCTGCGCTGGCATGGTGGTTCGCCCGAAACGGCATACGTAGAAGACATACCACGCCATGCACACTTCCGACTGGGCGACTTCATCGTGACATCGGGCTACTCCTCGGTGTTTCCACCGGGCATCATCGTCGGACGCATCAAGCATGTGTACAACTCCGAGAACGGACTCTCCTACCGTCTCAACATCGCTCTGTCGACCGACTTCTCACGTCTGCGCGACGTGAGCGTCATCAACGACCGCGAGATGGACAAGAAACTTGAATTACTGCGTGCTGCCGAAGACTCCATCAAGGCACGCCAATAAACATACAGAAGAAACAAATGAGCCTGAACTTCCTTAGAAACATAGTATTCATCATAGTGCTGCTGCTCGCACAGACGCTGCTACTCAACCATATCAGCGTCTTCGGCTGCGCCACACCGCTACTATATGTCTACTTCGCACTGACCGTGCAACGCGGCGAAGCGAAGTGGGCTACGCTGCTTTGGTGCTTCTTCATGGGTCTGTTGGTGGACATCTTCACAAACACACCAGGTGTAGCAGCTGCCTCAATGACGCTCGTGGGCTTCTTGCAACCCTACGTTGTCGAACTATTCGCGCCACGCGATAGTGCCGACGACCTCCGTCCGTCCCCCTTCACCTTCGGCTCAAGCAAATACACCAATTACACCATCATCCTCGTACTCATCTATTGCTTCACATTCTTCTCGCTCGAAGCCTTCAATCTGTACAACTGGGGACAATGGATTGCTTGCATCGTGGCAAGCACCATCATCACCGTTGTATTGATTTTGGTGATAGAGTACTTCAGAAGTAAAAGATAGAGCAAAGCAGAAACTGTAAGTAGAGAACATTATTAGTAGTAATCGGTAACATCAGTAGTAGGAAATGAGCAATTATAACCTTGAGAAACGGCGCTACGTAATCGCTTTTGTGGCAACGGCTATTGTCGTTGTCTACATCGTGCGTCTCTTCACGCTGCAGCTGCTTAGCGACGACTACAAGAAGAACGCCGACTCCAACGCCTTCCTCAAGAAAATCGAATACCCTTCACGTGGTGCCATCTACGACCGCAACGGCAGACTGCTCGTGTACAACCAGCCGGCTTACGACATTATGGTCGTGATGAACGAAGCAAAGGGACGCATCGACACGCTTGAGTTTTGCCACGCGCTTGGCATCACGAAAGAGTTCTTCATAAAGCGCATGAACGACATTAAGGACTACTCGAAGAATCCTGGCTACTCGCGCTTCACGCAGCAGCTCTTTATGAGTCAGCTCCCTTCGGAGGAGTTCAGCTTCTTCCAAGAAAAGATATTCCGCTTCCCTGGTTTCTACGTGCAGCAGCGCAGCATACGCCAATACCAATCGAAGGTGGGCGCGCATATCCTCGGCGACGTGGCTGAGGTGTCGCCCTACGACATTGAGGAGGATAGCTACTATCAGCCTGGCGACTACATCGGCAAACTCGGTGTGGAGAAGTCGTACGAGAAGCAGTTGCGTGGCGAAAAAGGAGTGCAGATTCTGCTGCGCGACGCTCGCGGACGCATACAAGGCAAGTACATGGACGGCAAGTACGATCGCAAACCGATTGCCGGCAAAGACCTTACGCTCGCCATTGACGAGAAGCTACAAGCATTGGGCGAACGTCTCATGGAGGGCAAGATAGGCTCTATCGTGGCACTCGATCCTCGTACGGGCGAAGTGCTCTGCATGGTGTCGGCTCCGAGCTACGACCCACGTATCATGGTGGGACGTGCACGCGCTAAGAACCACCGCGCACTGGCTAAAGATGCGTGGAAACCACTGCTCAACCGCTCCATAATGGGTATGTATCCGCCTGGCTCCACGTTCAAGACATCGCAGGCTCTTACGTACATGACTGAAGGCATCATTACGCCAGGCACAGCATTCCCCTGCAACCACGGCTTCTACTATCGCGGTCTACACGTAGGCTGCCACTCACATGCCGCTCCTATCGCTCTTGTCGATGCCATCAGCACATCGTGCAACTCCTACTTCTGTTGGGGACTTTACTACATGATTGGTAACCGCTCGAAATACAAGACTCCGTATAACGCCATGAACACGTGGCGCGACTATATGGTGTCGATGGGCTTCGGCTACAAGTTGGGCATCGACCTGCCTGGCGAGAAGCGCGGCATGATTCCGAACGCCGATTATTACGACCGCAACTATCGTGGCTCGTGGAACGGCCTTACTATCATCTCTATATCTATCGGCCAGGGCGAGGTGACGCTCACTCCGCTACAGATAGCCAACCTCGGTGCCACCATCGCCAACCGCGGCTACTACTACCGACCACACGTGGTGCGCAAGGTGCAAGGCGAACCGCTCGACACCATGTACACCCACCGCCATTACACAATGGCATCACGCCGAGCCTACGATTACGTGGTAGCAGGTATGCGCTCCTCAGCCATAAAGGGTACGTGTAAAGCTCTCTCACGACTGCCGTTCGAGGCATGTGGCAAGACGGGTACGGCGCAGAACCACGGACGCGACCACTCCGTGTTCATGGGCTTCGCACCGATGAACAATCCGAGGATAGCTATCGCCGTGTACGTAGAGAACGGCGGATGGGGTGCCGACTTCGGTGTACCTATCGGCGGACTGATGATGGAACAGTATCTTACGGGCAAGCTATCGCCTGCTGCCGAGGCGCAAGCCGATGCCATGCAGGCACGACGCATAGGCTACGGTCCGAGATTCTCTCAAAAGTAAAAAAGTAAAAGAGTAAAAAAGTAAAAAGCTTAGAGAGGCTTAAAGAGGCTTAGAAAGGCTTATAAACTAAAAATAATGATAAACGACAAACCACAAAGCATTTGGTCGCAGGTCGACTGGCTGACCATTGGCCTGTACATAGCACTGATGCTCTTCGGATGGTTGAGCATCTGCGGTGCGAGCTACTCCTTCGGCGACAACGATCTGTTCTCGCTCGACACACGCTCGGGTATGCAGATTCTATGGATTGGCACGAGTATCTGTCTCGGTTTTGTCATACTGATGATGGACTCGCGCTTCTTCGACACGTTCTCGTTCATCATCTACGGTGTGCTGCTCCTGCTGCTCTTTGCCACCATCTTCAACCCTCACGACATCAAGGGCTCCCACTCGTGGCTCGTCATCGGTCCGCTACGCTTGCAGCCTGCCGAGTTCGGCAAGTTTGCAACCGCACTTGCGCTCGCCAAACTGATGAGTACCTACGGCTATAACATACAACGCTGGAAAGACTTTGCAGCGGCTTGCGCCGTGGTGCTCGTGCCCATGCTCTGCATCGTGGGTCAGCGTGAGACGGGCTCTGCACTCGTCTATCTCACATTCTTCCTCATGTTCTACCGCGAGGGAATGCCTGGCAGCATCCTCTTCACGGGTGTAGCGATGGTGCTCTACTTCGTTGTGGGCATTAAGTACGAGGGCATTATGCTCTTCGACACACCTACATCGGTGGGCAAGTTCGTGGTACTGCTGCTCGTACAACTGTTCGTAGCAGGCATGGTGTACAACTATGTGCACAACCGTAAGCACACCAATACAATCATCGGCTATAGTCTGGTGCTCACAACTATAGCCATTCTCTTCGACGTGTACGTCATTCCGTTCGACGTGACGTGGGTGCAGCTCGGTATGTGTCTTGCGCTGTTCCTCTATCTCCTCTACCACGGACTGCGTACGCGCCTTCCGCAATACTTCTTCATACTGGCGTTCGCCGTCGGTTCGGTGGTGTTCTTCTACTCTGCCGACTACGTGCTGAACAACGTGATGGAGCCTCATCAGCGTGTGCGCATCAACGTGTTGCTCGGACTCGACGAAGACCTTGCCGGTGCCGGCTACAACGTTCATCAGAGCGAGATAGCCATCGGTTCTGGCGGACTCAAAGGCAAAGGCTTCCTCAATGGCACACAGACCAAGCTGAAGTTCGTGCCCGAGCAAGACACCGACTTCATCTTCTGCACCGTGGGCGAGGAGGAGGGTTTCATCGGTTCGGCAGGCGTGTTGCTGCTGTTCCTCGTCCTCATACTCCGTCTGCTTGCGCTCGCCGAGCGACAACCCTTCGCCTTTGGGCGCATATACGGCTACTGTGTGGCATCGGTGTTCCTCTTCCACGTGTTCATCAACGTGGGCATGGTGTTAGGCTTAACGCCTGTCATCGGTATCCCGCTACCATTCTTCAGCTACGGCGGATCGTCGCTATGGGGATTCACTATCCTGCTTTTCATATTCCTCAGTATAGACGCAAAGCGCAATATGCTCAAGGCTTAGGTTACATTTTATTTATAAATATAATATCAGTAGTATCAAAAATAAAGCGATATGCAAATCATTAGTTGGATTTACATATCGCTATTTATTTAATACTTAGTGTTGGTTATTTTTGTAGGCTGCGAAGCTTAGGATAATCGACACCTCTTTATTACCAGCTTAAAACTCAGGATTGTCTGATTTCTTCTGTTGCTTAACCGAAACACTTGTTGAGCCTTCAGCGTTCTCAAATTCGATAATGCCACTTCTTTCAGCATCCATACTATTCCCGTATACGGACACATAAAAACCATTCTCCGTTCCGTGCACACGACACCAGTTTGGCTGTGACTTTACTCTAACAGATGTCAGGTTTACTAATGTTAGTTTTTGGGACGTATATACTTCATCAGCTCCAAACTCTAAAGAACTTTCAGTAAACTTAGGTGCAAATGGAACAAATGGAGCCTGACATTTTATGGTGTATCCAATAACACCGCCTGACGTTCCTGCAATCTCATTGACAACATATAGTCGAGCATATCTAATCAGACCATAATCCATGTATCCTACTACATATCCATCACCAGAATTTACCGCAACAGAAGAATTCCATCCATCTTGGGGTATAGCGGTAACATTTCCCAATCCTTTAATCTTACCCAATGAAACGAATGAGCAACCACCGCCTTTAAAATTATATGCACTATTGATTTGTATAGTACCAAAATCATTTATGGTGACCCGCTTGTCATCACCATCTCCGACCATCATATTCATAGTAATGGTTCCCTTAGGGTCAGGTATGTTCTTGTCAGGATTGATCACTACGCCATTATCATTTTCAGCATCATCGTCTTTGCTGCAAGACGAGAAGATAAGCGCACCGAATGCGACACACAATAAAAATAAGTACTTGTTAAAGAGTTTTTTCATAATAAAAATAAAAAGCGTGTAACCGTCTGCAACTTGTTTTGTATCTGGTTACCGCCAAGTGACCTACTCTACAACAAGCACGAGACAGTTCACGCCTATGGCATGAACCTTTCATCTGCTTGTTCTCGTAGAGTGAATATTGGCGGTATTCGATACAAAAGAACAAGAGCTAAAAGCTCAATATTTTAAAAGTTAAAGAACGGAAACACAGAGTTTGATAATACAAGGAATTAATCCTTAGTTGTTAAATCTCTGTTGTGGCAATGATTCTAAACCACTAACCACTTACCGTTTTAGTTTGTTTGTTTTCTTTTTCTTGTTTCTGTTAATATTAAGTTAGACAATGTTATGTTTAAATAGCTGAGATAGACTCAGATTTGGTTACAAATTTAGTATGTTTTTAGGATATAAGCAAATTTGTATGACACAAAATGTTGTTTAACACTACATTTTAAGCATTCCTATGTAAATAACTTTCACTGCCACCGTATCGCCTATATGAGTTATCAAGTATCTTGTCTACTCGAAGTAGAAGCTAAGCACGACCATTTTTGTGCGTGCTTCCTTCACGCCATACGTGTACTTGAGCAGACTCTTGTCGCGCAGCTCCTTGGCGTGCTTTGTGTCGAGGGCGTTGCCTAAGCCGTAGACGAACTTCAGCTCTGGGCGCAGCTTGAAGTAGGGCAGATAGAAGTCGCAGCCCACACCGAACTCCAGCGAGAGCGACGTGCGCTTCAGCTTCAGCGCGTCGGTGCTCTTGCCCGTGAGGTTGATCATTGGCGACACGCCTGCCATGAGATACGGGCGGTGGTTGTTAAAGCGTGGCGCAGCGAAGATGATGTCGCCTGCCACAGCGATGTAAGCGGTCTTCATATCTTGGCGTTTCTCTTCGGGCTTACCACTCGCGCTTAGGTTCTTCAGGTCTTGGAACACTATGTGGCGCGTGCCGAAGTACATCATCGGTGCCACGCGCAACTGGAAATGTGTGGACAGACGTAGCTCGCCAAGCACTCCGACATTGATGCCAGGGTCCCAGCGACTTTGGTCGGCGGTGACGAGTGTCTCCTGCGTACCGTCCTCAGTGGTGATGGTCATCGGACCCGCCATACGCACCTCCATGTCCTGCACGTGCGTACCCACGACCACTCCGAAGTGGAATGGACGCAAGTCGGTGTACGGGCGGTTCTGCACGGTGCGCTCTTGTGCTGAGGCAGCGAGGCTGACGATACACATTATTATAATATATATGTATTTTCTCATCTATGGGTTGTTTCTATTCTTTCAATAGCTTTATGCCGACATCGCAGATACCGGGCAGTATCTCGCGCTTCATATCGTGGCGCACCACTACGTGCAGCGAGTCGCCTTCCTGCAACTGCAGTTGGCACACCTCAAACTGATACTGTCTGTAGCCTATGCCGTCGCCGAGCACTTTGCCTTGTTCGTCGGTGAGCTCGCAGCATATGGTGTCGACAAGGACACGATGCGCTGGCATTATCTCTTGCTCCACAATCAGCGTGAGCGACGTGAACGGATAGCTATCCGTAGTGCGCACACCGAGCAGAGCGCGATAGGTGGTTGCCTCCTTCAACGGGCGGATGGCGAACGTAATGGTGTCGTTCTTCTCCCACCCCGAGAGGGCGGTGCTCTCGTATCGGTCGTAGATGGTGCGATGGTCGCACGCCGTTAGCAGCATGGCGACCAGCGCAAGGGTCATTGCGGCTATCCGTAAGCTTATTGCTCTTTTCATAGCCACAATTCTAATGAGCATCCTTAGGGGGTGCAGCTGTCTCAGCTGCACCGACAGAGCTGTTGGTGCTATTCTTTGGTTGGTGCACCTTAGGGGGTGCAGCTGTCTCAGCTGCACCGACAGAGCTGTTGGTGTTATTCTTTGGTTGGTGCACTTGAGACAAGTGCACCCCCTGAGCAGCTGTCTCAGCTGCACCAACAGAGTTGTTGGTGCTACCATTTGGTTGGTGCACTTGAGACAAGTGCACCCCCTGGGTGGGTTCGCCCTCAGGACGGTTGTTGCGACGCTGCTGATTGTTACGACGCTGACCTTCGCCCTTTTTCGGTGCAGTTGAGACAACTGCACCCCCTTCGCCTTTTCTCGGTGCAGTTGAGCCGGGTGCACCCCCTTGGCGCTTTGCGGGTTTCTTCTTGCGCTTGCGTGCCTTGTCGAAGCGACTGATGTCGGCATCGGCGAGCAGGTCGCGAGGGCGTGTGTCCTGCTTCACCGTTCCGTCCTCCGTAAGCGACTCGGGCTTCTCGCCGCGCTTGTTCATCTCGATGATGGCACGGGCGCGCTCGGCTGTAATCTCCTCGAGGTTGGCAGCTATGCCTTTGTCGGTTGAGTAGACAACGGTGCCGGCGAGGATGTCCGACTTGAAGAGGTAGAAGTCGCTGTCGAGAGTCTGCAGCACTATGTCGCGTGCCGGCATCTTACGGCTTGCCTCCACGTAGTCGTCCACCTCGTAGTTGAGGCAGCATTTCAGTTTGGCGCACATGCCGGCAAGTTTCTGCGGATTGAGCGATATGTCCTGTATGCGTGCAGCGTTGGTGCTGACGCTCACGAAGTTCTTCATCCATGTGGCGCAGCAGAGCTCTCTGCCGCAGGGACCGGTGCCACCGATGCGTCCTGCCTCCTGGCGTGCGCCGATCTGCTTCATCTCGATGCGTACGTGGAAGGTGTCGGCAAGCACCTTGATGAGCTGACGGAAGTCGACGCGCTCGTCGGCGATGTAGTAGAATATCGCCTTGTTGCCGTCGCCCTGATACTCTACGTCGCCAATCTTCATCTGCAGACCGAGATCCTTGGCTATCTGGCGGCTCTGTATCATCGTGCCGTGTTCGCGGCTCTTTGCTTCGTTGTACTTGTCGATGTCCACGGGTTTGGCTATGCGGTAGACGCGTTTGATGTCGTCAGCCGACTTGAGGTTGGCTTTCTTCAGCTGCAGCTTCACCAGTCTGCCGGTGAGCGTAACGGTGCCTATGTCGTGACCCGGGCTTGCCTCTACCGCCACGATGTCGCCCTTGTGCAGGTCGATATTGTTGACGTTGTGGTAGTAACCCTTGCGCGTGTTCTTGAACTGCACCTCCACGAGGTCGGTGTCCTCGTCGTTGCCCGGTACGTCGTACAGCCAGTCGTAGGTGTTCAGCTGCATGTTCTGTCGTCCGCAAGCGTAGTGGTGCAATCCGCGGTCGGTGTCGCGCGTTATCTTGAATTGCATATCTTTGAAATCCTTCATTGCGATTTATGCTTGTTGTTTACGTGTTATGAGTATAATTGTTTGTAATGCTATGTCGAAGAACACCATCTTGGCGTTGGCGTTCTGTGATATGTCGCGTAGTGCACGCTCGAAGAGTTCGTTCAGCTCCATCACGTTGCGCTCGTTGATGAACGGTGCGAAGCGTGTGCAGAACTGCTCTTCATTCGCTGTCATATAGTTGAGGTCGGGGTTGCGGAAGTTGTACATAAAGCTCTCGCGCACCATGCGGTTGAAGTAGACAATCATGCGCTTCTGCTTCTCGCGTCCGAAGGCGGCTACGCTCTCGCTCCACTTCTTCAGCTCCTTCACCTTCTTGCTGTAGGCGTAGCGCATGAGCATGGCGAAGAGGTCGAAGAAGAGGCTTGCCTCGTTGCCGGCGCGCAGCGAGTCGAGTGCTGCGGTCCACGAGCCGTTGGCTATGCGTGCTATGCGGTGCGCTGTGTCGGTGTCGATGCCGCGACGCTCGGTGAGTGCCTGCTCTATGGCTTCGTCGCTGATACGCTTGAAGTCGAAACGCTGTGTGCGACTGCGTATTGTCTCGAGCAACTTCTCGGGTTCCTCGCTGACGAGGATGAACACGGTCTGCTGCGGCGGCTCCTCAAGCAGCTTGAGTATCTTGTTAGCCGAGGTGACATTCATGCGCTCGGGCAGCCACATCACGCACACCTTGTATCCGCCCTGCGACGCTTTTATGCTCAAGCGGCGCGAGAGGCGGTCGCTCTCGGCTCCGGTGATGATGGCTTGCTGGTTCTCTGCGCCCATGGCGTCCATCCACTGCTCTATGCTGAAGTAGGCACCGTCGCTGAGCAGCTCGCGCCACTCCTGGGCGTAGTCGTCGCTCACGGGCTGATGGTCGGACCCCATCGTGGGCTTCTTTATCGTGGGGAAGCTGAAGTGGAGGTCGGGGTGCTGCCACTGGCGCAGCAGCTGACTGTCGCCCAACAGACGCGAGGCGAACGCAAGGGCAAGGGCTTTCTTGCCGCAGCCCATCGGACCGCTGAACAGCATGGCGTGGGGCACTCGGTGCTCCTCTATGAGTTTGACGAGCGACTGTTTCGCCTCGTCCTGACCTATTACTTCTTCAAATGTCATTTGCGCTATTGCGAGTTTTGAGTTTTGAACTACAACAACCTCCTTGCCACTTCTCTTACGGAGTCGACAGCCGAGACGGTGTAGAAATGTATGTTGTTCACTCCTGCCTTGTAGAGCTGGCGACACTGCTCGGTCGACCACTCTATGCCGAGCTGGCGGGCGTCGTCGTCGGTCTTACACTTCAGTGCCTCCACTGCCAGCTCCTGCGGGAAGTCGCAGCGGAACACGCGCGGCACTACCGTCAGCTGCGAGAGCTTTGCAAGCGGCTTGATGCCCGGTACGATTGGTATGGTGATGCCCATCTGGCGTGCCTTCTCCACGAAGCTGAAATACTTCTGGTTATCGTAGAACAGCTGCGTGACGGCGTAATCGGCACCCATGTCTTGCTTCATCTTCAGATACTTCAGGTCGAGGTCTATGTTCAGTGCTTCCTCGTGCTTCTCGGGATAGCACGCCACACCGTAGTGGAACTTCTTGCCGGGGTTCTTTATCGGCGTGCCGTCGTTGAAGAAGCCGTCGTTGAAGCGGTTCACCTGCTCAATGAGGTCGGTGGTGTGGGCGTGTCCGCCAGGGGTGGGCACAAACTGACTATCGTCGCGTGCCTTGTCGCCACGCAGCAGCAGCACGTTCTCGATGCCGAGGAACTGCAAGTCGATCAGCTCGTACTCGATGGCATCGGCTGTGGCACCGCTGCAGATGATGTGCGGTATGACCGGCACACCGAACTTGTTCTGTATGGCAGCCGCTATGGCCACCGTGCCCGGACGACGGCGCACACGAAGGCGCTCGTACTGGCCGTTGTCGAGCTCGCGATAGACGAACTCGCTGTGATGGGTGGTGATATTGATGTACGCCGGATCGAAATCGCGGAACTTCTCTATCGTAGAGAACAGACGCTCTGTTCCTGTGCCTTTCAACGGTGGTAACACCTCGAACGAGAAGTGCTTCTCGCCACCACCGGAGGTGAGTATATCTGAAATATTCATCTTATTATCCTTTCGTATCTTATTTACCACTACAAAGTTACGGAAAATCTTACATAAATTTGCTATTTTGATTAATAATTAATACATTTGCTTGTAAATCTAAATAATAAATAGGAGGGTATGGCATCCCTGCCATACCCACGCACCCTTTATAAAATGAATATGAACTTACATACAACCCTCGTTTCGAGCGCATTTTTCGCGTTCTGCTTAGCTGCCAGCAATGTCGCTGCGGCTAACAATTCACCATCCAAACACCTCAACATCTCACCATCCAAACACCTCAACATCTCACCATCCCAACACCTCACCACCTCACCATCTCACCACCTCACCACCTCACCATCTCACCACCTCACTACCTCACCATCTCACCACCTCACCACCTCACCATCCACTCTCACCACCCTACGCCCTGCGCCCGCTGAACGCCTCTTCGTATCGGACGCGGTGGAGAAGAAGATTCGCGAGATAAAGAAGCGCATCAAGGAGAACGCCTACTTAGCGTGGATGTTCGAGAACTGCTTCCCGAACACGCTCGACACCACCGTCCACTTCACCGATGCCGAGGACGGCAAGGAGGACACCTTCGTCTACACGGGCGACATACACGCCATGTGGCTGCGCGACTCGGCAGCGCAGGTGTGGCCATACGTACAGCTTGCCAAGGGCGACCGCAAGTTGCAGAAGATGCTGCGCGGTGTGATACGCCGCCAGCTGAAGTGCATCAACATCGACCCCTACGCCAATGCGTTCAACCGCGAGCCCGAGCCGAACGGCATGTGGGCTAACGATATGACCGACATGAAGCCCGAGCTGCACGAGCGCAAGTATGAGATCGACTCGCTCTGCTACCCTATACGCCTCGCCTACCACTACTGGCAGGTGACTGGCGACGCTTCTGTCTTCGGCGACGAGTGGCTGCAGGCGGTGCGCAACATCCTGCGCGTGTTCCGCGAGCAGCAGCGCAAGCAGGGCTTGGGCTCTTACCGCTTCCAGCGCGAGACGGAGGACCAGCTCGACACCGTATGCAACCACGGCTGGGGCAACCCCGTGAAGCCATGCGGACTCATCGCCTCCGTCTTCCGCCCGTCCGACGACGCCTCGACGTTCCTCTTCCTCGTGCCGTCTAACTTCATGGCTGTCAGTTCGCTGCGCAAGGCGGCTGAAATTCTCAGCAAGGTGAATGCCGACGCAACGCTCGCTGCCGACTGCACGGCGCTTGCCGACGAGGTGAGCACGGCTCTCGAACAGTACGCCGTGGTCGACCATCCGAAGTATGGCAAGATTTACGCCTACGAGGTGGACGGCTTCGGCAACCGCTTCCTCATGGACGACGCCAACGTGCCGTCGCTACTCGCCCTACCCTATTTAGGCGACGTGGACGTGAACGACCCCGTATATCAGAACACGCGCCGCTTCGTGTGGAGCGACGACAACCCCTACTTCTTCCGCGGCAAGGCGGGCGAGGGCATCGGCGGTCCGCACGTGGGCTACGACATGGCGTGGCCTATGTCGATAATGATGCGCGCCTTCACGAGCACCGACGATGCCGAGATAGCGGAGTGTCTGCGTATGTTGCAGCGCACCGATGCCGGCACGGGGTTCATCCACGAGTCGTTCAACGTGGACGATGCGCAGAAGTTCACGCGCGAGTGGTTCGCATGGCAGAACACGCTCTTCGGCGAACTCATCATCAAGCTCGTAGACGAGGGCAAGACGGAGCTGCTGGTGGGGGCACGCAGGTAGCTTCAGGGGGTGCACTTGTCTCAAGTGCACCGACCGAGTAAACTGTGCACCTACATAGCACAACCTAAACCAACAACACTAATAGCGCTATCTGCTACGTTGGTGCACTTGAGACAAGTGCACCCCCTGAAAAGCCCCTCAAATTTCTTTCCTCACCCCCGTAACTTGCACACGACATTTTGACCACACCACTCCGACCGAAACTTGCATTCTGGAGATTTTACGAGCTCAATTTCCGCTTCTGCACACTAAAAATCCACTTCAAAAACACAAAATTCGATGGTTTTCACAGCGTAAGCGGCACTTTTGCACAGCGTAAGTCCCACTTCTACCCAGTACTCGTGGGGGTAGTACTCCAGTTTTGCAGCGGTAGTACTCAGCGAAAGTGGCACAAAAGCTGCACACTTTCGCACGTACAGCCTCAACAAACTAAATATCAACCGCTTACCATTGCACACTTTTTACCTCTCAAAACTCGCAAAAAACCAACCAAAGGTTTTCTTTTTCATTTTTCAGGCACTCCTGAGCGGTAAAAATGACAAATATCGTACCTGTGCAAACTGTATGCCATAGATTTTTCAAAGTAAAGACTTTACCTGTTGAAGAAAATTCTATACATTTGCACCCATAATACTTTTAATAACCAGCTTATGAAAAATGTACTGAAGAAACTGTTTGTCGCCGCGCTGCTCTGCCTCATGCAGACCACCGTCTGCACAGCCGACACGTTCAAGGGAAAGATTGTTAACGCCGAGACGGGCGAAATTCTCATCGGAGCAACGGTGCGCAGCGAGATAAATCCAGAGCCGGGTTGGTCGATGCAGAACTCGACGGAGACCGACAGCACGGGCTGCTTCACGCTCGACTCCGAGTGGGAGGGACGCATCATGATCACGTTCAGCATGATCGGCTACAAGAACTCGCGCAAGGTAGACTATGCGTACGGATCTGAGGTGAAAGACACCACCGACCTGGGCACCATCAGGCTGCAGCCCACGGCGCTCATGCTGCAGGAGGTGGAGGTGAAGGCGAAGGTGCCGCGCATCACCATGCGTGGCGACACCATCGTGTTCAACCCCGAGGCGTTCAAGCTGAAGGAGGGCGCGCGCCTCGACGAGCTTATCAAGAAGCTGCCGGGCGTGCAGCGTCGCGACGGCAAGCTATACTGGAACGACAAGCCCATACGCCTGATGATGAACGGCAAGGACATGTTCGGCGGCGACCAAATCTTAGAACAGCTGCCGGCTGACGTGGCTGACAAACTGAAGGTGTACGACCGCAAGTCGGAGCTGGCACGCCACACGGGCAACGACGATGGCGATGAGGACCATGTGCTCGACATCCAGGTGAAGCCGGGCTTCCTCGACAAGTGGTACGGCGACATCGAGGCTCAGTATCAGACCAAGAAGCGCTACAGCGCAGCTATCACCGCAAGCCGACTGAGCGACCAAGACCCGCACATGATATACGCCCAGGCTAACAACGCCAACCGCTACGTAGACAAGACGATTGGCTCTTCCATGAACCGCAACATCGACGGCGACGGCAAGAGCCAGTACGGCTCGTACAACTATCAGCACAACTGGCAGACGAAGGGCACGCAGCAATACACAAGCAACCGCTTCAACATAAGCGCCAACATGGGACACAGCGACGGATGGAACAGCGGAAAGGCGTCGACCGAGACGTTCTTCCCGAACCAGGAGCACACATTCGGCGTGAAAGACACCTACCGCTACAAGCACAACCTCAAACCACAGCTGGAGGCAAAGCTCTTCGCCTACACCGACTCTGCCAACACCATCGACGTGAAGGTGAAAGCCTCATACGAGAAGGCTCGCAAATCGTACGAGGAGAAGTCGGCTTCGTACGGCTACCAGCCCGACCAGTTTGCCTATCACTCGCTGAAGGAGGCGCTCAGCGCAAAGCCCGGCGACGCGCTCTACGACCGACTCATCACACGCGACAGCGAGTACGAGTTGACCGAACTGCAGCAACGCGGACTCAACATCTCGTACGCATGGAAGCACTTCATCGGCAAGAAAGGCTCGTTCACGCTGCAGGGCTACACCAACCTGAGCGGAACGAACGAGGACACGCACACCAACCACGACGTGGAGTATCTGCGCGAACAGCGCAACGAGAAGCTGTGGCAGTTCTACGACCGCGGCGTGCACGAACTGGAGACGCAGTTAGGCGCTTCGTTCGAATACTGGTTAGGCAAGAAGGTTTACTTCAACGTATTCGACAACGTGAGATTAAGCCGCACACGCACCGCACGCAACTTCTTCAGCGACACCGACGAGCAGAACGTGGTGGGCGGCACGCCGACAACGGCTGACCCTGCGAACACAACGCGCAGACTGACGCACAAATGGACGAACGAGCTGACCGTGAAGTCGACCATCACGCCGGTGAAGGCGCTGATGATTATGCCTATGTTCAAATGGAACTACAGTCGCGAGAAGGCCAACTACCACTACGGACCGCTTGACACCACAGCCGTGCGCACAAGCAATACGTACGAGCCGTCTATCTTCCTGAAGTGGAAGATGAGCCGCGTGCGCAATATGGACATCTCGTTCGCATACAACACCACCGTGCCCGACCTCGTGAGCACGCTCGGCTACCGCAACACCATCGACCCGCTGCATATATACATGGGCAACCCGCTGCTGCGCAACTCGCACAGCCACACCACTACGTACAACTACCACCGCATGTGGCTGCGCAAGCAGATTGTGCTGGGATTGACCGCTTCGTACAACAAGGACATCAACCCCCAAGCTACGCTCTACAGCTACAACTCGGCTACCGGCATCTACACGTCTAAACCGATGAACGTGAAGGGCGGCGATATGTGGCAGTTCGCATTCAACTACGACCAGGGCATCGGCTTCTACTTCCGACTGATGAACAAGTTCGCATTAGAGACGGCGAAGTCGTACGGTTTCCTCACCATCGTCGACAACAACGCTGCCGACGCGCAGCCCGAACTGAACAAGCAGAAGCGACTGGGCATAAACAACGACTTCGAGTTCTCGTACGAGACCGAGAAGTTGCAGCTCACGCTCTTCGACCGCCTGGAGAGCAACCGCTACCGCTACGACGATGCTTCGTACAACACCACACCGCTCTTCAACAGCGTGGGCATAAGCGCCAACCTGCATCTCGCTCCGTTCGAGGTGTTCGTGCAGCTGTCTGACGACTATCGTTCGGGCTATGCCACATCGGCTATGAACGGACACAAGCTCAAGTCGATGGCGTCCGTCAGCTGGAGCTTCTGCAAGAACAAGTGTATGCTGCGCCTGTTTGCCGACGATATCTTCAACAAGGACATCTGGTACGAAAGCGAATACTCTGCCTTCCAACGTCAGGAATACTCCACAAACTATATACACCACTATCTGAACCTGAGCTTCAGATACAGACTCGATGCAAAGGCGAAGAAAGGCAAATCGACAACAATAAGCAGTAGAAGATAAACTGTTAGTACTATAGGAGGAGGGTGTGTCAAAACTATAGAATTGTGATGAATGGCTAACTGTAGGAGACTACGGCATTCTTGCCGTAGTCATTGCAAACAGTTGTATTTCAGTTACTAATGGCTACGGCAGGAATGCCGTAGCCTCCTACGATTAGAACCGTTTGCTATTCAATTTGCCAAATATTTTAGTTTTGACACACCCTCCACGCAACCTGTAGGAGAGTACGGCATCTTGCCATACCCACGCAATCTGTAGGAGAGTACGGCATCTTGCCATACCCACTCAACCTATAGGAGAATACGGCGTTCCTCCACGCAACCTACTGAAAACAAAGCATAATGGCAATTCTACTTTCTGAACCTTTTCGACACAGCCGAATAGCCGCAGCGCTGGCAGAGCGGTTCAACAGCGTTGTGGCTGGTGAAGCCGTCGTACAGAGCACGTGCTCGTGGCGAGGCGAGAATGTCGGCAAGGCTCTGACTGAACAGATTGCCAAGCGCGATGTCGCCGTTATGGTCGAGACAGCACGGCACAACAGTGCCGTCGACGAGCACACCAATCTGATTGCGCAAGGCGTAGCAGAACACCTCCTGCTCGTCGTAAGTGGCGTGCTGAAGGTCGGGCCACTCGAACATGTTATCGTTCTCGATGTACAGATTGTCGGCAAGTCGCCAGCCGTCGTGACGCTCCGTCCACGGGCGCGGCACATGAAGCGCAAGCAGGTCGAGAATCTCCGCGTTCTGGCTGTTGTGTCCGCCCTCGTTCCATAGGCGCAGCACAACGACACAGCCGCGGCGGGCAGCCTCTAACGAGAACGCCATCACCTCGTCGACGTACCCAGCAAGGTTCTCCTTAGCATTGCCCTCGTGCGAGTGGAGCGAAATCTGAATCTTATGAGGCAGAGCATCCAGAAGGTCTGCACGTCGCGAGAGCAGAGTGCCATTAGTGGTGATAATGGGTACAAAACCTTTGTGGCGAGCCATCAGCACAAACTGCGGCAGCAGCGGATGGAGGAACGGTTCGCCCATCAGATGGAAATACAGAAACTTCACCTTGCCCTCAAGTTGCGAGGTCAAAGCGTCGAATTCGTCCAACGTCAGCGTATGCTTCGCCCTCTCGGTCTTCGGGCAGAACACACAGCTGAGGTTACACACATTAGTTATTTCGAGATAGCATCTTGTTATCATATCGGTAGTTAGCTACGTTGCATCATCTAAGCATTTCTAAAGTACTGTCACACATTTTCCCTTCGTAATACTTATCAAGAACCTTACGGAACAGCCCTTCGTCCGTAGCTGTCCAAAACAAAGTCATCGACGACCTAAGTTTCATTGCGTCTACTTCCCCAAAGATTTGTCTTGCCGACAAACCGTCCAACAGAAGCAGAGCCTCCGTTATCTCCAGCAATCTTTCTCTGAGCACGGGGTGCAGCCAATAAGCACGAGCCTCATCAGCACCAGCAATACCATAATAGTCAGCATTATAACTGTGCCCCAGCCCCTTTAATTGAGGAAAAACGAACCACATCCAATGGCTCCTTTTTCGCCCGTTTCGAATCTCCTCAAGAGCCGTCTTATATTGTGAGTAAGAATCCTGAGCTGTAAGAAATCGCGACAAGTGGTATGTATCCATATCATTCATAATATTAAAAGAGTTGCACCATTATAACGCAGCTCCATATAAAACAATATTATTTCTTCATCAACATTTGTATTTTCCATCAAAGTTAGCACAATTTTATAATATACAAACAAGATTAGCCACAAAAGTTGTATGTCTTTTGATTCCTACATCAAACCACAACTCCTTACCAAGACCACCAAGGAGCGTATGGATTGTATATCTTTTGATTCCTACATCAAACCACAACTATTATTTTGCCTTTCTGCGCGTTATCTTGTTGTATATCTTTTGATTCCTACATCAAACCACAACCTACCGACAGCTGACATTTTGAGCGCAGCGTTGTATATCTTTTGATTCCTACATCAAACCACAACTCAACATTGTCGGCTTCAACCACAAGATTGTTGTATATCTTTTGATTCCTACATCAAACCACAACTGCTTCTGATTTGTGGCGTTATAACTTCCCGTTGTATATCTTTTGATTCCTACATCAAACCACAACTTTCTAATTTGATTGGCTAGTAGCTTATAGTTGTATATCTTTTGATTCCTACATCAAACCACAACCACCTCCTGCGTGGCGTTCCGTCAGCGGTCGTTGTATATCTTTTGATTCCTACATCAAACCACAACTGTGCCAATATCCGACGTATTCATCGTTAGTTGTATATCTTTTGATTCCTACATCAAACCACAACCAAGCAATGTGTCGGCTCTACGTAGGGTGGTTGTATATCTTTTGATTCCTACATCAAACCACAACCCTTCAGCGAAATAGTCCTTTATGACGTTAGTTGTATATCTTTTGATTCCTACATCAAACCACAACTAAGGAGAAAGAGCGTATTGATGCTCTTATGTTGTATATCTTTTGATTCCTACATCAAACCACAACCATACTTCTTCTATTATGGGTAATTCGTTTGTTGTATATCTTTTGATTCCTACATCAAACCACAACTATCATTATGTCTATAAACATCTTCCTCTTGTTGTATATCTTTTGATTCCTACATCAAACCACAACCTGTGAATGGCAATTTAGCGGTTCTTCTTAGTTGTATATCTTTTGATTCCTACATCAAACCACAACTTCGTAAAGTACTTCTCGGACTTGGTTATGTTGTATATCTTTTGATTCCTACATCAAACCACAACAGGTTGCGGAATGGTACAAAAACGGTGGTGTTGTATATCTTTTGATTCCTACATCAAACCACAACGGTGGCTTAAGCTTTTAGATTTATGTCATTGTTGTATATCTTTTGATTCCTACATCAAACCACAACACTCTTCCCGACAATAGTGAACTTTATCGGTTGTATATCTTTTGATTCCTACATCAAACCACAACATTACAAGCGTGATTTGCAGCCGTACTATGTTGTATATCTTTTGATTCCTACATCAAACCACAACATGTAAAGTTGTTGTATCACGAAACGAAGGTTGTATATCTTTTGATTCCTACATCAAACCACAACATACGTTCTTAACACTCCGTTGTTTCCCGAGTTGTATATCTTTTGATTCCTACATCAAACCACAACTGCCCAGGTTGTTACAGAAAACGGTAAAGGTTGTAACTCGCTCTAAATTGGACTTTGATTGAAAATCAAGAAGTTGGGCGTTTGCCTATATAATATAGGTAACAATATGGAAACGAGCGGACTTCTGCTCGTTTCTGTATTTTGCAATATGCAAAGAACGCCTCAATTCGGGGACAAAGATACGATATTTTTCTTAATATCCCATAATTTGCAAGAAGAGAAACATAGAAATTAGGACTTTTTTACATGAAATCTCAAATTTGTAAACATAACCCCATCATAAAAAATGAATAGCAAGTATTCCTGCTGAGTTTATCAAATCAGGACCATTGTTGTTGATGACGACTCTACCATCAGCTCATATATACCTTTCCGACACAAGCATATATTGTTTTCGTTTGTACTCCGAGTGTGTACAGTTTCAAAGTATCTTTGAAAGTTTTTCCATATAAAATCCAAGCACTACGGGTTAGAGATGATTTATCCAGACGAGGAGAAGATTACCTATTCTTATAACCTCGGCGGTCAGCTTGAAAAGATTCATGGCTACAAGTCATACGGCTACGACTATGTGAGCAAGATAGGCTATGACAAGTTTGAGCAGCGCACATACTTGAAGTATTGCAACGGTGCTGAGACCTTCTACACTTACGACCCACAGCGTCGCAGATTGCAGAACCTCACGGTGAATAGTGGTGGAAACACCATCATGGATAACACCTACACTTACGATGCCAATTCCAAATATATAAATAAAAAAATAAACATTCCCACCAAAAGAAATTGCAGCCAAGTCACGAGAACCTATTTGTCCAACCATTACAGTATCTGACAGTTGGACAAAAAACAAGCCTAATTGAGATATAATTAGAGGAATTGATAATTTTAATATAGACTTTATCGAATCCCAATTCATACAAATTAATGGGTGGCATTATACCATCGTGTATATATTTTTGGATTTGAAAGTCTATTACTACTAGGATCAGAAGTAGTAATACCAGAATAATGATTAATGGGCAATATTCCTTTAAAAGCAGAATAGTATTGTGGAGTATGACATTTGAATAATATTGTTTTCCTCAATTGATTTGAAAATTCATCAAGAATCACACTATCATTACAAATCTTATTAATATAGTCTTCAAAATCAAAGAAAATAGCCGGAGTATATCCATCCATTACCTGGATACTATTTGCTGATATATTATTATTTTGATTTTCGATATTAATTCTTTTCACAATATTTGCCAATTGTTCTAATTCTTGACAATTCGTAACGGCTGCTGTACCATATGGATATGTATATTGACTATAAAACTCATAAAATGCTTGAATAACTCCCTCATAATCAACATTTCCTATAAGATATTTTCCACATTCATGATATGGGAATCCATATGCCATTACTTCAGTGGGACTAGCTATTAAATATTTCGTGACATCTTTTAAATCATATGCAACCTCGATTGAAGACATATAGCAATCATCAAATAGTATATATTCCATAGTAATTCCGGACTCTAAAATTGCTTGAGCCAAGACAGACGTTTCTATTTGATATTCCTGTGTTAATCCACCGAAATATCTTGTCATTGGGCCATTACTTACATTATAATGAAATATCTCTTGAGTTTCATTGGATTTTGTATGAATTACTGGCAACCATCCCATTCCATGGCAGCCGATAATTAATCCATATTTCTTTCCTGGCGCATATTCTTTTATAGCCTTCAATATATTAGAAATACCCTCTTGCGAAGTAAATCTTTGATTGTCATAAGTTCTAATATTCTCAACGATACAACTTCCATTATCATACTTTAATTCCATGAGATCCGCAGTATTTGGCGTTGTAGCTAAACAGACCATGACTCGTGCATTTTGTGAGCCTCTTTCTTCTATACTTTTAGAAAAATCTTTTATGTTTTGTTGAAAATAAGGTAACAAATTTGAACTCCATGGGAAAAACATTATGACTGTTTGTTCATTTTCTTCCTTTGGAACAACAATTTCTTCTTCACTCGAACATGAAATCACGATAGTCAGTGAGGCCAACGTGATAAATATGAATATTATATGTAATAATTTATTTTTACTTATGTTCATTGCTTAACACATTTTTTATTCCAAATTTAGTGATTTTTTTGCCAACAATAGCTATTTTGTGTTATTTTTTACGATATTTTTCATCTTATTCACCTATATTAATTTAGACTGACTTGTATCGTTTTAAACGAATCATTTTGAATTGCCTAGCAACAAAGCCTCAGATTGCCTCAATCCAAGGAATATTCGTCTCGTAACCCATATCAAAATTAAATGCGAAAACAAACTGATGGTGGCGAGGTAATATTTTTGCCACTATCAGTTTTTTATATAGTGTTCCACCTGCTACAATGGTGCAAACACAAGAAACAACATCTTATTATTTCTTGATAAGCCTTTTGATTTCATTTGATTCGTTTGTCAACTTTCTTGCCAAGCTATCTTTGTATGCTGCTATCTCCACCATTTTATGATAACGAAAGATTGAATCTTCATAAACAGCAACACGACTTCTTACATCATCAATAACTTTCTCATCTCGGCAAACAGAGAAATGCTTTTCGATGTAGCGAATATTTGGGTCGTCAGATGGAAGAACCATTTTTAAGGCTCTATACTTCAAGTCTGCCTCCTCCCAATTTTTGTGCTCTCGCCATTGGGTGAGATTACCCCAAATGGAGATAACAAGAGATAAAGCCAAGCCACCAATGAAAAGAAGAACATACTTTGAAGTAGGCTCGAAACGATGGGTGACAACCTTCTTTTGAGGAATGCTACCCATTGCGTGAAGTTTGTCCTGCACAACTTTTGATGTAGTATTCAGTTCTTGTTTCATCTGATTAATGGTATCAAACAAGAGTTTGCACCGCTGTTCATCTTTGCTTGCTTCTTTCTTGGTAAGGTCGATATAGATACATATCGCCTCTCTTAATTTTGCCAATTTGTCAATAGCTTCCCCTTCTTTTGCAGCCATAGCAAGTATGGCTTTTTCAAGTATGCTCGTATCAACACTTACAGGAACAGGAGTACTTCCTACCTCTGTATTCTTTGGTGAGGCAGAAAGCTCATCGACTTTCTGCTCCAATCTCTCAACTGTGCCGTAGATGGCTTCCAATAGTTCTTCTTTCATGTTCGATTCTAATTTTAAGTTTGTAACTTGCATCAAAGGCTGAAGCCCTTTCTGCGTTTCCTCTTTTTCTTCTTGGCGGATTCATCCTCTGGGAATGACTCATAAGTTTGGGCATTAGACGGAGCGAACAAGCCGATGGAAGAAATGCCGTCCCAAGGGTCTTGGCTGCTATCCGACATGGATGGCTCATGGTTGCTCTTGTGATAGCCTTGCTCGTATTGCAGAGTAGAGTTGGATTTTGGTGATACATGGTTCTCCGTTCCCTCAAATCTCGCATTCAGCTTGCCAAAGCTATAGCCTCGGCTAATCTGCGTACCCTTGAAGCTATATCCATCCTTGCAGAAACGGATGCCTTGAACCTTGGTTCGCTCCTTATCCTTATAGACAAACTCTAAGTGAACACCTCGTTTTGCAAGTTCACTTTTGAACTTGTCCCAGCTATCTGCCATTCTCAATGCGCTCTTTACAGCATTGTGAATCTCATATTTGGCTCGCTCAGCATTGCGTAACTTGCGAGTATTAGTATTGCTCTTGTCCGTTCCGTAGGTAAATCCATACTTGGATTTAAGAGCCTTGGTCACTTGCTCATTACGCCTGTAATCATTCCTGTCTGATATGAGCTTGCCCTCGTTATTGATGCGGTTATACACGATATGACAATGTGGATTGTCGGTGTTGTGATGCCTTACGATGATGAATTGAGTATCTTTTATCCCCATCATCTGCATGTATTCAAGGGCTATCTTAGCCATGAATTCATCCGTTAAACGTGGCTTGTCCTCGGGTTTGAAACTGAGTGCAATGTGTCCCACAGGCTTCTTAATCCTTGGATTTAGCTGCCTCTGTAGCTCGAAACTTTGCGTTATCTCGGCATTCGTGCCGAGTAACACACCATCTGAGGCGATGATTTTCGCCTCGTCCTTGCCTGTAACATAGCGGATGCAACCACCAAATGAGCTGCCCTTCTTTAGCTTGCCTA
>OKSA01001063.1_pt1 | contig 25781 bp, 16 predicted proteins | sample 1601181 | NCBI WGS metagenome assembly OKSA01 (sample SAMEA3541538, study PRJEB24748) | human gut metagenome | biome: human gut; feature: human-associated habitat; material: faeces | place: China | collected 2012
TAAATTCAGGGAGGGTATGACTCGTTGTGAGTCATACCCTCCCTGTTTTGGAACTACCTATTTCCCGACAGCCCCTATCTTTCATTTCACAATATTGTTATCTACAATGAATACATTGGTCTCACATACTGGTTCATCAGACTGATTCCGTAGTTCCAGGCTGTTGCCCAGCCTCTTCCGTTTGGATTTTCCTTTTGTCCAAGCCATTCTACATACATTGCAGATCCTCTTGTCACGAGTGAAAATCTTGGATCGACATTTGCCTGTGTCAGGTTATCTTTTGATGCATATGCTTTCAGATGCTGTACCTGGGCCCTGATTCCTGTCGCAACATCCGGAAAGCTTGCAGGTGTCGGATTCACATCTGTTGCTCCAAGTCCTGCAAAGTTGAACTGTTCAATCTTCACAGATCCACCGAACTGTAAATATCCCGTCTCCTTCATTGCCTGTCCGAATACGACCTCCGGCTTCACACCTTCTTTTACAGCTTCATCGTACACGATCTGGCAGAACTGCTCAAGACTTGCTGCTCCTCCGTTTGCCAGCTGTGCGCCCGGATAAGTTCTTCCGCTTTTCTGGTACATTTTTACCATCTTATTTACAACTGTGTTCTTATCACTGCTGATATCTGAGTTTCCCATGATTGATGTCACACCGGTATAAGTTAACACACCCTGTGGGGATACATTTTTCTTTAAGTAATACCAGGTTCCATCTACATTCTGGTATCCAGTTGTCATCCAGCCATCTTTATCAAAATAATACCATTCGTTTTCTATGTATTCCCATCCGGATTTTGTACAACTGCCATCTGTATGACGATACCACCAACGTCCGGAAGTATTAACCCACTGTGCCTTTGCAGGAGCCATTGCCGGCTTTTGTTCCGGTTTCTGTACAGACTCATTGTTTTCTTTTTTCTTTCCCGGTTCCCAGGCTCCGGATACATTTACATAATACTCGCCTACCCAGGTATCACTCGCCATCTTTCCGTCTTTGTCGAAATAATAACACTGATTTCCTACCCAGTACCAGCCGTCGCTGACTCTTGCCCCACTGGTGTTCAGATAATACCAGATATTATTCAGTTTCAGCCAGCCTGTTACCATCCAGCCGTCTTTGTCAAAATAATAGTTCTGACCGCCGATTGTTTCCCAATTTGACTTTGTATAACTTCCATCTGCATGACGATACCACCAGCGTCCGGAAGAGTTGATCCATTTATCTACCGGTTTTTCTTTTCCAGGTACCCAGGCTCCGGATGCATTTACATAATACTCTCCTACCCAGGTGTCACTCGCCATCTTTCCGTCTTTGTCGAAATAATAGCACTGATTTCCTATCCAGTACCAGCAATTGCTGATTCTTGCTCCGCTGGTGTTAAAGTAATACCAGATGCCATCCAGTTTCAGCCAGCCCGTCTGCATCGCTCCGTTCGGATTCAGATAATACCAGGTGCCGTTTAAATTCAGCCACCCTGTCTGCATGACGCCGCCGCCATTCAGGTAATACCAGGTACCACCTAAATTAAGCCAACCAACCTGCATCGCCCCGCTGGCATTCAGATAATACCAGACATTGTTCAGTTTCAGCCAGCCTGTCTGCATTGCTCCGTTTGGATTCAGATAATACCAGGTGCCACTTAAGTTCAGCCAGCCTGTCTGCATAATTCCGTTTCCATCAAAATGGTACCAAAATCCGTCAATCTTCTCCCAGCAATTCACAGCATACTTTCCGTTGTAATATACGAATTTCCACTGTGAGCCATTCTGCTGCCAGTTACCAAACTGTACGTTATTGTTGATATATTCCAGGATTCCTCTCGCATCGGCCTCTCCCAGTGCTTTCAGCTTCTCGTCTGAGCTGAGATACTTCTGATAATCGCTTGCATTGCTCAAAAATGCATGCTCCACGATAATTCCCGGGAATCCGTTGCGTTTGCTCTGCTGGATCACATAATAATAATCCTGTACTGAACCATCCGGATATTTACTGTTTGCCGAGTTATTGATCTTCACTCCCCGGTTGTATAATCCCAGGCTGACCAGCTGCTTTTGGATACTTGAGGCAAGTTTCTGACCTTCCTGTCCAATATCGGAGCGATAATTGCTATTCGGATAATAGACTTCCGCACCGTATGCACTTGCTCCTGCTGAATTCAGATGAATGCTGACGAACAGATCTGCATTCTTACTCACTGCAAATGTGATTCTGTTTCTCAGATCTGAGCTTACATCCGTAGCACCTCCGACACCGGTATCAGATTCTCGTGTCATATAGACCTGAATTCTTCCGTTTTTCTCCAATGCCTCTTTGCAGTATTTTGCGATCTTAAGTGTTAGTGTCTTCTCATTCGCTCCGTTTCCACTTGTTCCCGGATCGAATCCTCCGTGTCCCGGATCAAGTACCACAACCAGTCTTGTCGATGTACGTCCTGCATATGTCGCAATCTGTGAATCGGCAGACTGTGTATCGATCGCATCGTTGATCACATCCGCAATGCTGTCTTCCTCATGTACGGTTCCATCCTGTGTGATTGCTGTGAAGGATATATCTGCGTCACTAATGTCTGTATTTTCCTCTGTCTTTTCCCCTTCTACAACAGCATCCGGATCTGTCTCACAGATCTGATTGACTGCGAATTTTCCTTCGATTCCACATTTTTTGAAGTTCAAAGAATATTCTTTTCCATCTGCCGTATATGTGATATCTTCTATACTATATGTTCCTGTCCAGGATTCATCTTCATATGTCATCTCGAACACTGCCGCTGATTCCTGAATCTCTGAAGCTTCTACCGAATACTCTTCATTGGTCGATGTGTTTTTGTATCTTAATACCGCTCCTGTAAGAACCGTATCTTTGTTATACCCAACTACAATTTTCTGCGTTCCTGGTGTTGTCACGCTTGGTTTGTCTACGACTACATATTCCAGTGCCGGTTCTGTGCTTTTGCCCTGCTCGGAAGCCTCTACACTCGACACCGTCAGAAGTGACAATACCATTGCAACACACAGCATTACCGAGATGATACCACGCATGTGTCTTTTTTTCATTGTTTCTCCTTTAAATTTCATTAAAACAAATTCTTAAAATTATAAACATTATTTAGGATTTTTCTACAAAAAAATTACTCGTATATCATAGCATTCTATCTACGAAAAGTCAAAGAAAGAAGGTGGCACTCGCTTGTGCCGCCTTTCTCTACTTCCTTATTCAATTACTTGACCCATCTTCCATTCCGATCAAATACATATTTTACTCCACCGATTCTATGCTCACCTGTGTATAATCTTCCGGTTGTTCCTGCATAATACCAGCTGCCGTCATATAATTTCCAGCCATTTTTCTGAAGAATTCCGTTCTGATCAAACAGGTATAAGCCCTTAGACGTTCCATATATTCCTGTAATCATTCTTCCATAAGACAAGAAGTAATTTCCAAGCATTCCATCATATGGCTTTCCATCTTTAAAATAGTACCAGATTGCTTCTCCCTCATATGTAACCTTATACCAGCCCTCTCTGGAAACATCTATTTTCTTTCCACTTTCATCGTGCAGGAAGTATTTACCACTTTCACTATTATATTCAAGAGTACTTGCTATCATATGACCGCCAGTATAGAATGTGTATTCTGTACCGCCTATTTTCTTTGTAGTTCCAGATACCAGTTTTCCGTTTTCTACGTAAAACCATTCATTCCACGGTGTTTTCTTCCAACCAGCAGTTGTATCCAGCTGTCCGTCATTGTTAATCCAATAATAATTTCCCGTCTTTTCATCGCACAAAGCGGAATTCCGTTTCATATAGCCACGACCTTCAAAGTAATAGGTTGCTCCGTTTATTGTTTTTTTGCCTGGCTCAACTGGAGAACCATTTTCCACATAACGCCAGTCACCGTATTCCATCAATACCCAGCAAGTTCCCTTTACTTCGCCTTGCCATGCGCCACTGCCAGAAAACTTATTTAATGTACCGTTAATCTCTACAAGATCATTGGAAACCATAAATCCATCTTCAAAATAATATCTTGTGCCGTTAATATTCCTCCAGCCATCATTAACTGCAACAATATCTCCGGTTTTTTCATCTTTTTCCAGATACATCCAATCATTCATTCCCTGTACCCAACCGGATACACCTGTCCCATCCTGTCCGACATAAGAGTATCTGCCAGGAGTATTTTTTGCCGGAACGAGGCTATTCGTAAGCATCTTGCCGTTTTCAAGATAATACATACCATCTTTCCATCCGGTCGGTAATGTACCGTTATCCACATAATACCAGTCACCATCGGCCAGATGCCATCCGGTCTTCTGATCTTCCAAAGTCATCACTTTATGACCATTTTCGTCAAAGATAAATGTCTTATCACCTATTTGCGTCACTCCGACTGCCATAGATCCGGTTTCAGTCAGATAAAAGTCTCCATGCCACTGGTTTTTAAGAATATTTCCTTCGTTATCTGTAAAATACCATTCCAACTGATCCAGTACCCAGTTGTTTGTGATGATTACACCGCTGTTATCAGTATAATATTCGTAACTTTTCTCTCCATCCCAGACATAGAAATTTCCGCTCTGCATGATTCCTTCAGAGTCCATATAATAACGTTTTCCGCCAACTGTAATGAACTCATCACGGGCTGCTTCTCCATTAGCTTTTACATAATACCGGGAACCGTTTACTAACTTCCATCCCTGTGATCTGTCAATTGCACCTTTCGTATTTGCATACAGTACCTTGTCTTCCTCACCGTCAACATAACATGTAAACACACCTGTCTGCATTATGCCGTCCCAATCAAAATAGTACTCAGCGTCACCAATTTTTAATACCTGATTTCTTACTACTACTCCTTCTGAATTAAACCAAAGCCATTTACCAAGCTGACCTGAATAATGCCATGTATTCTTCTTTTCAACAATCTGTCCACCAGGTTCTGCCCAATATTCATTATCATTTACCCAGAAGTGTCCTGATGCCATTACTCCATTATAATAGAAATAATACTTGGATCCGTTAATCACTTCAAATGTATCCTGTAACATCTTTCCATCTTTATAATAATACCAGTCTTCTCCTGACTTCTTCCATCCGTTTTGTCCCTTTGTATCAACAAGTGTTAATATGCCGTCATCACCTGCACGGTAAAGTACACCCTGTACGACTACTTCCTGATTTCTTAACATTTTTCCGTCACTATCGAAGTAGTAATAATTATCTCCTTCTTCCAAGACTTGATTGCGATACTTTGTATAATCACTTCCGAAATATTCATCTCCGTACCAGCCTTGTCTTAAATATCCGTTTTCGTCTGCCCAAATATACCCTGTGATCCATTCCTGTTTTTCCTTATCCCAGTATGAAATCCATTCCTGGCTGTCTCTTAGCATGATTCCATTATCACCAAAGTAATAGCCATGTGTACCGTCTTCGTCTTCGATTTCTGCAATCACATTGGTGAACATCTTATCATTTTCATAATAAAAGTAATTGCCGTCTTCGTCTTCATACCAGCCATTTTTCACTTCAGCTTCTTCTTCACCTTCACCGCTTTGAGCAGCTGCTGTTCCGTTCTGTGCCGTTAGCGCTGAATTTTCATTTGCAAATGGTGTATTGCCTGCATCCTGAGCATTTTGAACGGTACCCTTTTGTTCTTCCTGTGCTTCCGGCATAGTACCAGTCTCCATTAAAGAGTTTCCATCCAGTATATGGAAGACCGCCCTGGAAAATCCATTTTCTACGTCCCCATTGGCACTCACAGGCACGAAAAAAAGACCGCTACGTTTCGTAACGATCTTTTCTTCCTTCAATATATTAATATACTACTACGGTTGTTCCTCTCGGGATATTATCATAAATCCATTTTGCATTCTGGATTTCCAGTCTTACGCAGCCGTGTGACAATGGAATTCCGACTCTTCCATCCATCAGAGTTCCGTTCTTGTTGTACAATACACTGTGGAATAAGTAATTACCATAGAATTGTGTATACCAGTAACATCTTGCTGCTCCAGAATCAAAATAGTAACCTTTTGACTGAACAGTGAATCTTCCGGAAACTGTCGGTGTTGCCGCTGCTCCCGGTGCGCACTGCCAGAACTTATTTATATTCCATGCACCTAAGCGTCCGTTGAATATCGCAACTCTGCAGGTTGCTCTGTTAACAAGAATCAGGTAATTCGTATTACTTGTATAGGCCTGTGCTTTCGCAGTCATCATAGACATATCTGTCGGAAGCATTGCCCCATTTGCACCCAGATAGTATCCATCGATATATCTGTTCTTGGCCATTATTCCCCATATTCCTCCATGAGAATCATTCTGATAGTACATATAATACCAACTGCCCTTTACAGACTGCCAGCCGGTTTTCATTGCTCCGTCTTCACCGAGATAATACCAGTCAGATCCTGCTGCCAGCCAGTTCTTAGCCATTGCACCGCTGCCGTAGAAATAGTACCAGCTGCCATTCACAACTTTCCATCCACCGGCTACCATTCTGTTGCCATTCTGTGGGTCTAAATAGTACCAGGAACCATTCACATACTTCCATCCGGACGCCGGGAGTCCTGACTCATTGTAATAATACCAAGAACCGTTCTCTGCATACCAGCCTTCGCGCATTGCTCCTGCCTTATTGAAATAATATGTAGTTCCGTTAATTGTTTTGGCACAATCTGTCACCAGTAATCCCGGATATGTTTCATTTGCACCATCCAGATAATACCATGCTCCGGCTACTCTTCTCCAGCCTGTTGCACGAAGTCCTGACGGATCCTGATAATACCAGCCTTCCGGCCGCTGCAGCCAGCCACGTACCATTGCTCCGTCCGGATTAAAATAATACGTTGCTCCGTCAATCTCTTTTTCCGGATCTGCCGTCATAAGTCCCGGATGTTCTTCATTATTGACATCCAGATAATACCATTGGCTGTTAATGTTCTTCCAGCCATACACCTTGGCTCCATCCGGCATTGCATAATACCAGCCTTCCGGATACTGTTGCCAGCCACTTCTCATGACTCCGTTTTCTCCGAAGAAATAAGTATTTCCATCTATTTCTTTTTGCTGTCCGGCAACCATGAGATCTCTGTGTTCTTCATTATTCGCATCCAGATAGTACCATGCTCCGTTAATGTTATTCCAGCCATTCACAAAAGCGCCATCAGTCTGTGCATAATACCAGCCTTCCTTTTTTAATATCCAGCCGGTCTGCATGGCTCCCGAGTTATCGAAACTATAATATTTTCCGTTAATCTCCAGAATCTGATCTGCGATCATAAGTCCCGGTTTTTCCTGATTTGCTCCATCCAGATAATACCATGTTGTTCCCTGAAGAATCCATCCTGTCTGCAGTGTGCCATTTTCATCATACAGATACCAGTCTCCTTCTTCATTCTGATACCATCCGGTATGAACAGGCTGTTTTTCTTCTTCATCCTTCGTTCCCTCATCAGGATCTTTTGCATCGACAACCGAAAGTTCATTTGGATCCTTCGTAGTGAACTCTGTTGTCTCATCCGTTTGCCCGTCTACAGATTCTGTCTGCTGACCTGCCGGCTGATTGTTCTCAACGGCAGATACGCTTGTCGGTACCAGCATACACATCGTTAATGCCAGTGCAATGAATGCTTTCCTTCTTTTCATAGCTCTTCCTCCCTGCTTTTTATAAATATCTTCTTACTCCAACCAGAGAATTTCCTTTGTCCCAGGTCTCGTAATAATCTACTCCCTGAATCAGTGTTCCATACTTGGAGTTAAGTGCATGCATCAGCTTTCCGTCACCCAGATATAAAGCGACATGATTGATACTTCCCGACGAATTGGCATACAGCAGAATATCTCCTGCTTTCCACAGACTCTTATCTTTTACATTAATCACCATTCCACCTTTTGCCTGATCATAAGATGATCTTGGAATAGATACTCCCAGATACTTTAATGCCCACTGTGTAAAGCCGCTGCAATCCCATCCTTTTGTTGTCGCACCACCGTAGAGATACGGTGTTGTTACATATCTTTTTATTTCATCAATCTTCTGTTCCAGACTTTCAACTGCAACTCCGCTGCTTCCGATCGTCCATCCATCAATTTCTATATTCGTTGCCATCAATCCTTCTTTATACTCTGTTATATTCGGATCATTTGCTTTATAGAAATAATACCATTTATTATCGATCAACTGCCAGCCTGTACGCATTGCTCCGTCACTTCCGAAATAATAATTATTCCACCAGCCGGTTTTAATCGCTCCACTGCTTTCCAGATAATACCAGATATCTCCCAGTTTTATCCATCCGGTACTCATCAATCCCTCTTTCTGAGGATTTAAATAGTACCAGCGTTTATTTACCAGTTGCCAGCCGTTTACAACCGCACCGCTTGTATTTGCATAATACCAGCCTTCCGGTTTTAAGATCCAGCCGGTCTGCATTGCTCCATTTTCCTGAAAGCTGTAACTTGCTCCATTAATTGTATACCGCTGATTTGCAATCATCAGACCAGGATATGTAACGTTATTTCCTTCCAGATAATACCAGCAGCCGCCAATCAGTTGCCAGCCATTCACAATCGCACCGCTTGTATTCGCATAATACCAGCCTTCTGGTTTTAGAATCCAGCCGGTCTGCATTGCCCCGCTTGCCTCAAACCAATACGATGCATTATTAATCGTTTTTCTAGTTCCCGCAAGCATGGCTCCATTATTATTTTCATCCAGGTAATACCATCTGTTACCATCATATAACCAGCCGGTCTTTCGTTCTCCGTTTGTATTATAATAATACCATACACCTTCCTCTTTATTCCACCCTGATTTTGTGACTGTATATATATTACTGTCGGAATCCTCTTCTCCAGTGTATGTTATTGTTATATTCTCATCTTCCTTACTATCATCGATACTCTGAACATCTTCAACACTCTGATTTTCTTCGCTACTTTGATCACTCTCGGTTACAAATTCATCCGAATTTACTTCTGCTGTATAATTTATGTTTTGTGTTTCACTTTCTTCTGCATATACTGGATTTACAATTTGCACAGAAATTGCTGCGATTCCAACTGCAATCCCGGTTCTCATTATTTTTTTCATTATAAACCTTCTTTCTTTTGCATTCTTACCTAGTATACATGATTTGCTTTTGAAATTCAAATTTCTACTACACGAAATTCTAAAAAGTCTCTTGACTGTAATTATACTTTTACAGCCAAGAGACTTTTTTACTTCGATATTTTCTTTGCGGTCTGTGCTATATTGTACAGATCTCCTTTTCCGTCTACCAGATAGACGTGAATATTATAGGCTCCTTTCGGATCTTCATATGCGCTTATGTCGATATCGCCTTTCCATACATCTCCGTCAAACATTGCGAGTGGTACCCACTGAAGATCACTCTGATCATCATATTTCCATACCGCAGCCATTACTGATTGTATTCCTTTATCTGCATACTGGATATTTTTTACGGTAATCGGAATTTCTTCGGTTTCGGCATTATATTTCCCTGTCTTTGCTTTTCCTACAGGGTCTGTCTGTGCCACAAGTTCTTTCTCGTACTTCTTCTTATCAATCTGCGCCATTTTGTTCAAAAGTTTTGACTTTTTGCCCAGTTCTTTTTCTTCCTGCTCGATTCCGACTTTTTCAGTCAGTGTCTGCTCTGTCGAATACAAATTTGTTCCAAGTCCCAGACGATTTCCTTCGATATCTACTCCCATCGCCGCAAGTGTTGTCGGGAAATTATCAAATGTTGTATAATTTCTTTTTTCATCTGTCTGCTTCTCTGCACTGGAATTAATATACGTTGTATAGACTCGTCGCTCATAATCTTTATCCACATCTTCACAGAAGTCACTGTCCATCGTCGGATGATCACCGGATATCACAATTGTAGTATCTGCCGCGAAATCCTGCTGCTGTATCCAGTCAACAAATTCTTTCACCTGTCTGCTCGAGCATGCCATAACATTGGCATACTGGTTGTCTCCAAATGTGTCCGGACACAGATCACACACATATCCATCTTCAAAATGTGTATCAACAGTCAACATAGTAAGATTAAATGGTGTATCTTGTTGAGATAACTCCAGCAATCTTTCTTTCGCAAATCCGAATAATTTTTCATCCTCATATCCCCACCAGACTTTATAGTCTTCCGGGATTAGTCCGTTATCATGTGCATAATCATAATCCATAATGTCATACTGACCATGATCCGTAAAATATAATTTTCGTCCTCCGAATGTCGCCTCTGAGCCAATTAGCAGAGTCTGTGAATATCCTTCTTTTTGAAGAATATCTCCCAAAGTAGTAATTTCCGGGAAGAAGGAATCTTGCGTATCCATACCATTAGCACCAATGGATACACTTAATGGCAAGCCTGATGTCTGTCCGAACATTGCTCCCATCGTCCACGTAGTTCCCGGCATTGAATAGCCTCCATTCAGTTTGTTACTTTTCCCCGAAAAATCTTCATTCTCCTGTGCAAGCTGAGTCAGCTCCGGGATCACATTTTCATCAAAAGCTCCACCATTCTTTTTATCCGCATACGTCATTTCCATAGATTCAAGGAATATATAGATCAGATTTTTCTTCTGCTCCGGAAATGTAATATTCACACCGGACGGATCTACATAATTCTTATCTATAAAGGTAGAATATGTATCCTGCCCTTTTAAATAGCTTCCAATATCCAGTCCGTTCCATGTCACTCCAACTGTAATGCCTGTGATTACAATTGCTCCGGTACCAAAAGCAAGTGCTATTTTCTTTAACCTTTTTTTATTTTTTCTATTCGCACACATCAAAAAGATCATACAGCCTAAAATCAATACAACCGGAACCACGCACTCGTTACAGTAATCCTTGATCATATCTGTATTCGTTCCTTCTAGCGGCGCAGTAAGATGGAACACCAATTCATCCATAGAAAGATTCGTCCATGTCTTGAACATCCATTTTGCACTAAAGGCAAGAAGTGTACCTACTACACCTAATAACACACTAAAAATAATCCCTAAAATTCCTATTATCTTATGTAATTTCTTATTTTTCATTATTCTTCTCTTTTCGTCCATAGTCACCGCTTTTGCGCATATCAGATTTTATTATATACATTTTTTGCCTTGTCCTCAAGAAACTCCTTAAGATTTTATTATTTTTTTATATATTATCTTTTTATTAAAAACGGTCTGAAAACATTTTGTTCTGTTCTCAGACCGCTTTTATTATAAAATTCTTTTTACTCCCGGTATTTTTCTTAAAATTGCAGTAATAACTAATGATACAAAGAATGTCACAACTATTAATCCTATAAAATTAAACAAAAAAGACATTGTCAAATTACAATTCAACAATGCCTTCCTTTACTTCTTAAACACCACAACTCTCTGCCCCACATAATTAAACACCACAAACGCTCCCATTCCAACCAGCATAGACAGATTATCCTGTACACTCTTACTCTGTCCGTGCAATACCCAGGACACAACCGGCTTCGCCATTCCGTATGCCAGCAGATAGCATATGGTAATATTCAGCACAAACTTTCCAATCTGCTTCCAGGATTTCTCCTTGTTCTGAAATGTAAAGTATTTATTCAAAAAATAACTCACAACGCTTCCCACTACATAATTAGAAGCTGATGATAACCAGTAACTCAAATGTAACAGATTATATGCTGCGAACATCACCCCGGTTCCAACCAGAGTATTTACTATGCCAACCAATACAAATTTCCAAAAAGTAATATCCAATATATTTTTAATCTTATCTTTCATTTTCAAATAATAAGCGGCTCATGCATACCTTCACACAAGCCGCCCATCCTCTCTATATTATGCTATTCTGTATTGCATTTTCCAATCTACCTCTCTGCGTCCGCTTACTCGCCAAGCCCGGATTCAACTGCTTCAACCATGGCTTTCATGGCCTCTTCTTCGTCTTCCCCATCGCAGATAAGCTCGATCTCATCTCCCGATTTCACGCATGCTCCAAGGACACTCAATACACTTTTCGCATTTGCTGCGGTGTCATCGTTATACATGAATTCTACCTTGCACTTGTATCTGCTTGCTATGTTACAGAACATCCCTGCAGGTCTGAGATGCAGTCCCGTCGGATTTGTTATTGTAACTTTCTGTCTGATCATAATGTATTCTCCCCATTTCTGTCTGTTATTCGCTCTGGCCGTTCTGATTGTTTTCATCTGTCGTTGTCTGACTGCTGTTCTGGCTTTCACCCTGTATTTTACTGCTCTGCTTTGATTTTTCAAGTGTGATCTCCACATTCACTTCATTCACAAGCGTGCAGCCATCCGGCAGTTCGACAGACACCGGAACGGTATATGTACCAGGCTCTGTATAATTCTTAAGATCAATGCTGACTTTCTTCGCAGGCGAGAACAGATTCAGCACATCATTCGGTCCCTTCACCTGTATCTCCAGATCAACGGTAGATCCGTAATTAATGCTCAGTCCGTCCGCTATATTCTCCAGAATGATCGATCCTGTCGATATCTCAAAGCTTTTTGTTCCCGGCTGTTGTACCTGGATGGATATTACCACCTTATTCGCATTCTCTTCCGCAAGGGACACACCGCTCGGAAGATAAGATGAGATATCAATGGTCTGCTCCGTTCTCTGTGTCAGTTCTTCCAATTTCAGGGCACTCGGTGGAATATCGATCTCTGAGATCTCTGCAAGCGTACTTTTATCACCTGTCACTTCCACTTCCTGCGGTTCTACCGTGATCTTGCCAAGTTTATATCCTTCCGCCGCCGACACCTCTGATGTATCCACTTTGAGCGGCACACTTTTTACCTGAAGCAGTTCTACTTCAACACTGACTCCTTCTTTTCCAAGGTTGTTTGCAAGAAGTGTCTGGTCGATCACGTTATTATTTGCATCATACAATACCAGTTTTGCTTCTACCGTCTCATCTTCGGATAATCCGGATACATTTGCTTCTGCTGTTACTTTTGCAATATTGTTAATGATTCTCTTCGGTCCGCGAAGTGTTACTTTTTCCGGAAGTGCTTTCAGGCTTCCCACTTCATATCCGTTTCTTACCGTTCCCGTTGTTGTCGGTGTGATCGGGAAATTATTCTTCGCTTCCTCATCTATCTGGATCTGCAGATTTCTTGGATTTGCCGTTGCCTTTTCATATTTTCCTGTATATCCTTTGACCGTTACTTCAATCGGCACCTGTGTACGAAGCGTCAGTTCTTTCATGTTCGCTGTCGCAACAATATCCTCTGCCCTGATCTTATCCAGTACCGACCGCTGTGCTGTAACTGTTACATTAATCTCCTGTGTGTTATCCACGATCTGATACGTATTATTATTATCCGTAATCACTTCTTCATGCGTTACCTGCACCGGGATATTGGAAAATGTCTTGTCATCCACCGGATCATCGATATTCACTACAACCAGCCATAAGAATGCCGCAATCAGGAAAGCCAGTATTTTCAGCGCAAGATTGTTAGTTATTCTTTTTCGCATGCTTCCGCCATCCTTTCCACATTGCCTTTATTCTGTTGGTTTCACTGCTCTTATGCTGTACCTCTTCCAGTTTCACACGAAGTTCTGCTTCATTGATACTTCTTGTAAGCTCTCCTCCCTGTGCGACTGACACAGCTCCTGTCTCTTCTGATACCGTAATGACCAGTGCATCACTGACTTCGCTCATTCCTACTGCCGCACGGTGTCTGGTGCCCAGATCCTTGCTGATCCCCATATTATCCGAGAGAGGAAGATAGCAGGTCGCCGAGACGATCCTGTCACCTCTTACGATGATTGCACCATCATGAAGCGGTGTATTATGTTCGAAGATATTGATCAGCACCTGACTTGATACCAGACAGTCCATCTGGATTCCGGTGCTTTCATATTCCGTAAGCCGTATTGCCTGTTCTACGACGATCAGAGCCCCTGTCTTGACTTTTCCCATGGCAAAGCATGCACGGATAATATCCTCTCTTGTCTCTTCACTGAAACGTATCTCCCGGTTCTGTTCAAAAGGAACAACTGATGTCAGGAATTGCTTCTCTCCAAGCTTTTCCAGTGCCCTCCGCAGTTCCGGCTGAAATACTACAATTGCCGCTGTAGCCATGACCGTCAGTGAATTTCTCGCGATGAACAGGATCGTATGCATCTTGAATACAGCTGCGAGAAGAATAAAGCCCGCAAGTACAATAATTCCTCTGAGCAGCATCCACGCTTTCGTATTCTTTATCCATATGATGATCTGATAGATCAGAAAAGTGAGGATCAGAACTTCTATGATATCTGTAATATGCACTCTCGGAATATAAAGTCCAATTCCATATTTATCAATAAAATCTGCTATTGTCTGTTCCATTCCTCTCACCTCCCTGCATGGTTTTTAATGATTTTTTCTGTCTTTCTATCTTTTTCTGCGGTTGCCTGCATGAAATTCATTTTCCAGGCTCTGTGTCAGAAGCATCTTATCTACATCTTTCATGTCATGTTTCTTCGGTGCCGGTCCTCTCTTCGGCGAATGCTTTCTTGCCTGACTTGCCCGGATCTGTGCCGGACTTCTGTAGTCTGCATCACCATATGACGGCTTCCGTTCTGCTTCTCTTTTCTGTCCATGTCCCGCATGTACTTCCAGATCGATGGCTTTTGTCTCTTCTTCCGCCGTATCCTGCGACAAACGTTTTACCGCTTCTGCATCGATGATCTCCGTCTCCTGACGTTCATTGATCTTCTTCACAGTCTTCTCCGGCGTTGTCATGGCAACCTTCGGTATTGCTTTTACATAGTAATAATATTCATCGTCTTCAAACTGCAGACGTTCACTTCTTGCATAATCTACCGAGAACAGGAATAATTCCAGCACAAGTCCTGCAACGGCTGCCACAATATTTCCTATGATCAGCGGACCATAGGAGGTGTTTACGCCCAGTGCAATACTTCCCATTGCCGTTACGACCACATTGGCAATTGCTCCCGCAATAATCCCAATCTTCCAGGCATGATCCAGTTCCTGTCTGCGGATGGTATAAATGATAAAAAATCCAATGATAAATGCAACTATGTAGAGCCACATTTCTTTATTCTGGAACACTTTCTGTACGTATGTGCTGATCTCGGCAAGCATCGCCTTACTTCCGGACGTCTTAGATGCCGCACTTATTTTCTTAAGATATTCCATCATATAATATACAACAGTTCCACATCCCATCGGTACAAGACTTACCGGTGTATAGATCAATGCACATGCAACCGGTACCACAAACGGTATCTTAAGTGCAAATGCAATTGGTGTCAGAAGCACAACAAATGCCATTTTCGGTGCCAGTCTGATATAAAATATATACATGATCAGAAAGATCAGTGCAGACACTGCGAATATGCCTATGGACGCTGCCAGTGTATGTGCAAGCAGCAGTATCGTTGCAAGCACCACCATAACCGCAGGTGGAAGAAAAGTAGCAACCACAGCCAGCCCCAGAGAGATCACCGGTGAGGAAAGTGATTTCATAAATCCTGTATTCTGATTGATCATCGTAAATGTTATCATTGCCAGTATGAACTGAAAGGCTTTATCAAACGACTTGGAATGCTTCCCATAAACCGCTTCTATTCTTTCACGTATTACATATATATTGTCCATCTATCTTTTCTCCTTTTCATACATTTTCAGCAGTTGAATCAGATTATGATTATACTTTTTCACTCTTTTCCTTGCCTTTTTGTGTTTCTCATTATAAATGTGACTGGCAATTCCGCAATATACGATCACCACACCCACATAGCCTACCAGAATGATCAGAAAAAGGAACAGGATCAGACCATTCGACATATTACTCATTATATCCTCCACACCGGCCAGTAAAAGCAGCGCCACCAGACACACATAACCGACTGATACGCTCAGAAATGCATATATAACGTGCAGGCTTGCATAATCTTTTCTATAATAGGAACTGATCTTAAAATCTTCTTTTCCATAAGTCTCTTCATAGAGAGCAAGCTTTGTCATTAATTTTACTTTTCTCTCATCTAACATATATCCACCTCAACATGATATTAATTCCATTAAAAACATCATTTTAAGTATAACAAATATCAGTACCCTTGTCCAATACTTATAGTTAAAAAATAAACCTTCTCCACGCCTTTTTCCTTTAATGCTTTTGCCGCCGCATCCAGTGTATTGCCGGTCGTATATATGTCATCCACCAGCAGCACCTTCCGGACAGGGCGAAATGCCGGTGTTACCGCAAATGCATTTTTCAGGTTCTTTTTTCTCTCATTATGTCCAAGTTTCTTCTGCGGACTGGTCTTCTTTTTTCTTGCCAGGCTTTTACTGTCCACCGGAATGCGCAGCATCCTTCCCAGGTTTTCCGCAAGAATCTGTGCCTGATTATAACCCCGTTTTCTACGTCTCGCCCGGTGCAGCGGGACCGGTATGATCACATCCGGGTTCCATCGCCGGATTTCTTTCTGAAAATTTTTCACGAGTTCCTGACTGTACAGTTCCCCGTATCTTCTCTGATTGTGGTATTTGAACTGATAGATAGATTGATTCACAGGAGCTTTATGGTTCCATAAGCTTAATCCCTGCTCATAATAATGATGTGTATGCATACAGTCATAACAGTATTCCTTTTCCATACTACGGATCTGCTTGCCGCATTGCATACACCTTGGTTCTCTGATTCGTAAGAATTCCAGCCTTTCCCTGCATTCTGTACAGATGCCCTCTTTACAGACTTTCTGACAGAATGGACAAGTTTCCGGCCAGAACAGAACAATTATATTTTCTTTGATATCTTGTATGATACTTTTATTCATTAAATTCACGGATTCGCTCTGCGAGACTCGTATTGCGGTTCTGCTGGTTTGTGTTTTGTATCATCTCCTGGAATACGCTTTCACTTCCAATCACCGTCACACATTTTCTCGCTCTTGTGACAGCCGTATAGAGCAGATTTCTATAATAAAGCTGTCTTGGTCCCTGTAACAAAGGGATAATGACTGCTGGATATTCGCTTCCCTGCGCTTTATGGATTGTGATCGCATAAGCCAGTTCCAGTTCATCCAGCAGATTGTATGGATATTTTACCTGCTTCTTTTCATCATATTCGACCGTCACGGTCTCTTCATATGTATTGATCTTTTTGATGATCCCCATATCCCCGTTAAATACACCGATCCCTTTATCGATCGTCATTCCATACCGGGTGGTGATCTCCCACTCAAGCTGGTAATTATTCTTGATCTGCATCACCTTATCCCCCTCACGGAACAGATGATCTCCATATTCTTTTTCCTGTTTGCCAGGCTTCGGCGGATTCAGATATTCCTGCAAGATCTTATTGATCCGTTCCACTCCGAGCAGGCCCTTTCGCATCGGCGTCAGAACCTGAATGTCTGCTTCTGATGCAGATACGAATTTGGGAAGTTTCTTCTGGATCAGTGTGATGATATTACTGATGATCATATTCGTATCATCACGTTTCAGGAAGAAGAAATCCATGCTTTTGTTATCCAGCACAACCGGTTCACCCCGATTGATCTTGTGGGCATTGACAATAATATCACTTTCGCCTGCCTGCCGGAATATCTTCGTAAGCTTTACCACCGGAAAACATCCGGATGAAATAATGTCTTTCAGTACGCTTCCCGGCCCTACACTCGGAAGCTGGTTCACATCTCCCACCAGGATCACACGGGTTCCCGGCACGATCGCATTCAAAAGTGCATACATCAACGGCAGATCTACCATTGACATCTCGTCTATGATGATCACATCTGCTTCCAGCGGATTCTCTGCATTGCGCTGGAAACCACCAACTGTCTCATCATCCGGATTGCCGGACACTTCCAACAGCCGGTGAATCGTCTGTGCCTCGCATCCGGTTGCTTCCGTCATACGCTTTGCCGCTCTCCCTGTCGGTGCTGCCAGATAGATGTCCAGTCCTTCGCTTTCGAAGAAATGAATCATCGCATTGATGGTCGTTGTCTTACCGGTACCCGGTCCTCCGGTCAGTATCATCAGACCATGCCTGACTGCTTCCATTACTGCATCTTTCTGCATCTCATCCAGATACAGTTCTGTATTCTTTTCAATCTGATTGATCCTGTGAAGAAGTGTCACATCAGCTGCTTCAAAATCAAGATTCAGATCATGCAGCATCTTCGCAGTATTCAACTCCATATAATAATAATGGGCGGTATATACTCTCACCCCCTGCTCCGACTGCTTCATGACGATCTTCTTTTCCATCATAAGATCCATAAGATACTTTTCCATATCTTGTATCTGTACTCCAAGAAGGTCTCCCGTCTCTTTCAGCAACACGTCCTGATACAGATAGACGTGTCCTTCATTCACACTCTGTTGTAAGGTATAAAAGATTCCGCTGCGGATCCGAAAATCAGAATCTGTGTGTATGCCAATCTTCATTGCAATCTCATCGGCAGTCTTAAATCCCACTCCCGGCACATGGTCTGCCAGATGATACGGATTCTCCTCTATCGTGCGGTAGACATTACGTCCGTAATGCTGATAGATCTTTGCTGCCAATGTTGTAGAAATACCGAATTTCTGCAGATAGATCATTGCCTGCCGCATATCCTTCTTCTCTTCTACCTGTGAAGCGATCTCTCTTGCTTTCCGTTCACTGATTCCTTTGATCTCTGCCAGTCGTTCCGGCTCCTCTTCGATGATCCGGAAGGTATCTTCTTTGAATTTTTTCACTATCTTTCCCGCCAGAGAAGCTCCGACTCCTTTGATCGCACCGGAACCCAGATAGCGTTCGATGGATACCAGATCTTCCGGCTCACATATCTCCGATTCCTCCACAGCGAACTGAAGGCCATACATTTTATGCGTTGTATAGCCTCCTTTCAGTCTTAACAGTTCACCTTCTTCAATATAATGAAAACTTCCGACACAGGTCACTTCTCCATCTGAATTATTCAGATGGAATACCGTGTACCCGTTGTCTTCATTGCGGTAAACAATATGTTCTACGTATCCTTTTATTTCTTCCATTCGATTTCACTCACCCGGATTCCTATCTGAATCTAGATTCCTTTTCTGTCACCCATAAACTCTACGTATTCTCCGGTTCCGATGGCAACAACCTTCATCGGATCATCCGCCGTCATCGTGTTGATGCCTGTCTTTTCCTCGATCAGTTCTTCCATACCACGTAACATAGATCCGCCTCCGGTCAGCATAATCCCTCTGTCAAGGATATCTGCGGAAAGCTCCGGTGGTGTTCTCTCCAGCACGCTGATAACAGCTTCTACGATCTGTCCCGTTGTCTCCCGGAGTGCTTCTTCTGTCTCTGTCGAAGTTACCGTTACCGTCTTCGGAAGTCCTGTTACCAGGTTTCTTCCTCTGACTTCCAGCGTCTCATCTTCGATCATTGGATAGGTTGTACCGATCTTGATTTTAATATCTTCCGCTGTTCTTTCACCGATCAGAAGATTATGTTTCTTTCGCATATAGCGGACGATCGCCTCGTCGAAATCATCTCCGGCAATCTTTAAGGATGTATTCACAACCGTTCCGCCAAGTGAGATGACAGCAATATCGGATGTACCTCCACCGATGTCAACGATCATATTGCCACACGGCTTTGAGATATCGATTCCCGCACCGATTGCTGCCGCAACCGGTTCTTCGATCAGATGTACCTCTCTTGCTCCTGCTGCATAAGTTGCTTCCTCCACTGCCTTGCGTTCCACTTCTGTAACCCCGCTTGGTACACAGATACTGATTCTCGGCTTCTTGAATGTACGCTTTCCAAGTGTTTTCTGCACGAAATATTTGATCATTTTTTCTGTTACTGTATAGTCTGATATCACGCCCTGTCTCAAAGGTCTGACTGCCACAATATTTCCCGGAGTTCTTCCAAGCATCAGTCTTGCTTCTTCTCCGATCGCCTTGATTGCATTTGTATCTCTGTCATACGCTACAACAGAAGGCTCTTTTAAAATAACACCCTTTCCTTTTACATACACCAGTACGCTGGCGGTTCCCAAATCAATTCCAAGATCTACTGACATTCCCAATTCTCCCTTCATCAAGCTGTCTATATTCCTATCTTTGGTGAGATATGATTATATCACATGCTATTTTTGAGCATGTTCCCATTATAATCAAAATCATTTAAAATAAAAAGACCCATTTTGCTTAAATCTTTATGAACCTTTTTACATAAATATTACAATATGACGAATCCGGACGATGCATTGAACAAAATGTCATATTTCTACCGTTCCAGCATTGGTTTTATATACTTTCCTGTATAAGATACCGGACTTTCCGCAACTTCTTCCGGTGTTCCCTCTGCGATCACGGTTCCGCCTTTGTCACCGCCTTCCGGACCGATATCGATGATGTAATCTGCGGTCTTTATCACATCCAGATTGTGCTCGATCACAATGACTGTATTCCCATCTTCTGTCAATCTGTGGAGAATCTCTGTCAACTTATGCACATCGGCAAAATGCAGTCCCGTCGTCGGCTCATCCAGAATATAGATTGTCTTTCCCGTACTTCTCTTACTCAGCTCTGTTGCCAGCTTGATACGCTGGGCTTCTCCGCCGGACAGAGTCGTAGACGGCTGTCCCAGACGGATATAAGAAAGCCCGACATCATACAAAGTCTCCATCTTTCTGCGGATACTTGGTACATTTTCAAAGAAATGCATTGCTTCTTCTACGGTCATGTCTAGAACATCATAGATATTCTTTCCTTTGTATTTCACTTCCAGTGTCTCTCTGTTGTAACGTCTTCCCTTACATACTTCACACGGAACATAGACATCCGGCAGGAAATGCATCTCGATCTTGATGATTCCATCTCCGCTGCAGGCCTCACATCGTCCTCCTTTGACGTTAAAACTGAATCTTCCTTTCTTATAGCCTCTTGCTTTTGCATCCGGTGTTGCTGCAAACAGATCCCTGATCAGGTCAAATACTCCGGTATAGGTTGCCGGATTGGATCTCGGAGTCCGCCCGATCGGAGACTGATCGATATTGATCACCTTGTCCAGCTGTTCCAGTCCCTCGATACCTTTGTGTCTGCCCGGAATGGTCCTTGCACGGTTCAGGTCTCTTGCCAGACGTTTATAGAGGATCTGATTCACAAGTGAGCTTTTTCCCGAACCGGACACACCGGTAACACAGGTCATCACGCCAAGCGGAAACTTCACATCTATGTTCTTCAAGTTATTTTCCTGTGCTCCGAGTACTTTCAGCCATCCGGTTGGCTTTCTTCTTACTTCCGGAACCGGGATCCGGATACGCCCGCTCAGATAGGCTCCGGTTACAGAATTTTCATTCTGCATGATCTCTTCCGCATTTCCGGTTGCAACTACTTCACCACCATGTTCTCCCGCTCCCGGTCCGATATCCACGATAAAGTCCGCTTCTCTCATAGTATCCTCATCATGCTCGACCACGATTACTGAGTTCCCGAGATCCCGCAGATGTTTTAAAGTTCCAAGCAATTTATCATTGTCTCTCTGATGCAGTCCGATACTTGGTTCATCCAGAATATATGCCACACCTACGAGTCCGGAACCGATCTGTGTTGCCAGACGGATTCTCTGTGCCTCTCCTCCCGAAAGTGTTCCGGTCGATCTTCCAAGTGTCAGATAATTAAGTCCGACATCCATCAGAAACTGGATTCTGGAATTGATCTCCTTTAAAATCTGTCCGCCGATCAGCAATTGCTGGTTCGAAAGTTTCAGTTCTTTTAAAAAGGTCTGCAGTTTTTCAATTGACATTCCTGTCAGTTCGGAAATATTTTTATCTCCTACCGTCACAGCAAGTGCTCCCGGCTTCAGGCGCTGGCCTTTGCACGCAGAACACGGTGTGATATTCATAAACTCTTCGTATTCTGCTTTCATCGTTTCCGACGAAGTCTCCCGGTAACGGCGCTCTACATTGCGGATCAGACCTTCGAATGCCACATCATAGACTCCTTCTCCGCGCTGCCCCTTATAATATACTTTCACTTCTTTGCCGTTTGTCCCATGGATCAGGACATCATGGACTTCCTTCGGATAGTCCTCAAACGGTGTATCTAATGAAAAGCCACATTCTTTGCTCAACGCATCCAGGATCGCATACGTGAAGCTCTTCTTATCCGTGCAGGACTGCCATCCCATAACAGTGATCGCACCTTCACTGATACTGAGACGTTTATCCGGAATCATCAGGTCTTCGTCAAATTCCATCTTGTATCCCAGTCCAAAGCACTCCGGACATGCGCCGAACGGATTGTTGAACGAAAAGCTTCTCGGTTCGATCTCTTCAATACTGATTCCGCAGTCCGGACATGAGAAGCTTTCGCTGAACTGGACCGGTTCCCCGCCGATCACATCCACGGTCATCAGTCCTTCCGCAAGATTCAGTACATTTTCAATGGAATCGGTCAGACGCTGTTCAATACCCTCTTTTACTACCAGACGGTCTACAACAATCTCTATATTGTGCTTGATGTTCTTATCCAGCTTGATCTCTTCCGACAGTTCGTACATATTACCATCGATCCTGACACGGACATATCCGCTCTTCCTGGCGCGCTCCAGTAATTTTACATGTGTTCCCTTTCTGCCTCTTACAACCGGTGCCAGCAGCTGTATCTTGGTTCTTTCCGGAAATGCCATCACCTGTTCTACCATCTGATCAACCGTCTGTTTCTTAATCTCGCGCCCACATTTCGGACAATGCGGAATTCCTGCTCTTGCATATAATAACCGGAAATAATCATAGATTTCCGTTACCGTTCCTACGGTAGATCTTGGATTGCGGTTCGTAGATTTCTGATCAATGGAAATAGCCGGAGACAATCCTTCTATACTTTCTACATCCGGTTTTTCCATCTGTCCCAGGAACTGTCTGGCATAAGAAGACAATGATTCCATATATCTTCTCTGTCCTTCCGCATAAATTGTATCAAATGCCAGTGATGATTTTCCTGATCCGCTAAGACCGGTCAGTACCACCAGTTTGTCTCTTGGTATGTCTACGTCTACATTCTTCAGATTGTGTTCATTTGCTCCTCTGATCTTGATATATTGTCTTGAATCTTTTTCCTGTGGCATGTAAGTCTATGATCTCCTTTTTCTATATCTTTATTTCCTGTAATGTCTTCTTAAGCTCTATTAACTTATCCCTGAGTTCTGCTGCCGCCTCAAAATTCAGATCTGCCGCAGCTTTCTTCATCTGCTTCTCCAGCTCTTTGATCAACTTCTCTAATTCTTTCTCACTCATGGATTCCGGATCTTTTTCCATCTGTAATTCAGAAGCCGCCACTTTCCGGGATACTGAGATCAGATCTCTGACTGCTTTCTGGATCGTCTTCGGTGTAATACCATGTTCTTCATTATATGCCATCTGCACTTCACGTCTTCTCTGCGTCTCATCCAGTGCTGCACGCATGGAATCTGTGATCGTATCTGCGTACATGATAACATGCCCTTCTGCATTACGGGCCGCACGGCCGATCGTCTGGATCAGAGACGTCTCGGAACGCAAAAATCCTTCTTTATCTGCGTCCAGGATCGCAACCAGTGTGATCTCCGGAATGTCCAGTCCTTCCCGCAGAAGATTAATGCCGACCAGAACATCGAATACGTCCAGGCGCATATCTCTCACGATCTCTGTACGTTCCAGCGTGTCAATATCCGAATGCAGATAGCGCACGCGGATTCCCAGCTCACGCATATAGTCGGTAAGATCTTCTGCCATACGCTTGGTCAGCGTTGTTATCAGTATTTTGTGTTTATTGGCAATCTCTTTATTCACTTCTCCGATCAGGTCATCGATCTGTCCTTCTACCGGCCGCACTTCTACTTCCGGATCCAGAAGTCCGGTCGGCCGGATCACCTGCTCGGCTCTTAAAAGTTCATGTTCTTCTTCATATTTCCCCGGTGTTGCAGACACGAACATGACCTGATCGATCTTACTTTCAAATTCCTCAAAACTAAGCGGACGGTTGTCCAGTGCCGATGGCAGACGGAATCCATACTCTACCAGTGTACGCTTTCTCGACTGATCGCCATGATACATACCGCCGATCTGCGGAACCGTCTTGTGCGACTCATCGATCATTATGATAAAATCATCTGGGAAATAATCCATCAATGTATTCGGCGGCTGCCCCGGAGCAAGTCCTGCCAGATGCCTGGAGTAGTTCTCAATCCCTGAACAGAATCCGGTCTCACGCATCATTTCTATATCAAAATTCGTTCGTTCCGCAATTCTCTGTGCTTCCAGAAGTTTCCCTTCTTCTTTGAAATATTTTACCTGTTCTTCCAGTTCAATCTCGATATTTTTTATTGCTTTCTCCATACGCTCCTTCGGCACAACGTAATGGGAAGCCGGGAATATCGCAATATGATTCAATGTATTTTTAATCTCTCCGGTAAGCATGTCTATCTCTGAAATCCGGTCAATCTCATCTCCGAAGAATTCCACCCGAATAGCCGTATCGCCCCGGTCTGCCGGTACAACTTCTACAGTATCGCCTCGTACACGGAATGTTCCCCGCTTGAAATCCATATCATTTCTGTCATATTGAATATCTATCAGCTGGCGCAACACTTCATCTCTGTCCTTCTCCATCCCCGGTCGGAGCGATACCATCATCTGTTCAAAGTTCTCCGGTTCACCGAGACCATAGATGCAGGAAACGCTGGCAATTACGATCACATCCCTGCGCTCGATCAATGCTGCCGTTGCCGATAACCTCAGCTTATCAATCTCTTCATTTACGGAGGAATCCTTCGCAATGTAGGTGTCTGAAGATGGGACATAAGCCTCCGGCTGGTAGTAATCGTAGTAGGAGACAAAATATTCTACCGCATTATTCGGGAAAAACTCTTTAAATTCTCCATATAGCTGCGCAGCCAGAGTCTTATTATGCGCAATGACAAGCGTCGGTTTATTGATCTGCTGAATAACATTCGCCATCGTAAATGTCTTACCAGATCCGGTGACACCAAGCAGTGTCTGGCACTGATTTCCTTCTTTAAAGCCTTTGACCAGATCCTCGATTGCCTGCGGCTGGTCACCAGTCGGCTTGTATTGTGATACTAATTCAAAATGATCCATATGATTTCTCCTAAGCCGCTCTATCTGGCGGTGATATTTTAGAAATAGTAGTTGTATTTTTAGTATTGTTACTTGTATAGTATATCATTCAGGAGAAAAAAAGTACAGAACTAAACCGAATGTTTGTTCTGTGCTTTTTTATTACTTTTATTTTAGTTGTATTTTCCATATACCTTTCTTTTAAAGTGGTAGTACTTGTTTCAAATTCTCCAACAGTTAAAACATAATTCTGTTTATTTTCTACTGTTGACTTTCCATATAATATAGGATATGTTTTTACATTTGATTTAGCATTTATTATAATTTCTCCGGCCTCTTCTAATTGCTTTATTGGTAACATTATTTTAAACTTTTCTTTACTTTTGAAAGTTGTTTTTTCTACATTACTTTCATCTACCACTTTCGCAATATTGTTATTCGCTATACTTATAGTATACTCTTCGTTAGCTGCTGAGGCATCTACTCTATATGTTTTGCTTATACTATTTTTGTTTAAATTATCAATTTGCCAATTTTCTGTTTCTGCAATTATTTTTATTGTAGCTATCTTTTTGCTCTCATTTGAATTTCTTGCTTTTTCTCTTATTTGCCTCATAGCATTTAATACTATTTGTCCGTTATTCGCACAAATATTAAATTTGCTCATGTCATAATCATATA
>OKSA01001080.1_pt1 | contig 25678 bp, 20 predicted proteins | sample 1601181 | NCBI WGS metagenome assembly OKSA01 (sample SAMEA3541538, study PRJEB24748) | human gut metagenome | biome: human gut; feature: human-associated habitat; material: faeces | place: China | collected 2012
ATGGACGACATAACTTCTGGCGAGTACCAGCAATACTATCAGAGCATGTATAAGGGAAGATAAATGACCCGTGACGAGAAAATATATTTTTCCTTACTAAGGATAGGATTAGGAACTGAAAGCCCGGGAGAAATTTTACCGGAATTGGCTAAACTCCAATGGGGTGAACTTTATCGTTTGGCTGTTCGACAGGGGACGGGGGCATTGATCTGGGATGCTTTGCGGCAATTGCATGCAACGGAATATTTACCATTGTCTTTGCGTGTGCAATGGGCCTATAATGTCAAACAAATTGAAGATCGTTATCGAAAACAGGAAAAAGTATTGGCTGAATTGTCAAAATTCTATGCTTCCCATTCCATTTCGCTGATGCTCTTGAAAGGGTATGGACTGAGCTTTTGCTATCCGTGTCCCGAACATCGGGAATGTGGCGATATCGATATCTGGCTTTTTGGTCGACAGCGTGAAGCGGACGAGTTGTTATGTCGTGAATGGGGAATTCGGATCGATGAAGACAAACACCATCATACAGTTTTTCTCATCGACGGAATTATGGTCGAAAATCATTACGATTTTTTGAATATACATGCCCATGCCTCGAATCGGGATATAGAACGGCTCTTGAAAAAATATGCCGAAATACCCGGAGAAATGATCCGGTTGGGACGTGCGAGTATTTATCTTCCGTCGCCCCGATTCAATGCGCTCTTTCTCTTGCGCCATGCCGCTGCACATTTTGCCGCCGAGGAGATTGGTGTCAGGCATGTGGTCGATTGGGCCATGTTTATTCGACGCCATGCTGATGTAATCGATTGGCCGGAACTTTATGCAATGGCAAGCCGCATGAATATGCATCGCTTTTTGAATTGTATGAATGCCATTTCGATTGACAATTTAGGATTGGATGCAGCATTGATTCCTCCCTTTGAACGGGATATAAAACTTGAAAAGCGGGTCTTGAATGATATTTTACATCCCGAATTTAGCGAAAAATTTCCTGAAAAAGGATTTGTTCAGATAATCCGGTTTAAGTTTCGTCGCTGGATGGCAAATCGATGGAAACATAGGATTGTTTACCGCGAAGGTATAATAGGAACCTTCTTCAGGCAGGTATACAGCCATCTGTTAAAGCCTAAATCCATAACATATAATTAAACTGGATTTTACTCGAAAGTGGATTAACCGCTATATATAAAATAAGACCAATACAATAAATATTAATGAATAAGCTTGGAATAATAATTCAGGCTCGTACTGGGTCAACCCGGCTGCCGTCTAAAATGATTCTTCCGTTTTACGGAAATGATGGAATACTCAGCATTCTGCTTTCTCGGTTAACACAGTGTAAGTTGGCTGACAGTATTATTGTGGCAACAACATCATCATCTCCTGATGATGCCATATGCGATTTAGTTCGGGAACACAGGGTGAAATGCTTTCGGGGAGATGAAAATGATGTCTTGGATCGCTTTATTCAAGCAGCCCGATATTATGGGATTTCGAAAATTATCAGAATTTGTGCTGATAATCCTTTCTTAGATATTGAATCGCTTGATTCATTGATTTTAGCGAGTGAAAATATCGATGCAGATTATGTATCATTTTGTACGAGCAATCATACTCCAACCATAAAAACCCATTTTGGCTTTTGGGCTGAATATGTTACACTGGCAGCATTGGAACTTGTTGCTCGGAAGACGGCGGAGAAAGTATATCACGAACACGTAACAAATTATATTTATACTCATCCTAACGATTTTAAAATAATCTTAAATCCGATTCCGGCTGACCTTGAAAAGCGGACAATCCGCTTAACCATAGATACATTGACTGACTTTCGTATCCAGCAGAAAATTTTTCAGGCTGTTTTTGAGGTAAATCCTCGCTTCACGATAAAAGATGTCGTATCGTACCTTGATGGACATGCATGCCTGTATGCAACAATGGATGAGATTATTAAATCCAATCAAAAATAAAATATAAATATGAGAAAGACATATATTATCGGTGAAATTGGGCAAAACCATAACGGTTCCGTCGATATTGCAAAGTTGATCATCGAATTGATATGCAGACCGATAGAGGAAGATGTGTTCGGACTGGATCTGCAACCTATGGATGCAGTCAAGATGACCCGTCGGGATTTGAAAGAGGAACTTACTGTTTCTCAAATGAATAGACCATACAACACCCCAAATTCTTTTGGAGCTACGTATGGGGAACATCGGGCTTACCTCGAACTGGATGACCAAGCCCATTATGAAGTATATCGATATGCCAAATCCAAAGGGTTGGATTTTATCGAAACCCTTTGTGCTAAAGGGTGTCTTTCTCTTTTAAAATTGTTTACGCCGGATAAATTGAAGGTTGCAAGTCGTGATCTGACGAATCTGCCATTATTGGAAGCTATGGCTGAGACACGCATTCCCATCATTCTTTCTACGGGGATGGCCGGAAAAAAAGAACTAGATGATGCTCTGGCCACCATCACTAAATATCATGATGATATTTCCATCCTTCATTGTGTATCACAATATCCGACAGCACCGGATAACCTAAATTTGCAAACCATATCTTATCTGAAAAAAAATTATCCCCAGTATAAAATAGGTTTTTCGGATCACACGATTGGCATCTCAGCTCCTATAGTCGCGTTGGGGCTGGGGGCAGAAATAATCGAGAAGCATATTACGATCGATCGTCGTATGAAAGGTACCGATCAGGCTGGGTCATTGGGGCCGGATGGCGTATACCGAATGGTTCGGGATATCCGAGTTGCAGAGCGTTGGATGGGGACAGAAGATCTGTATATTGAAAAGGATGTGCTAAGCGCTAAAATTAAATTGGAGCGGTCGATTGCAACCCGGAGGAGTATTCGACAGGGAGAAATAATCTCTGAAAACGATATTCATCTCTTGAGTCCCGGGGATGGATATAAATGGGTGGATCGCGCGGAAGTGATCGGACGCAAAGTGCTCCATGATATTCCTGCAGATGAAATAATATACCCGGAAATGATTTCATAGAATGGATGCATTTGAGATATATCAACTTGTCCACTTTTAGAAATCAAAGACCTACTTCAGTGAGGAAAAGCTGGATTATGATGTTGAATTATATAAAAACGCTATTGATCAATTTATAGATGATTATCGTCGGTGGTATGATGGTGAGGTAATAGATATCCATCGGCTTAACATAACACCGCAATTACACCCTGTATTAACTTACAGATTGGCCAGATTACTTTATCTGAAGGGTAATGAAGAGCAAGCCTCTGTTTATTCTGTTTTGGAACGAATTCCCGGTCTGGTTGAAATTTACTATTCTGCTCAAATTGGTCGGGGATTAAAGATAAATCATGGTGCCGGCTGTGTTATTGGTGTCCGATGCGTAATTGGAGACAACTGTCTCAGGGTGTTACTATAGGGGATAGAAACGGCGGCCGGCCGATTATTGGCAATAATGTCATAATATATGTTGGGGCAAATAACCATAGGTGATTACAGTGTAATAGGGGCTAATGCTGTTTGTCTTCGCAGTTCCCCCCCCCTCCCAGGCTGTTTGCGAAGGTGTGCCTGCTCGAAATATAGCTGAATATGAATAATATAAAATTAATCCTTACCGATATTGACGGTGTTTGGACTGATGGTGGTATGTATTACGATCAGACTGGAAATGAATGGAAAAAATTCCATACTTATGATAGTGCGGGGGTTTTTTTCGCGCATCGGGCCGGTATACCTGTGGGTATATTGACGGGAGAAACCACGTCTATTGTCAAACGCAGAGCGGAGAAATTAGGTGTTGATTACCTTTTTCAAGGTGTGACAAATAAGCTTGAAATTGCCCAAGGGTTATGTGGTGAACTATGCATCTCATTGGATGAAGTTGCTTATATTGGAGATGACCTTAATGATATTGAATTGCTTCGGAAGGTCGGTGTTTCCGGAGTTCCTGCGAGTGCTCCGGAGTATATACGTCGGTTGGCAACTGTATCTCTTCAGAAACGAGGAGGCGAGGGCGTTTTCAGAGAGTTTGTCGAGGTATTGTTGCAGGATAATTTGGTGACGTTATTTCAGGGATATATTTCTGAAAATAGCTAGTGAAAAAAAGGTGTCAATACCAAGGGTGATGTCATTGGAAAGAGGATATTTTTACTATAAATGTGATAAAGGCTTGTGCTGAATTTTAAATGACAATCGCTAGTGTTCATATAAAATGAAGTCTTTGTTAAAGTAGTCTGGAGGCAGATATGATTTCATAATTCTGAGATGCTATTGTTTATTTAGGCATTATATCTATGCTTTAAAATTGTTAATAAAATGATTGAAAAATGTATATAGAAATTTGTGGTAATTCGATTCGTATAGGACGTGTGGAATCAGATGAGATTTTCTTGGATGATGGTGAGCGTATATTCTGGGCATATGGTTTAATGAATCGGAATATATCTAAAAAAGAATTTTTTGCGACGGTTTCAGTGTTAAGGAGTGAACTTTCCCACCAATTAGCTAATCGAATATTTGCCGGAGGATATTTTATTGTTTTGGTTGACCGGAAGAGCGGTATGTTAAATATGATGCGTGATTCAATGGGGCAGAAATCTGGATATTATTATTTTGATTCGCTTACAGAACGGTTAGTTGTGGCGACCAATATGCACGATATCGCTTATAATGTTTCCACAGACATAAATAAATTCTATACGGATTTTTTGCTTTATCAGCAGTTCATACCTGATGGTTATACTATTTACGAAGATGTGAATGAGGTGCGTATTGGTGAGATGTTGCACTATATACCAAGAGGAACCTTGCAATCTATTGAGCGAGAATCATTGCCGATCGAGTATTCTGAGAACGATTATTCGGAGGAAGAAAATATACGTCTGCTGCGTGAAAAGATATTGGAAGTACATGCTGATTGGGCTGGTGAAAATAATGTGGTTTATTTATCCGGAGGCATAGACTCTTGTGTAATGTTAGCTTCATTACATAATATTTGTCCGGAACAAACACGAGTTGTTTCCTATCGTATTGCGGGAAGTTCGCAAGATGAAACTATATATGCTCAAGAATTGGCTTCTTATTTAGGGTATAATACGGAAGTTGTGACGGTCGATCCAGCAGATCCTAAAATTGTGGCTGATTATGAAGATGATTTACAAAAGATGAATAATCCAGTTTTTGGAAATTGGATATTTCGGCCTCATTTATCAAACGACATTTCAGTGCGTTATTTTGCTGGACAGGATACCAGACTTCATACTCCTTCAGTCAATAGCGTAGATATGAAGGTAATTGATCGAATATCTCATCAGGGAACAGGTGGTTGGGGGGCATTCGGTAAAGGAGTGGTGGACTTGTATGAGCGGCTTTCCTGTCTTTTGAAACTCTATAATGCGGCTGACCGAAGAGTGAAGTACTCCCATCTGCTTGTCAATGCGTTGGTACCCGAATGGTTTATCCTGCGAAGGAAATTTATGGCCGATCCGGTCAAATACAAAACCTGGAGATACGATATGTCCAATTTTGAGAAAATCTGCGATTGGTACCGGGTTGATTTGCATGCTGGAATGAGTTCCAGGGAGATATTTAATCGACTTATCGAGAAAAAATGGCAGGAGCAGTATACCGATGATATTCGTTATATGGTCGATATGGCCCATAATCGCGGGGTTACTACGGTACTACCCTTCTACGAACAGCGTTTCAATCAATTTGCATCGACTATTCCTTGGAAATTGGCGAACAAGACTATGGCTGGACTTGATGGATTCAGCAATAAACCTGTACGCGTCAATAAATATGTTCTGCGCAAAGCTTTTGAAAAAGAATTGCCCTGGAATATTATGGTAAGAGCTAAAGCCGTATCACTCTCCAGTCATCTGATGATGAACGGTGTTCTGGGTATTCGGGTGGAGCAGACCTTGCGCGACGATTTACGCTCTTCCGACTCTTTTTGCCGGAGATTTGGCTACCAAGCCAAAGCCCGTGAAATCATTGCACACCGGAGTAAATGGGAGATGAAAAACTCTTATATGGTTACGTTTGCCAATTATCTGAGCGCCCTCTGTGTCTATTATCGGAAGAACGTAGTTAAAAAATAAAATAGAGAATCGATTCTTATGAAGCGTTGGCTTATCGCATCTATTTTGTTTCTGTTACCTTCGTGTATCGCATTCCCTCTTGTAAGGATATTTGGCGGGGAAGGGTATTCCTTCGGCCGTAAAAGCAGAATTGGGTTTTCACTGATCCTGACTTCAGGTATTTACCTGGGAGAAGGGGCTGTGATTCAAAGTGGGAACTTAATTCTCACGAAATCTATTCATCTGGGCACTCGATCGCGCATTCAACGCATGAATTTGCTTAAGGGGCGTTTCCGAGTGCAATTGGATGCTGAAGCCGTTATCAATAAATACAACAGGATTCTTTCGGCAAGTTCCAATCTGCGCGAATCGGAACTAATCCTGGGTATAAATGCCATAATCGGCGTATCGCATTTTATCGACATGACGGCCAGTGTCCGTCTCGGTGCAAACTCCATTTTAGCTGGCATCGGAAGTCAGCTCTGGACTCATGGGTTCTATCATAGCAGATCTGGAGCAGCACGCTGGAGAGTGGACGGCAGCATCTCAATTGGACAAAATGTCTATGTCGGTTCGCGCGTATTGATTTGTTCGGACGTATGTATTTGTGATGCTGTGACTGTAGGGGCCGGGGCTGTAGTGGCTAAATCGCTCACTGAGCCGGGGCTTTATGTTGGGCAGGCTTTGCGTTACAAAGAATTTGATCCGGATCAGGCCATCTGCCATTACGCTAAAGTGGCAGATCGAATTTATGAAAAGCGACAGTCTCACAAAAATGGTGGTGCACAATAAAAGCCTGCTCTTTAAAAAGGTGCGGGATAACATCCTGTTTTTTGTATTGTCAAAGGGAGTTGCCTTCTTGGCCCCTATTTTTTTTCTTAATTTTGTTTCCCTTGAAGAGTATGGTGTAGTGGAATTCTCCTACGCGCTGGGGAGTGTACTCGCCGTCGTGGCTATGTTGGGTTTAGGGGGGGCTTATCCTTATTTCGTGCTTCGTCGGGGGGAAAGGGATAAAAAGCAGGTTTTTATGCTCTATGGAGTTCCTGTACTGGGGATAGCCGTCATAGCCTGTTTGTTGCGTTGGTACGGAGCGATCGGTCAACGATTTTCGCTAATTTTGCTTTTTACCTTGATTTTTGCACTCCAAAGGCTCTACAGCTCTATCCTCAAATCGGAAGACAAGGGTTGGCTGGGTGTATTGTTCGACGGGGGATATTATTTCATATTGACAGGAGTGATTTTGGTCATATGGAGTTTCGGAATCACTCATCATGTTATGCTCCTTGAAGCGGCCATGCAGGTTTACCTTTTTGTGTTGGGCGGGTTTTATGTGCGACAGTTTTATAAGCTCCACACCAAAAGCATACCTGCCCTGCTGCACGACGACTGCGGCGAGATTCTTCGTTACAGCCTGCATATGGTTGTCTCCGGAATTATTATCTATTGGCTTACGTCCAGTGCCAGAATCTATATCGCTTACTTTATGGGGTATGAACAAGTGGGCATTTACAGTTTTTATTTTCGTCTGGCTGGTATCGCTATCATTATTCATCAGTTTTTGTATATCGCCTTTTTCCAAAAGCTCTATATGGGGAATAGCCGTCGACTCGATCTCTATTATACAGCGATTATGGGCCTAGTGCTGTGTGGTTGTCTGGCCTGTTATCTGTTCGTGCCCTTGCTTAGCCGCTATTTCTTAAAAGGTCTTTCGATCGACAATGCCCGGCTGTTTTTTCTAATAGCCCTTCAGATGCCCTTATGGGTGGGTATTTCGCTTTGTGAAGGTCTTGTGGGCAGAGAGAATCAGATTCGACAGATGAATTTGCGTGTCATTGTACCGGTCATGTTGTTGCCTGTAGCGCTATACTTACTTCAAGGCCGTCTGACGATCGAGCTTTTTACATTGCTCAATGCGGTGACTTTTACGATAGCTTTGGCCATTCAGCACCGTTTGCTGAGCAGGCGCGGCATCAAACTCCGCAAATGTTCTATTTTGAGTTTGGCTTTGTTTGCGGCATCCATTGTAATTTATTTTACGGTATGATATTATGAAAATATTATTTGTCGAAAATCGTTTTCGGACGAGAATATGGGAAGCTTTTGCTGATTGTCTGATTAATGACGGGCACCAAGTCCTTTTTTTGGTGCAAAATCATTTGTTCCATCCTCGATGTGGGCGTGTTTGGGTGATACCTTATCCGAATAAAACCCAGTTAGAAGAGCCAATAGAAGCCGATCGCTCATTAATATTATCCGATCGTAATATAAACTATTTCGGACATCGGTCGACGGGGCATTATACCTATTATCGCAAGCTGATCCGTGATTTTCTGGAGAAGGAACGACCCGATGTAACTTTTGGTGAAAGTACTGCTTTCCATGAATTGCAGACGATTGATCTTTGTCGAGAACTTTCCATTCCCTATTTACAACCTTCGACCTGCCGGTTTCCTCCTGGCCGTTTTTCCTTTTATCGTTACGATACGCTCGAACCCTTTTCCGGCTCGGGTGAAACAATGTCTGACGAACAGGCAATAAAATTGATCAACAGTATTGTCCATCGCACTATTAAGCCCGATTATATGCAAAAGTATAGGGCGACGCTTTCAACTCGGTTGAAACGATGGAATGATTTGATACACCTTTCGGTCGCCTATCTTGGTGGAGAACATTACAATACACCTGCTCCCTGGGTGAAATTGCGGATTGAACGTCAACGGCGTAAACTGATCCGTAAATGGAATGCATTGGCCGAAAGCCGTAATGTGGGTTCGTTTAAAAATAGTTTCCGGTTACTCTATCCAATGCAAATGCAGCCCGAGGCTAATCTGGATGTATGGGGACGTCCTTATCGTAATCAATTGGAAATGCTCCATCATTTGTACGACAGCCTACCTAGTGGTGCGGTGATTTTCGTCAAACCGAATCCCAAGTCGAAATATGAACTCACGGAAGAGTTACTCGCTTTTATTGCTTCTCATGAACGGATCGTTCCTTTGCGTCATTCAGTTCGTATGGATGAGGTGCTTCCCAAGATAAATATGGTCGTGACAGTGACTGGAACAATAGCAATCGAGTGTATACTTGCAGATATTCCGGTTGTAACAATGGTGCGCACGCTCAATAATGATATGAAAAATTGTCCATTTGCTGCGTCGTTTGAAGAATTGAGAGCATGGATGGATAAAGTCCCTCGCGGTGAATTTCCGCGCACGGATACTTTGGATAAAATCCGATTTATCAATCGGTTGAACAATACCAGTTTTCCGGGAATCCCCTATGAGACCGTATTAAACAAGCAGAATGTCGAGACCTGTATGATGGCTTTTCGTAAAGTGTTGAAAGAGTTGAATAGCAAATAAAATTTCCACATGAATGAGCAAGCCTTAAATATATCTACAGGGCGTAAATACTGGATAGATGTGTTACGGGCTTTAGGCATAATCCTGGTAGTTCTGGGGCATGTTTCGAAAGAGCCGAATACGGTGATTTTTATTTACGCGTTCCATATGCCTTTGTTTTTTCTTCTTTCCGGTTTCTTGTTTAATAGGCATCGTTATGATCTGCGTACCTTCATCATTCGCCGGTCTCAAAAATTGCTGCTACCTTATGCATTCTTTTATCTGTTGACGCTGCTATGGTGGTGGCTGGTAGAGTGCAATTTCCCCCCCCCCTGTCTGCTCTGGGATCACTTGGTGGCAACGTCTGATACCGCTAATGTGGGGATCGAATATAAACGGTTGGATGAGTCATAACATCGTATTGTGGTTTTTGCCCGCACTTTTTTCGACCGAAGTATTGGCGCGGTTGTTAGCTGACTATATTTGTTGTCGAAAAACAATCTTTGTAGTTTCTGTCCTTTGTGCTGTTTTGGGGCTGGGACTTTATACAAAGGGAATTGAGTGGCTTCCAATGGGGCTGAATGTCGCGCTGGTTGCCCTGCCTTTCTATGTGACCGGGTGGATGGTTGCAGAGCGGGTTCAGTATTGGACGCATGTTCGGCATGTAATACTTGTCGCTGTTGGTTGCTGCTTATTATTGCTCATTGCCGTGCATGAAGGTTGGGCTACGAGGATTGATATGGCCAGTGGCCAGTATGGCTGTTTTTTGCTTTTTCTCTTATGGTCGGGTGTCGGTTGTATGATGATGATAGCCATTGCAATAGCATTAGGTCGTGTAAGCTGGATAGAACATATCGGATATAGTACATCGACACTGGTAATCATGGCTATACATGGTATTATCTTGCGTATTGTAATTTTCACAATAAGTCGGATGACAAATGTGGGAACAGGCGATTTGCGCGAAAATCTATGGATTTGCATTCTAATTACAATGATTGTAATCGGAGTTTGTCTCCCGTTCGTAGGGTTGTATAAAAGATGTGTAAATAAGTTAATATGCAGATGTATAAAAAACTAATAGTTTTTTTTATCTTTTTAATGTTGTTCGGAGAAGCCTATGGTGAAACGCTGATTGGATCAACATATAGATATGTATTCGTGGTATTGATTATTGTGCTATTATGCAGCTATTTGTTTATCTCGGGGGGCGTGCAAATTAAACCTCTTGATAAATTCCCATTCAATTGTGCTGTATCATCGTGGTGTTTATTATTGATTTCAGTCCCTTTTTGGTCTTATTATCATAATATTTATTCATATGGAGGCATCGTTGTAGCATTTATAGTTTATCTGTTAGATTTCAAATTCGTTTATAAATTAATCGTCGGGTTTGTCTTTTTGTCTTTAGGTTTGACGGCTTACGAATTTGTTACTCATAAATTGTTATTTGTTAATGTGTTGAATGGAGTTGTGTTTGATGAAGCTTTGTTTGGCGGAAATCTTGGTGTTTTTCGGGCAAAGGGGCTATTTTGGGGGCCTACTGTACTTGGAATGTTTATGATAACCGCATTTATTTTAGCCAATAAGAATTTATGGTTATTGTTTTCCGCTATTCTGTCTTGTTTTTTTGCGAATGCTCGACTAGGGATTATATTATTGTCAATCCCGTTAATTGTTTTGTTGTTTAAACGGAAAAATATAAAATATTTATGGATTGTTGTACCAATATTTATTGGCATAATGAACTATGCTTATATGCATGCGGGAACTTCTGTAGAAAGGCTGTTAGCATTGAGTGAAGGTGAAAATCAAAATGCCAGAATCTATTACTGGACGAAAGGGATAAACTTGTTTCTGGATTATCCGTTGCAAAGTATCATTTTTGGAAATAATGGGTATTATAACAGTATCTATGATAATAACCCAGAAAGTGGTTGGATTTGTTTATTAACAGATAATGGAGTAATAGGATTTTTTTTCTATCTCTTGCCTTTATTGTATTGTCTACATCGATTTTTAATAAACAGGAAGTGGTACAATTTGATGCTTACCTTATTATTTATCGTTTTTAATTTTACCATTACAGGACATTTGTCTGGAACAGGGAATTTCATGTATTGGTTGGTAGTTTTTGAACTTTTTAACAAGGCAAAGTATGGATGCGGTAAGTTAGATTCGCCGGTACTTTTAAAATATCATTATCCCAAATTGGCATGAAGGTTTTACATATTGGTAAATTTTATCCCCCGTTCTGTGGCGGTATCGAAAAAGTGAATTACGATTTAGTTGAAAATTTGAATAAGATTGAGAATTGTAATGTGGATGAACTCTGTTTCCAACATTTGGCCGGCAACGAAACGGATGACTTAACTCCCGCTTATCGATTATTCCGGGTGCCGATTCGTACCATTTTTCATTCGACTCCCATCTCGATGCGTTATTTTTCCGTTTATCGGAAAATTCGCAACCATTATGATATTATTCATCTTCATTTACCTAATCCATGGGCTGCTTTAGCTCCTTTATTGTTCCGGACAAGGGCGAAAATCGTACTCCATTGGCATTCGGATATTGTCAAACAAAAGAGTCTGATGATATTTTACCGCCCGTTTCAGACGATGCTGTTACGTCGCGCAAGCCGAATTATCGTTACCAGCCGCAACTATTTCGATACTTCATCTGATCTGCAGCCTTATGTTAAAAAAGTCCGGGTCGTCCCGATCGGTCTCGATACCGAACATCTTATGTTTTTACCTGGAATTGATCAAACAATCAAAACGCAATATCCGGGAAAGAAAATCGTGCTGAGTATCGGTCGGCTTACTTATTATAAAGGTTTTAGGTATTTGATCGAAGCGGCTTGTAAGCTGAGGGACGATACGATCGTCCTCATTGGCGGTTGTGGGGAGTTGCAGGATGAATTGGAACGTCTCATTAAGCAGAAGGGGGTTGCTGATCGTGTGAAATTAATCGGGCGTATTCCGCAAGAGCAGATAGGAGCCTATTTTGCGGCGGCGGATTTATTTTGTTTGCCTTCAATTGTTCGCACGGAGGCTTTTGGCGTGGTATTGGCCGAAGCCTTGGCGATGGGGGTGCCGATTGTAGCGTGTGATATCCTTGGATCTGGGGTTAATTGGGTAAATAAACATGGAGATACGGGGCTGAATGTCCCTGTATGTGATTCTCAAGCTCTAGCTGCTGCAATTAATAAAATATTGGACTCTCCCGAACTGTTAACTCGCTTCAAAATGAATTGCAAAAAGAGATATGAATCTTTTTTTTCTTTGAAAAAAATGGTTTATAAAGTCTATGAAATTTATGACGAGATATTGAATAGTAAGCTTGGATAAAAGTTAGAGATAAAATCACTTATAGCTGTTATGTGTATGTCTATGAGAAGAGCTATATATTTTCGACTACAAATGTTTGTCAGAATGGGACGATAAGTTCGATTAAGTCTAAATAAAATGGTAGGTATAGACTTATTTTAATACAGATGAGGTGGTTGCTTTATTTATTGATATTACTTATTTTGTTTTATCTTTTTCTGTGGTGGAGCATTCGCAAAGCCCCGGTTATGAAGGACGATGAACGAGACGTGCGGCGTATTTCCCGCCTTCTGGAACGCCTTAATGAGAAGTGGAGCCGAAATAAAAAATAAACAAAAGCCGGAGAATTCTCCGGCTTTTGTTTACTGAAATTCATTGTACGATACCTCGCCATGCATTATAATTCGAAGCGCAACGATAATCCCTATTGCTCGCAGTCGATCTGCTTCCTGAAAATATTTTCGGGTAATTGTTTTGCATTTTTTGATTCCTATCCATCTTTTGTATCTTATCAGAAACTGCACCGTCTATGAAGACTTCAGACCCTATTGCTAAACCCGTACAGCGAGATTGGAACCTCGTCAATTTGAAAGTTTTTCTGATCCTATTGGTTATCTTCCATCATGCCGGGCCGGCTTACAGCGATAGCGATAATTGGATATACCAGCCTTCGCTTGATGAGTGCGCAGTTTGACTGCGGAGTTTCTTTGCTGTCAACGCTTCATTCCTCATGGGACTTTACTTCCTGTTTTGCGGTTACTTTCTCCCTTCCAGTTGCGACCGTCACGGTTTTCAGGGCTTTATATCGGCAAAATTTCCTCATTTGGGAATTCCGCTCCTCTTTTTTTACTGTTTTGTGCTCTGTAGTTACGGGGCATGTCGAGGTCGGTCACCTCTGGTTTGTCGAACGCCTGCTTTTCTATTCGCTGGTATATGCCCTTTTTTGGTTTGTCGTGCGCAAACCCATGCGCGTGCAGAGCGGGGTGAACGTGGTGTGGATCGTTTTTGCTGTCATAATCGTTTCTGCAGCTAATTATCGGGTACGTCCTGCCTGACCGATTAACAACTGGAAATGTTTGAGCGGTTTGCTTTGAGCGGAACCGACTCATCTGGCGCAGCATGTGGCACTTTTCGTGACGGGGACGGTTGCATGGCGAGGCAAGCTGGTTTCTTCGAATAACGCGACGTATGGGCATGATGCTCTTCGGCCTGGAATTGTTGTTGGCCCTATCGGTCTATCTGCAGGCCTTTTTCCAGATCGGTCGTTCATGGTGGTGGTATGAAACGCTGCTTTGTTTTTCGCTATCGTTCGGGCTGATCGTCCTGTGCTGTTTCTTCTTTGGCAAAACATCTCGGATAATGCTGTGGATCGCGCCGCAATCGTATGCCGCTTACCTGGTACACATTTTCGTGATATTGGGATTGTAATACCACTTCGATCGGGTACCGATGGGCGGCGGAACGGGAAAATTTCTTTTTGTCGGAGTGATGGCAAGTGCACTCGTATGAGGTCACCTATTTTTGCACCGCATTCCGGGTGTCGGACGCATTGTTTGCCCGCTTTTTGCCGAGTCGGTTTGGGACTGCCTACCTTTTGGGCGGCTTTCCTTCTTCGAGCCATTCTTTTTACCCGGAATTTCTGCTTTCCCGGCCGGCCGTTCATCGAAGAAATAGGCTTTCTGCCGCCGTTTCTCCTCCTGCGAACGGGCGACGTAGACTTTTTCATGTGTATAGGGGTTCTCCCCGGTGTAGAACATCACCGACGAGAGGGTCATCGGCGTCGGGGTGAGATCCTGTACCTGTTCGAGGTTGAAATGGAGCTTGCCGAGTACTTTCGCCGACAGCGAGCGCATGTCACGTTCGGTGCAGCCCGGGTGTGACGAGATAAAGTAAGGGATCAGTTGGTAGGGCAGTCCCTCGCGGCGGCAGATATGCTGGAAATCGGCGTTCAGTTGCTCGAAAAGTGCGAACGGAGGCTTGCGCATCAGTTTCAGCACGGCATCTTCGGTGTGTTCGGGGGCGACCTTCAGGCGTCCCGAGGTGTGGTGTTTCACGACCGTAGCGAGGTAAGGGCTGTCGTCGAACAGGTCGTAACGGATGCCGCTGCCGACAAAGGCCTTCTTGATGCCCTTCACGGCTCGGATCTTTTCGTACAAAGCCAACAGAGGCCGGTGGTCGTTGTCCAGATTTGGGCACATCTTCGGGTGCAGGCACGACGGACGGCGGCACCTGCGGCACAATTCCTTGTCGCGGCCGCCCATGCGGTACATGTTGGCCGAAGGTGCACCGACGTCCGAGAGGTAACCCCTGAAGCCGGGCATCGAGGCGATCCGCCGCACCTCGTCGAGGATCGAGCGCTCGCTGCGCGAGTTGATGAATTTGCCCTGGTGAGCCGATATGGTGCAGAACGAACAGCCGCCGAAGCATCCCCGGTGGATGTTGACCGAGTGTTTGATCATCTCCCAGGCCGGGATGTCTCCTTTGCCGTTATAGCGCGGGTGCGGTGCCCGTTCGTAAGGCAGGTCGAACGAGTGGTCGAGCTCTTCGGTCGTGAGCGTCGTGTTGGGCGGCGTGACGACCACATAGCGGTCGCCGACGGCCTCGACCAGCGTCGCTGTCGGTTCCATCAGGTTGCTCTGTGTCTCGATAACCGTGAAATTCTCCCCGAAAGCCCGTTTGTCGCGCGCACACTCCTCGTAGGAGTGCAGCCGGATCGTCTTCGCCGGGTCGAGCCGCTCCACGTAATCTTTGCCGGCCATGAACGCCACCTGCCGCAGTTTGCGCAGCAACTTGGCATTGTATCCGTTGCGCAGTGCCCGGGCGACCTGCTGTACGACCCGTTCGCCCATGCCGTAGATCAGCAGGTCGGCGCCGCTTTCGGCCAGCACCGAAGGCTTGAGCGAATCGCTCCAGTAGTCGTAGTGCGTCAGCCGCCGTAGGGAAGCCTCTATCCCTCCGACTACTACCGGGACGTGCGGGAACAATCGCTTGACGATTCGCGTGTAGACTGTTACGGCATAGTCGGGCCGAAACCCCGCTTTGCCGCCGGGCGTATAGGCGTCGTTGCTCCTGAGGCGGATGTTGGCCGTGTAGTGGTTGACCATCGAATCCATCGACCCGGCCGTAATGCCGAAGAAGAGCCTCGGCGTGCCCAACTTGGTGAAGTCGCGCAGGTCGTCCCGCCAGTTGGGTTGCGGCACGATGGCCACGCGGTAGCCTTCGGCTTCGAGCAGGCGGCCGATCACTGCCGCGCCGAATGCCGGATGGTCGATGTAGGCGTCGCCCGAAAAGAGGATGACGTCCAACTGCTCCCACCCGCGTGCGCGGACTTCCTTTATCGTGGTCGGTAAAAACAAGGTACGGTGAGTTTTTTTGTTTCGTCCCGGAATAATTCCGGTCTGTATCGTGTGTTTGAGGGGTGCGGGCCGGCGGCTTTATGGTTGGGGATTGCCGTTTTGGGTGTCCGCAGATGCGAGCCGCCGTATTGCCGTAAGTCAGTCCGCTGCCGTGCCGTTTATCCGTTATCCGTCTCTTTCGATGCCGCTGCGTAGGTTTCCCATTTGCCGAGCAGCGCACGGAAATCGGCGGGCAGTTCGCTCTCGAAATATACCGTTTCGCGGGTCGTCGGGTGTACGAACCCGAGTGACCGCGCGTGCAGTGCATGGCGGGGCAGCACGGCGAAGCAGTTTTCGACGAATTGCCTGTATTTCGAGAAGGTCGTGCCCTTCAGGATGCGGTCGCCGCCATAGCGTTCGTCGTTGAAGAGCGGATGTCCCTGCCACGACATGTGGACGCGTATCTGGTGCGTGCGGCCCGTTTCGAGCCGGCATTCGACCAGCGTCACATAGCCGTAACGTTTCAGCACCCGCCAGTGGGTCACGGCGTGCTTGCCGTCCGACCCGTCTTCGAATACGAACATCTTCTGCCGGTCGCGGGGGCTGCGGCCGATGTTGCCCGTGATCGTCCCCTCGTCCTGGTCGAAATTGCCCCACACGAGTGCCACATAACGGCGCTGGATCGTATGGTCGAAGAATTGCTTGGCCAGCCGTGCGTGCGCCTGTTCGTTCTTGGCCACCACGAGTAACCCCGACGTGTTCTTGTCGATGCGGTGCACCAGCCCGGCGCGCATGTCGCCCTCCTGGAACAGGGGCAGGTTGCGCAGGTGGTACGTGAGTGCGTTTACGAGCGTACCGCTGTAATTTCCGTGCCCGGGATGCACCACCAGCCCGGCGGGCTTGTTGACGATCAGCAGGTCGTCGTCCTCGTAGGGGATTTCGAGCGGGATATCTTCGGGGATGATCTCCACTTCGCGCCGCGGGTAGGGCATCACGATCTGGATACGGTCGAGCGGCTTGACCTTGTAGCTCGATTTCGCGGGCTTGCCGTTCACGAGGATGTTGCCGCAGTCGGCAGCCGCCTGGATACGGTTGCGCGAGCATTTCTCCATGCGTACGGTCAGGAACTTGTCCAGCCGCAACGGGGTTTGCCCCTTGTCGGCTACGACCGCAAAGTGCTCATAAAGCCCGGCTCCCTCGCCGTCCTCTTCTGTGGCTTCCGATCCCTGGTCGAGTTCGGGATCCTCCTCTATGTAGCGTTCGTCGGCCATCAGTCGAAAAATCCTTCGTCGTTTCCGGCTGCCGCAGGCTCGTCGGCCGGCTGTTCCTCTGCGGAGCCTGCCGCCGCCCGTTCGAACTCCGCCTGAGCCAGCGAATCCGCATGTTCGCGTTCGGATTGCAATCGCTCTTCGGCCGCCTCCTTCGCCTGCTTTTCGGCTATGGCGCGGTATTGGGCGAGTTTCTTCTCGTCGAGCGTCAGCCTGAGGTCGACGCGCGAGCCCAGCCCGGCGCTCCGCTCGGCCGTGGGATGCTGGATATAGACGCGGGCATCCTTCTGGTTCAGGAGGTTGATCCCTTCGTCGAAATCCACCTTGCCGACGTTGAGCCCCAGTTCCCACAGGCGGCCCTTGGCCTCCTTGAGCGGGAACCCGACCAGACGCGGTACGACCGTCGTGCCGTAGCCGCCTTCGACGCCCACATAGAGCGTCACGCCCGAGCCCAGTTCGGCCTCGATCTTGCTCGTCGCCGCTACGGGGCGGCCGTCGCAGTATTCGTCCAGTACGTAGTTGGTCGCCATGTCGGCGCGGTAGACCAGCTCGTCGATCTCCAGCCCCGCGATCTCCAGCATGTTCTTGGCCTGCCGCAGCGAACGTCCCGCCACGTAGGGCACGGGCACCATCTTCTGGCGGAAGGAGTTGATCGTGATGTAGACCGTGCGGCCGGGCTTGACCTCCACGCCCCCTTCGGGCAGCTGGTCGAGGACGATGCCCCCTTCGTAAGCCGGCACGAACAGCGAGTCGTTGATGTGCAGCTTGAGGTCGTACTTGCGGGCCATGCGCTGTGCCTGGTCGAGCTTCACGCCCGAAAAGTCGGGCACCGTGCGGCGGGCGCCGTGGCGCGTGCCGACCTGCATGACGATGTGGGCCGCGACGGCCATCGCCAGGATGATCGCCCCGATCAGTACGAGGTTGTATGCCAGTCGGTTTTTCCGGAGCCGTTTCCAGTAATATGCCAGTTTCTCCATTGCGGGGTAGGGTTATATTTCGTTATAGAAGGTGTCGCGTTCCACGGCGCGGTAGCCGGCCGCCCGGACGATGCGGTGCATGTCGTCGATGCACATCGAAGGCTTCCGGTCTTCGGCCCCCGCCATCGAGTAGATCCTCGTCGTGTCGTCGATCGTGCCGTCGATGTCGTCGGCGCCGAACGCCAATGCCAGTTCGGTCGTCGCCTTGCCGTACATCACCCAGTAAGCCTTGATGTGGGGTATGTTGTCCAGATAGATCCGGCTCATGGCCAGCATCCGTAGGTCTTCGATCACCGACACTTCGCCGATTTCGGACATTGGGTTGCCGAAATTGCGGTATTTGAGCGGGATGAAGGCGTTGAACCCGCCCGTGAGGTCTTGCAGTTCCCTGAGGCGCCGCAGGTGGTCGATGCGGTGGCGGAGTTCCTCGACATGCCCGTAGAGGATCGTGGCGTTGGTCGGGATGCCGAGCCGGTGCGCCGCCTCGTGCACTCCGAGCCATTCAGCCGTCGAGCCCTTCTCGGGACATATCCGCTGCCGGATGCGCTCGTCGAATATCTCCGCCCCTCCGCCCGGTATGGCGTCCATCCCGGCCTGCTTGAGCTGCCGCAACCCCTCCTGCGTCGTCAGTCCCGCCTTGCGGATCATGTACGATAGTTCGATCGCCGTAAATGCCTTGACGGCCGTCCCGGGCAGTATGGACTTCACGCGGCGGATCATGTCGGTGTAGTAATCCAGCCCGTGGTCGGGGTGTACCCCGCCTACGATATGCACTTCGGTGATGCCTTTTCCCTGCCGTTCGCGGGCGATTTGTTCGATTTCGTCCATCGTATAGTCCCATGCTTCGGGGTCGCCCGCCGGACGCCGGTAGGAGCAGAACCGGCAGTTGAAGACGCAGCGGTTCGTCGGCTCGATGTGGAAATTGCGGTTGTAGTACACCTTGTCGCCGCTTACGCGCCGTTTGGCTGCGGTCGCCAGTTCGCCCAGCAGCCACAGCGGGGCCTCGCGCCAGAGCCGTGCGGCTTCGGCGTCGTCGATGCGCTCTGCGCGGCGCACCTTGGCGGCTATGTCGTCGATGTGTCGCATGTTATTTCGGGGCCTTCCGGTAGAGGTAGATGGCGATGAACAGGTAGATGATATTGGGTAGCCATACGGCCAGCCCGGGCGGCAGGGTGCCGCTCTTGGCGAACTCCTCGAAGAAGCGGTTGAAGAGGATGTACGAGAAACAGAGTCCCGTGCCGATGCCGATATGGAGCCCCGTGCCGCCCCGCACCTTGCGCGAGGAGAGCGATACGCCGATCAGCGTCAGGATGAAGGTTGAAAGCGGATAGGCGAAGCGGGCGTGCTTTTCCACCTCGATGATGTTGATCGAATCGGAACCCTTGGCGCGCTGCTGGTCGAGGAACTCGTTCAGTTCCGTGATGTTCATTGTCTGTATCAGGTCGTTGATTTCGCCCAGTTCGGCCACTTCGAGATTGATGAGTGTATCGAGGTTGCGGAACTGCTCGAATTTCTCGACGCCCAGCGAGTCGAATTCGCGCTTGGTGTAGCGCGGTGCCGTCCAGCGTTTGGTCTCGGGGTTGAATTTCACGTCGGCAGCTTCGAGCGAGCGGGTCATCGTGCCGCTGTAATACTCCTCCAGCGCGAGGAACGACGCCTGCTGCGAACCGTCGTTGTAGCCGCGGATGTAGGCGAACGTCCCCGGCTCGATCTGCCGGTAGATGTGGCGGTTGAACTTGGCGTTCTGCTTGCGTTTTATGTACTGCGACTCGAAATTGACGATGTGCCGCTGCGAAATGGGTATCAGCCAGAGGTTCAGCGTCAGCGAAAGGCTGCCGATGATCAGCGCCCCGAGGAAATAGGGCCACATCAGGCGGCGGAACGACATGCCGCCCGAGAGCATGGCGACGATCTCGGTCTGGTAGGCCATCTTCGAGGTGAAGAAGATGCAGGCGATGAAGGTGAACAGTCCGCTGAACTGGTTGATGAAGTAGGGGATGAAGTTGAGGTAGTAGTCGAGGATGACCGATTTCAGGGGTGCGTGCAGCTCCGTGAAGTCGTCGATCTTCTCCACGTAGTCGAAGACCACCACGATCACGATGATCATGGCGATGGCGAAGAAATAGGTCGACAGGAACTTGCCCAGTATGTAACGGTCCAGAATCTTGAACCCCGGAAAACGCATTTTCATCTCTTCGGTTGTCAATATTTTTCGAATGCGATCCATTCGGTTTGGTCCGGATCGTCGATCGCAGGTCGTGCGAATCGGTACAACTCTCCGCAGCCGTGGATGACAGCTGTATCGCCTTCGAAGCGAATGAATGACCAGTAGATGCCGTCCTCATCGAAGACGCACTGGTCGGGGCTGAATTTCGAGTCGTCGATTTTCAGCGGTTCGGCGCTCTCGGCGCGGTTGTCGGGGGCCATGTAGGCGGTGTGTTCCCGCGCGTTGGCCATCATGCGGATGTTCTGCGCGAAGAGTCCGCCGCGTTCGTTGAACCGTAGGCGGGCGGCCCGGCAATAGACGAATCCCGGCTCGATGTTGAACGTATAACTGTGCCGGTTGGTACCCGCTTCGAAACTGATGCTCCCGTTTTCGCAGCGGCATCTCGTGCCCAGACTCCACTGTTGGATGCAGGAGCCGATCTCCAGCGGCGAGGCTTTCAGCATCTCGTAGGGAGCGGAGACCGCGAAGCTTTCTATCTTTTCGAGCATCCGTTCCCGGCCCTCTACCACGATGCGCAGCCGTCCGTCGGGCTGTACGGCCCCCGGGTCGGCGTACTGCCGCGCTTCTCCGGGCCTGTGGACATACTGCATGAGCACCGAGTCGGGCGTGAATACGGTTTTGCCCAACAATACGGTGTCCGTGGCATCCATGCGTTGCAGGAGGGAGGTCGTCGTGTCGCCGTTGCTCTCGAACAGCAGCGCGAAGCGTTCCGTGCGGAGCAGTTCGCAGTCCCTGTCGGCCCAAACGCCGACCGCCGAAGGTGCCGCCGCCGGTCTGTTCCCCGAACAGGAGACGCTGGCCGCCAGGGCCCACAGCCCGAACAGGATGACTTGGATCGTTCGTTTCATAATTTTCTTTACATTAGGTTGTCCGGAAAAGTCCCTTTACAGTCTTCGTGTCAGTTTTTCGACCATTCCCTCCTTCCACGCCCTGAAGTCCCCGGCGAGGATGTGCTCGCGCGCCGCCCCCACGAGCCGCAGGTAGAAGGCGATGTTGTGCAGCGAGGCGATCTCGGCAGCGAGCATCTCGCCGCAGACGCAGAGGTGGTGCAGGTAGGCCTTCGAGTAGAGCCGGTCGACGAAGGCCGTGCCCGCGGGGTCGACGGGCGAGAAGTCGTCCTCCCACTTCTTGTTGCGGATGTTGATGACGCCCTCGGCCGTGAAGAGCTGCCCGTTGCGGCCGTTGCGCGTCGGCATCACGCAGTCGAACATGTCCACCCCGCGCTCGATGCCTTCGAGGATGTTCACCGGCGTGCCTACGCCCATCAGATAACGCGGACGGTCCTCCGGCAGTATGGCGTTGACCACTTCGATCATCTCGTACATGACCTCCGTCGGTTCGCCCACGGCCAGTCCGCCGATGGCGTAACCGTCGGCGTCGTACTGCTTCACGTTCTCCGCGGCCCGGGCGCGCAGGTCCGGGTAGGTGCATCCCTGCACGATGGGGAACAGCGCCTGGTAATGGCCGTATTTGGGACTGGTCCGGTGATACTGGTTGAAACAGCGGTCGAGCCACCGCTCCGTGAGGCCGAGCGACTTGGCGGCGTATTCGCGCGGGGCGTCGCCCGGGGGGCATTCGTCGAAGGCCATCATAATGTCGGCTCCGATCGTGCGCTCGGTGTCGATGACGCTTTCGGGCGTGAAGAGGTGCTTCGAGCCGTCGATGTGCGACCGGAAATGGCATCCCTCCTCTTTCAGCTTGCGGCACGCGGCCAGCGAAAAGACCTGAAAGCCGCCGCTGTCGGTGAGCATCGGGCCTTCCCAGGTCGAGAAGCGGTGCACGCCGCCGGCGCGTTCGAGGATCTCCATGCCGGGGCGCAGGTAGAGGTGATAGGTGTTTGCCAGGATGATCTGCGCGCGGGCTTCGTCGCGCACGTCGCGGTGGAAAATGCCCTTCACCGTCGCGGCCGTGCCCACGGGCATGAAGATCGGGGTGCGGATGACGCCGTGATCCGTATGCAGTTCGCCCGCGCGGGCGTGCGACGAAGGGTCTTTATGTTGCAGGGTGAATTTCATACTCATATATTCGGCAAAAATACACAAAATATTTCTATCTTTGCGCATATTTCTTCAATATGCAACTCTTCGAACAAATTCTGTCATGCTATGGCTGGGAGGGTGCGGCCCTCGCGGGGGCGACGCTCCTGATGCTCGGCGTGCAGTTGTACTACTATATTTTCGTCTACGGCCGCATTCCCGGCTACAAGAACAACCGCCGTCCGCAGACGATGGACCGCGAGCCGCCCGTGTCGGTGGTGGTACCCCTCTTTTCGGAGGACTATTCGTTCGTCGAGGAGCGTCTGCCGCTGATCCTGGCCCAGAACTACCCCGATTTCGAGGTGGTGATCGTCTACGTGGGCCACGACACCGATTTTTACGAGGACCTCGTGCGGCTGAAACAGTCGTTTCCGCAGATCACGACCACCAAGATCCACCTCGATCCCCGTTTCCCGATTTCGCGCAAGATGGCGCTCAACGTGGGCATCAAGTCGGCCCACTACGAGTGCATGGTCTTCACCTCGACCGATGCCGTGCCGCAGACCGACCGCTGGCTGTCGCTGATGGCCAAGGGGTTCATGCGCGGCGAAATCGTTGTGGGCTACTGCGGCGTGGAGCGCGGAAAGGGCTTTTCGAACTACATGATGCGCGCCTGGCGGATGATGCACTCGGCCGACTGGATCGCCCGGGCCGTGCAGCGCCGCGCCTACCGCGGGACGCTCCACAACTACGGCTTCACCAAGAGCCTCTATTTCGGGGCCAACGGCTTCAGCCACCTCAATATGAACATCGGCGAGGACGACCTGTTCATGCAGCGGGTCATGACGCGCGACAACGTGAGCGTGATCCTCTCGCCCCGCGCCTCGCTGCGCGAAAAAATGTGGGGCGGCATGGGCTGGTGGATGAGCCAGCTGCGTTATTTCGGCTCGGCCTTCCGCTTCTATCCCCGCGCGGTGAAGACCTTCGTCCGCTGGGAGATCGGTTCGCGCGTGCTCTTTTTCGCCACGGTGGTCTGCGCCCTTGCGGTCATGCCTCCCGAGTACAAGCTCGCCGCGCTGCTGCTCGCCGTCATCCGTTATGTCGTCGTGGCGTTCGAAGTGCGCCGCATCGCGCGGCGGCTGGGCGAGGGCGGCATTGCAGGGCGTTACTTCATCTACGACCTGCTCGGCCCGCTGTGGGCCGCGGCGCTGGGGGCGATGCTGCTCCGCCGTGACAACCGCGTATGGAGATAGCCGACTATATCGTAGCCGAAGACCGTGAGCTGGTCGACCGGGTGCTCAAGGGGGACAACGACGCCTTCGAGTACCTTTTCAACCGCTACCGCGACGCCATCCACCGGTTGTTCGTGCAGCGGCTCGGCGGTGTGAACGATGCCGACGACCTGTTGCAGGAGACCTTTATCAAAGTCTACATCAACCTCCACCGGTACAGTGCGGACTACACCTTCGGGCAGTGGGTCTACACCATTGCGCGCAACACGTTCATCGACTTCGTGCGCCGCCGCCAGGACGACCTGCCGATCGACGAGCGTTTCGCCGCCCCGGCGTCGAACGCCCCGACTCCCGAGGAGAGCGTCATCAACCTCCAGCAGCGGTCGCAGATCGAGCACTATCTCGAACACCTCGCGCCCCGTTACCGGCAGCTGATCCTGATGCGCTTTTTCGAGGAGTACTCCTACGAGGAGATCGCGGCGAAGCTCTCGCTGCCGCTCGGGACCGTGAAAACCCAGATACACCGCGCCCGCGAACAGATGTGCCGGCTCATCGCCCAGGGCGACGAGCGATGAACGATTCACGATTCACAATTCATAATTCACAATTGGAGCTGATAATTAAATATTTCCCGGACTTGACCGGGCGTCAGAAGGAGCAGTTCGCGGCGTTGTACGACCTCTATGCCGACTGGAACGCGAAGATCAACGTCGTTTCGCGCAAGGATTTCGACCAGCTCTACCTGCGTCACGTGCTGCATTCGCTGGCCATCGCCAAGGTCTGCACGTTCGGCGACGGAGCGCGGATTCTCGACGTGGGGTGCGGCGGCGGATTCCCTTCGGTGCCGCTGGCGATCCTCTTTCCGGAGGCCCGTTTCACGGCTGCGGACTCCATCCGCAAGAAGATAACCGTGGTCGAAGGGGTTGCGGCGGGCCTCGGGCTTACGAACCTCACGCCCTGCTGCGTGCGGGTCGAGACCCTGACGGAGCGATTCGACTACGTCGTTTCGCGCGCCGTGACGGCCATGCCCGAATTTGTCGGCTGGATTTGGAACCGGCTCGAAAAGGGACAGAAAGGGTCGCTGCCCAACGGCATTCTCTACCTCAAGGGCGGCGACCTGGCCGAAGAACTGGCCCTGACCGGCAAACGGTGGCATGTCTACGACATTCCGCGCTTCTTCGGCGAGGAGTTCTTCGAAACCAAGAAGGTGGTCTATACCCCGAGGTAGGGCTTGATTCGCAGCCGGTGTTCCGGATCTCTTTCGTGCGGGGCGGAAGTTGCTGCCGGCGGCCGTGATTGTGCGGACAAGCGTCGGGAGGGCCTTCGTTCCGAAGCCTTTAAGGCTGCTGCTTGTGCGGCTTCTGCCGGGCGATGATCGTGCGGAGGTTGTCCATGAAGGTCTCGGCGTCGGCCGCGCCCTGGATGCGTCCCAGCAGTTCGCCCCGGGTGTCGAACACGAGGTAGAGCGGAATGGCGTCGCGGCCGTATCTCTTCATCAGTTCGCGGCCCGTGGTCTTGTCCGTGTCGTATTTGGCCGCCACGAACCGCTGGTCCATGAACTCCCCGACGTCCTTGCGCGAAAAGACCTGCCTCTCCATCATCCGGCACGGGGGACACCAGCTGGCATAGAGGTCGATGAAGACCAGCTTGCCCTGCTTGATCGCCATTTCGCGCACGGCGTCCGTCGATTTGGTTTCGAATTTTACCTGTCCCTGCGCCGCACCCGCTCCGAGCGCCAGCAACAGGACGAAGATCAGTTTTTTCATGGCATCTTGTTTTACGGCTAACGTGCAAGAACCGTGCTCTATTGCCCGTCCTCCGCCGCCGCGGTGCTCAGCAGTCCGCAGGTACATTCTCCTCCTCGGTTGCCTCTACGAGCACTGCGCCTGCACCATCGCC